>Ga0194060_10003145_pt1 | contig 11714 bp, 9 predicted proteins | sample SepL225m_MetaG_FD_163427 | JGI IMG/M metagenome (GOLD analysis project Ga0194060, IMG submission 163427) | Anoxic zone freshwater microbial communities from boreal shield lake in IISD Experimental Lakes Area, Ontario, Canada - Sep2016-L222-5m | ecosystem: Environmental > Aquatic > Freshwater >... | reverse complement strand
TCAGAGAAAATTAATTTCAGGGCGGCTTTATCTTGGTATTGCGAAAAAGTTAGCTGAAGTTGGGTATTTCGCGCTGTTGATTGGGCATCCGAGATAGAGAGTTTTAATTTCTCGTCAAAAATACCTGCAGATATTTGGTTATAGAGAGCAGATCCAAGTAGCCAGACAATAATCACCGATAGCGAAACGATTGTGCTTGTAACGCGGAAAACAAGTGAGGAGCCCCACGCTTTAAAGGGCGACTTCATTGAGAACTTCCAGGAACACCAGCCTTATATCCAACTCCACGAACTGTAAGAATAATTTTTGGGTTCTCTGGATCAATCTCAACCTTTGATCGCAGCCTTTGAATATGAACATTTACCAATCTGGTATCCGTTGCAGGTCGATATCCCCAAACTTCACTCAAGAGCGCCTCGCGTGTGAACACGCGACCGGGCTCTTTAGCTAATGCAACAAGAAGGTCGAATTCCAGACGAGTTAGTGCGATTACTTGACCATCACGAATAATAGTGTGCTCAATCTGATCGATCTTAATATTTCCAATGTATAGATCAGAGCTAACATCGGCGGTACTTCTGCGGAGCCTTACTTTAATGCGAGCAACAAGTTCTGAGGGATCAAAAGGTTTATCCATGTAATCATCGGCTCCAGCTTCCAGCCCTGCCACAACATCTTGCTTATCGGTCTTTGCAGACAACATAACAATCGGAACCATTGATTTTTCGCGGATCAATTTACAGACTTCAACACCATTTAAACCTGGGAGCATTACATCTAATAAAACTAAATCTGGTACTTGCGCCATGAAGAGTGACATAACTTCATCGCCGCGGTTTACTAAATCGACTTCATACCCGGCGCTTGTTAAAACGATGCCGAGCATTTCAGCTAGATCTTGGTCGTCATCGACAACCATGATCAGGGTCATTAGCTACCGTGCTCCCAAGAGTTGAGGTATAGCTCTTGAGCTGGCGTTAATTTATCAATTGTCGATCCCATACTCTCCAATTTCAAGCGGGCAACTTCTTTATCAATCTCGGTTGGGACTTCATGCAATCCGGCACCAAGGTCTGCAGCTGCCTTTAAGAGATATTCAGCAGTAAGCGCTTGATCAGAGAATGACATATCCATTACAGATGCTGGGTGGCCTTCAGCAGCGCCAAGATTAACTAAGCGACCTTCGGCTAATAGAAGTATGCGACGGCCATCAGCCAATACATATTCATCAGTCTGGTGGCGCATTTTGGCATTCTTAGACTTCGCATTCTGCTCTAGCCATGCCACATCAATTTCAATATCAAAGTGGCCAGCATTTGAAAGTATTGCGCCATCCTTCATAACTTTGAAGTGTTCTTCCCGAAGAACGTCACGGTTACCGGTAACAGTTACATAAATATCACCATATTTTGCCGCTTCGGTCATTGGCATAACTCGATACCCCTGCATAAGTGCATCAAGTGCTTTGGTTGGATCGATTTCAGTGACAATCACATCTGCGCCCATACCCTTTGCGCGTTCTGCAACGCCCTTACCGCAATATCCAAACCCTGCAACAACAAAGGTCTTGCCCGCAACTAGTGAATTTGTTGAGCGAAAAATTGCATCAAGTGTTGATTGGCCAGTTCCAAAACGATTATCAAACATGTGCTTTGTATCTGTGTCATTTACGGCAATCATCGGAAACTTAAGTGCGCCATCTTTTGCCATCTGACTTAAGCGGATAACTCCAGTAGTTGTCTCTTCACAACCACCGATAATTCCCTCAATTAATTCAGTTCTAGTTGTGTGAAGTGTGTTAACAAGATCGCAACCATCATCGAAGACTAAGTGAGGCTTAATATCTAGAGAGGCATTGATGTGCGAGTAATAGCCATCGCGATCAACGGCATTTTTTGCATAAACACTAATTCCATATTCATGAACTAGGGCTGCCGCTGTGTCATCTTGTGTTGAAAGTGGATTTGAAGCACAAAGCGCGAGCTCTGCTCCGCCTGCTTTTAGAGCGCGCATTAAATTCGCAGTCTCGGTCGTAACATGCATGCAAGCAGAAATTCGAATTCCCTTAAATGGTTGTTCCTTCTCAAAGCGCTCCCGAATCTGTGCCAAAACTGGCATGTTCCGCTCAGCCCATTCAATTTTCTTCTTACCCTCAGCTGCTAGAGCAGCGTTTGCAATGTCATGTTTTACGGCTGTATCAACGCTCACTTATAACTCCTATAAATTTTTGGTAGGAGCGTAGGTTATCGCTTAGCCCTGATGATTGCGAGTAGAGCGTCGCGAGCCTTGATCATCTGTGCCTGCGTTTCACCCTCAACATTTAATCGGAGCAATGGCTCGGTATTAGATGGCCGAACATTGAACCAATACTTCGGGCCGGTCAGGGTAATGCCATCTAACTCGTCGACTTCAAATCCTTTTCCACCTTTTTCAGAGCTACCGTACTCAGCAAGAATTGCGGCGATGGCTGCTGGCACATCATCGACTTGCGAATTTATTTCCCCACTTGAAAAATAACGGTTAAATGGTTTTAGCAGAGTTGAGAGTGAGCTCTTTCCTGAGGCCAATTCAGTTAATGCGAAGAGCGCCGCCAGCGCTCCAGAATCTGCCCGCCAAAAATCTGCAAAGTAGAAATGTCCGGAATGTTCGCCGCCAAATATGGCACCAGAATCTGCCATCAACTTCTTTATAAATGAATGTCCTACACGTGACCTGAGTGGCGTTCCGCCATTTTCGGAAATTATCTCTGGAACAGCCTTTGAAGAGATTAGGTTGTAAATAATTGTCGAACCAGGTTTACGTTTTAATTCACGTAAAGCTATCAACCCCGTGAGAGCTGACGGATTTACCAGCTGTCCCTTCTCGTCAATTAAGAAACAACGATCCGCATCACCATCGAAGGCAAGGCCGATATCAGCCTTCTCACTAAGCACTCGCTTTTGCAGGTCGACTAAATTCTTGGGATCAATTGGGTTCGCCTCGTGATTTGGAAAATTACCATCTAACTCAAAATACATTGGTACTACATCAACATTTAGCCGAGCCATTATCGCTGGCGCAGTATGGCCAGCCATTCCATTCCCGGCATCAATTACAACTTTCAATCTACGTTGTTGGGTGCCTTGATTATTAATTTCAGGAAATAACGAGATAAGAAAATCTACATACTCATCTAATAAATCACGTTTGCTCTCTAGGCCAACTGGGCGATTTGTTATTGGCATTCCTTGGAGAATTAACTGTTTTATTCTCCGAAGTCCTGAATCTTGACCGATAGGAACTGCCCCACTCTTACATAGTTTTACGCCGTTATATGCCGCCGGGTTGTGGCTTGCGGTGAACATAGCGCCAGGCATATTCAATTTTCCGGCCGCAAAATACAACATATCTGTTGATGCAAGCCCGATTCGAATTACATCCATTCCTTGCGAGGTTGCGCCATCTGAAAATGCATCAGCCAGAGTGGGAGATGAAGGGCGCATATCTTCGCCAATTATTATTGTTGATGGCTCGCGCTCTTCCTGTAAAAGAGTTGCATATGCCCCGCCTAGAGCAAAGGCAAAATCAGGGGTCAATTGTGAATCAACTAGGCCACGTACGTCATAAGCCTTTATTATTGAATCCAAGAATTCGCTAGTTAACCCACCATTTGGCATACCGCTAATCTAACTCAATCCAAAATGCTTTGGAATTACTTTTAAATCAATTTGGAATAGCCCGAAGGTGGCCTCTACGCCCAATTTCGAGCGGTGGAATTTCTAATCCCGTTAAGTCAGGTGAATTTGCGCTATCCCTGGAGCCTGCCTCGCGCACAGCATCAGCGATAGCCATCAAATCATCATTAGTAGGGCCTGACGCAACTGATTCTGGTTCATGCTTAATAATCGTCCAACCTACCGGTGCGCTCATTCGCAAACTATGTTGATCGCAGAGATCATATGCATGCGGTTCTGAAAATGTTGCAAGTGGTCCAAGTACTGCAGTTGAATCGGAGTAAATATAGGTAAGGGTCTTAGTTGCTAAGTGGCGACATCCAACACGAGAGCAGAGGCGACCTGTGCGCGGTTGTGGACGTGTCATAACCAAGAGGCTATCGCGCTTGGAGGTGAAAACTTGGGATTTACTGGCGTGTAATTACTCGCGCGTCAGAATTTGGAACTGCCGTACTTTCTAATTGTGCGCCTGCAGCTAACGGCAAATAACTAATTCCAGACTTCTCATCAAAGATAACTCCGCCATATATCTGATTTCCTGTGGTGCTAAAACGGGCCTGTAACACACCACTCTTTGGGCTCCATGAAGCCCAATCATCACCAACAGCACTTCTAATTGTCTTGCTATAGAGCTTCCTATTCTTACCTACCCACTGAACATCGACTTCAAGATTCTTTCCTTGAAAGAGAACTTGAGGTTTTAAGCCAGCAAAATTAAAAGCTAAGTACTTGAATTCTCTAGTAGATGTGGACCAGGTGAAATCATTTCTTCCATTGCGAGATCTAGTGCTCTTGACCGCTGCGACTATGGGGCGATCAGAGGTAACAATTAGTGAGAAGTTTTTACTTTGAAGGACGGGCTTGAAATTCAGGTCAGTCACCTTTCCAGCCACAATATTTAAGTTGTCCAAACCAAGCGGAACGAAACTACCATCACTTGAAAATAACTTTGCACTCACATTTGCACTAACTTTTCCTGGTACCAAAATTCGAAGTATCTGAGAGCCGCCTTTGCCGGCTAACTCCAAATTACTTATAGCTGGAATTACCACGCGATTTGCAGGATCCGCGCCTTGCGAAACGAAATCTGCTCCCAATGCCGTTATTCCTTGCTGCCTCTGGTCATACAAGAAAGTTGTAACACGACCTGATCTAGTAATTGCACGAATTACTACTGAATCTTCACCTGGAGCTAAAGTGTCAAGATAAATTCGCTTACTTGAATTCTTATTCACTCGCTTTGAAATAATCGAGGAGACTGAGTTTGATGTATAAACAACTAAATCTACGACAGAAGTACTTAGGCCACTATTGATAATCTCGATTGATGCCTTACTTGTAAGTGCACCAGATCCGCCCACAAACCATTGATCGCCACTGCTAATTGAGCAAACCACCGTAGCAAGAGATCCAGATTTCGATCTAGTTACATTTATTGAGCTCTCGCTACTGCCATCCACTAGCAGTGGTGCTTTTGAAAGGTAGAAACTAGTTTTTGCTTTCTTGAGCTGATTTTTCTTAGTCGGAATTTGTCTAACTAAAATATTAGATGATGGCAGAACTGAAGTTGATGTTCCAGAACTTAGATTGGCCGGGCAGACTGTCGCTGGATATGTATTCACTGTTCTGACGCCAGAATTATCTGGATTGATAGTGAATATCGTAATGATTGAAAGGGCAAAAAATACCAGCGCAGAAATTACTTTACTGTCGATTTTAATAGGTAACTTTCCGAGATTACTCATGCTAGTTCCTCGATCGGAACCTCTCGGCGGCGGCGACCTGCAGGGAGCGAGAGAATAATTACGGTTATTAACACAATTAATTGCACTGAAATTAGCGCCCGCCGTTTAGTTCCGTCATGCAACAAAGTCAGAGAGCCGGTCTCGCCAACTTCAAAGGTTGGAAGGCCAAGAGATGATTCACTTAATTTAGCTCGATTGCCATTAACTATTAGCTCCCATCCCTTATCGAACTTTTCGGCGAGGGTTATCGTTCCTGGTTTCTGTAAAGTATCTGAAGCTCCTACTTTGGTCGAAAATAGCGCAGTCAATGTGCCAGAACTATCGCTAACCGAGACGCGGGGTTTGCTTCCACTAATCTGCCAGATAATTCCAACATTTGTAGATGAACTTCTAGTGAAACCACCAATTCCATCAATGGTCCGCAGAACGCCATCATCAATTGGATTCTTTAAGAATAAATACTGAATTCCATACGCCCCTAAAACTTTGCTAGAAGTTAGCCCAGATCCACGAATTAATTCTGTTATGGCGTTCTTTACTATTGTAGGAGTTGCCACGGCTACATCAGCATCACCAATTTCTAAATCTGTGCCACGCGTAATGAAATATTCCAATTGATCCTCAGTTCTCCCGATCACCAAAGTCTTAGGTTGGCTCGGAGTATCACTAAGTGAAGCAATAAATGGTGGGATTACTTCGGCTTTGCCACTTGCAACTAAGGAGTTAGCACCACCAGCGACCACCCAGGTGCTAGTTCCAATTACTGATAAACACGTTATCGCAACGGATGTAACTGTTAACAAGTGGCGGAACCCAATTTTCGAACTCCTAAGTTTCGGAATTAATTCACTCACAATTTGAAGTATTGGAACCAAAATCAATACTTCAATGAAGAGAATAATTGTTCCAGTCCAGACCTTACCAAAACTTCCATGGCCAATGACACTAAATTCTGAAAGTAGAGCAGCTATTGCAAGCAAACTAATAGCAACAGCAACTTCTCCGGCAAATTTCTTAGTTAATAAAATTGCAACCATAAATATTATGAATGGCGCAACTATCCAAACTGGGACACTCGAAATTCCGCCGGGATTGAGGAGAAGAATGCTTTGAAGTGAGCCACCAGGTAGTGGAAGCCCAGGATCTAGAAGAATTTGAGTAGGGTGCAAAATTAGCGATGTAGACCAAGGAAAAGTTAGTAATCCAGGGATAAGAAGGAGGGCGAGAGTTCGCTTTATGCGGGCCAACTCTGGGGTGTCTTCAAAGGCTTGAATCTTTGATTTTTTCCCTTCTGGTTTTTTCCGATAATTTTCAACAAGCGAAAATAGGAGCGTTATAAGAAAAAAACCGGTCCAGAGCACAAGAAAAATTGCGGAGAAGGCCGAAATAAGCCCTGCCAACAACGTTATGGCATAAATTTTTCGCCAACTTATTTCTTCAAAGTTCTTAGTTCTAGGCAGAACGCTGATGAAACCTGGCGCAACTAGTGAAATCACTAAGGTGCCGAGTCTTCCTTGATTAATGCTGTTCCAGATTACTGGTGACATCGCATAAATAACTCCACCGATTACTGACACTTGCACAGTCAGTCCGATTCTCCTTGCACTGCGATACATAGCTATAAAAGCCAGATTTGGGAGAAGAAGAAAGAGAATTGCTAGAAATAGCCAAACTTTTCCAAAAGTTAGCGCAGAAGCGCCTGCGAGTATTGCAACCCAAGGTGGAGTGGAAGCAGCAGAGCCCAACCCAACTAAGTGCCATGACTCGCTGTACTTAGCAATCAAATCCATTGCACCGCTCGGAGCTAGTGCAAGAGCACCACCACTTATGCTGCCAAATCTATTGCGTGATGCGATAAGTGAAATCAAGAGCGTAAGTACAACACCGATGAAAAGTGGGCGATTACGAACTCTCTGCCACTTCGATTTACGAGGTTTTACTAGAATATCTTGATCATCGAAACTCTCATCAATCACACCTATATCGGCATATGACATTTCAACATCAGAGTTTGAACCATCTTCTTCATCATCTTTAAAGAATCTTCGCAAAGAGTAGCTGAGCTGTTCGAAAGCTAGACGGATTTGGCTTCCAGGGGGTGGAATAAATTCTCGAATAATTCTTGGTGAAAGTAACCGTTTCTGTTTCCGTAATCTTCTGGCGACAAGTAAATCTTGCGGTTTGATAATAAGAAGTCCAACAGCTGCAATCTCATCGGCAGCATATCCCGGGAGTTTTGCAATTAAGTATCCAATTGCTCTAATAGCGGCGCTTCCAACAATTTGAATTGCAATCCACGGCAATAACCACCATGAAGCATTTGCTAGAAGAACGTAGGCGGCATTCTTACGATCTAGAAGTCTCGGACGATGAAGAAATGCCTCTTCAACGTCAACACTTCGCCGCTCCGAGGCCGCCGCTTCGGCGTGATAAACCAAAGATTGCGGCGCCGTCATAACTGAAAAGCCGGCAACTCTTGCCCGCCAACCTAAATCCACATCATCTCTAAAGAGTGCGAGATTTGGATCGAACCCTCCTAAATCTTCAAATATTTTGCGCCTTACCAACATTGCTGCAGTACTTACCGCCATGACTTCAGTTGGTTGATCAAACTGGCCTTGATCTTGTTCTCGAGGTTCCAGTCCAGTCCAGCGCGCACCATTTACCGCAATGCTAATTCCAACTTCTAATAAATGACCTCGGTCGTACCAGCCTCTTAGTTTTGGCCCAACATATGCAACCTGTGGTTTATCAATTAAGCCCTCAATTAAAAATTGAAGTGCCGTACTTGTTGGCGCACAATCATCATGAAGAATCCAAATTAATTCTTCCTGGTCACCCATGGCTAATTTCTTCGTAGATCCAAGTGCAAGTGCGATTGCATCTCCAAAGCCTGCATCTCGATCAGTCCTAATAACTGTTAAACCAGAGTTGGTAAGCGCAGTTACCGAGTTATCTTTCGAGCCAGTATCAACTGCAATTATTCGATCAATAGGTCTTGTTTGTGAAAAAATTGCGGCAATTAATTCTGGCAACCAGGTTTCACCATCATGCGAAACCAAAATTGCGGTTACGAAAAAATTGTCAGCCACAGGTTAATCCTTGACTAATATTCTAGAAAAAGCGAAGAATGGATAATTAAGCAGAACGGCGCTTTAGGCGACGACGTTCACGTTCGGAGAGGCCTCCCCAAATACCAAAACGCTCATCATGTGCGAGCGCGTATTCCAAGCACTCACCGCGAACGTCACAAGATAAACAGACGCGCTTAGCTTCACGGGTAGATCCACCCTTTTCAGGGAAAAATGCTTCTGGATCGGTCTGAGCACAAAGGGCGCGCTCTTGCCAGGAAAGTTCGATGCCGTCGCTATTGATTACGCCTTCTATGCCTACTTGTTGAATCTGGCGTGGATCGCTCATACCGGTTCTCCTTCAAACTTAAATGCCACCAGGAAAAGGTGGGGTTAATAAGAGAATTACACGCGTGTAACTCGATTAAGTCAAGCCAAATTCTGAATTATTTACGCTCAAAAGCAAATTATTTTGGCCAATTCGTGAGAATTTATGTATTTACTGGTCAAATCTTTGAAGGTAGGTATTAAAAGCCGAAGAAATTTCCATTTGAAATCATGTGTGCCGGAACCTCAAAATTTGGCGCCACAAAACAATCGGTTAGCTTTGCTCCGGCTCCGATTTCTGCCCCATCACCAATCACGCTGCCATTGATCTCAACGCCGGCTCCAATTTTTACCCTTCTGCCAATCACCGAACCGCCAGAGATGGTTGCGTCCAATGCAATAGTTGAACCGGCTAAGGCTAAAAAATCCTTATTCGTGCCAAAGACTAAATCCCTTGAAGCTTTGAGAAGAGCTGTGGGAGTTCCAATATCTAACCAGTATGAGGTATCAATAAAACCAAATACTTTCGCGCCCTTTGCTAAAAGTTCGGGGAAAGTTTCTCGCTCAACGCTAACCACTTTGCCAAATGGAATAGTTTCAATAACTTCTCTATTAAAAATATAACAACCAGCATTGATTATATTCGTTGGTGGATTTTCCATCTTCTCGTTGAAGGCAGTTACTCTTTTAGAGCCATCTAACTCAACTGCGCCAAAAGCACGAGCATCCTCCACTTGCGTTAAATAGAGCGTTACTTCTGCGCCCTTTGCCTCATGAAAATCAAATTGGCCAGTTAAATCATGTCTGCTTAAAACATCACCATTAAATATTGCTACCGGACCATCGCCAGAAAGCATTTGTGCCGCATTACTAATTGCCCCACCCGTACCGAGTGCAACTTCTTCGACCGCGTATCTAATTGAAATACCAAAATTGCCCCCATCACCAAAATAGGGTTCAAATAGTTCAGCTTTGAAAGACGTCGCTAAGACAATCTCGGAAATTCCAGCTTCTTTAGCTTTAAGTATCTGGTGTTCAGTAAATGGCACGCCTACAACCTGAAGCATTGGCTTCGGGGTGTTATTTGTAAGTGGCGCAAGCCTCGTTCCCCGGCCACCTACAAGGAGAATCGCACTTCTATTCGGCAAACTTCTCAAACTTAAGTCCGATTTGATCTGCGATTTCAGTGATAGTTCCCATAATAGAAAGTATTTCTGCGTGTGGAAGCATCGGCGATTCTTTCTCCCCAGCGCGGAAACAACGAGCAAATTCGATGGCTTCTTCGCGAAGTCCATGGCCCACATAACGCTTATCAGAGCCAGCAATTACATCATTCTTATAATCAATTGCCCGCCAAGTAGTTGCAGTATAAAAAGTGCGATCGATCTCGAGTCGGGCATCGCTTCCAATAATTACCGCGCGGTTTGGTGTTGCGGCTAAATTTGTTGCATTTAGAAGAGCCTGAGCTCCTGTTGGATATTCCAAGATAATCGAAGTCTGGCCATCTACGCCAGTAAATGCCTTTGTGCTTCGAGCAGTTACTCGTGATGGAGTTCCTAAAACCATTGATGCAAAGGAGACTGGATAAATCCCAAGGTCAAATAGCGCGCCACCACCGAACTCTGGAGCAAAGAGACGGAAATTTGGATCTTTTTTAAACCACTGTCCGTGGTCTGCGCGCACTGAAATTATCTCTCCAAGAATTCCAGATTTAATAACTTCGCGTACTTGAATCATGTGTGGCAAATAGCGCGCCCACATCGCCTCCATTAACAGCAAATTCTTCTCGTGAGCCGTATCAATCATCTTCTTTGTCTCGTCAAAACTCATTGCAAATGGCTTCTCACAGAGCACTGGCTTGCCTGCATTGAGCGCCATCAAAGTATCGCGCATATGCATTGGGTGATGAGTTGCAACATAAACTGCATCGACATCTGGATCATTTACTAATTTTTGATATGAATCATGGCGATTTGGGATGGCAAACTTATCGGCGAACGCATCTGCTTTAGCTTGCGATCTAGAACCCACTGCAACAACGCGATGATCTTCAAGGCGCAATACATCTCTTGTCCATTGCTCGGCAATTCCACCGGCACCTAAAATTCCCCAACGCAATGGTGCTACAGACATTTGACTCCCCCATATTTTGTGATTATGTATGTTGTAAATCTCCCACGAGTCTAATAGCAGCGGGCCAAAATTTGTAGAGCATCAGGCAACCCAGCGCGTTAGAAAAGCCTAATAGATTCATGTGGATGAAAGTAGATGCAAGTAGATCAAAAAAGAGCCCCGAGCGTTTGAGAGACCTAACGTTTTATGGTTAGCCTCTAAACATCGGGGCCCTTTTTGTGGATACTGTTCGAGGCTATTCAGCCTTCCCGACAGCCTTATTTAGCGCACGCAGAAGTTGGTAGCCGATTACTGCAACCAATGTTCCATTGATAATTCCACCAAAGGAATAATCTCCGCGCGTCCATGTCATATTGGCAACACCGATAATCAAGGTCGTAGCTGCAATGAATAAATTTGTTGAATTTCCGAAGTTCACTTTGTTTTCGATCCAAATCTTGGCACCGAGAACTCCGATCATTCCGTAGAGCGCAACTCCTACTCCACCTAGTACTCCGGAAGGTGTGGCCTTAAGAATTTCGCCGAACTTTGGGGAGAGTGAGAGCAAGATTGCGCCAACGCCAGCAACCCAATAGGCAGCTGTTGAGTAGATTCGGGTTGCAGCCATAACGCCAATGTTTTCAGCGTAAGTGGTTGTACCAGAACCGCCGCCAACTCCAGCAAGTGTTGTAGCAACACCATCTGCGAATAGCGCATTACCCATTTGGCTATCAAGATCTTTTCCA
>Ga0194060_10003144_pt1 | contig 11714 bp, 9 predicted proteins | sample SepL225m_MetaG_FD_163427 | JGI IMG/M metagenome (GOLD analysis project Ga0194060, IMG submission 163427) | Anoxic zone freshwater microbial communities from boreal shield lake in IISD Experimental Lakes Area, Ontario, Canada - Sep2016-L222-5m | ecosystem: Environmental > Aquatic > Freshwater >... | reverse complement strand
ACTCGGCAGTGGATCCGGAGGGGTGGCTGGGGGCTGCGCGGGCGATTGCGTACGTGGGCGCGGCGTAGCGTCGAGTGTGTCGCCGACGCTAGGGGGGGACACCAGGGCCGCCACCTGTTCACGGCTGGCCAGAGGCGTCCCATAATGCTGGGCCACCTCGCGCAGCGCCTCGACCATGTCTATCCCGGTAGGATAGCGGCTCTCTGGGTGTTTGGCGAGTGCCCGTGCAAGTACCACGTCAATTTCGCGTGGCAGGTGCGCCTGCACACTGGTGGGCGGGGGCGGCGGAAGCTGAGAGTGAGACACGATCAGCTGCGGGGTCGCGCCAGAAAAGGGCACTCGCCCAGTGATGATCTCGTAGGCCACCACCCCGAGCGAGTAGAGGTCACTGCGCCCATCGACCCGGCGAGCCTCGGCCTGCTCAGGCGAGATATACTCGGGCGTACCCATAAATACGCCGGTGCGGGTGAGTCGCTCACTGTCCGCATCGGGCGTCTGAGCGATGCCGAAGTCCGTCAGCACCACCCGACCGGATACGTCCACCATCATATTGTGCGGCTTCACATCGCGGTGGACAGCACCCTGGCTATGGGCGAAGTCCAGGGCGCGGGCCACCGGCTCAAGGAGGCTTACCGCATAGCCGAGCCCGAGGTTGGCGTGTTCGTCGAGGATACTGTGCAGGGTATGCCCGTCAATGTACTCCATCGCAATGAAATACAGACCGTCCTGCTCACCAACGTCGTAGATCGTCACGATACCGGGGTGGCGCAGGCCCGCCGCCGTGCGCGCCTCACGCTCGAATCGCTTGACGAACTCGGGATCCATGCTCAACTGCGCGGCCAGCACCTTGATGGCAACCGGGCGCTGGAGCAGCGTATCCACCGCACGATAGACGCGGGCCATACCCCCGCGCCCAATCTCAGCTCGGATCTCGTAGCGGCCCAGCCGTCGCCCGACTAAGTTGCTCACTAAATGGGCTCCTTCAATGGCGCAAGACGTTGATGGAGCCTTGCCCGCGCATCAGCTAAAGTGGTATTTTCAGTATCCTGATGGTATAATTACACAAGCCGCCGCGATTGTACCACAATGCAAACCGTGTTTCAAAGCTGTGGTGGAGGTTCGTCAGATGCAGTCTGCGCCTGCTCCCAAACTCATGGTGAAGCGCCCGGATGGTCAATTCCGCGAGCTTGAGTGGGATCGCGAGGCGATCTCGGTTGGGCGCGATGGTGCCAACGATATTGTGATTGACCATCCTCTGGCCTCGCGTCGCCACGCACGCTTCGAGCGTAGCGGCGACGGTTTCGCCATCCACGATCTTGAGAGTACGAACGGTACGTTTGTGAACGGAGAGCGCCTCACCGGCGCTCGTGTACTGCATAGTCAGGATCAGGTGATCATCGCGGACGCGGTGATTGTTTTCCAAGATCCCGAGGCCACGGTGAAGGGGGTTCTCCCGCCTGACCTGCTACGGGCTGTCCGCGAGGAACTGCGGGTGGATAGCCGCACGAAAGAGGTCTTCATCCGTGGCCAAGCTCTCGATCCGTCGCTCACGGTCAAAGAGTTTCAGCTCCTTGAGATGCTCTATAACCGCCGTGGTCAGGTGATCAGCAAGGATGAGATCGCCCGCGAGGTGTGGGACTACGAGGTGTTCGACTATAACGCTATCGACGCCTTGGTGTATCGTCTACGCCAGCGTATTGAGCCTGACCCGGCCAACCCGCGCTACCTTGTCACTCAGCGCGGTTTTGGCTATAAGCTGATCACATCTCCCGACGCCTGATTATTTTGGATTTTAGATTTTAGATTTTGGATTGCACAGTCTGCAATCCAAAATCCAAAATCCAAAATCCAAAATCCAAAATCCGCAATCTGCAATGTCAAATTTGAAGCTCACCGCCTGCGCTCGTCTGCGCGGCACCGTCGATATTCCCGGCGATAAGTCGATCTCGCACCGTGCGGTGATCTTCAACGCGGTAGCCGAGGGTAGCGCCCGGATCACGAATTTTCTCACGGGTGCCGACTGTTTGAGTACCATCGCGTGTGTCCGCGCCCTCGGTGTTGATGTGGTGCGGGAGGGCAGCGAGGTGCATGTGCGGGGCGTCGGCCTGCGTGGCCTACGCGAACCTGTAGATGTCCTCGACTGTGGGAACTCGGGCACGACCCTGCGCCTCCTCGCCGGTCTGCTCGCCGGCACGCCGATCTTCACCGTCCTCACCGGCGATGCGTCCCTGCGTTCGCGCCCCCAGCGCCGGATCGTTGAGCCCCTGCTCGCTCTCGGCGCACAGATCGATGGTCGCCAGTCGGGCGACCGGGCGCCCCTGGCCATACGCGGCGGATCCCTGCACGGTGGATCCTACCAGTTGCCCGTCGCCTCGGCTCAGGTGAAGTCAGCCCTGCTCCTGGCGGCCCTCGGCGGTAGTAGGGCGCTCACGCTCACGGGACGGATCGACTCGCGTGACCACACCGAGCGTATGCTCAGCGCCATGGGCCTCGATCTCCAGATCGGCCCCGACCAGATCACGTTGCACCCGCCAACGCACCCGGTACTGCCCTATCCGCTCTCGCTGCGTGTGCCCGGCGACCCGTCCAGCGCCGCGTTCTGGTGGGTCGCCGCCGCCATCCACCCTGATGCGGAACTGACCACCCTCGGCGTCTGCTTGAACCCGACCCGCACCGGCGCACTCGATGTGCTACACGCGATGGGCGCTGAAATCACGATCACGAACCAGCGCACCGAGGGCAGCGAGCCGGTCGGTGATGTCACCGTGCGCTCCTCGCACCTGCGCGGCACGGTCATCGACGGCAGCCTCATCCCCCGGCTGATCGACGAGATCCCGATCCTCGCGGTCGCCGCCGCCTGCGCCGAGGGCACGACGGTGGTGCGCGACGCCCAGGAACTGCGAGCGAAGGAGACAGACCGTATCGCCACGGTGGCCGCCGGTCTGACCGCCCTCGGCGTCGAGGTTGAGCCGACGAACGACGGCATGACCCTGATCGGACTCGGTGGCCCGACCCTGCGCGGCACTGCCCTCCAGAGCCACCACGACCATCGCCTAGCCATGGCATGGGCCATCGCCGCGCTCGTCGCCTCTGGCGAGACAACCATCACTGACCCGGATTCGGCCGCTGTGTCCTACCCAGGGTTTTGGGAAACCCTTCACCATATTCATGCCTGATCGTCGATAATAGGCGGAGGGGTTCAGGGAGGCAGATCCTCCCTGAAAACCCATCCCTCGGGCCGCATTCTTATGAGTGAAACCTTCACCTTCACAATCGAAGTCTTTACCGACACTCTGTTGATCACGGGCAGTTATGATTTGCCGCTCTACCGGCGACTGAGCGACGCGCTCAACAACCGCCTGCAACGATTCGTCACCCTGCGGGATGCGAGTGTGGCCCCGATCTGGAAGCCGCAGCAGAGCCAGCGCGTACCCCAGTTGCTGGTTGACATCAACAGCGCCCTGCTTGTCGCTGTGATCGAGGAGCCATCAACTCCACCCGGCTTCGTCGCGCCATCCCCGCCCCGCGACACGCAGCCGATGATGTTCTTTACCGCAGCCTTCGCTATGCGCGCTGACTTCCATAAGCGCACGGACATGGAAATTGTGGCGATGCTTGGCGAGATGAACGACGACTTTATCCCGCTCAGCAGTGTCTCAATCTACCCACTCCACGGCGGATCCTCCCTCACACGCGGATTCGTGTGCCTCAGCCGCACATGTATCCAGGCTCTCTTTGCCGTTGCCGCGCCGATCACAAGCGCACCCGTGTCCGATCCCGAAGCTCTCCTTGCGTCCTCTGGGGTTGCTCCCTTCGATAGCAGCGAGAGCCTGGCTGGATTATAGATTGCAGATTGCCACTGATAATCTGCAATCTGCAATTTGCAATCACACACCTATGAAGATCCTCGTCACCGGGGGCGCTGGCTATATCGGCAGCGCCACGACCTCAGAACTGCTTATCGCCGGACATCAGGTTGTCGTCTTCGATAATCTCTATCAGGGCCACCGCCAGGCTGTACCCGCTGGGGCTGTGTTTGTCCAGGGCGATCTCGCCAACCGCGAGGATGTCGCCCGTCTCTTCGCTGACCACCCCGGCATCGAGGGGATTATGCACTTCGCCTCCTACACCCTGGTCGGCGAGAGCATGCAGAAGCCCCTGCTCTACCTGCGCGATAACCTGGTGAACGCAGCCAACCTGCTGGAGGCCGCCGTTGAGTCCGGCGTGCGCCGCTTTATCCTCTCGTCTACGGCGAACCTCTTCGACGACCCGGCCAAAATGCCGATTGACGAGTATGAGCGGATCGTCCCCGGTTCGCCCTACGGCGAGTCGAAGTTCTTTATCGAGCGGCTGCTGCACTGGTTCGAGCGAATCTACGGCATGAAGTACGCCTGCCTGCGCTACTTTAACGCCAGCGGTGATGCGCCCGATTGCGGCGAGGATCACGACCCCGAGACGCACCTGATCCCGCTGATCCTCCAGGTGGCCCTCGGCCAGCGCGAGCAGATCACGCTGTTTGGCGACGATTACCCCACCCCGGACGGCACCTGTGTGCGTGACTACATCCATGTGCGTGATCTGGCCCAGGCTCACATTCTGGCGATGGAGTCCCTGGATCGGCTCGGATCGCGCAGGTATAACCTGGGCAACGGCAGCGGATTCAGCGTGTTCCAGGTGCTGGAGACAGCCCGTAGGATAACCGGCCACCCCATCCCGCATGTGATCGGCCCGCGCCGCGCTGGTGACCCGGCCATCCTGGTGGCCTCGTCCGAGTCGATTCGCCGCGAGTTGGGCTGGACTCCGCGCTACCCCGACATCGAGTCGATCATCCAGAGCGCCTGGGAGTGGCACTGTAACCATCCCAACGGCTATCGAGCGTAGTCACGGACTGTGAAGGAATCTCATGACCTCGACGGATCTGGGCGCATTGCCAACCCTCGACCTGACCTCCATCCGCCACCTCTACCCGTTTCATACGGCCCGCCTGAGCGGACCCGGCGGCGCGATCAGTTATGTGGACGAGGGCGTCGGCCCGCCGGTGGTGATGGTTCACGGCAACCCGACGTGGTCGCTCTACTTTCGTCACCTTATTGCTGCCCTCAGCGGTTCACATCGGGTGATCGTACCCGACCATATGGGCTGCGGCCTCTCTGATAAACCTCAGGCGTACCCCTATCGCCTGAGCAACCATATTGAGAACCTGACTCTGCTCATCCGCCAGCTCGATCTTGGCCCGGTGGATCTGGTGGTCCACGACTGGGGCGGGGCGATTGGCATGGGCTGGGCCACCCGTCACCCCGAGTTGGTGCGCCGGATGGTGGTGCTGAATACCGCCGCCTTCCTTTCGCCGCGCCTGCCCCTGCGTATCGCGGTTTGCCGTATTCCGCTGTTGGGCGACCTGGCCCTGCGGGGGCTGAACGCCTTCGCCGGGGCGGCCACCTTTATGGCCGTCGAGCGACCACTGTCCGCTGATCTGCGCCGGGCCTACCTGCTGCCCTACGATAACTGGGCCAATCGTATCGCTCAACTGCGCTTTGTGCAGGATATTCCGCTGCGCCCGGCGCACCCGACCTGGGCGGTGGTGGACGGGATCGACCGCGAACTGGCTGTCCTGCGCGGCAAGCCGATGCAGATTCTCTGGGGCGGCAAGGACTGGTGCTTCGACGATTCCTTTCTGGGCGGCTGGCTCAGACGTTTCCCTGAGGCCGAGGCGTTCCGGTTCGATGACGCCGGTCACTATGTTCTTGAGGATGCCCACGAGGAGATCGTACCCAGGGTTGTGCGGTTTTTACGGAGATCTTAGCTATGATCGATGCGGTTTTCCCGCCAACATCCGCCACCGACAGCGCCAACATCGCCAGATACCTTCCCCGTATGGCTGCTGAACGCCCTGACCAGGTGGCGCTGGTGGTTGGCGATGGCCGCAATCGTGCGGGGAAGGTGATCTATAAACGCCTGAGCTTTGCTGAACTGAACCAGGTGAGCGACCGCTATGCCTGGGGGCTGGCTGGTGTGGGCATCGGTCGGGGTGTGCGGGTGCTGCTGCTGGTGCCCGCTGGCCTGCCGCTGATCAGCCTGACCTTCGCTCTTTTTAAGGTTGGCGCTGTGCCGATCATGATTGACCCGGCTATGGGTCGGCGCAATCTGGCCCAGTGTATTGAGGAGTGCGCGCCCGATGCCATGATCGGCGTGCCACGTGGTCATCTGGCCCGCCTGGTCTTCCCGCGTGCCTTTCGCACCGTCCGCCGCAGCGTGATGGTCGGCTCGCGCTTCATCCCGCTCGGCGATGTGAACCTCGCCGATCTCAGCGTGCCGATGCGCTCGCCCTTCCTGATCGAGCATGTGGACGCCGATGATCTGGCCGCCATTCTTTTTACCACCGGCAGCACTGGCGTGCCCAAGGGCGTACTCTACGAGTACGGGATGTTCGAGGCCCAGATCCGTCTGCTGAGCGTGCTCTACCACATCGAACCCGGCGAGGTCGAGATGCCCGCCTTCCCACTCTTCGCCCTGTTCAACGTAGCTCTCGGTGCCACCTCGGCCATCCCGCCGATTGACCCGACCCGCCCCGTCGCCTGTGACCCCGCTGCAGTCATCGAGTTTATGCGCGACCAGCAGGTTACCTCGACTTTCGGCTCACCGGCGATCTGGGAGAAGGTCACGGATTACTGCATCGCCCAGGGCGTGACCTTGCCCACGCTACGGCGGGTGCTGATGGCCGGTGCGCCGGTTCCGCCGCACCTCCATGAGCGTTTTCGGCGCATCCTGTCACCCTCCGCCGACACGCACACGCCTTATGGGGCCACCGAGGCGCTGCCCATCGCCTCGGCCAGCGGGCGGCAGGTGCGAGCCGCCCTGGCTGAACGTGCCGACCCTGCTGCCGGTACCTGCGTGGGCTGGTCGGCCCCCGAAGCGACCCTGCGGATCATCCGTATCTCCGACGAACCGATCCTCACGTGGGACGAGTCGCTCGTCCTGCCGCCCTACCAGGTCGGTGAGATCTGCGTCAAGGGACCATCGGTGACGAAGGCGTATGTGAACCGCCCCGCATCTACGGCCCTGGCCAAAATCTGCGAGGGCGACACGCTCTGGCATCGTATGGGCGACCTGGGCTACTTCGACGATCAGGGCCGCTTGTGGTTCTACGGTCGCAAGAGCCACCGCGTAGAAACGGCCACTGGCCCGCTCTACACGGAGCCGGTGGAACTGGTATTTAACCAGCATCCGGCGGTGTTTCGATCAGCGCTGGTGGGCGTCAGGGGTCAGGCGCCAGGTATCGGGGGTCAGGTTCCGGTCGTGATCGTCGAACTTCGGCCCGGCATGGCCCCGCAGACCACGACGGATCGCGAGCGGCTCCTCGGCGAGCTACGCACGCTGGGGGCGACCCACGCGATGACGACGGGGATTGTACGCTTTATGATCCACCCGGCCTTTCCGGTAGACATTCGCCATAACGCGAAGATCTTTCGCGAGCAGCTCACCGTATGGGCGGAATCCAGGGGCCGGTAGTCGGGGAAAGTGCGCCTCGATCAACAGGGCTACGTCAAAGTTGCCCGCCGACCCTCACCCCCTGCCCCTCTCCCTCACGGGGAGAGGGGGCTGGGGGGTGAGGGCTGAGCGGCGATCACACGACTTTGACGTAGCCCTGTCTCGATCAAGGCTGATCTTGACGCCTTTGTGACGAGTGCTATACTAAAGAGACCCCACCCCCCCAGGGAGGGGGTAGGAGATAGCAATGGGCGACGAGCATAAGCAGCAACTGATGAACCGGCTCAAGACAATCGAGGGCCATGTACGCGGTGTGCAGCGTATGGTTGAAACCGACGCCTATTGCATCGACCTACTCAAGCAGACGCGGGCGATTCAGCAGGCTCTCGCCAAGCTCGACAACGTTATCTTGGCCGAGCATCTGCGCTGCTGCGTCACCATCGCCATCCGCAGCGATGAGGTCAGCGAGCGTGAGCTTGTCGTCAACGAACTGCTCCAGGTGTTCGAAAACGTCCATCAGTGATCTTGTAACAGAAAGGTACCCTCCTAATGGCCACCGAGAAGTTCCTCGTCCCCGGCGTCTCCTGCCAGCACTGCGTCAACGCGGTGAACAAAGAGGTCAGCGCCCTGAGCGGCGTACAGAAGGTTGCGGTCGATCTCGCCACCAAGGTCGTCACCGTCGAACACGGCGACCAGGTCGCCCCCGCCGCGATCATCGCGGCCATCCAGGAGGCCGGCTACGATGAGGTTTCGCCGGTGGCGTAGGTATCATCAAAACCTAGATTGTTTTGCGCAAATGTGCCAGCGAAGCTGGCACATTTGCGCAAAACAATCCAGAATTTGGGGGCCGGGGGCCCCCAATCCTCACTGAGGTGGCATATGCCCGAGCAGCAGCTTAACCTCCCGGTCACGGGGATGACCTGCGCATCGTGCGTGATGCGGGTCGAGAAGGCGCTCAAGAAGGTGCCCGGCGTGCTGGAGGCCAGCGTCAACCTAGCCACCGAGCAGGCCGCCGTGCGCTTCGACCTGGCCCAGGTGAAGCCGCAGCAGATCCAGGCCGCCGTCGAGGGCGCGGGCTACGGTGTCGTCACCGACCGGCTGGAGATTCCGGTCACGGGGATGACCTGTGCATCGTGCGTGATGCGGGTCGAGAAGGCGCTCAGGAAGGTGCCCGGCGTGCTGGATGCCAGCGTCAACCTGAGCACCGAGGGTGCTTCGGTCACGTACTCGCCAGCCAGCGCCGGTTTCGCCGATCTGAAGGCGGCGATTGAGAATGCGGGCTACGGCGTGATCGAGACGAGCGGGGCCGATGTTGGCGCGGCGGAGGATGTCGAGGCGGCGGCCCGCGCCCGCGAACTGGACGACAAACGGCGCAAGCTGATCGTCGGCGTGGCCTTTGGCCTGCCGCTCTTCCTGATCTCCATGTCGCGTGACCTCGGGATCATCCAGCCCTGGTGGGTCGGCGCGGCCGCCGAGATGGCCGCGATGACTGGCAGATCGATGGACGAGATGATGCGCAGCGCGGCCGCTCGCGACGACCTGCTCAACTGGCTGTTCCTGATTCTAGCCACGCCGGTGCAGTTCTACAGCGGGCGCGATTACTATGTCCATGCGTGGAAGGCGCTGAAGGCGCGCACGGCGAACATGGATACCCTGATCGCCATGGGTTCCTCGGTGGCCTACCTCTACAGCCTGATCCTGCTGATCAGCGGGGCTGCGGGCCACGTCTATTTTGAGACCGCCGCCCTAATCATCACCCTGATCCTGGTGGGCAAATACCTGGAGGCGCGGGCCAAGAGCCAGACTGGCGCAGCCATCCGCGCCCTGGTCGGGCTCCAGCCGAAGACCGCCCGCGTGCTGCGCGGCACCCAGGAGGTTGATGTCCCGGTGGCCGAGGTGCGCAAGGGCGAGATCGTGATCGTGCGTCCTGGCGAGAAGATCCCGGTGGACGGCACGATCCTCAGCGGCGATTCGGCGGTGGACGAGAGCATGGTCACAGGCGAGAGCCTGCCGGTGGAGAAGCGCCCCGGCGACAGCGTGATCGGCGCGACGATCAACCGCAGCGGCAGCTTCCAGATGCGCGCCGTGCGCGTGGGCCGTGAGACGGCCCTGGCTCAGATCATCCGTCTGGTGCAAGAGGCGCAAGGCTCGCGTGCGCCGGTGCAGCGCCTGGTTGATCAGGTAGCCAGCGTCTTCGTGCCGGTGGTGATTGGCCTGGCCCTGCTCACGTTCGTGGCCTGGCTGCTAGCCGGTGTCGGGCCAACCCAGGCCATGCTCTTCGCCGTGGCCGTCCTGGTGATCGCCTGCCCCTGCGCCCTGGGCCTGGCCACCCCCACGGCGATTATGGTCGGCGCGGGCACCGGTGCCGAGCACGGCATCCTGATCAAGAACGCCGAGAGCCTGGAGCGCGCTGCCAACATCCAGGCTGTCGTCCTCGACAAGACCGGGACGATCACGATGGGCAAACCGGCGGTGACTGACGTGATGAGAATGCAAAATGCAAAATGCAAAATGCAAAATGATCCCGGCGACCCAATTTTGAATTTTGAATTTTGCATTTTGCATTGGGCGGCGAGCGCCGAGAGCCGCTCCGAACACCCGCTGGGCGAGGCGATTGTGGCCGAGGCGAAGGCGCGGGGGCTGACTCTGGCCACGCCCGAGGGCTTCAGATCCATTGCCGGGGCTGGCGTGGAGGCGATGGTGGAGGGCTGCCAGGTGCTGGTAGGCACCCTGCGCATGATGCGCGAGCGCGGCGTGGAACTGGGCGATCTGCCTGCCGAGGTCGAGCGGCTCCAGGGCGAGGGCAAGACCGCCATGCTCGTGGCGCTAGACGGCGCGGCATTGGGCGTGATCGCCGTGGCCGACACCGTCAAGCCTAGCTCAGCCGCAGCCGTGGCCGCCCTGCGCGCCCTCGGCGTGACGGTAGCCATGCTCACCGGCGACAACCGGCGCACCGCCGAGGCCATCGCGGCGCAGGTTGGGGTTGACCGGGTGCTGGCCGAGGTGCTGCCGCAGGACAAGTCGGCGGAGGTGAAGCGGCTTCAGGCCGAGGGCCAGGTTGTGGCGATGGTGGGCGACGGGGTGAACGACGCACCGGCCCTGGCCCAGGCCGACGTGGGGATCGCCATCGGTACCGGGGCCGATGTGGCGATGGAGGCTGCCGACATCACCCTGATGCGCGGCGACCTGGCCGGGATCGCGCAGGCGATTGCGCTGAGCAAGGCGACCATGCGGACGATCCGCTGGAACCTGTTCTGGGCCTTCATCTACAACGTGGTGCTGATCCCGGTGGCGGCCGGGGCGCTCTACCCATTCACCGGCTGGCAACTCAGCCCCATCCTGGCCGCCGGGGCTATGGCCTGTTCGTCGGTCTTCGTGGTCAGCAACAGCCTGCGGCTGCGCGGGGTGCGGCTGTCCTAAACAATATATTTTACGCTTTCTCCCCAAGGGCGGCCAAAACCCCGGCCCGGCCCACGATGCCTACAAGACTCCCGTCGCCATCGACCACCGGCAGCGCCTTCACCTTATGCGCCATCATCAAGCGGATGGCCTCGGCCACCGGCGCGTTGGCGTGTACGGTGACGACCGGGGCAGTCATGGTATCTGCGGCAACGCGCCCGCGCCCCTCTAGCTGAAGCTCGGCTGGGCGCTCGCCGCCGTTCAGCCACGCCGCCAGCCGACTGATCGCGCCCCCCGGTAGACGCCGCGCCGCTCGGCGCAGCACATCCCCGTCGGTGATGATCCCCGCCACCGTGCGATCCGCGTTGATGACCACCGCCCGGCGCAGCGGACTCTCCAGTAGTGCGTCGAGAGCCTCGGCCAGCGGCGTGTCGGCTCGCACCACCGGCGGGTTGGTCAGCATCATCTCGCCCACCGTAGCCGGGGCACCCGCTGGCAGATCGAGCGGCTCGTCCGGGCGCTGGCGCAGCCCCTCTGCCACCGTCATCAGCAGGTCGTAGCGGCTCACCATGCCCACCAAGACACCATCAATGTCTACCACCGGCATGCGCTTGCGGTTATGGGCGGACATCATCGCCGCTGCCTGGGCCAAAGGCAGGGTGTCGGACAACGTCTCCGGGTCGGGAGTCATCAGGTCGGTGGCATGCTGGGGAAGATCGACGAGGTCGTCAATCTGGGCAGCGCGCTCGCTGATCGGCAAGCTGCGCTGGAGTCGTAGCGAGAGGCCCATCGTCCCCCGGCTGAGCAGATCACCGTCGGTGATGATC
>Ga0194060_10003143_pt1 | contig 11715 bp, 11 predicted proteins | sample SepL225m_MetaG_FD_163427 | JGI IMG/M metagenome (GOLD analysis project Ga0194060, IMG submission 163427) | Anoxic zone freshwater microbial communities from boreal shield lake in IISD Experimental Lakes Area, Ontario, Canada - Sep2016-L222-5m | ecosystem: Environmental > Aquatic > Freshwater >... | reverse complement strand
TTTTGGGGCCGTGTCAACGGCATGTTGTTTCTGAATCCGGGCAGCCCGACCGATAAACGGCATGCGCCTTATAATTCCGTTGCCCTTCTGCATGTGAACGATGACCTGAGAGTGGAAATAATCAGGCTGTGATCTGAACTGAATTGTCTTTTATGGTTTTAAGTTGCATAGACGAACTGTTTATGATATTTTTGGATTACTATGACAAATGATAAAATAAAGTTTGGTACGTCAGGTTGGCGCGGCATTATTGCCGAGGATTTTACGTTTGAACGGGTTCGGATCGTGGTCCAGGCTATTGCGGATCATCTTATCGCCCAGGGCCTTAAGGACAGAGGAGTGGTCGTTGGCTACGATACGCGCTTTATGTCCGAGCGTTTTGCCGCTGAAGCGGTAAAGGTATTTGCCGCAACCGGCCTTCGCTCTTATCTTGCGAACCGTGATGTGCCGACGCCGGCGGTTGCGTTCGAGATCATTCGCAGAAAAGCGGCCGGAGGAATCAACTTCACTGCCAGTCATAATCCGCCCGAATATAACGGGCTCAAGTTTTCTCCTGCCTGGGGCGGTCCGGCGCTGCCGGAAACCACGAAAGATATTGAAGCCCGTGCAAATGCTCTGCTTGATAAAAATTCGATCGTGGCAATGCCGCTTGTTGAGGCAAAACAAAAAGGCCTTGTGGAAGAGGCCGACCTTCGAAAGAGTTATCTCGACGATATCAGAAAAAAGGTCGACCTCGAACCCATAAAAAAAGCAAAACTAAAAGTAGCGGTCGATCTGTTGTATGGAACCGGCCGGGACTACCTGGATACCATGCTTAGAGATGCAGGTTGTGCGGTAACGGTGATCCATGGCCATCGGGACACTCTGTTCGGAGGCCGGTCTCCCGAGCCATCCGAAGAAAACCTGGCGGAGTTATCAACCATCATGAAGAAGGGCAGGTTCGATATCGGGCTTGCTGTGGATGGAGATGCTGACCGTTTTGGCATCCTTGACACTGACGGCACCTACATTAATCCCAATCAGGTACTGGCGCTGGTGCTCGATTACCTCTGCCGCTCACGCGGTTGGAAAGGCGGGGCGGCCAGGTCCATTGCCACATCTCACCTCATTGATGCGGTGGCGAAGAAGCATGGCATCGAGGTGTACGAGACCGGCGTAGGGTTCAAGTATATCGGTGATCTGCTGGTGCAGGGCAAGATCATCTTCGGAGGCGAGGAAAGCGCCGGCATGACCATCAAGGACCACGTTCCTGAAAAAGATGGAATCATTGCCTGTATGCTGGTTGCGGAGATGGTTTCGCAGGAGAAACGCACGATCAGGGAAATGCTGAAGCGGCTGTACAAAGATGTGGGGACCATCTTGAACGAACGGGTGAATATACGCCTGACCGACGCAAATCAGAAGGCGGTGGCGGAGCGGCTTGCGCAACCTCTGGCGGAACTTGGCGGCATGCGGGTCAAGGGGAAGAAAACAACCGCTGACGGGACCAAGTATATGCTTGAAGATGACAGCTGGGCGCTGATGCGCGCCTCTGGCACCGAGCCGGTTGTGCGTGTCTATGTGGAAGCCGAGTCGGAAGCGAAGATCAAGAACCTCATTGAAGCAGGCAAAAAGTTTATTATGGGCCATTAAAGGCAATACAGAATTCGAAATGCGGAATAATTAACTAGGGGGTAAACTATGAGCGAGATCGTTGATGTATTTGCGCGCGAAGTGCTGGATTCAAGGGGAAATCCGACGGTGGAGGCCGATGTAATTCTGGAAAGCGGAGCCATGGGCCGCGCTATTGTGCCGAGCGGCGCTTCAACAGGCGAACGGGAAGCCCTGGAACTCCGGGATGGCGGCAAGCGGTATCTTGGCAAGGGCGTTCAAAAGGCGGTCTACAATGTGATCGAAGTCATCGGCCCGATGATCTCCGGCATGGACGCAACAGAGCAGGCCTCCATCGATAGGGTCATGATCGAGCTGGACGGTACTGAGACCAAGAAGAAACTCGGCGCCAATGCGATGCTCGCGGTCTCGATCGCTGTTGCCAAAGCGGCTGCCGAGGACTGCGGTCTTCCGCTCTACCATTATCTTGGCGGGCCGAATGCGAAGGAACTCCCGGTACCCATGATGAACGTCCTGAATGGCGGCGCCCACGCGGACAATAATGTAGACTTCCAGGAGTTCATGATCATCCCGGCCGGCGCTGAGACCTGCACGGATGCGATACGTATCGGCGCGGAGGTTTTTCACAGCCTGAAATCAGTGCTGAAGAAAAAAGGTTATAACACCTCCGTAGGCGACGAGGGCGGTTTTGCACCGAACCTCCGGTCCAATGAAGAGGCCTGTCAGGTCATTCTTGAAGCCATCCGGAAGGCTGGGTACAAGGCTGGCAAGGAAGTGTTCCTCGGCCTCGATGTCGCTTCCAGCGAGTTTTATGAAAAGGGCGTTTATCATATGAAAGGCGAGGGCAAGAAGATGACCTCGGATAAAATGATCGCGTTCTATGAGAGCTGGGTCAGGCAATATCCGATCATCTCCATCGAGGACGGTATGTCCGAAAAGGACTGGAAAGGATGGAAGCTCCTGACTGACCATTTGGGCGACAAGGTCCAGCTCGTCGGAGACGATATCTTTGTGACCAATACGAAGATCTTCAAACAGGGGATTGAACAGGGTATCGCCAACTCGATCCTGATCAAGCTCAACCAGATCGGGACACTGACCGAAACGCTCGATGCTATCGAGATGGCTAAACGCGCAAAATATACAGCTGTCGTATCACACCGCTCCGGCGAAACAGAAGATGCGACCATTGCAGACCTCGCTGTAGCAACGAATGCCGGACAGATTAAAACGGGGTCTCTTTCGCGCACGGACCGTGTGGCAAAGTACAATCAGCTTATTCGTATCGAAGAGGAACTGGGTGATGCGGCTGTGTTTCGCGGCAGGGAAGTGTTCTACAGCATAAAGTAAACTTTATAGATCCAAGGAAAGCCGGAGATCACACGATCTCCGGCTTTTTTTGATGCGGACGCAAGCAATGGATTCTTCCTTTTATCATCCTGATTGCCATACCTTGAAACCCATATTTACGGTTTTCAGAAAAACATCGGTATTCGTACCTTGCCGGTCCGGGCGATCCGGACCTCATACTTTGTCTTCGCCATAGAGTCCTGAATACTGATCGTCCCCGCGTTAGCCGTGCCATTAGTATTAAGCTGAATTTTTTCCACATTTGCGACCATATGCACGACAAGAGGGAGGCTTACCCATTCGCGAACAACAGTATTCCAGTTGTTGCTGTTACTTGCCCGGTTTCCGCGTGTTACGCGGTATCTGCGGTTTAGAGATTCAAACTCGACCCGATGCTCCAGATTGGTGGCAATGGCCTTGCTCCTTGCTTCTCTTAAAGCGAAAAGAACTGTCCTTGCCGTTCCCCGGTATTCCGCGTTTTTAATCCATTGCATATACTGTGGTACCGCGATTGCTGAGAGGATCGAGACGATTGCAAGGACGATGATAACTTCAACCAAAGTAAATCCTGTTTCACCAAAAACGTTGCCGTTCAATAACTTTTTTTCCTGATTCATTGAAGCCTCCCGAGTAAGAGATTATCGATGTTCCGATGTTCTCTTTATCCCAGAGAGGGCTTAATGAAATATCACGCATTCCTTTGATGTTTGGACATACACGAAAAAACCTGTTGTTGAAGTATCAAGTATGGTGCATCGGCACAACGGAGGATAAATATAATGTAAATTTGCAGAGCCGGATGCGCTTAGATTGATGTTGGCGCCATGGCTTACTACGGCGTCTTAATCGCTATTTTCCCTATGGTAGTAACATCGATGTTGAACCTTACCGCTAATGTGCTGCTGTCCTGGATAGGAATAGTAACTGCTGTTTCTGCTGTGCCATTGGGATTAAATTCAACATTCGTGGTAGTCAATTGGGAAGTGAGCGGGATGGATTTCGCAACTGAGAGCAAAGTCCAACCGGCGCTGTTATGAGCCCGGTCACCCTGAGCGATCTGAAAACTTCTTGGTGCAGTCAATACAACCCGGTGCTGGCGATTGGTCGTTATCGCTTTACTTCTGGCATCTCTTAGTGCTGATGCCACGTCTCTGGCGGCCTGGCGGTATTCGATCCCTTGGCGCAATTTAAAAAACGAGGGGACAGCCACGGCAGCAAGTATCCCGATAATGGCTACTACCGTCAACAATTCCATGATGGAATATCCTTTTTGATCTCTCCGGACTTTATGGCATGTTGGATTCATTTCGTTCATCTTTGCCCCTCATCAAGGAATAGTTACTTCCATTACAAATTTTTGAGCAGTTTTCAAACCCATTTCGTCCTGTGCCACTATTTCAACTTCACGTTTGCCAGCATCTTCTATGGCGGTAATCTTCCAGGTTATCTTACCGCTGCTCGCATCAACGCTCATGCCCTTCGGAGGGTTGGTGAGCGAATATGTTATGGTATCGCCGTCAGGATCATCGGCGCGGACAGCATATATATAGGTATCGGAGGAACTCTCCACCAAAATCAAAGAAACAAATTTAGGCGGCGCATTGGGAATCAGCAACGGAACCATACGAGACACCTCTCCCTCACCCTCCATATCAGCGGCAGCGACCTCAAGCCCGACAACATCTCCCCGCTTAAACTTGTCTCCGCGCAGTGTAGCGTCGCGTTCTGACATATCCTGGCCATTGATCAACCAGCGATAATTAAACCGCACATAATCACCATCCGCATCATAACCGACGGGCGTGGCGGTTATGTCCGTGCCGCGAAAGATAGTCTGAGTGCCGAGCGTTACAGCAGTAACTTTCGGGCGGATATTCGCGATAACCGCTGATGCGGAACTCGTTTTCGCGCCGGCAGTCGCTTTCACTGTGACCACGTCATCTTTTGCAAATTGCTGTCTGGAAAGACGCTCGCCATTCTCTCCCTTGAGGAGTGCGCCGTTTTTCTCCCATTGGAACGTGGCATTCTCTATGCCCGAATATATCACCTGAAGGTCTGTCGCGACTGTTGGTGTTTCCGGTAGGATTTTGATTGTTCTGTCTTTGTCGAATTTTCCCTGCATACCGGCAACACTTGTAGTGCTCGCGGTACCTGTCGCAGCCTTTTCGCCAGAAGTACAAGCGCATAGATTCAGGAGCAGCAGGCAAGATACAACAGCTGTTGTCAACATTCTCATGGTTGTCCTTATTCCCAGGTTATTTCCAGTAAAACACTCTCAACATGACTACCACGATCTCCAGTAAATCGAGAAGAAGGTTCCTCCAGGAGTCGCCGTTGACAGTTCCGGCCAGGTTAAGACGACTCCCTTTCCGGAAGGATCGATCAACATAACTGGTTGTGATGGGATACCCGGAGGTAAGGACTTCTTGCGATCAGCCTTTACCAAATCACCCCCACTATTATTATAATCAAGAACGGCCTCTCCGGTCTGAGAATTCACTGCATAAAGAGAACCATTGCCCAAGTTTCCCGTGCTGCAGGGGTCGACAACAACGCCGGTCGATGGTGCCCAGGTCGTAAAATATCCTACGCCATTAAAAAGAAGCGGTGCTGAAAGATTTTTTTCACCGGCACTTTCTAAATTAATATACCAGCCATTTGTTGTAGTAAGGGTCGATATTATGGCAGCTCTTTGCGTCGCAGTTATTGTTGTCGTCTGAAGAGTATCTAGCGTAACATCGAACAGGGTACTTGCTGCTGCGGATGTCGTTTGCCCTCTATCCTTCAGTCCATAGATCTTATCACCAACATTTAAATTTAAAGGATGTTCTCTGTCTCCCGTACCGATTAAAATCTTGGCGGTACCAGTTACATCTGAATAAACAGATGGTTTATAAAATATCTTGCGCCCGCCGCCAGAATTCAAACTGAATATCTGTGTCGCTGACCAGGCTGAAGTAGATCCCGGCATACTTAACCGCCAGATATTACCGCCAGTATCGCCAACATAGGCAGTGTCTACATAGCTGTCACCATTAACATCAAGAGCAGCCACTTCGCTCGGAACAGAATAGGTCGTGGTGCTGAATGCATGCACTATCGTTGGACTCGTCAATAATGTCGGTACTCCGGTTGCGTCTAGACTGGCAATCTTAAGAACATAGACGCCATGTCCGCGTGAATGCGTTCCTGTACTTGAAGTAGCAAGGCTGGTTATACTGCCAATGCCGAGTTGCAGCGTATCTACGACACCAGTGCCATCAAATAACTGCGTATTGCCATAACGGCCGTCCTCGTTCAGGTTGTCATAGCCTGCACCGAAAATAGCCGCAATCATACCGTCGCCTACCTCATCTTTCATCTTGACTAACTTTGGTTCACTCCACGTTTCCGCAAGCATTGTATATCCGGTAGCATTTCCACCGATTCGCCACAGATAAGTGGGGGTTGCAGGATCTGTGATGTCAAGCGCATAATAATATCCTGTGCTGGGACTAGTATCACTTCCTCCGCCCCTGCGTTCACCGAACATGAGGATTACCTTATCACTGCCATTTACGATTCCGTCATTATTCGCATCGTATTTATATATCATAGGAGAAGAATCCACAAAATATGCGTGGTCTCCGCTGCCGCTTGCAGGATGAAGATATTGCAAATTCTTGATCATATCAGGGGGAATGAACGCCCATGCTTCAGAACCGTCTGAGTCGTTGAACGCGTGCAGCATTCCGTCGTTCGAACCAACATACACCACGGTTGAAGATGATGAATACCTGACAATAGCAGGTTTGGAATGAAGGATGTCTCCCAACATCCACTCACGGTTTTCAGTAGTATTTCCATTGCCATTATCATCAAACGCGTCAATACCTTTAATGAAATTAATGAGCCTTCCCGCATTTGTGCTGTCCGTAGACAGAGAACCGCTCAAGTAGAGTGCTCCTGCGGTTACGGTCGAGCTGCTAAATGGGGCTAGCGCTGTTGGATTTCCTATGGGAGTAGCGGTATAGATATTTCGCGCAGTGGTCCTCTCGATCAGTTTTTCACCCACGCCCCCCGCGTCCACTTCAGGGCCGTCAGTACTAGTGTTCCAATATGAACTGGCGGTAGATTTGAATGAGCCATCGGCATTAGTTGCTACAACTAAGTTTCTATCCAGAATCGCATTATTCGTGAGATCAAGTCCATACTTCTTAAGATTGCCGACCCATGGTTTTCCACTCACCGGTTTAAAGAAACCCATATATACCATGTTGCCGCTTGAGGTTCTGTTGTCAGGACTCACTGGTACCACGGGCGCCACATAGGAAGTGTTCACAGCAAAAATTTCACCCATAATGCTTGTGAGAGCCGAGGTCAATTCAGATTCACTTCCCGCATCATAATAATTGCCGCGACCGTGCTGACTGTCTGCAGTCAATTTTAGCAGATTGATGGCCTCAGCATCAGCGCCCGCAAGTCCGAACCCGATGGTATAGGTGGTAACATTCTGCGAACCGGTAAAACCAGTGCTCAGATCTGATTCGTACAAATATTTTGCAGCTCCAGCCATTGATGATGCCTCATCTCCGGCGGTGGAACATGAGTAAGGTGAGGCACAACCGCCGTCATACCGCCCATATCTCGTATTAATGAATTGCAGTTTTGTAGTGTTACCGTCCGCAGTCGACATACCGTCAGTTACAAAAATAATATAATTCTTCTGGCAGCCCCAGGTGATCGGAGATGTATAATGTCCGCCTGATATGCCAACCGTATTGCCGAAGTCACTCGCTGCGCCCTGAAAAAATCTGAGCGCCTCTACAAGCGATTCGCCCAAAGGCGTCGAGCCACTGGTGGTAAATGATGCCACAACTGCTTTCAGGGCAGTCTTATTCGAAGTCGTACCGGTAAACATCGCTCCCGAAACACTGGTATCGTCATTAATTAATTTCGGCGTAGTAATATAGGTGGAACTGGAAACAGTTGAACTCAGGAACTGGGCTCCCTCTGCGCCTGCGCCGTATTTCATAAGTCCCATTTTTACCCCATTCGTAGCAGTAATAAGGTTGGCCACCACAGTCTTTGCGACCGTTAGCTTACTCTGCGTCGCTGGAGCCGGCAAATAAGTCCAGTTAATAAAGTTGCCCATTTGATAGGTTCTGCTTCCACCCTGGGTTCTGCATGATCCATCAGAATTCAGCCTGATACCAATGCTCTGACCAACGGTACGCAAAGCAGTCTGGGGCGTTCCCCCTTGACAGTTATCAGATATGGCACTATCACTTGATAGAAACAATCCATTTTGATAATAGACAGCAGCTTTAGTGCAGGCCTGGTTGTTGTTATTTCCTGAGCCATTATTGCAATGATTGGTGGCCGGATAAGTAACAGACGGATCATAGGGGTCACCCGATACCGGCGCATCGTCAGACATACTTTGCGAGCTGTCCAAAATTATCAACACATTCGGAGGAAGGACAACGGCAGACCCCCCGAACATGGACGTATCACCGGAATACATATCTGGACCTGCCATGCTTATGCCGGGAATGAATGCGGCGATGAACACCGCAACTATGATTAACATGGATACTTTTCTCATACAACCTCCTTATGCATTGTGGATTACAAGGATTCCAAATCAATTCCCATCGCCTTCACGAAGCCTGTCATAGTTCAGTCGATTGCCGGTTGCCCAGACCGCCGGTTCTTCAACCCCTGCACAGGAACCATCTTTGGAATTCAAATGTCCCTGCCACATGCCGGTGGTTTTTAAACTGTCTACCGCGGCCTGGCAGGTCACCTTATACAGCTGGTGTAAGCGTGGAATGCGCCGCCACTCGGTGGCCTTAAGGCTGTTTTTAAAGAGAATCATATCTGGTTGATATGCTCCATCATACACAATAGAAGCGTTAAATGATGCACCTGCATTGGCAGTATCTCTCTCGCCCGCAACACTAATCAGCGCAACCAAAGTAAACGCCGTCATCGTTAATGCTACCAAGAGTATATTTTTCATGCGTCCTCCATATACAAAATTGATATTGCGAACTTTTTATTCATAGCGGACCATCACAATCATTTTATGATGCTGCAGTTCGTTGACCTTTTTCCCAATTTGGCTGCTAAGATGATTCCATCGCCGGTTTACATGCCATGCTTTCAACCACAGCTTGAGCGCTTGCTGGACCAGTGCCAATGGAATGCACAACATAATATTCACCCGCTGTGAAACCGCCCCCCCCTGATTCAGTTGAAGATTCACTTCGTCCAGGACACATTGGCCCGCTGATAACGCTCGTAACGGTAATATTAGCAGTACCATTGCCGATTGTCCTGGTATAATTAACGCTGCTCGTCGTGGCGGGTGCACTCGTCATCACCGCCCTCAGACCAAACTCCCCACCTGCATCGGCAGTAGTAAATGCAGTAAGGTTGTTTCTATAATTGCCGGCAATGAACAATTCCGTCGCCGATGTAGACAGTGCATATGCGCCGAGAATGGACAAGAGTGCAAGCATCACCAGAGCCAGAACAAGAGCAAATCCTTTTTTGTTTTTTTGTATGCCTATCATAATAGTTCTCCTCAGTACTCTTACATGCAAACTTGTGCTTCATTTCGCATTTTAACGATTGACGTCATCTGCCTTTGCTTTGCCACGCCAGTTACCCCAGTAGCAACGGTCGAGCCGGTGATCGTAACTCTCACTGCCCTGACTTGACGCAAGTCTGGAGAATCCGTTTCAGAATTATCCTTCAGAAGATAGCGGAATTGCAAATTTGTGATATTGGTGGAAAGGAGATTTGAGGTTCCATTCACCACTTTCATGAGACATCGCTGGCCAGCAGGACAACCGGCGGCAACCGCTGGACACAACCCTGCGGCCGTTGATGATGCCACACAATACTGGATGGTGTCTGGCCGCGGATTCGTTGCTGTAGCTACAATGAAATCCAACCTTTTGTATATGACACCTGGATTTGTCGTTACCGTAATAGTTCCCGTTCCTGCCGCTCTGTTAAGAGCGGTAATAGGAAAAATGCCTGCCGAGGGCTCCCTCATGTCGACTCGTAATACTCTGACCATATCATTAGTCGTAAATTTATCAACTGACTCGGGCGCATCAACAACGAAAACAGTGCTGTTGCCGGATACTATATCTTGATCTATCCTCGCATATTTACCAGAGGCCGAAGCACTATTGAGGGTCATGCTGTCAGTGCTACCCAACCCTGCATTCAACCCGGTGTTATTGCCTATAACACGAATCGGTGACAACGAGATCGCCTTTGCAGTGCAAGTCGTATCCAGCGGCAGAAGAAATCCGGACATTCTGATATCCCGACTGATCTCATCCATGGCGATCCGCAGATTCTGCTGGACCTCAACCAACTCATCCTGAGCTGCCGCGGATTTTGATTGAGCGTAATAGAGAGAATATACTGCGGTCATCACCACACCGAGCATGCCCATAACAATAAGCAGCTCAATGAGAGTAAAACCATGATTACGTTTTCTATGTATATCGATCATATTATCTTCCTCATTTTTACAGGTGAGCACTGATTTTATAACCAGTTAGACTAACAGGTGGCCTGAGATTGTCCGTTACGGTCACAACAACCCTGGCCATGCCAGTAGTTGGTGTATTTGCGGATATGACATAGGTAGCACTATAATTGCCAGCCGAAGAGGTCACGAGAGTATAAGTACCTGAATTCACACCGGCCACGAATCGGTTGTCAGGAGCACCGGCAGGAGTCCCGTCCGATGTATTGGGCCACGACATGATGTCTTCATACACTTCCTGAACCAGTGCGGAGAGAATGGTATTTTTATTGCCTATCGAATTAGCATTGATCGCGGTCGTCTGCATGGTTGCGACCGCAAGCAACCCAATCGCCAGCAAACTGATGGCAATTAACAATTCCAAAAGACTAAAACCCTTCTGACTAATCTTTGTTTGAGCTTGTTCCATACACGACCCCCGTTAATTACTCATGAACCTGTCCGTCATATTACTGCTGTTCTCTGCGAACCGTTCTGTTTCCACTTCTGTCATCATAAGATCGCAGGCATCCCAAACATGATTCCCGCAAGCCGGGCAATGCTCCCAGACCATTGCTTCCGGCGAAGAAGTGAGGATAACCGCGCTACAGTCCGGGCATATCATTCTGAAACGTACCATCTATCTCACCGCCTCATCGGTTGCAACAGTATTGATGCTTTTTCATATTTACGATTTTTCCTAATGAAGTAAGATGCAACCAGTATGCCACTATGGTTTCATCTCTTTTCAACAGGTTAATGGCACTTCAGTGATAATATTGTGAGGATAGGTTCCCTGGTGTGTAATTAGTTACCTAATCAGGAGAAGGTGGAGTTTTATCCGACCCTCGCCGTCACCATACCACAACCCCGGCATAACCGACCACCTGCTCGTAGTCGCCGCTCACCTCTCCTGAATTCGTGTATTTGATCAGTTCGGCACTGGTTGCTCCGAGGATTTTGCAGGCAACAAGCATGGCAACCGCAGGGCCGCAGCCGCACATGGTGATCCCGTAATCTTTGACCGTGCGATAAAGCCCTTCAGGATCGAGTTCCAAAATCCGTTGGATCGCTTTAAAGTCTTTGTCTTTCGCCGTGGCCGCCCTTTCGTAATGGCTCATGTCTGAACTGGCAACGATAAGGACATTGCAGAGCTCGGATTGATGCCTGCTTTTCTCCCCGACCCCTGCCCTGTTCCCTGCATCCTGACCCATGAACCC
>Ga0194060_10003142_pt1 | contig 11723 bp, 11 predicted proteins | sample SepL225m_MetaG_FD_163427 | JGI IMG/M metagenome (GOLD analysis project Ga0194060, IMG submission 163427) | Anoxic zone freshwater microbial communities from boreal shield lake in IISD Experimental Lakes Area, Ontario, Canada - Sep2016-L222-5m | ecosystem: Environmental > Aquatic > Freshwater >... | reverse complement strand
CCCAGTATATCTTAGAAAAAGGAGCATAAAGCACAAAGCTGATAAACGCCGCCGATGAATATATTATCTGCTCTCTTATCTTAAAGCGTTCCGCTATATAGGCAAGCCCGAGAACAAAAAGAATACCGAAGGCTATAAGATGCAACACATCAACCGCGAAAAAGTTCTGCCACTGATACCATGTTACATCCTTAAAATATACTATGTAAGGAGTCGGATAACGCATGAAGTACGCCAGCAGAATGAGCATAAAAAATCTTTTTAGTCCTTTCTTTACACGCGGGTTTTTTTTATATGGCAGTTTGTTCACGCGCAACAGATAGGTAAAAACCGTACCGGCTGCGAAAAGAAATATCGGAGCCGTAAGCCCCCTCATGAAATTCCAGAAATTAAAGAAAGGTGAGTCAAAGGTTCTGTAGCTGTCAGCAAGAAATGTATCTACCGTATGCCCCTGCACCATCATTAAAACAGCGAAAGCGCGCATTAAATCTATGAAAATTATTCTGTTTTTAGTCTTGTCCTGATTCATATTCTTCTAAATAAACTAAATCCGCTTTACTTTGCTTCCAAAGCACGGTAGTAAAAGTTAACGCTCAAAAATAATCAAAGAAAGAGAATAATTAAATATAAATTTTATGTTTATCAATAATCGCCAGCCTGGCTTATGAAGAATAAATGCCCATATTGCGCGGATGACTTTTGCACCATTCGTTGATAAACCCGATAACATTCCGGGTGGAAGTGCCCGGCGTAAACAATTCGCCTACGCCCATCTTCTTTAACTCCTTTAAATCTTCTTCCGGAATAATGCCGCCGCCTGTAAGCAAGATATCGTCAATACCCTTTTGCTTCATAAGCGATAATATCCTGGGGAAAATCGTCATGTGCGCACCGGATAAAATACTTATCCCGATAACATCAACATCTTCCTGAATTGCCGCTTCAACTATCATCTCCGGTGTCTGCCTTAGACCAGTATAGATTACTTCCATACCGGCATCCCTTAATGCCGCGGCGATTACTTTCGCACCCCTGTCATGACCATCGAGACCGGCTTTGCCTACTAAAACTCTGATTTTCTTATCCATTTTTTTCTCCTTTGTTACTTCTCCTTAATCAACAGCCGATTTATGCTACAAACTCTGATAATAATATTGTCTGACCTTGTCTAAATCCTCCTGAGTATCTACAGAGATACTCTGGCTCTCAGTAACCACAATTTTTATCTTAAAGTCGTTTTCAAGCATCCTTAACTGTTCAAGCTGTTCAATTTGTTCTAAGTCAGTAGGAGGAAGACTTGTAAACTTTAGTAATGCCTCGCGTCTGTAAGCATACAAGCCTATATGCTTATAAATATCGACCATCTTTATTCTTTCCAGGTCATTATGTGCGTTACGTACAAAAGGAATGGGTGAGCGCGAGAAATAAAGCGCAAAGTTATTATAATCAAAAACAACCTTTGTGACTGAAGGAGTCAGGAGTTCTTCAACCGTAGTTATTTTTTTTGCAAGAGTAGATACATTTACAGTCTGATCAAAAAATAACGGTTCAATTGCCTCATCAATCATTCTTCCTTTTATAAAAGGCTCATCCCCCTGAATATTTACTATAATGTCAGCATGATACATATTCTGTGCACAATAAGCGATGCGGTCGCTACCGGTAGTAATACCCTTCGGAGTCTCAATTACCCTCGCACCAAATTCACGGCAGACTTCGGCAATTTTTTCATCGTCAGTAGCAATAATCACTTCCTTAAGCAACTTCGACTTTAAACAGCTTTCATACGTATGCTGAATCATCGGCTTGCCGCCAATATCTGCCAAAGGTTTTCCCATCAGGCGCGTTGATGCAAACCGGGCCGGAATAATTCCAATAATCATGAAGTTTGGTCCACTCTGTTAATCAATATTTATTACTTTTGGCACTCTAAAAAATGAATCATCTTTGTCCGGAGCATTCTTCAGAGCATATTCAGTTGGTATTGACTGTCTGTGTTCATCTTCCCTGAAAATATTTACAGCCTCTACCGGAGAACTTAGCGGCTCAACATTATCCGTATTAAGCTCGTTAAGTTTTTCCATGTGTGCCAGTATATGATTCATTTCAACCGTAAGGCTTTCCAATTCGCTTTCATTACAGACTAGTCTGGCTAATTTAGCTATATGCTCGACATCTTTTCTGGTTACTGACATATTTATTATCCTCCTGTTGCTTTCAGCATTTTTCAAATGTATATGGGCTAAAATACTTATTAACTCCGTGTTTATCAATCGCCAAGTTTGGCGCAGGTGTGCGAAAATAGAATTATTATTCCTTTTTGGCATATTCCCTGGTAAAACCTCCTGACAGATAAATATATGAACCGCTAAAACATCCATGATCCCCATTTCCTTCGCGGACACAGACACATCTTATGCAGACAAACTGACAATTTATGCGGAATAAGCTTTTTATGTTCCTGTTACAGACCTGAGCCATGTGCACAGGAATATTCATACCCGTAAACTTTTCAGACTCTCCCGCTCCCGCTTTTTGTATAAATAAAAAAGGTAGCCGGATTAATTATTCCGGCTGCCTCTAAATTAACGTTGACAAAATCTTACTGATTTATAAACTTCGCACCATATTGATTAAAACCTGCCTGACAAACCCATGAGCGGGCAAAGTTTCCCTGATTTTACTTATACTTCATCCTTAAATGCTCCCCAAATCACTTTTTACAACCCAGCCTTCCTTTCCATCAGCAAGCTTAATCTTCACCCAGCCTGAAAATTCATCCTCAAAGTCAACCTTAAGCCCTTCATGAATGACGAAGGCATCACCGCTCTTCATATCCGGTGAAAGCTTTGCAACGGCCGAATTTTCCACTACTATGCCTGATTTGCAATTTGCATCGTTATTATATTTTATTGCCAGCAACGCCGTTGTACAGATTAAGATAATTATCATAAATAAACCAAGAACCACGGAAAGTTTCTGAAGCATGGCGCTACCGGAAAGGAAATATAAACCAATGGTCAGCAAAGTAATCAGATACACAACAAACATAAAAACCGTCCAGCCGTTTACTGTAAAAGCATTGACCAGTCCGTCCCACCAGCGCACGAAAAAAATCTTAGGCAATACTTCAATCTTATCGACCGTGCGTGCGTTTGCTATTTTAAGATTATAAATTATATCCTCTTCATTGGGAGCAAGCTTTAGGGCTTTTTCATAATTCAGGATTGCAAAGCCAGTCCTGCCTGCGCGGAAATAAGCATTGCCAAGATTATAAAAGAGACTCTTCCCAACGTAGCCATTATTAACAAGCTTCTGATAAGCTTCAATAGCCTGACCGTAATTCCCGCTCTGATAGAGCGCATTTCCCTTCTTCATAAAATCATCAGCCTCGCTGGCAAAGCCGAAGCTGACAAAAAAGAGGATGAGCAATGTTAACAACAAACAATTTTTCATATAATAACTGGTTTATTTTAATATCTGCGTCTTCTATAATTCTTACTCATAATCATAATCTTACTCGATTATGATTATGAGTAAGATTATGATAAAAGAGATACCATTACGCCGCGTTAATCATTGTCAGGTGTTTCTCCATCTCAACAATTATCCTTACGGACTGTTCATACATTTCATTCATCTTTGATGAGCTGTCGAATATCGGAGCAAATCTTGCAAATTCACACTGCCCGACTAACTGCCTGACATTCTCAACCAGCTCAGGTTCCACGTTATTAGCACGTAAAACATCAAGCGCACGCGCAATTGTGAATTCGGACTTATCGATATGAAGCTTATCCTCCAGATAACCAAACAGCGCCAGCGAAATATCGCTGAAGAATTCCTTCTGCCTGTTTGCCTGAAGGGATTTCTGAGCCACTTTCAAACGGCCGCGTGCCATTTTTTCCGCTCTGTAGTATTTCATCAGACGCGCATCGCCGGCAATCTTATCCTTGCGCTTCTTCCAGATAACTGCACTGGATAAAGCTAAAAGAGGCAATGCAGCTGCTAACCAGAACCCGGAAGAGGAAATCGTATAACTCTCTTCCTTCGAAATGTCATCTGTCTCAGTCTTAATAAATCTAATATCTTCGCTAAGCAGTTTAACATCTTCCTTATTATATCCTGCCGTACTGTTCTGTTCAAAGCCGTCTTCCCCCTTTTCAATATTTAATTTGAATGGCCCTGAGGTAATGGCAACATACTTATTTAATTTTGGATTAAAATAAGAGAACTCAACCGGCGGGATTTCTTTTTCGCCCTGAACTCTCGGCACAATCAGATACTCAACCGTCTTCTGCCCGGATAGCGCACCGCTTTTAGATAGCTGCGTATTTATTTTCGGGTCATACTTCTCAAATCCGGCGGGCAGTTTTATATCAGGCATTTCAAGCAGTCCAATATTCCCCACGCCCGAAACTGTCAGCTTAAGCGTAACTGCATCATTCGCCTTAACCGTATTCTTATCGACCGAAGCCTTAAATGTAAAATCACCAACCGCACCGTTAAAACCCGGGTGAACATTATTCTGTGGCAGAGGCATCACATCTATTTTCAGAGTATTGCTCTTAGCGTTATACTCAACTGTCTGCCCCTCATTAAAGAATGGATCATCAAAGAATTCATCAAAAACATCACCGCGCCGTCTCTGCTTTGGAACTACTACCGGAATCTTTAACTCAATCGGAGAAACAGTCAGCTGCCCTGTCTGAGTAGGAAACAAAGCCGCCTTTTTAAGTATGCCGACATTGTACTGCCTGCCGTTAACAACTTCCAGAGTAAAATTTATCTTGTTGGAAGTTTCTAATTCCTCCGACCAGAACCCCTGATACGAAGGCAGTTTGGAAACCTGCGGCGAAGCAATGCTCATTCTTGTATAGAGCTTATAAGTAACGGTAACCTGTTCGCCTTTATAAACCTTTTGTCTGTCGGCTTCAACCTTAAGGAAAATATTATCTCCGATAGCTGACTGTTGCCGTTGCTGTTTTTCGCTCTGATTATTATTCTGCGGTGCCTGTCCTTTAATTACCGTCAGTTTAACAGGCTGGCTGTGGAAAGTTTTTCCTTTATAATCAAGTGAAGCCGCACCGATGATAAGAGCACCCAAATTTGAGGACTGAACATAATATGAATAGGTAACCGAACCGGAAACGGCACCGTTAATAATCTGCATACTGGTTGACTGATTCGGTCCCGATAAGATTCTTAAACCCTTGAAATCCGGAGCCTTGAAATTCTTTATTGAATTAATTCCCTCACCGTTAAACTGAAAGGATATCTGAAAAGGCTCATTCTGCCCGATTGTAGTGCTGTTTACCGATGTGTTAAACGTTTGCGGCTGCAAGGAAGCAGTAAATAAAATCAGAACCGATACTGTACTCAGCAAATATTGTTTTACTTTTAGCATAATTTCTCATTTTTGGAATTCAGGATTTATTCCTATAAGGAATAAATATTTTTGTTTTACCAGTCTTTATCTGTTCTTACGGGTCTGCCCGCATGTTTTCTTAATTTCTTCTGCAACTCCTGCTCATTATTTTTAAGAGCGTTAAGAATGCGCTCGGCTTCCTGCCTATTCATCTTTCCCTTATCCTGTGGTACCTGGGATTTCTGATCCTGCTGGTCTTTCTTGTCCTGATCTTTTTTCTGTTCCTGCTTATTTTGATCCTTATTTTTCTGATCCTGCTCTTTTTTGTCCTTATCGTCTTTCTTATCTTTCTTTTTGTCATCTTTATTCTGCTCTTTCTGTTTCATAAGATTAAGAGCGTAAGAAAGATTGTACTTGGTATCGGCATCTTTAGGATTTAATTTCAATGCGTTCCTGTAAGCATCCACGCTTTCTTTGTACTTCTGCCCTTTAAGAAACGAGTTGCCGATATTATGCAGAGACTTTGCTTTAAGATTATTGTCGTTTGTCTTAGTTATCGACTGCTGATAAGACTTAATTGCCTCATCATACCTTTCCTGCTTGTACTGCGCATCGCCGAGATTAAAGAATGCGTTAAAGTTCTGCGGTGCTTTTTCAATTCCTTTCCTGAAATTAACTTCGGAATCGGAGTACTTTTTATTCTTATACATATCCACACCATCGTTTATTAGTCCGCGCGGACTCTGAGCCTTAATGCCTGTAAAACAGACAAGAACGCCCGCACAAATAAGCAGTATAATATTTTTTTTCATATTCTTAATAATTCTCTTCTTCCATTAATCCGGTTGCTGTCATTTACCCTGATAAACAGACCCGGATTAATCAATGCCGAGTTTACGGTTAAGCTTTGTCCAAAGCTTTGACTTTTTTTCCGAAATAAAAAACTCTGTGATTAAAAGTAAAATAGCCGGCAATAATAAATAATAAAACCTGTCCTCATAACTGGTCATCTTTGTTGCGCCAAATTCTGTCTTTTCAATTTTGGATAAATCCCTGTATATCAAATCCAGTTCATTCTCGTTATTTGAACCTCGGTAATAATGCCCGTTGCCTTCATGGGCAATCTGCTGTAGAATTGGTTCGTCAAGTCTGGTCAGTACTATATTATTATTTCCGTCAAGCTTGTAGCCGACCGGATTACCCATCTGGTCATATTGAACAATCGGTACACCCGCCGGCGAACCAAGTCCGACAGTATATATGCCGATATTTTTATCAGCCGCATCCTTGACAGCTTCCATTACATCACCTTCGTGATCCTCTCCGTCAGTCATGATCATTATCACTTTCTGAGTCTTAACTTCCTGCTTAAATGATTTAGTTGCCAGTTTTATAGCAGAACTTATCGCCGTCCCGGGATTAGGTACCGTGTTAAAGCTGACCGCATTAAGAAGTAAATTAGTCGCCGCGTAATCTGTGGTTAATGGGAACTGTACATAAGCATCTCCGGAAAAAACCACTAAACCAATCCTGTCGCCTTTTAGTTTTTGAATAAGTGCGGCAATAGAATGCTTCGCCTTTTCCAGGCGGTTAGGCTTTATATCCTCAGCTTTCATACTTAACGATACATCAAGCAAAATATAAATATCGATACCCATCTGCTTTACCTCTTCGGTTTTTGTCCCTGTCTGCGGATTGGCAAGAGTAAGCGATAACAGCAAAACAATAAATACAATGATGCCGCTTTTAAGCAGATATTTTACCCTGCTCCTTTCAGGTGCAAGAACCTTCAGTAGCTTAGCATCCGAAAATTTAGCCAGTAGCTTCGTCTGACTTTTATAGATATACCAGAAAAATACAACAAGCGCAGGCGCAAGGTATAATAAATTCAAATATTCAGCATGAGCAAAACGGAACATAATTTAATTAACTCAAAATTGGTAATAAAGATTTATTATAATAAGCCCTACGGCAGCTTCCTGAAAAAAGTTCTTGCAAGCACAACCTCCGCAAAAAATAGAAACAGCCCGAGTCCGGCCCATATATAAAATAATTCCTTTGCGTTACGGTAAGAAGCAACTTCTATCTTTGTTTTTTCCATGCGGTCTATTTCATTATAAATATCTTCAAGTTTTTTATTTCCGGTAGCGCGGAAGTATCTGCCGTTAGTCATATCGGCTACTTTGCGCAGCATCGCTTCGTCAATCTCAACCGGTATATTCTGATAACGGATACCGAAGGGAGTCTGGAAAGGATAAGGAGTCTCTCCGATTGTTCCTACGCCAATCGCATAAATTCTGATTCCGAAAGTCTTGGCTATCTGCGTAGCGGTAAGCGGATCAATTGCGCCGGCATTGTTAATTCCGTCAGTAAGCAGAATAATTACTTTACTTGCAGATTTACTCTCCTTAAGCCGGTTAACTCCGTTGGCTATTGCCGTGCCGATTGCCGTGCCGTCCTGAATCATTCCGCTTTTAATTTCTTTAAGCAGTCCCCTTAAAACCGAATAATCTATCGTCAATGGACACTGCGTAAAGCTTTCATAAGAAAAAATAACAAGCCCGATTCTGTCGGAAGTTCTGCCCTGAATAAAATCATCGATTACTTTTTTTGCTGCCTCAATTCTGTTGGGTCTGAAATCCTCGGCAAGCATACTGCCTGAAATATCGAGAGCAATTGAAATATCGATTCCCTGAGTGTAAATATTTTCGCCCGATGAGAAGGTCTGCGGCCTTGCAAGTCCGATAATTAAGAACGCGAGCGCCAGCAGTCTGAGTATGACAGGCAGATACCTGAAGCGTTCGAGCATCGTAGGCGGAAAACCCTTAAAAACATTCAGCGAAGAATACCTTATTTCAGCCGACTTATTCCCGCCCCATTTCCAGAACCAGAACGCCATCAGCGGGATTACAGACAGAAAATACAGAACCCAGGGATAAGCAAACGTAATATTCTTAAACATTCCGCGCTGCCTCCTCTGCCTTTACGGGTATAGTCATGGTTACAATCGCAACAGCCTGACGCATCATCTCTTCATTAATATCATTCATCGGGACAAACTTAGCGAACTTCACAAGATCGGCATTGGTAAGGAAAGCCAGAGTAATATCGGCTACTTTTAATGTTTCCCTGTACTTCCGCAGTCCTGAAAGCAGTTCATCCGTAGTAATCTCAAGTGCCGGAAGGTTGAATCTTTCCTCAAAATAACGCCTGATTATCTCTGTAATTTCCGAATGATATTCCTTAATCCCGCCCGACTGCCAAAGTTTTTTATCTTCAAGTGTCTTCAAAGCATCGAGAGCTTCTTCGTGCGGTTCTTTCCTTACAACTTCTATAACGCCTGCCTTCAAAGCCTTTTTCTTCTTATAATATCTGTACGCATAATAAGCTGCCACAAGAATCAAAAACGCGGCTAAGACCCAAAGCGATATTTCAAGCCAGTCTATAGGAACCTTCAGCGGGTCTTTGATATCCTTAATCTCACTGCCCGGCTTTATACTTAAAGAACTAACCAGGAATCTTATTTCATTTGTCAGCGCACTTCTCCGCACCGTATCCAATTTGGAATTATACATTACAGATACGGGCGGAATCCTTACATCGCCTGAATCATATTTGGCAAGCACAAACTTATATATAGTTGTAACCGTGTTATCTTTTTCTTCGCTTACCGGAGTTTCTGTGTTAAGCAGGTCAATTCCCCTTAGGCTGTCTTTAATCGCGGGAGCTGAAAGACTGACAGACTTATCGCTGGTAACTGTAATCTTATAATTAATAAAATCGCCAATCTGGTAGCGGGATGAATCTACTGTTGCTTTAACCAATACACTCTGCCCCATAAGCCGGGCAGTAAAAATAAACAAAAATATATAAATCGCGGTTTTAACTTTTACCATCTTCTTCCACGTAATCTAAAAAAATCAATAAGCGGTTTTATGTAAGACTGACTGGTGATGATGTCCACCGAATCAAGTCTGCTTTTAATGAATAAATCCCTGCGCTTTTGAATGCTCTCTCTGCGTGCGCGTGCGAACCATCTTTGCAACTGAGGATTACTCGTATCAATATATCTCGTCTGACCGGTCTCTGCGTCCCGGAACTTAACGAGTCCAATCTTTGGCAGGGCGCGTTCTCTTTCATCAGTCAGCACAATGCCGATAAAGTCATGCTTCTTGCCGACAATTTTAAGAATCTTTTCGTAGCCGGAATCAAAAAAGTCTGAGATTAGAAAGACAATGCTTCTTTTCTTAATGGCATGGTTCATATATTCGAGTGCTTTCTTAATATTAGTTTCTTTGCCTGCAGGCTCGAACGAAAGCACTTCGCGGATAATCCTTAAGACATGCTTGCGCCCCTTCCGGGGGGGGACGAACTTCTCAATCCTGTCAGAGAAGAGTATAAGTCCGACCTTGTCATTATTTTTCATAGCGGAGAAAGCCATGATTGCCGAAAGCTCGGCGGCAATCTGTTGTTTTGTTTTATCGAGAGTGCCGAAACTAAGCGAACCGCTTAAATCCACCATAAGCATAACAGTAAGCTCGCGTTCCTCTTCGAAAACCTTAATAAAGGGATGACTTAAACGCGCTGTAACATTCCAGTCGATATTGCGAATATCATCGCCGAACTGATACTCGCGCACTTCCGAGAACTCCATGCCACGGCCTTTAAAGACGGAATGGTATTCCCCCGTAAAAACCTGGTTAACCACGCCCTTTGTTTTTATCTCAATTTGTCTTACTTGTTTAAGCAGTTCTTTGGTCAGCATTTTTTTTATAATGTTTTGTTTTTATAATACAGCATCCGCTCAAAAACACAGGTGGAGAGACAATGCTGTCAGGTTAACACCATATTGCGCCCTTACAGGGCTTATGGATTTTTATTTTATTTCGTCCGATGGGCGCGTTGCCCATCGCTGATATATTTCGCCCTTACAGGGCTAAATTCAGCCCTGAAAGGGCGAAATATAATAGCACAGGGCAATCGCCCTGTGAAAAATAAATTCCCCAGACAACCCCAAAAGCCCTGAAAGGGCGCAATAAAAGTTTTGTATCTTAACCTGACAGCATTGGGTTAAAACCCATGGCTATCAAAATTAAAATCCGCCGGTCAGCAACAGACATTCGCTATGGCACTTCAATCCTATTGAGTATCTCCTGAACTACATATTCAGTTGTAATCTCCTCGGCTTCGGCTTCATAAGTAACGGCAATACGATGTCTGAGAACATCCATACAGATAGACCGCACATCTTCAGGGATTACATAACCGCGTCTCCTGATAAATGCCATTGCACGTGCGCCGAGTGCAAGGTTAATAGTAGCTCTTGGAGAAGCTCCGTAGCTTATCATATCAACGAGATTATCAAGACCGTATTCCTTCGGGTTTCTTGTAGCAAAAACAATATCAAGAATGTAGCGGTCAATCTTTTCATCGACATAAATTTCCTGAATAAGTTTTCTTGCATTAAGAATATCCTGCGGAGTAATTACGGGCTGAATCTTCTGGTCGGTAATATTATCAACATTCCGGTGCATAATCTTCAGTTCTTCTTCGCGGGTCGGATAAGTAATTTTAATTTTAAGCATAAACCTGTCCACCTGAGCTTCCGGTAGCGGATATGTTCCTTCCTGTTCAATAGGGTTCTGGGTAGCCAGCACAAGGAAAGGTTCTTCCAATTTAAAGGTATCCTCGCCTATAGTAATCTGGCGTTCCTGCATTGCTTCGAGCAGAGCGCTTTGTACCTTTGCCGGAGCACGGTTAATTTCATCTGCAAGAATAAAGTTGGCAAAGACAGGTCCCTTTTTGATAAGGAATTTCCCATCCTTCTGGTTATATATCATTGTACCGATTAAATCCGCAGGCAGAAGGTCAGGAGTAAACTGAATTCTCTGGAACTTTGCCTTCATAGCTGAGGCAAGCGATTTAATGGCAAGAGTCTTTGCAAGTCCCGGAACGCCTTCCAGCAGAACATGCCCGTTTGATAACAGTCCTACAATAAGTCTTTCGACCATTGCCTTTTGTCCAACGATAACCTTGCCTATTTCGCTGAATAACAGATCGATAAAGGCGCTTTCATTTTTTATTTTTTCATTTAGCTGTGCAATATCCAAAGCTTCATCCTCATTTATTTTACGATTATTATATGCTTCTACAATTTATATATCCCGCAGGTTTCCGCGTTGCCTGGAAATTTAATAGATTTTTATACTTTAGGGTATCCATTTTTCACAGGGCGATTGCCCTGTGCTATTATATCTCGCCCTTTCAGGGCTGAATTAGCCCTGAAAGGGCGAAATATATCAGCGATGGGCAACAGCCCATCGAACAAAACAGAATAAAAATCCATAAGCCCTGA
>Ga0194060_10003141_pt1 | contig 11725 bp, 9 predicted proteins | sample SepL225m_MetaG_FD_163427 | JGI IMG/M metagenome (GOLD analysis project Ga0194060, IMG submission 163427) | Anoxic zone freshwater microbial communities from boreal shield lake in IISD Experimental Lakes Area, Ontario, Canada - Sep2016-L222-5m | ecosystem: Environmental > Aquatic > Freshwater >... | reverse complement strand
CGGTTACCCATCCCGAGGTAACACGTTACTTCATGACCATACCGGAAGCGGCCCAACTGGTGCTGCAAGCTGCGGCGATGGCGTCGGGAGGCGAGGTCTTTCTACTGGATATGGGAGAACCTGTAAAGATCGTCGATTTGGCGCGGCGTCTCGTTTCACTGGCGGGCCTGCGCGTGAGGGACGCAAGCCATCCGGAGGGCGATATCGAGCTGTCATTCATTGGTCTTCGGCCGGGCGAAAAACTTTATGAGGAGTTGTTGATTGTTGACAATCCCATTCCCACCTCTCATGCGCGGATTTTGAAAGCCAGAGAAGACTATTTGGAGTGGTCCGATTTGGAGTTGCTCCTGCAAGCACTGCAACAGGCCGCTATCAATGAAGACCGCCAGGGCATCAGGCGTGTGTTGCAGTCCTGTGTGCACGGCTTTCAACCTGATCAAGGCTAGTGCCATAGGGCGCCGGCAAGCTCGGCGCATCGCGCTGTGCCAGGTCGTGTCTAAATTGCAAGCGGATCCACATCTACCGCCCATCGAATGAGGCCTTTCCCAGCTGGGCTCTGCCGAGTTGCATGCAATACCGACTGCCAGCCACTCAGGAAGCGTTGCAATGCCGCACGCGAGGGGCTTTCCACAAGCATCTGAGCACGTTCGATGTCGGCGACCCGCTGAATACTCATGGGTACTGCAGGATAGAGCGTGATTGGCCCGCCATGGGTTATGGCAGATAGCCGGGCTGAATTCAAAAACTCTTGGGCCACTTCCTGCGTTTTTGCCTCGGCGCGTACCAACGCCTGGGCACTAAAGGGCGGCAGCCCGGCCTGCTCGCGTTCCCGGAGCTGTTGCTGGGCGAAGGCCGGGTAGTCATGACGCCGAAGTGCGGCATAAAGGGGGTGTGCCGGTTGAGAGGTTTGTACCCACATTTCCGCATGGGCGCCCAGTGTGGCTTCGCGCCCCGCGCGCCCGCTGGCTTGCATCAACAGACCAAATAGCCGCTCCGGTGCACGAAAGTCGCAGGAAAAAAGTGCGCCATCCGGATTCACTGCGGCAACCAGACTGATGCGACGAAAGTCATGTCCCTTGGCGATCATCTGGGTGCCAACCAGTACATCGATATCGCCCGCGTGCACTGCCGCCAGCTGGCTTTCCAGGGCTCCTTTCAAACGCGTCGTGTCTGCGTCAATGCGCGCCACGCGAACGGCTTCTCCATCGGGAAATTGTGCACTTATGGAACCTGTCCGACGTACATCGGAGAGCAACTCCGCGAGATGTTCTTCCAGCCGTTCCGTTCCTCTCCCCAGGGGTGCGATGTCCGGGTTGCCGCAGGCCGGGCAGGCACGCGGCACGCGTTCCGTGAAGCCACAGTGGTGGCAGCGCAGAGTCCGGTCAATCTTGTGGAACACCCGGTAGGCACTGCAGTGCGGGCACTCACTTTTCCAGCCACAGTCGCCGCAGTGCAGCACTGGGGCGTAGCCACGACGGTTCAAGAAGACCAAGCACTGCTCGCCACGGGTAATCCGTTCCTTGATGGCTTCCAGCAGAGGGATGGAAAACACAGCATGGCGGTGCTGATGGTTCATGTCCACACGACGTACCAGAGGCAGCCTATCTGCTTGACCCACCCGACTAGGCATGTGCAATCGCTGGTAGCGACCGCCTTCGTGAGCAGGCCGGCTGTGGTGCCAGCTTTCCAATGAAGGCGTGGCTGAACCCAGCAATACCTTGGCATGCTCGAGTCGACCCCGATACACCGCAAGGTCACGTGCCGAATAGCGGGCACCTTCCCCACTCTTGTAGCTTGGGTCGTGCTCTTCATCGACTACGATCAGTTGAAGTGTCGGCATCGATGCAAAGACCGCCATGCGGGTACCGAGCACGATACGCGCCACGCCGCTGTGTGCCGCCAACCAGCTCTGAAGTCGTTGGGGGTTCGTCATGCCACTGTGCAGGGAGACGACCGATTGCGCGCCATAGCGCGTTGCAAAGCGTTCCCGAAAGCGTGCTTCCAACTGCGGTGTGAGATTGATCTCGGGCACCATCACCAATGCTTGAGCCTGTGGGTCGCGCTCTAGCAGCGCCTGCACACAGTGGAGGTAGACCTCGGTTTTTCCACTTCCTGTGGCACCGAAAAGCAGAAAGGGGCCGGACTGTCGATCGATCTGGTCGGTCACCACCTTCTGCTCGGGAGTCAACTCGAGCGGATCAGGTTGCAGACGAGCCGGGCTGCCGCTGTTTTCCTCTGGCATCGGGGATCGGGAGCGTTTCAAGCGCCGTTGCATCTGCGTGGGCGACAATTCACGTAGCTGTGGCGGCAGTGCTGCCAGAGCCACTTCTCCCACCGAACGTTGGTAATACTGCGCGGTAAAAGTTAACAGCTGCTGCCAGGCAGCGTTTAGAGGAGCGATGCCTTCCAGCACGCCCGCGATCGCCTTGATCTTGCCGGGGTCCAATTCGCCCGTGGCCCCCGCTGCATCAGCGTCCCACACCAGGCCCAGGGTTTCGCGTTTGCCAAGGGGCACGCGTACCAAGGTGCCCGGCGGCAAAAACGTTTCGCTTTGGTAGCTCAGCACGGAGCTCAGTGAGGCGTGCACCGGCGTTTGGACCAAAACACAGAGCCAGTGCATCATGCCCAGAGTTTTGCATGGTAAAAACCGACTTGAGGCGATCTGTTCATGTGTTCTTTAGAAACCCCTGCTAAGTACTTGATTTCAAAGTACTTTACAGAACGTTCACTCTTTCTGTGGATAACTTTGTTGATATATCGCTGCGGAGGGCGCCAAAGCCTTGAAAATCAAGGCTTTGGACGAAATGCCCAGAAAAAAAGCAAATTTCAAAACCTTTATAAATCAAGCACTTACGTTCGCTATGGGTTTTGTAGCGCGTTTCCCCCGATTGGGGGAGGTAGAAACCCCCGCTTACCCAATTTTGTGCATAAGTGCAAGATGCCAAGTCAAGTTCGGGTGCAAAAAGTGGTAAGAAAATTATGCCCGCATCGCCCGTGAGTGGCTGTGGACGGCTTCCACCAGCGCAGCAACGTGCTCGGGCGGTGTGTACTGGCTAATGCCGTGCCCAAGATTGAAAATGTGCGTCGGGCCAGTTCCCTCACCCTGGAAGGGTTTTCCAAAGCTGTCCAGTACTTTGACCACCTCGGCGGCAATTTGTGCCGGTGGGGCAAAAAGAACGTTGGGGTCGATATTTCCTTGCAACGCCTTGCCCGGGCGGCGGTCTGTTCCACCGACCAGTGCCCGTGCGCGAGTCAAATTGACGGTCCAATCCAGGCCCAGAACTTCGCAGTCCAATTCGCCCATATCCTGTAACCACAGGCCGCCGCCCTTGGTGAATACGATGCGTGGAATGGTTTCGCCGTTGGGACCTTTGCGTTGGAGTTGCGCCAGTACCCTCGCCGTGTAGGCCAGTGAGAACTCCTGGAACGCGCCGTCGGCGAGTACACCACCCCAACTGTCAAACACCATGACGGCCTGGGCACCTGCGTCGATTTGGGCGTTCAGGTAGGCCGCCACCGAGTCCGCATTAATGGTCAGAATGCGGTGCATCAGGTCGGGGCGCGAGTACAGCATGGTCTTGACCAGGCGGTAGTCGTCAGAACCAGCGCCTTCGACCATATAGCACGCCAGTGTCCAGGGACTCCCGGAAAAGCCGATCAGTGGCACGCGCGCCTTGCCGTCTTGCAAAAGTGCCTTACGGATGGAGGATACGGCATCAAACACATATTGCAGCTTGGCCATGTCGGGGACTGCAAGTTGTGCGACGGCGGCTTCATCTCGCACCGCATGGGCAAAGCGCGGGCCTTCACCCGCCGCGAAAGTAAGCCCTAGCCCCATCGCGTCGGGCACCGTGAGGATGTCAGAAAACAAAATGGCTGCGTCCAGCGGGTAGCGATCCAACGGTTGTAGCGTAACTTCAGTCGCGTAGTCCCGGTTGGTGGCAAGTCCCATGAAGCTTCCCGCCCGGGAGCGCGTAGCACAATACTCTGGCAAATAGCGGCCAGCCTGACGCATCAGCCACAGGGGTGTATGGTCGGTCGCCTGGCGCAAACAGGCCCGCAGGAAACTGTCGTTGTGCAGATTGGAGAAAGTCGGGTCGAAGGCGCCGACGGTGCCTGGGAGTGAGTTGGGATTATTCATAGGCCCGATTGTCGCAGTTAGCGCCCCCCAAAATGCCGGCGATGCTCCACCAGCAGGCACTTGTTCTGCACCACCTGAAGGTGCGCTTGGCGTGCCTGGGTGGCGCAGCCCTCATGAACGATGCCCAGTTGCAACCAGATTGCCTGTGCACCAGCGGCAATGGCTTCCTCCACAACGGGGGGTACATCGGCGCTGTTGCGGAAGATGTCGACCAATTCGATGTGCTCGTGTTGAGCCGCCCGGCTCAGGCTGGGATAGGCCTTTTCCCCCAGTATCCTGTCGGCATTGGGGTTGATGGGAATAATGCGCCAGCCCTGTGACTGCATGTAACGTGCGACTTCATGGCTGTCGCGGTGTGTATGGGGTGACAGGCCCACCACCGCCACGGTGCGGTAGGTGTCCAGAATGTGGCGAATGGTTTCTTGTTCTGACATCGCGGTTTCAGGAGTCATCGGGTTGCCTTAAATTCGTGCGATGGCATCTCGCAGATCCTGCGTGCTCAGGATCTCGGAAAACAGGATCGGCGAGCGTCCTGGTTGGTACAGCACGTAGACTGGCACACCACTGCGGCCCAATTGTTCCAAAGCCAGTGTGATGGCGGGGTCGCGCCGCGTCCAGTCGGCACGCAGCAAAGTGACTTTGTGCGACTGAAAGTCGGCCAGCACATCCGAGCGTCCGAGAGTGGTTTTCTTGTTGTACTGGCAGGTGATGCACCATGCTGCGGTGAAATCGACAAACACAGGACGGCCCGCCGCCAGTTCGGCTTCCACGCGTCCCGGTGCCCAGGATTTCCAATCTGAAGTTGCTCCAGCCTCGCCATTTGTGGCGCTGGAATGGGTGGCAATCGGTTCGTCAACATGCAGGACATTTTGGCCGATTACGCCCGTCAGTAAAGCGCAAGCAGCTATCGAAATAGTAGCAAATATCAAGCGACTGCGACCCGCAAGTCCGAGCGACCAGACCAGCAGAGCCACTCCAACCAGCATTGCCAGCAGGCTGGCCGCGCCATCGACACCACTCAGGTGCCCCAGTACCCACACCAACCAGGTCACCGTCGCAAACATGGGGAAAGCCATAAAGCGCCGCAGTGTATCCATCCAGGCGCCGGGTTGTGGCAGCATGCGCCCAAAGGCGGGTAGCCAGCTTGCCAGCAAGAAGGGTAGTGCCAGCCCCAGTCCCAAGGCAGCAAAAATACCCATGGCTTGCGGTCCAGGCAAACTGATGGCATAGCCGAGTGATGCACCCATGAACGGAGCGGTGCAGGGAGACGCAATGGCCACGGCAAGTACGCCAGAGAGAAAAGCGTCAATGGTTGGATGGCGCGCTTGCATTGTCGCCAGGCGGTGAGGCAATACCGAGCCGACTTCGAAGAGTCCTGCCAGGTTGAGTCCGAGCAAGGTGAATAGGGTTGCCAGCGAGGCGACCACTGCGGGCGACTGCAACTGAAAGCCCCAGCCAAGCTGCTCGCCAGCAGTCCGCAGCACCAGCATCAAGGCACCCAATGCCATGAACGACAGGATCACCCCTGCGGTGTAGGCCAGACCCTGGGCGCGGTGTTCGGACCGATAGTGGCCTGCGTGTTGTGAGAAACCGAGCACCTTGATCGCCAGGACGGGCAAAACGCAGGGCATGAGATTCAGAATCAAACCCCCCAGCAGGGCTGCAGCCATTGCCAAAATCCAGGTGGACCACGAGCCATCTGTGTGCGCCGTGGCATCGGGTGCTGCTTTACTTTGCGAACTGGGTGCACTGGGCGCAACTTGCGCAGATGCATCGGCCAATGCGGGCCAGGTACCGCTGATTTTGAAAGTGGTGCGCAGGCTTTGTTTCCCCATGGCAAGCACGACCGGCAAATCGCCAGGAGCGCTTTCTCGTTGCACTGACAGGGGCAGGCGCGCGTTCCAGGTGACTCCGTCCCAGGATTGCTGCTGTGGCGAAGTCGAAGGATCGGCAATGTTGGGCGTTTCGGGAAAGACCTGGAGCGACTTGCCGTGCCAGGAACTGGGCAGGCCCATCACGCTCAGAGTTAGTCCTTCCTTGGTGACCGTGGCGCTTGTCGAGCCCGGCATGGTTTGGGGGCTGTTGGAGCGTGCTGCATCAAAGTCGGCACCATAACGGGCGGTGGATCCGCTTACCGGAATCTGCAAAACAAAGTGGCCTTCCTGGGGAATGCACTCCTGTCTGCAAACCAGCCAGGAGGCGTTCAGACGCACTTCCAAATTGCCCCCAGCGGCAGCGACAAAATCTTTCGCAATCGACACTGCTACCGGCAGCAGCACGGTATCGCCATAACCGTAATTGCCCATGGCACCCACTTTGATTAGTTGGGGCGTGGGCCAGTCAACGTCCCCAGCCGTCACGCCTTTGGCAAGGCTCCATTGCAGCGTGGTGGGCAGGCCCGAGTCGCCGGGGTTTTTCCAGTAGGTATGCCACTGCGGTTGGTGCTGAATTTGCAACCCCAGCCAGACGGGTTTGCCAGGACTCACCCCTTCGGGTGCGTGGGCGACGAGTTCTGCGCGCACCTGGTCGGTCTGAACGACGGGGGCACTCACTGAAGCGCCTGCCTTCGCTGAGCTTCCTGGGGGTATTTGGGCTCCAACGTCGGTAAGCAGTGCGCAACCAGCTATCAAAAATAGAGCATTACGCCATGCTCTATCAGGGAGGGTTTGATGTTGCTGGGGAGTGGGCTGAAGTGCGGAGAATGGGTTCATTGTGCCTTGGGAGCCACGCTGCTCGCTAAAAGTTCCTCAACCTGACAATGAAGCAGGCGCGAAGTCGGTATTGTGGCACCCGGGTCCAATCTCCACTGGAACCTCACCTATTCCAGATCCAGAGAGGTCTGGGTAAACACGGGGGGCAATTTGCGGGGTGAACGGATGCGCAACTGCTTGTTAATATTCTCCTGCCCAAAAACCACGTCGATATCGGACACCGAGACTCCGAACAGCGGCGCCAAAAAACGCACCATGTGGTCGGTTGCCTTGCCGCCTTTGGGAGCGGCGGTAACACTCACCTTGAGTTGCGTTCCCTTGGGTTTGCCAATGGCATCCTTGCTGGCTGCAGGTTTGCCCAGGATATTGACGACCAGAATGTCTCCTTCCCAGGCGAAAAAAGAGTCTCCCGTGGCATTGCGTGGACGTGCGGAGTGCATGGGATGCTGGCGCAGTCCCTTCAGAACCGGGAAGCTTCAAACGAAGTCAGCTTGAACCCGAGATCGCGACCGATGGATTCGTGCAATGCCCTTTGCAACGCCTCACTTTGACGCATGAGCTTGCGCAATTGAGCACGTTCAATGGAGAGCACGCTCAGGTCGGTCTGTGCCACCACCGAGGCCGTGGCGACATCATCACGAAAGAAGCTGACCTCGCCCACCAGATTGCCATCGCGAAGCGTCGCGACCACCATGCCGTTGGTCACCACGTGTGCGGTCCCCTGGATGATCACGTACAACTGCTCAAGCTGCTCGCCTTGCGTGACCAGAAACGTTCCAGCAACAGGAAAACTCCGCTTGCTGACGTGGAGCAATTGCTGAAACTCATTGTCGCCCAGGTTCGGGAACAGCCACGCACGCAGGGCACGTTCCTGCGCGGACAGTTGGACGGCAGAGGCCTTTTTTTTCTGGCGCACCCACTGCAGGCCATTGATGGCGGCAAGTCCCAGCAGGCCGACGACTTCCAGCCACAAGGGATGCTCGCTGTCGAGGGCCAAACTGAGAGCGCCCAAAGTGAAGGCGCCGATGGCGAGCACGCGCATTCGAACGACACTTGTCACCAGGTAGGAGGCCCCCAGCAAGGTAAAGGATGCCGCCGCGAGCCAAAAACGCCACGGATGGTCAAGTAGCAGAAATTCCATGTGTCAGGATTTTTAACGCAAAACGGATGAAACAGTACCACAAGAATGGCACGTTGAGGCAGGTCTATGGACACATTCCGATGTCAAACTCTTCTTGACGCTGCATGCGGTACAGAGAATTCCTCTTGCCTGCTGCCATCGCCTTTGAGCCAATCACGAATCCAGTGTGTTTGATTGCGATCGGAGAGCAGCGGCGTGTGGCCGGTATAGGGAATGTGGATCAACCTCATGGATCGCTGGCGAAGCATGCGCGATATGGTTTTTGACGAGAGCGCGTCGGACTCCATGCCATGCAAGAGCATGACGGGGCACTGAATGCGTTCCCAATCGGCCCACTGATCCAGACTGCTTTGCGCAGTTCGACGATAGGCGATCATTGCACGGGGATCGTAGCGAAAGATACGACCCCCGTCCTCCGACGACCATCGGGTTTGGAAATAGGTCAGAAAGGTCCGGATCTCATCACTGATAGGACCATCATTTTTCTGGCTTGCTCCAACGCGCCGCAGCATTTCCGTCGGACTGCGGAACACATAATGGCGCGCGAGTGACTCCGACCGGCGCTTGCGTCGGCTCATGGGTATAAACGGACCGATATCGTTGAGCACCAGCCGGCTGACGATGCTGGGAGAACCAGCCGCAAGAGCAATGGCGACACTGCCGCCCATCGACGAACCGAGTAGTGTCACCGATGGCAACTTCAAATGCAAAATGAGTTGACGTAGTTGTTCCGCATAGGTTTCGAGGTGGTACTCGTTGTCATCTGCCAGCCAACCCGAAAAACCGCGTCCCAGCCAATCCATGCAAATGACTCGGTAGGAGTCGCACATTTCCGCTGCCAGGAAGCTAAACCGCATCGCCGTGTTGGCGACTCCGCCACAACAAACGATGACTGGTGCATCGGGCGGCCCCCAATCCGTGTAGCCCACTCTGGTTTCATAGGGCTTACGCAATCGTCGGGGAACGCCCTTCTGCAGGCGTAGAGGTTGGAGGTACTGAAAGGAGCGCAGCGCATATAAGCTGTGGAACCTTCCAGCCAGTTTGCTTGCAAGGCGGTTGTAATCGCCCCATATTTCAGGGGGGCCTTCGAACCCAGTGAAGTCATCTTGAACCCGGCCCACGGGGGTACGGTCTCCGATCAGTCTGGAGTCTTGGGTTGGCTTCAAAGGAGTGTCTTTCGGCTGTTGTTGATGTCCGATTTGGCACTGCGATTGCGTTCGCGTTCGCGTTGACGCAGGACGTCGATCAAAACGTTGAAGGTCCGAGCGAGCTGGCCTATTTCATCTCGTGTTCTTACCGTGATGCTTGCCTTGCTGTAGTCACCGCTCTTTAGGGCATGGGCGGCGGCCGTCAGTTCCTCGACAGGGCGAGCGATACTTCGAGCAAAGCGAAGTGCAACGCCTAAAAACAACATACCGACAAGCAACAAACTTACGTGCAGATTGAAAAACAGCGCATTCAAGGGGCGTTCGAAGTCTTCGCGTGATTCTGTGACCCCTACGACCCAATCATGGCCCTGCACCGGCGCATAACCGGCGATCTCGGGGGTCCTGGAAATGGTCGAGGAGTAGCTTATGTTTCCGGTTGCCTTGGCCCCTACCATGACGCTTGCAAGGTCAGGCATGTTCAAGCTGGCAACTTGATCGCGGCGAAAGCGCTGATCTGCACGGATCGCCAGTAGTTTGTCAGGTGGCAGGGCCGTCAAACTACTGTACAGGGTGCTGTTTTGCGGATGGTATATGACCACTCCATCACCGTCGATGAGGAATGACGTGCGTCTGGAGTTTGCACGTACCTCTTCCAGAATGGTGGCGAATGATGACGCTTTGATGCGCATGACCACGGCGCCGATGACCGTTTTGCCTTCATCAAAAACAGGGTAGGAATAGAACATGCCTGCCATTCCCGCCACTGCACCGACCACGATCCCGGTCGTAAACGGCTTGCCCTCAATTGCTCCTTTGAAATAGGCGCGGAACTTGAAGTTCTTGCCCATGACTTCCGGGTCGCTGGAGACGATCGCTGTACCGCCGGTGTCCATGACCATCAGCAAATGGATATCAGGGTTTGATTGGACCAATGACTCGAGCTTGACCCGTATCGACTCCTTGTTCATGTCACTCGGATAGGTAAGCAGATTGACAAAATCGGCGTCAGATCCCAACGCCCGCGCCAATTTCTTGCTGTCACCGATCAATTGCGCGAGTCGACCCGCCGTGCTGAGCGCCAACTGCTCTAGGTTTCGCAGTTCGCTGCCAGACACAGTCTCCAGGCTCGCGTACAGGTTGTAGTAGCCCGTAGCGAGCATGGGAGCCATGGCCGCAACCACCATGGCCACCGTCATCTTGATGGACAGGGGCCAGGAACTGGGCTCCACTACATCTCTCCACCAGCGCGCGATATGCGTTTTCCATTGATGGGGAGAGACCAGAACGGCTAGCCACGGCATAGCCACAGCGGGGCTGTCGGAATCACCGGCACGCAAGGCTTCTTGAATACCCAGGCTTGACGCATGTGCCGCGAACAAGGCCTTGGAAAATTGCGCGATGCTCTTCGGTCGATCCGCCGCGATTGGCTTTAAAGCCCAATCAATTGCCGCCAGGAACGGGTTGCTGAAGCGGCCCAAACCCGCTTCAGTGGCAGACACCATCGGGTCTTGGCCAATGACTCGCTCGGGCGCCGCAGGGGGCTTCTTTCCAGTCACCATCCAATACAGCGTGGCTCCCAATCCATAGATGTCGGTCCAAGCGCCTTGACCTCCCTCGTCATACTGTTCTATCGGCGCATAGCCAGGTGTTAGCACCTGCTCCGCACTGTCGGTACCCCCGACAGCTTGCTTGGCAGATCCAAAGTCCAGAAGGACCAGGCTACCGTTTTCCCTGCGCACGTAAATATTGTCGGGTTTGATATCTCGATGAAGAAAACCAGTGGCATGCACTACGGACATCCCATCCAATAGCGGTTGAAGCAGTTGCACCAAATCTTGCTCGGGTAAATCTCTGTGGCTGGGCCACCAACTCCGTAACGCATCTCCCTCTTCGTACTCCTGGACAATGTAGGCTGTCTGGTTGGCTTCGAAAAAGCGTACAACGCGCACGATATTGGGGTGCCGGAAAGACGCGAGCGTTCGAGCCTCTATCAGGAAATTGTCCAGACCTTGCTGGTAGCGGTCGATGTGCGAGGTGGAACTGGCGGACACGGTCTTTGTGGACTTGCGGAATGCAAACTGCTCAGGCAGGTATTCCTTGATCGCCACACGGGCATTCAAATTCACATCGGTCGCAAGGTAAGTCAGTCCAAATCCCCCTTTCCCCAAAAGGCGGTCAATACGGTACTCGTACAAACGAAACCCCATAGGGAGCTCGGTTGTTGCGAAGCCCTTGAGTGGAAGGGGTGGATCTTCAGCTTGCGCCTGCGTCGCGATGTGGCTATTTGGCCGTGCGGTTTTGGGCCAATTCGGATCGACGACAGTTCGACCTTCATCGACCGAGTGCCCCTGCGCTATCCGCTTGGCCGGCGAAGCTATTGGGAGTTCGCGGTGGGCAGTTGACTTGATAACTGTGGCATCGACGTCATCGAGAAAGGTCCCGTGCGCAGCACGAACAACAGCGCGGTCAGCGGCGGAACCAGAGTTCGATCCTTCTGGCCCGCTGCCCTCTCCATTGGTGCCCATGACAGTCTGCGGCGGTCAAACTGTCCACAAACCCAGAATCGAGTCATCCAGGCTGTACG
>Ga0194060_10003140_pt1 | contig 11725 bp, 9 predicted proteins | sample SepL225m_MetaG_FD_163427 | JGI IMG/M metagenome (GOLD analysis project Ga0194060, IMG submission 163427) | Anoxic zone freshwater microbial communities from boreal shield lake in IISD Experimental Lakes Area, Ontario, Canada - Sep2016-L222-5m | ecosystem: Environmental > Aquatic > Freshwater >... | reverse complement strand
TCAATCCGTTTTTGACTTCCATGTTTTCTGGAAAAACGCAGCAACAATATCAGAATGAAAATGGGCGAAGCGATAAAAACATTCTTCAGGTCGTTGATGAATTGAACAAAATCGGTCGTGACTATTTCTTGTTATTTGCTCATGTTGAAGAGAGCAAGGGCCTTTGGAGTGAAATGGGCGGAGGCAAGCTGTCTGATTGGGCAGAAAATCATTATGAAGCGGTCAGGCTGAGAACTCTTGGTTTTCAGAAGGCAAGGACACATGACGTGGCAGACAAACCTTGTCGTGTCAAGGTAAAGCAGTGGCTTGGTGATTGGTATCCGGCAGAGGTGGATGGCTCTGATCCAAAAAGTATAGCAGATATTGGGAGAGGGTTGCCATGTTTCATAAAGATTGGGGCATTTTCTTATGATGCCGTCAAGTTTGCTTTAACTGACCATATAAACCGGGTTGCCGGAACAGCCATAGCCTATCAGCATTCATATATCAAAAGCATCCATTTTGAAGGAGGAACACTGTCTGGAAAAACAGTTTTTCTCTCTCCTGAACTCAATACGTTCATCGGAATTCGCGGTAGTGGCAAGTCTTCTATCCTCGAAGTATTGCGTTATGTCCTGGATATTCCTTTCGGTGACAAGGCTGGTGACCAAAAATACAAGCAAGAGTTGGTGGGTTTTACGATGGGCAGCGGCGGGAAAGTTGTTCTTGATGCCGTTGATCGTTATGGCCAGTCATATCAAATTCGCCGTGTATGGAAGGAAAATTATTCCAATGTCTCTGTTGATAATAAATTACAGCCAGGAGTTTCGATTCGGGAAACAGTTTTGTATAAACCGGTCTATTTCGGTCAAAAAGATCTCTCCAGTACGGGAGAAGGTTTTGAAAAAGATCTTGTAGAGAAACTGTTGGGGTCAAGACTTGATGAAATCCGCAGGAAGATTGCAAAACAGAAGGCTGCCATTGGAGAAATCGTTGATCGATTGGTGAAAACGGTCAATGTAGCGGAGCAGAAAGAAGAGCTGAACAGAATAAAACAGGATACCGAACATCGGCTTAAATTGTACACGCAGCATGGAGTGGAGGAGAAGCTCCAGAAACGTCTTGATTTTGATGCTGACATTCGTACCATGCTAAAAGGGGTAAATCTCATTCAGGAATTTATCCTTGGGCTTAAAGATGTCTTGGCACAGCATGAGGATGATATTCGTAATTTTATCGGATATCAATCAACGCATAATGCTGAAATATTTGACCGATTCTATACAGCCTACAAGCAATGTATTCAAAGCCTCGACAGTATCAAGTTGGCATTAGGGAAGACTGAAGCTGCAGAAACAGAGCTCTCTCTGACATACTCCGATCTTGTTGTCATCAGAAAAGGGTTAGTTGATGAGTTTGCTGAAATTGAAAGAGTGCTGGCCGAAGAATTAAAAACCGGTACAACCCAGAATATCAGCTCGGATGAGTTCCTGAAGCTTAAAAATAAATTGGCACAAGCAAATCAGTTACTGACAACATTTTCTAAACAGGGTGAGCAAAAGGAGATTATTTCCTCAACTCTTACCAAGGAATTACATTATCTCAACGAACTCTGGCATGAGGAGTTCAGCATTATCAAAACAGAACTTGACAAAGTAGGTGGGGATAACTCTTCTCTTGTTATTACTTCAGGTTATAAGGAAGACCGATTGGCCTTTCTTGAGTTTATGAGAAGTGTTTTTAAGGGAAGCGGAATCCGTGAAGCAACTTTTCAGGGAATAGTTGACAAGTACCGGGACTTCACATCAATCTATGCTGATTTTGATCATGCCAAAAAAACTTTTGGAACGAATCCTCAACTCCTTGCTGATTTGTTCACACATAACCTGAAGACACTCCTGACCTATCAAACACCCAACAAATTTACAATCACCTATCGAGGCAAGGAGTTGCAGCATCACTCTTTGGGCCAGCGGGCATCTGCCTTGATTCTGTTTGTATTAAGCCAGCGAGAAAATGATCTCATTATTATTGACCAGCCCGAAGATGATCTGGATAACCAAACCATTTATGAGGATGTGATCAAACTGGTTCGCAAGATGAAACCAAAGGTGCAGTTTATCTTTGCGACCCACAATCCGAATATTCCCGTACTGGGTGATGCTGACCAGATACACGCCTGTTCTTTCATGGACGACAAAATTGCCGTTCAAAGCGGTGGCATTGACGATACTGTTCAACAAAAAACCATTGTTGACATTATGGAAGGTGGTCGGGAAGCATTTAATCGTCGCAAAGAAATTTACCAGATATGGAAACCATAGAACTTATGAATGTTCTTGCCCAAGGCGAGGACAGTGAACACCAATTCAAGGAGAATTTTAACAACGCTGAATCGCTGGCCGCCGAAATGGTGGCGTTCAGTAATGGAAATGGCGGGAAGATAGTTATTGGTGTTGCCGATAACGGAGTGATTGTTGGTCTGACCAAGGCGGATATTCATCGCTTGAATCAATTGATCTCTAATGTTGCAAGCATCAATGTGCGCCCGGCGATTAATCTGACAACGCAGAATATGCTCACAGAAAATGGGCTGCTCTTGATTATCGACGTACCTATGGGCATCAATAAGCCGTATCAGGATAATGCGGGTCTCTTCTGGGTAAAAAATGGTGCTGACAAGCGGAAGGCGACCTCTCGTGAAGAAATTCAGAGGTTATTTCAAGCATCAGGGCTCCTGCATGCTGATGAGTCGCCAGCAAATGGTCTGACTATTGCCGACCTGGATATGGATTATTTCAGAGCGTTTTTTCAGCGTCGGTATGGCAAGCCTCTTGATGCACAGCAATTGCCTTTGGAACAGACCATTCAGAATCTGAATTTGGGGAGGGATGGTGTTTTAAATGTGACTGGTGCCTTGCTGTTTGGAAATAATCCATCGTTTCGATTACCGGCATTTATTGTAAAGGCTGGCTGTTTTCCCGGTAACACTATAGCTGGTGAGACCTATAGCGACAGTCGTGACATCAAAGGGAAGTTGGCTGATATATTTCAGCAGTCGATGAGTTTTATTCTGGCAAATCTTCGACAAATTCAGGGAGATCAAACGGTCAACACAACAGGAATACCTGAAATACCAAGGATTGTATTTGAAGAAATTGTGGCAAATGCGCTCGTGCATCGCGACTATTTTATTTCAGCTCCAATCAGGATTTTCGTTTTTGATGACCGTGTCGAAATCATCAGCCCAGGGCATCTCCCGAATAATTTGACGATAGAGAATATCAAGGCAGGGAATTCCAATACCCGTAATCCGGTATTGGCCTCATTCGCAAATCAAATATTGCCGTATCGCGGCTATGGTTCCGGCATTATTCGTGCTCTGCAAGCCTATCCTTTTATTGATTTCATTGATGACAAGGAGGGGAATATGTTCAAGGTTGTTGTTATGCGGCGGGCTTTGTAAATGAGAAAAGCTATGGGCGAAAAAGCGCAGTGTTTGAAATTTTTGTCGAAGGAGAGACAGAGCTGACTGCGCTTTACATTGTAATGCCTCAAATTCTTGGCGTTTATGGTGAACCTCATACGTGGCGCATCCACAAGCTCGCATACCCGGAAACTCGTCAACAGTTGTCACCACTGGGCATAACAGCACATTTGCAATAGGCGGGGTTTCGTGCTCCGCAGACAGTTTTGTGGTTAAAGGAAGTTCAGTTCTCCGAATGAAAATTAGTTGATCAAGCGAATAAATATGCAAGCTAACCTTTTTTGTATACATTTGATATCCTAATAAAATTTATTGAATGGCTAAGAAGAAAAAAATAAATATTATGGTAGCCTCTACCGTATATCAAAACCGTGATTTACTTTTGCAAATTTGTGGCATTTTGAATACGTATGGTTATCACGTTATTAATTCTGAATACGGCACACTTCATCCCCCATTGGGAATGAATAATACGGCTGCTTGTATAGAAGCAGTTAAGGACTGCGATATTTTTTTGGTATTATTAATCCGATGTATAGCACGGGAATTACACATTCAGAATTTCAAAGAGCTATTGCTATAAACAAGCCTCGAAGATTTATTGCTCATAGCTTTGTGACCTTTTCTCGTAAACTGCTTGCTCAATATATGTATGATGATGCAGCAAAAACGCAACGCAACGATTTTGAAATACAATCTACTTCCGTAATGGATAGCGTTAAAGTAATTGATATGTACAACGAGGCTATTCAAATAAATTTAGCCTATGAAGAACGGAAATATCATTGGGTTCAAGAATTTTTCAGACCAGATGAAGCATTGAGACACGTCGAAACTCTATTCCGGGATACTAAACGAGTAGAACGAGAAATAGCTAATTTAAATAATCCAGTGCAATGAAAGCAGTGCAACTTATAAAAGATCTTTTAAAACAGGACACAAGTGAACAGTTTGAGTTTAAAGAAGTTGTTCGTATAGATTCTATTGGTAAAACTATTTGTGGGTTTCTAAATAATGAAGGCGGTCAATTACTCATTGGAATTACTGAAAACAAAGAAATAAAAGGCATTAAAGATGCGGATAAATGGCAGCTTAATATAGAAAAATTTCTAATTAAAGAATTGGTTCCCGAAGCACCTGTGACAGTTTCTATTGAAAATTATGGCGAAAAGCAATTGCTTTTAATTAAAGTTTGGGAAGGTTCAAAACAACCCTACATTTTTAACGGAAGTATTTATTATCGTAGAAATGACAGAACCATTCAGGCGTCATCAAAAGAAATTTCTGAACTCATTCATAAAAGGCAAGAAACCGAAATTCATTGGGAACGTCAAGCAGCATTGGGTGTGGAGTTGGAAGACCTGGATTTTGAAGAAATTAAAAAAACGATGGATGCTGCATTGTCTGGCAATAAAACGAAAGATATTAAAAAAGATCCTATTGAATTTCTTTCATATTATGGCCTTTTTCAAAACGGAAATTTTACCAATGCAGCAGTCGTACTTTTCGCTAAACATCCTTCACGGTTTATTCCACAAGTGATGGTGCGTGTAGCATTTCTTGATCAAGGAAAAATAGGTGATGTTTTTAAAGATGATCAAATATTAGAGGGGAATTTATTTAAGAACATTGAAGCTATTCAGGATTTTTTTGAAAAACATTTATCGTTTAGCCGTAAATTTGAAAACAACAATTGGAAACGAACGGATGATTATGTTTTTCCGATGGCCGCATTGCGTGAAGGTATTATGAATGCTTTAGTACATAGAGAATATGGTTTGGTTTCAAGTACATTGTCAATTATTATTTATCCCGATAAACTGGAAATTACAAATAGTGGAAAATCTCCTTTCAAACAAAGCGAATTAAAGAAGAACCATTTATCAATGCCCTATAATCCTGATATTGCCCATATTGTTTTTCTAAGAGGATATATTGAAAAGATAGGTAGAGGGACATTAAAGATTATTGATGCTTGTAAACAAGCTGGCATTAAATCTCCTGCATGGGAAATAAGAGAAAAAACAGTTAAACTAACTTTCTTTAGTAATGTAAAACTCGACACTGCAATTGAAGGTGCTACTAAAGGAGCAAGTGAGGGAGCTATCGGAGGGGCTATTGAGGGAGCTATTGAAGGAGTAACTAAAGGAGTTAAAGAAAAACTTGCTGTTCTATTAAGTGCTATAACTGCTAATGAAGGTAATAGAGTTCCTGATTATAAAGAAGCTACTGGTTTATCTGATAGTAGTATGGAGAGATATATCAAGCATCTAAAAGATGGTGGCCTAATAGAGTTTAAAGGAGAAGCTGCTCATACTGGTGGTTACTATTTAACAAAAAAAATGAAAGCGCAATTGAAGTGATTCGATAAAAGTGCTCATCAATGAGTATTCTGGGCGAAAATGTACCACCAAGGTGGCCAAAATATTGAACACCATTTCCTCTGATGCTGTTGTGGCATTGACACAAGGCTTGTTATACAACCCTGTGCATCAACGCGGTTTTATCGAACGACAAATCTCGACAGAGTCCGTTATCGCCTCTGCTGCTGCGCATTGGTAAGCGCGATCTTCTTCAACGCCGCTTCGCAGGCCTCATACTCGCCCAGGTGCACGCGCATAAGACTCTGCCAGAGCTTGCCGTGGTTGGGCACAAAGAAGTGCAGTAGTTCATGAACAATCACGTAATCCCAAACCTTTTCGTTCATCTCCATCAATTCTGCGTTGAAATTCAGATGGCCCTCCGTGGAGCAGGATGCCCACTTGTTCTGCATGGGGCGAACTCCGAGCCATACCACCTGCACATCAAGTTTGGCGGCCCAATCGCGAACTTGCTGCTTGAATCGAATCTTTGAGTTCGTGTCGGTCATGGCCTTACATCCGGGTTGCTTTTTCCAGCAGGTGGAACAGATAGTCCACGATGCCCGTCACCCGGTCGAGATCCTCTGATTGAGCGTAGAGGGCAAAGGTGATCTTTTTGCGAAGCTCACGTAGTGCTGCATCGCTCTTCTGCCAGTTCGGAAACTCCAGAAACGCCCCCTTGATCTGGCGGCTGACCTTTTCGGCATTGCCGATCTTCTCGTCGAGCAGTGTGCGGTAGACGAAGAAGGTCAATCCGTCAAACCCCTTTTCGGCCTGCTCTCTTTTTCGTGCTTCGTTGGCTTCGACCTCCAGCATCAGCTTCTCCAGGGCTTCGGCGGTGGTCGTCTGGCGGCTTTCAAAACTCTCCTGCACCGCTTGGGCTCTTTCGGTCATGGCGATAAGGAACGGATCCTCACTCTCGTCCGCAGCGATCTTTTCAATGCTTTTGATGAGATTGATCACCTTTGTTGCGTCGCCTCCGGCCTGGGCATTGATGAGGTCGATGGTCTCCGCGTCTATCCTGACCACGTGCTCTACCTGCCCGACGCCGTAGCTGCCGACCTGATCCTGCACCAGCTTGTTGGTTTTCCGCTGAAACTCACGATCGACCTGGATGCGCTTTGTATAGGCCTTGCGGACGACAACGTAGATGGCCGAAAGCGTCGCATACTCCTCAATGAAGGGGCGCAGGAAGGCATCAGGCGAGATGATTTCGTAGAGCATCTCAATCTCCTTGTACTCCCTGAAAAACATCTTTCGCCGTTCCGGATCGCGGAAGTGTTCGATGAGGGTATCGACATCCTTGTCTGTGAAGTTACGCTCAATCAGGCTGAGGTACTCCGGCGCTTTGCTCTCCATCTTGTTCTTGAAGAGCACCTTCAGGAGCTTGAGATCCTTGACAATGGCGTTGATCTCTTCGCTGTCGAAGGCGAGGGCTTTTTCGAGCTTGTCGAAGATGCCGACAAAATCAAGCACAAAGCCGTGGGGCTTCACCATCTCCTGCCTCTCGTTTTCGTAGGGACGGTTCACCCGAGCGATGGCCTGCAGCAGGGTATGGTCGCGCATCGGCTTGTCGAGATAGATGGTGTAGAGCAAGGGCGCATCGAAGCCGGTGAGCAGTTTTTCGGTGACAATCAGGATCTTCGGCTGCTGGTCGAGCTTGCCGAAGCTTTTGCGGATCTGCCGCTCTCTCTTCGGGTCGAGGTGAAATTTCTTGAGCAGGACTGAGTCGTTGTTATTGCCGGTGTAAACAACTTCGGAATACTCCGGCGGCAGGAACTGATCGAGGGCCTGCTTGTAGAGGGCGCAGGCTTCGCGGTCAACACCGACGAGAAATGCCTTGTAGCCGAGCGGTTCGACGTTCGTGAGGTAATGGCCAGCGACGAAGTACGCCACTTTCTCGATCCGCTCCCTGCTTTTGAGGAAGTTCTTCAGGTTCACCGCCCGGTCGAGAATCTTGTTCAGCTCTTCGATGTCGGCCACCCCTTCGGCTTCAGCAAGAGAGAGAAACTCCGCATCCAGCGTCTCGTACGGGACGAGCATATTGTTGGGAGCAAGCTGATAGTAGAGCGGCAGGGTAGTGCCGTCTGCGATGCTGTCGGCGATGGAGTATTTGTGCAGGTAGCCTTTGTCGTCCTCACAGCCGAAGGTCTTGAAGGTGCCCTTGCCATACACCGTCTTGTCCACCGGTGTACCGGTAAAGCCGATAAAGGTGGCGTTGGGCAGGCCCGCCATGAGGAAGTTGCCAAGATCGCCGCCGGTAGTGCGGTGCGCTTCGTCGATGAGGACGTAGATGTTCGATCGGGTATTGATATTGGGAGGCATATCGCGGAACTTGTGAATCATCGTCACAATGATGCCCCGGTAGTCCTCTTTCAGCAGTTTGTTGAGACGGGAGATGCTGCCCGCATGCTCCAGATTGCCCAGACCAAGTGCGGCTAGGTTCTTGAGCATCTGGTCTTCCAGCTCGTTGCGGTCGATCATCAGGAGGATGGTCGGCTTGTCTGCCTCGGGTGCACGGAAGAGCTGTTCAGCCGCCTTGATCATGGTGAAGGTCTTGCCGCTTCCCTGGGTGTGCCAGACAAGGCCCCGTTTACGCACAGGATCGAGGGCGCGGCTGACGGTCGCCTCCACCGCGCCGGTCTGATGCTGACGCAGGATGTATTTGTTCAGCTCCTCGTCCTTTTCGGCAAAGACGATATACTCCTTCAGGAAGGCCAGCACCTGCGGGATGGCGCAGAAGCTCTTCATCTTCGCCTCCAGCTTGCCGATCTCCTCATCCTTCCAGTTGAAAATGTTCCGTCGCACCGTATTCCAGCTTACCCCGTAGGAGAAGCCGATGGCATCAGTGGCGGTGAAGAGCTGCTGCGACACGAACAGCTCCGGCGTCTCGCTGTGGTATCGGCGGATCTGGTCAACCCCGAGAGCAATCGCCTCATCCTTGTTGGCGTTCTTGCACTCAATCACCAGCACCGGTATGCCGTTGATGAGAAAAACGATATCCTCCCTCGTACCGTAATGGCCGTTGTGAAAAGCCCATTCCTCGGTGACTTCGTAGACGTTGTTCGCCGGGTAGTCGTAATCAATCAGGATCAGGTCGCGCTCGCGCCTCTCCTCGTGATCGAAGAACTTGCCCCGGTTGCGCAGGTGCTCCACGAATTCCCTGTTGCCGTAAATGTCGGTATGAAGATGGCGGAACTGCCCGAGCAACGCCCCCTCGGCTTCGGTGTAGCGCGGATTGAACTGGCGCACCTTGGCAAAGAGCAGATCGTCGAAGAAGAGCGATAAAGGAGCGCGGGCATTCGTGCCCGCGACTTCTTCAGATTGGCGGGTTGGAAAACCCGCCCTCCTTTTCTCCGCTTCCTCTCTTGAAACAAAAGACCACCCGACCTCTTGCGTGTAGGCAAGGATTCGGGCCTGGACGGTTTTGTGTTCGGATGGGATTGGCATCGTGATCGAATAAGCGGCTAATTAAAGTAATACTGGTGCGGGAATACGCGTTTGATAACTGTTATTCGTTTTGTAGATTGCAACAACAAAGTACATAAAAAAATGGTACTCATCAGTAAGTGGTAGTTTACTAATCAATGCATGCTTAAGGTGTACGTTTAACAACCAGCCCAAAGCAAAAACAATGACAGCATTCGAGTTTATTGCAATAATAGGGGCGCTCTGTGGAGTCGCAATGGTCATCGGAGGGATCTGGTTGATCGCCAAGGGACAACTTACCCTTGCAGCCACATCACACACCGACGCGCTGAGCATTGAGTGGAAGAAGCAGTTTCGAATGAGTACTCAAGTTCCAGGTATTGCGTTCTTCGTCATTGGATTGGTTTTTGTTGTTCTTCCCCTTGTATTTCTAAAACCGGCAGCGATCGTGCCAATGGAATTTGAAGGAGAAATAAAGGGGGTAGAAGAACCGGTATCGATATTGGTTCGCCCTGCGACCAACTGGGAGCTTCCATGTACGACGACAGGGAAGGTAAATGGTAAAATTTACCCTGATCTCTCGTTTGTTTTACTTGTTATCAACGCTCCTGGATACGAACCATATTCAAAGTCTATCAAGATAAGTTCTGATGGCCGACATCTGGCACAATTCGGAGCACTCGAGCTGCACAGAACTAAGGTACGAAAGGAGTTTCTTTCGGGAAGCATCACTAAGCTTCCTTTCGAAGCTTCTGCAAATGGACCTACTTTTGGAGTACCGCAATGAGGATTCCCAGATTCTTGCTTATTGCACTTATGATCTTCGTACTATCGGCCATAAGTCCAAAATCTTATGCACAACAATTTGTTCCAGTTCAAGGTGAAATTTTTTCTCAGCGTGTAAATGGGCCAGCTCCTGGTCTAACAGTCTTTCTTGTGCATCAGTTTTTAGGGAAGAGTTTGCCATCCTTTTCGGATGCTAATGGCCGCTTTGGCTGGATTGCAATACCAGTGAGCGAGCAGCAACCTTATTTTCTCGAAATTTATTGGGATCAGAATCTGATTTATCGACAACCAATACAAATAACGTCTCCGACTACGCTTCCTAAAATTATTCTTTAAGCAAAAGTTGGGTAATTCAGCTTTCTTTTTTGGTTTACAATCAATTCCATTTTTTTACTCGGAACTGGGATCTGTAGCGATAGTTTAACACACCCTAACCATTGGCTGGTTGAGCCATATTTTCCCATCTTTCTGATGAAATTACAGTACTAGCCAAGCAAGGAAGCCAATTGCCCCTACTCCGACTATGATAGTTCCTGCTGAGATACAATTGGGATCATTCGGCGTATGAAGTGGGCCAGTAGTAAAATCGTAGGTTGTATTTGTAACGTTGTTTCCAGATAGATCAGTGATACTGCCTTCGGTATAAGTGACAAAGTAGTGAATATCTTTTTTCAAGTCAGTCGATGGATCAATGCCAATCGTACTGCCTGAGAATGCCAAACTTGTGCTCGTTGCCACATCAAAACTTTGAAAAACTTCACCATTTCTGTTATTGCTATGGATGTCTATCGTACCATGTCCTTTTTGAACTGGATTGTTGAAGGTAAGGACAATGTTATTATTAACAGGAACATTTGCAGTGTTTTGCGCAGTACTCCAATGTCCGCCTAAGAGTTGACTGCCATCAGAAAAATTAATAATGGCAATATTTGTCAAATTGGCGTTTTGGTTTAATCCGCTATTTTCTCGAAGAGCAGTTAGGCCGTCAGCATTAGTATTGATGATATAGTTGCTAGGACGACCAAGGAGATATAGCAAATCAGATCCACCTCCACCATCAACTGAAATGGGATTGGCGGCGGTGCCGGGTTGGCTTTTATTGTATGGTGTTGGATCTATGAGAACATCGCCGCCGTTATTGATGGATTCCTCAGATAATTGATAGGTTCGGCTGAGCCCATTAAGAGGTTGATAGGTAACATTCGTGTTGGTAAGTGGAATGCCATTAATATCGACATTTTTTATATATACCTGAGAATTTGCTATCAAAGGACTGTCAATTGCTACCTTGATATTTGTGATATCAAAGCCTTCAACCTGATAAATGAATGGCGTAATATCACTAACAACAATACCAGTTGGATCTAATTGAGCTGCTGGTATATGGCTTAATTCCTTGGAGCCCATATCTTTATTGTTGATGTAGAAATGTACTACTGGTGTAACATTATTGATAATGGAGCCATTAAGATAAAATGTAACAATCGAGTTAAAGGTTTGGGAGCGTTTGATTGTAGGGTCGTGTGCAAGATCAGGGATTTTAGCAGGGCCAGCATTACTGAGTATTCCGGTGAAAGTGTACCACCGATTCCGGGCGAAAGTGTACCACTGATTCCGGACGAATATGTACCACCGATTCCGGAGCAAAGTGTACCACCTTTTTCATGCCAGATTTGCTGTTAGA
>Ga0194060_10003139_pt1 | contig 11726 bp, 9 predicted proteins | sample SepL225m_MetaG_FD_163427 | JGI IMG/M metagenome (GOLD analysis project Ga0194060, IMG submission 163427) | Anoxic zone freshwater microbial communities from boreal shield lake in IISD Experimental Lakes Area, Ontario, Canada - Sep2016-L222-5m | ecosystem: Environmental > Aquatic > Freshwater >... | reverse complement strand
TCTCAGCACAGTATCCTGTTGCGCCCAATCGGGATTCGATTGGGGATAATCCAGATTATAGTGCAGTCCGCGGCTTTCCGGGCGGCGCAGGGCGCATTCAACAATTAGCTCGGCCACGGTGGCGAGGTTGCGCAGCTCCAGCAGGTCGCTGGTCACGATGAAATCCCAGTAATACTCCTGGATCTCGCCTTGGAGGTTGGCGATGCGGTTGCGCGCGCGCTGCAAGCGCTTGTTGGTGCGCACAATGCCGACGTAATCCCATAGCAGACGGCGGATTTCATCCCAGTTGTGCGACACGACCACCATTTCATCCGGGTTAAGGGCGTTGCCCGAATGCCAGGGCGGAATCTTGAAATCGGCGGGCTTGGGCTGGTGGGCGATCACGTGTTTAGAAGCGCGATGAGCGCAGACCATTGCTTCGAGCAGCGAATTGCTCGCCAGCCGGTTGGCCCCGTGCAGCCCGGTGCAGGCTACCTCGCCAACGGCGTAAAGGCCGCCAATCTCTGTCTCGCCGTCCACGTTTGTCAGCACGCCGCCGCACTGGTAATGGGCAGCGGGCACAACGGGAATCGGCTCCTTGGTGATGTCAATGCCGTAGCTCAGGCAGGTTTGGTAGATATTCGGGAACCGGTCGATGATGAACCTCGCCGGCTTTTGCGTGATGTCGAGCAGGACGTAGTCGGCCCCGGTCCGCTTCATCTCGCTGTCAATGGCGCGGGCCACGATGTCGCGCGGAGCAAGCGACTTGAGCGGGTGCGCCTTATCCATGAACTCGACGCCTTCCATACTCTTGAGCACACCGCCTTCGCCGCGCACCGCTTCGCTGATCAGGAACGACTTGGCCTTGGGATGATAGAGGCAGGTGGGATGAAACTGGACGAACTCCATGTTGGCGACTGCCGCGCCGGCGCGCCAGGCCATCGCCACGCCGTCGCCGGTAGCGACGTCCGGATTGGTGGTGTAGAGATAGACCTTTCCGCAGCCGCCAGTGGCCAGCACGGTGACCGGCGCAGCAAAGGTCTCCACCTGACCGGACTGCATTTCAAGCACATAGACCCCGAGGCACTGGTTATCGCCAACGTAGCCGAGCTTCTGGCTCGTGATAAGGTTGATCGCCAGATGATTCTCGAAGATCGTGATGTTCGGCTGGTCGGCCACTGCGGCCAGCAGGGCGCGCTCGATCTCGCGCCCGGTAATGTCCTTCGCGTGGAGAATGCGGCGCTTGGAATGGCCACCCTCTTTGCCAAGGTCCAGTTCGCGGGCACCATGGGAGCGGGGAATCGCACGCTCAGTGAAGTGCATGCCCAGCTCGATAAGTTCCGCAATGCGCGCCGGGCCTTCTTCGATGATGGTGCGGACGGCCGCTTCCTTGCAGAGGCCCGCGCCGGCCTCCAGCGTGTCGCGCACGTGCAGCTCGAAGGAGTCTTCCTTGCTGGTCACCGCCGCGATGCCGCCCTGGGCGTAGTTGGTGTTGGACTCGGCGCGGTCCTTCTTGGTGATGATGGCCACGCGTCCATGCGGGGCGACTTTGAGCGCAAAGGAGAGCCCCGCGATGCCGCTGCCTAAGACCAGGAAATCGAACTGTTTCATTTACAACTGGGTGTTATCAATCAGGCGGGTCTTGCCAATGAACACCGCCAGGGCCAGGTGCGTGCCGCGCGTCACGCCCGATACTGGCACGAGGGTAACTGGATCAAAGAATTCCGCGTAATCCAATCGCGCTGCGGGGGCGCACTCAATAAGTCGCTTCAATTCCGCTTTCAGGCGCGCCGCTGGAATGGGTCGCGCCGCCTCGCGCACCGCAACCCGAGCCTGCTGCAGCGAACGCCAAAGCACCAACGCCTGGGCTCGCAAGTCGCCGGTAAGATATTTGTTCCGCGAACTCATGGCCAAACCGTCCGCCTCGCGCACGGTGGGCGCCACCACGATCTTCAACGGGAAATTCAGATCCCGCGCCATGCGCTTTACGATGGCGGCCTGCTGATAATCCTTGGATCCAAAGACCGCCACATCCGGCTGCACGATGTTGAACAGCTTGGCGACCACGGTCGTTACTCCCCGGAAGTGGGTGGGGCGCGATTGGCCTTCCATGCTCCGCGAGAGTTCCCCTTCGCTCACGAACGTGCTGAACTTGTCGGCGCCAGCACCCGGATACATCTGCGCATTGTCCGGAGCGAAGATTACATCCACGCCTGCCTCCCGGCACAACCGGACGTCGCGCGCGAAGTCCCGGGGATAGCGCGAAAGATCCTCTTGCGGGCCAAATTGGGTGGGGTTGACGTAGATGCTGACGGCCACCTTCCCGCCCCTGCCAGTCAGGCGGCGGGCTCGCTGCACAAGGCTCATGTGGCCAGCGTGCAAGTAGCCCATCGTCGGCACAAAACCAACGCGCGTCCCTGCCCGCTGCCAGCCTCGGGCGAGCCGCTGCATGGCTGCCACCGATTTGATGATTCGCATCGCCCGAAGGTGGGCGAGGTTTGCGGAAGTATCAATACCGGAGTCACCGCAGCCGGTTTAGCGCGGGGGCAGCAATGCAAGCGCGGATGCGGCCGAGATGAGACCGCAAATCCGAAACCCGAAATCCGAAGGCCGAATCAGGACAGGTTGCCCGCTAAACACGCTAAAAGACGCTAAAAGGGACTGGGGATTTCATTCAATCCGAATCAGTGATAATCAGTGAAATCCGTGTCTTTCTTTAGCGTCTTTTAGCGTGTTTAACGGGCAATCTGTTCATCTGACTGCTTTCGGAGTTCGGCCCTCGGATTTCGGATCTCGGCTCAGCCTTGCCGGCCGTCGGGTGACCCCAGCCGCCGTGGCCCTCCACCCGCTGTTATGGCATCGCGTTCGCGCAGGGCTCGTCAATCGGCACATCGAGCGGGCGGTCCGACGGCTCCACCAGGCGCTGCTCCACCAGGTAGGCTTCGACTTCTGAGCCGCTCACGTCGGCCAGCATGTGCCCATTGACTTCAACGCAAGGGCTCAGGGGCTGGCCGCTCTTCTCATTCATTTCCTGGCGCTGGGCCGGGTCGTTAATGACGTCGCGGTCCTCGAACGGCAAATCGTATTTGCGAAGGACGGCGCGAACACCCTGGCTCCAGCCGCAGGTTGGCTTCAGATAGGCAATAACTTTTGGTTTATTCATAATTCAGAACTGCTTCTACATTGGCACAGTTACGCTAAAGAGCAAATTTGGCTTTAGCCTTTCGCCTCCAGCCTTTAGCTTTCCCCATGCCGCTGCACGTCCTGATCATTCCTGACAAGTTCAAGGGCACCCTTACGGCCGCAGAGGCCGCGGAGGCCATTGCGCGCGGCTGGCGCCGCGAGCGGCCGGGGGACTCGCTGGGCCTGCTGCCCATGAGCGACGGTGGCGACGGCTTTGGCGAAGTCACCAGCGCGCTGGTCAAGGCCAGGATCCAATACGTCAAGACGGTAGATGCGGCCCATCGTCCCTGTGTGGCCAGATGGTGGTGGGAGCCTCGCCGGCGGATTGCGATTATCGAATCGGCTGCCGTGATCGGACTGGCGATGCTGCCGCCGAAGCAGTTCCACCCCTTCCAGCTCGACACGCTGGGCCTCGGGGCGGTGGTGCGCGCGGCAATGAAAAGAGGAGCCAGGCGTTGCCTGTTAGGCATCGGGGGGAGCGCCACGAACGACGGCGGGTTCGGTCTGGCACGCGCCTTGGGTTGGGAGTTCCTCGAACGCAGCGGCAAGTCAATTGAGCAGTGGACGGGGCTAAACCGACTGGAGCGAATCTGCGCTCCGCGACGCCGCCGCTGGTTTAGCTCCCTGGTGGTGGCAACCGACGTGCAAAATCGCCTGCTTGGCGCGCGGGGCGCGTCTCGCGTGTACGGGCCGCAGAAAGGGCTGCGCCTGCAGGATTTCGCGCTGGCCGAGCGCTGTCTGAACCGGTTGGCGCGCGTCGTCCAGCGCGAGCTCGGGCATGACTTTGCGCGTGAACCGGGCGCCGGCGCAGCGGGCGGGCTGGGCTTTGGTTTGATGGCATTTCTGAAGGCAGAGATGCAGCCGGGGTTCGGTTTGATTGCGCGACAGGCTTCGCTGGAGCGACGTCTGAGTGCGGCGGATTTGGTGATCACGGGCGAGGGAGCGATCGACCGCTCGACGCTGATGGGCAAGGGCGTGGGGCAGGTTGGGAGGCGCTGTCGGGAGCTGAAGATTCCCTGCATTGGCCTGGCTGGCATGATGGACATCAGCGCGGGAAAGGGCGCGGGCTTTACCCAGGTGCGCGCGCTGACGGAGCTCACCAGTGTCGCGCAAGCCAAGGCGAGGCCGGCGTGCTGGCTGGAGCGGCTGGCGCGGCGGGTGGCAAGAGGGAGTGAAATCCGAGGGCCGAAATCCGAGATCCGAAGGCCGAAGGGGAGCCGGAGGGGAGGGATGGGATTGATAGCCAAGAGCCGATAGCCGAGAGCCGGGACCGAAACCCGAAACCCGAAATCCGAAAAAGGGGGTGAGCTGATGGCTTGTTGTTCTTCTCGATCGGCGGGTGATTCGGATTTCGGATTTAGGGAATTCGGATTTGGACCGAGGGTCGCGTCTGCCATCGGACTTGAACTCCCACGGTTGGCGGTTAACTTCCTTCGCATGAACCTGGAAGATCACTTAGGCGACATCATCCGCAAGGCGCGCGGGATGTCGAACATCTCGGCCGCAGCCGCGGCACAGGCGGCGGGCTTGACGGAAACAGAACTGGCGACGCTGGAGGAATCGGGCCAGGCGCCGAAGAAACCTAATCTGGCCGCGCTGGCCGAGTTGGTCGGGCTGCATCCGAGTAAATTGGAGGCGATCGCTAACGGTTGGGTGCCCGCCGAAAAGGATCTGAGCATCTGGCGCGAACTGCGCTGCATCACCACCACGGCAGGGGGCATGGCGGTTAACTGCTATCTGGTCTGGGACGAAGTGTCACGCGAAGCCGCGCTCTTTGATGCCGGCTGGGAGGCGGCGCCCGTGGTCGAGTTGATCGCCCAAAACGGGCTGGAGCTTCGTCATATCTTCATCACACACGCGCACGAGGACCACGTCGCAGCCCTGGGCGACATTCGGGAGGCGTTCCCCAGAGCCCGCCTCCACTCCGGGTTGAAAGGCGGCCCGGTGGACCAGCGCAACCGCCCGAACGATTTCATTCACCTCGGCAGCCTGCGGATCACCAACCGCGACACGCCCGGCCACGCCGAAGACGGCACGACCTACATCATCGGCACCTGGGGCGAGGATGCCCCGCACGTAGCCATCGTGGGCGACGCATTGTTCGCGGGCTCCATCGGGCGGGGCAACCAGTCCTGGGACCTGGCCCGCCAGAAAGTGCGCGAGCAGATTCTCACTCTCCCAGCCGAGACTCTCCTCTGCCCTGGCCACGGCCCGCTGACCACCGTCGCCGAGGAGAAGGCTCACAATCCATTCTTCTGAGGCTGACCCGTTCGACTCGCTGAAGCCGGTTTGACCGAGAGGAAGAGCAAGAGCAAGGCACCAAAGGCAGATTTGTGACCCGGCCTCGCAGCCACGGTACCGCAAGCCTGTTGCGAGCGCCCTGCCAGCCAGTTGCTAGCCTGTTGCTCCCGTGATGTTCCATAGGGTTTCCATAGGGTTTCCATAGGATCTCCATAGGAAACGGGCTTCTCTTTCCGGGCCGTGCAGGGCCCAGGCAGCCGCGGCGGCGAAGCTGGTTCCCGGTTACCAATCTCGCCGGCCGGCATTACCGGAGCACATTTTCGGCGGGACGCAGCATCGCTTTGCTGCCGCCGCACGCTGCGCCCGGCCGACGCAAAATCGTCTGGTTTGCGGTTGACCGGATGCGGTGGGGCTTGCTAGCTTTCGTGCCCCATTGAAACGGGGACTTATGCGACACACAATCTCAGTACTGGTGGAAAACAAATTCGGCGTGCTGACACGCGTGGCCGGGCTGTTCAGCGGCCGGGGCTACAACATTGACTCGCTCAATGTGGCCCCGACGCAGGACCCAACCACGTCCCGCATGACAATTGTTACGCGCGGGGACGATGCCACCGTGGATCAGATCGTGAAGCAGCTCAATAAGCTGGTGAACGTGATGCACGTGCATGACTTTCGCGAGGGCGAATACGTGGACCGCGAGCTGGCGCTGGTGAAGGTGACCGTCGATTCCAAGACCCGGGCCGAGGTGATGCAGATCACGGACATCTTCCGCGCCAAGATCGTCGATGTGCAGCCCAAAAGCCTGACCATCGAGATTACGGGCAACGAAAGCAAAGTGGAGAAGCTGCTGAGCCTGCTGAAGAATTTCGGCATCATTGAGTTAACGCGCACGGGCAAGGTGGCCCTGCCCCGCAAGTAATCGCGACCTCTAAGTTTGACCGGCGGCGAAAACTGGTTAGTATGACACGAACACAAACAAACAGTTGATACAATTATGGCAATTATTGATTTCGGCGGAACGAAGGAACAGGTCATCACTCGCAAAGAGTTCCCGATGGCCCGGGCCCGCAAGGTGTTGAAGAGCGAGACGATCGCGATCATCGGCTACGGCGTCCAGGGGCCGGCCCAGTCGCTCAACCTGCGCGACAATGGCTTCAAGGTGATCATTGGCCAGGCCAGCACGTTCAAGCGCGACTGGGACCGCGCGATCAAGGATGGCTGGGTGCCGGGCGAGACCCTGTTCGAGATCGACGAGGCCGTGCGTCGCGGGACCATCATCCAGATGCTGGTGTCGGACGCCGCCCAACGCACCATCTGGCCGTTGGTGAAGCAGAACCTGAAGCCCGGTGCGGCGCTTTATTTCTCGCACGGCTTCTCGATTGCCTACCGGAAGCAGACCGGCGTGGTGCCGCCCAAGAACGTGGATGTCATCATGGTCGCGCCGAAGGGCTCGGGCACCTCTGTGCGCCGCAACTTCCTGACCGGCGCGGGCATCAATTCGAGCTTTGCCGTCGAGCAGGACGCGACTGGCCACGCCGAAGAACGCTGCCTGGCGGTGGGCATTGGCATCGGGTCGGGCTATCTGTTCCCGACGACTTTCCAGCACGAGGTGTTCAGCGATCTGACCGGCGAGCGCGGCGTGCTGATGGGCGCGCTGGCGGGCATCATGGAGGCGCAATACGAGGTGCTCCGTGCCCACAAGCACAGCCCGAGCGAGGCGTTCAATGAGACGGTCGAGGAACTTACGCAGAGCCTGATCCGCCTGGTGGACGAGAACGGCATGGATTGGATGTATTCAAACTGCTCCGCCACCGCCCAGCGCGGCGCGCTGGACTGGAAGCCGCGTTTCAAGAAGGCCGTGCTGCCTGTGTTCAAGGAACTGTATGCGCGCGTCAAGAGCGGCAAGGAATGCGCCCGCGTGCTTTCGGCCTGCGGCAAGCCCGATTACCAGGCGGGGTTGACCAAGGAACTCGCAGTCATCGGCGACTCAGAGATGTGGCAAGCCGGCAAAGCCGTTCGCGCGCTGCGCCCCAAAGAAGCCGCGCGGCTCATCGCCGCCGGCACCAAGGGCATCGGCGGGCGCGGGGCTAACTGACGCTGAGACTGATAGCATATCGCACTTGAGCGCGCCCGCGTGGGCTTGACGCTACGCGGGTGAGGTGGAAGGCGCAGGCTTTACCAGCCGGTTCAGCAGAGAGTCGGCCGGGGAATCCCTCAGTCTGATAGAGCGCTCAAGTTCTATTCACGTCGGCCGCACCCGCGGTCACTTCGCGGCCTTCCGTTTTTCATCATAGAGCTGGTGGTAGCCCGGCAGGTCCTCCAATCGCAAAAGCGTCAACCACTCGAACGTGAAGGAACTTCCCCCAAAAGAGACCGACCGCGCCTGCGGCGATCGCGCTTCGAGCTTGACGAATTTGAGTGTATGCAAGCCGGCTTGCAGATCGTGCAAATCGAAACAATGCCAGACATATTGAGACTCGGGCACGACCATATCAATCGGAGCGCCTAGCTTGCGGTCGTCCAGGTAAGGCTGCCAAATCGCGCTGGTCAGCGCATATTCGAACATACCGTCAATCCGATAACGGCCTGCCTTGTCGGCAGTAAAATCAAACGAGATGGAGGCCGTTTCGCCGGTGGGGTAATAGCTGACGCCAATGAACGATGGCTTGAGCAGTTCCGGCGGCTCCGCGCGGTGCGCCAGCTTGCCTACAGGCAGGGCCTGGTAAGGCGCAACCCGATTGGTGGCGGCAGGCAAAGCCTCCGCGATTGCGCTGGGCGGATATTGATACCAAAAGGCGACGGAGCTGATCCAATCGGGTCGCTCGGTCGAACTGGCCAACCGCTTGGCGGTGGGCCCGGCCGTCTCGTCCACGACGCTGCCGCGATGCTCGATCGTAGCGCGAAGCGATTTGGTGAACGGGATGGGATCGGCAATGTGCCAGCGATAGGCCGAAACGCGGTCGCCCGGAAATACTCCTTCGTAAAGTGTCACGCCGTGGTAGGGCGTGCAGAATTCCCGAAAACCCCAGGCGTCGTTGAAGTAGTCTTCCGTCCCCGTGCCGCGCAGTTGCGGGAGCGCTGCGCCATCGATGTAAAAGAAGTCGTCGCCTTCGCCGAACCAGCCGAGCTCCACTTGCTGTACCGAATAGACCGTGCCGACGTAGTGTCCCTGCCCCTGGGTGTCGAGGATGGTATAGTGGCCTTTGGTGGCGGGCATTGCCTGCCGGTACTGCGCGTGGAAATACCGCGTGTCCTCGGGCAGGCGCTCGTGCTTTTGCCAATCAATGTAATAGTAAAAGTCTTCGACCGCGTAGGTGGGCGACTCATTGGCCACGGTCACCTTGATGTGTTTCCGAAACGGCATCCGCCAGTAACAGGAACGCGACAGGCCGTAGGCAGACACGTTTACAGTCGCGGAAGTGAAACTCCGGTGCGCGCCGTGTCCGACCCCAAAGAAATCGCCAATGGGCGCCTGCACGCTCGGCTTGTCGAGGCCGTCGTAATAAATGCGCAAAACCACCGATCGGCCGTAGAATGGGTCGAGCGCGCCAATGGTGTTCCAGAAATGCGTCACGACCCCTGGGCCGTCCGCGTCCAGCAGCGTAATCGATTTGCCGGCGGGGATCGGCAGGGAGTCGCCGTTGCTTTCCAGGTCGGGGTTGCAACTGCTCGATCGACGAGCTTCGTAGTGCTGCGGACGGGTGAGCGCATCGAGGAGCGGAGGCGGCGCCTGCGCAACGGCCAGGATCGCCAGGGAAATGGAACCGAACAACACGGCCAGAGTCTTCATGAGTTGGAATCTGTGCGCTATGACTGATAGAAAATTACTTCCTGGCGCGCCCGCTCGTGCTTAGCGCTGCGCGGGTGCGCGTCACCCGGTTCCACACCACTGATTTCGACGGCAAACTGGCGCTGATCAAAGCCAGGCCCTGAGACCGCAGCATCCGCCACTCACTCAACCGCCACTTTAGCGTCCTCAATAATCACGGCATACTTGTAGCCGCTGCCAAAGTCCTTGTTGAGCGAGATGGCCCCGGAAACCACAACCGTATCACCGACCTTGACCACGGCGGCGGTGGTGACGACCAGATCGTTGCATCCTTCGCTGCCCGTGCCATCCCGGATATGAAGCCAATTCTTGCCCAGGATGTTTGAGTTATATTTGACCACCTTGCCCCGCACCTTGACCTGCTGCCCGCCCAGTTTGGCCTTGCTGCCGAATATTTCCTCGATGGTTTTGCCCCCAATGGACTTCTTGATGCCGGCCAAGTCCACTTTCGGCGCCGCGGCCGCACTGGCGAGCGGCGGATGGTTTTTCGGAAGCTCCCGCGTTTCGGAGTCGGCCGTGGGCTGAATACCATTGACCACCACGCTGCCGGCAAAGTAAACCACGTCGAAATCCCGATTTAGCGTCTTGCTGTGATATTTGGGCATGGCCATCGCTTGCGCAACCGCAGCCGAATCGCCTACCTTGACCTTGAACGCCGGCGCCGCCACCCACAACTTGTTGGTGCCAGTGTCCACCAGCACGTAGGTGTAGTTGGCGGCATCCATAGTTTCCTTCACCTTTCCGGAAAACCCGCTCGCCGGCGCCGAGGCTTGGACTCCGGGTTGGTGGGTTGAGGCCGAGGCTTTGTCCTCACTTTGAGCCACCTGCGTGGCGATAACGAGACAACTAGTCAATAAGATGCATTTCATATCGATGTACGGTAAACCATCGGGACCGGTGTTCGAGGACGTCACGAAACGACGCGATCGCCACGTTATTACGGATGCACCTTAAGCGCTTTTGGCAGATTGGACAAGCCCCTTGGAGGGAAAGAGGGGGTGGGGTTTTGGGTTTTTGGGGATGGCTTGTGTTGGATTTACAATTGGGGATTTACGATTTACGAGTTCGGCCATCCTGCGGATTTTAGGTTTCGGATCTCGGGCTTCCTTCGCTTTTCGGGTTTCGGCCTCCCTCCGGTTAATCAGGCATAAGTCTTCCATTCAGAAAGCCGCCGCCGGTCCTCCCGGATTGAACGTCCAGAGAAACTGCGTGCCAAGTGAGCGGAAATGCGCTAACTAATTATCTATGACAGGTGCGCGTTCGATCCGTAATCTTGCCCTCATCGGGTTTATGGGTAGTGGGAAGTCTTCCGTGGGACGGCTGGCGGCGGATGTGCTGCATTTCACCTTTCTGGATACCGACCACGTCATCGAGGCACGCGCCGGCAAGTCTGTCAGCGACATCTTCGCCCAGGACGGCGAGCCGGCCTTCCGGCAGTGGGAGCGGCGGATCGTGGAAGAGTTGACGCGGCGAGACCAGACGGTGATTGCGACCGGGGGTGGGTTGCCGGCTGACCCGGCTAACCTCGCCAGCCTAAAAACGCATGCACTTGTGATTTGCCTCTGGGCCTCGCCGGAAACGATTTGGGAGCGTGTGCGCGGCCACGACCACCGGCCGCTGCTGAACGAGCCCGATCCGCTGGCCAAGATCCGCGAGTTGCTGGCGGCCCGGGAGCCCCATTACCGTCAAGCCGATGTACTGGTGAACACCGAGATGCGGTCGGTCCGTGAAGTCGCGCAGCACGTGGTGCATCAGTTTCACATGGCGCAGTCGGCCCATCCATGAAGGCCGCCCTCCGGCAGAGGGCGCAAGAACTGGTCTTGGAGGACTGCCGCGTCACCTCCGCTCGCGCTCCGGAATCCGCTGCGCGTTTCCACCAATGGCTGGCCGAAGAGCGCCACGGCCAGATGGCGTGGCTCGCGCGCAACGCGCCGAAGCGAGTCGATCCGCAGCACGTCCTGGCCGGTGCGCGGAGCATCATCACGCTGGCGGCGAGTTACGCGATGGAGGGCGGGGCGGGAGTGGTGCGTGGTGCGTGGTGCGTGTCAGAAACGGAACACGCAACACGCAACACGCAACACCTGCCACGCACCACAGAGCCGGCGACGTTGGCGGGAGTTGGCAATCACAAATCACAAATCACAAATCGCAAATACGGCTTAATCGCCCGTTTCGCCCGCTATAGCGATTATCATGATGTGCTCGGCGAGCGCCTGAAGCAGCTCACGGATTTCGTGAACGAGTTGGGCGGCGAGGGCACGCGATCCAGCCACAGCATGGTGCGTGGTGCGTGGTGCGTGTCAGAAACGGAACACGCAACACGCAACACGCAACACGCAACACGCAACACGCAACACGCCCCATTGCGCTCGCTTTGGTATGTGGACACCGGGCCGCTGCTGGAGCGCGATCTGGCCCAACGCGCCGGGCTGGGGTTCATCGGCAAACACACCAACCTGATCAGCCGCCGGCTTGGTAACTGGGTGTTCCT
>Ga0194060_10003138_pt1 | contig 11731 bp, 11 predicted proteins | sample SepL225m_MetaG_FD_163427 | JGI IMG/M metagenome (GOLD analysis project Ga0194060, IMG submission 163427) | Anoxic zone freshwater microbial communities from boreal shield lake in IISD Experimental Lakes Area, Ontario, Canada - Sep2016-L222-5m | ecosystem: Environmental > Aquatic > Freshwater >... | reverse complement strand
GCGTTCTGGCTGAACTCGTTCGAGCTTCAGGTTTTGCGGCGATCTTGTACAAATCCACGATGGGGCCAGGCAAGTGCCTTGCAATCTTTCCCGACAAGTTGTCGGATTCGGCATACGTCGAATTGGCCGACAAGGCGCCGCCGCAGGTGAAACACACTCGGTTAGATGACAACTCCGCACATGACCTGGCAGGATGGAGCATTCTTCCGCCCAGTTTTGACAGGTAAAACTCGTGTTGGCACCAGGTAGATTTCACAATACGAAACAGACAATCTCCGCAAACAGGGGACAAACACCCGAATCTTTCCTCACCTGTTCTGAGAGCGAGTTTGAACCCAGGTCCGCAGTCCACCACCAAACCGCATGGAAAAGGCCCTCAGGCATCGCTGCCTGAGGGCCTTTCTCTTGGTCAATCAGTTTAGAAACTGTAACCCACCGCCAGCACAAAGACTGAAGGATGAAACAGGATTTCAGACGTGCGCACGATACCCAGCGTGTTGGTCATCAACTTGGTCTGGACCCGCGCTGTGGACCAGGAACCGTTGAGCGACCAAGGGCCACCCAGCTTGTAGGAGGCACCGAGTTGGAACGCTGGACCGAACGAGTCCTTGAGCTTGATGGTGGTCGGCCCGCCGTTCATGGCATCGTTGACGGCGGTTGATTCAGTCTGGTCAAAGCGGGTGAAATTCAGACCGACACCGACAAAGGGGCGAAGCTGGCTGGCGCTGTCACCGAACTTGTAGTTCGCAAACAGTGTTGGCGCCACCTGCCGCACGCGTGACAGAACCTGGCCGTCCAGCGCTGCGACGCTACCCGGAACACCGCTTGGTTTCAGGATGACGAGAGTGCCGTCATGCTTGGGTGGCACACCGAGCGCCAACTCAAGTTCAACGTTGCTGCTGATGTCGGTTGCGGCGCTGAAAAACAGGGTTGTTTGCTTCTGTACCTTGAGTCCGAGGGTATCCACCGGGGTGAAGGGGCCGGTAACCGCGCTCGCCGCAGAGTTCGGATTCACGTCAGCCCAACCCAGTTTCAGGGTGACCGGCGCAGCCAGTGTGCTACCCGACGCAGCCAGTGCCAGGCCGGTCAACACGCAGGTGTGGAGAATTATTTTTTTCATGGTGTTTGCTCCCTTGGGTTAAAACTGCGAGAAGAAGCCACGTGCTGCCGCATTGCAGAACGGCGGCACCAGGGTGCCGTGGTAGCTGCCCGTCACCACCGCGGCCGCGTTGGCCCCGGCTGCTGCAGCCATTGCTGCCTTGGTTTGCGCAAAGCCGACCTTGGCGGCTGCGAACGGGTCGCTGGCCCCAGTCACTGCCGAATCCACGTCGAGCAAAGTGACCAGGTGTGCTGCAACCTGTGGTGCCCACAGCATGCCCATCACCGAGGTATTCAGGCTGTAGAAGACGGTTGGATCGCCATTGCCACCGCACAGCAGTACCGGCGCTTGCGGGGACCAGCCGCGCAGGTCGTTCTTTGCGGCCGCAATGCGCAGCGTGTTGGCCGCGGTAGCAGTGGCGGGCATGCCGCTGTTGATGGGTGCACCACCATTGGGTACCGATGGGAAGATACCGTCCGGATGAGCCGCAGCATCGGCCAGGTAGGCCAAACGTACGCTGTTTTTGATCAGGTTGCTTGTGCCAAAACCCATGGCGAACAGGGCGTCGGTGGCGCCGGTGCCGGTCGGCGGCGTGATGGCGGCGAAAGCCGCAGCCGGCGGCGTGCTGTTAAAGAGCGCCAATTGCGGCAACTTGCCGCTGGTGACCACGCTGGTGAAGTCGTAGGCGCCTGGCAGCAGGCTTTCGATGCCTGTGGCATAGGTGCTTTCGTAGATGTCAGCCGGCGTGCTGTAGAGATTGCCGTAGGCTTGCTGGTAGCTGCCGAAAATCATGGGCGTAAAGATCGTGCTGCCGGCGTTGACCATGCCGTAGAACGTGGCATCCGACTGCGCAGCCAGCGCATAAGGGCCCGACATCGGCGCCGAGGCCGTGACGGGGATGCCCGCTGCCTGCATCGCGCGGTGCGTTGCCATCGCCACGTGCCCGCCCTGTGAATAGCCGGTGACAAACAGTTTGGCGCTGGCCGTGGTGGGGTTCATCAGGGTTGGCAGCGCGGTCTTGGCGGCCGCCAGGATGTCGATCATTTCTTTCGATTGCTGGTCCGCATTGAGGTAGGGGTGATAGCTCAGGCTGGAACTGTCATAGCCCGCGTAATTGGGCGCCACCACGATGTAACCCTGTGCCGCGTACAGCGCTGACAGCAGCACTGCTTCCGAGAAAGCCTGATTGGTCTCGTCGGTGATGTTGGCAAGGTTGTAGCTCTTGGTGATGTTGGTGCCGTGGGCGTACAACACGATCGGGCGCGCGCCGGTGCACTTGGCGTTGCTGCCGGTGGGGACGATCAGGGCGCCCGAGGCATCGGTCGCTTCGCCTTTGGCTCCGACCGTACCGTACTTGATGTATTGCACGTCGACGCCGCAAACCGGCGTTCCGGCCAGTTGCAGCAGGCTTGCTGATTTGGCCGTCAAGAGGGCGGTGAAATCAGCCGCCGTCATCGAGGTGATGCGCGGTGGTGGTGTTTGCATCAACGCGCCGCGACCGGGGGCGGCGTTCTGGGTGCCCAGCGATCCGCCGTCGCCGCCGCCGCAGGCAGCTACCAGCAAGGCCGCGCCAAACGCGGCGGCCAGAACTTTGAAGTTCCTCATCGATATGTCTCCTTCAGAATTGGGAGCAGACGTGCTCTCTTTGATATAAATCATAGGAGCCAAAGAAAGCCAGGGAAATCGGGGTATACCCGCTGGGAATTAAAAATTTGCTAACGGTAGCGTAGCTTCATCAAAAGGATTGTCAGTGCCAGCGCCAACGTGATCAGATTGGCAATGACGATGGGCCAGGCCTGCAGCAGCAAACCATAGATTAGCCAGCAGCTCACGCCGGATGTGAAGGCGCTGTACATGCCCAGCGAAATGCCGCTGACATCGCGCGTGCGGAAGGTGTGCCAAGCCTGCGGCACAAAGCTGGCGGTGGTCAGTACAGCAGCGATGTAGCCGATGATGTCGTGCAGGGCAGGGGCGCTCATGGTGCGGGTGGCTTGGATCGATCGTGACAGGGCAGGAACAGGCCCCGATTATCCGGCTGCCGCCAGCGGCCACGGATAATGGCGCCCATGCCGTCTTCCTCAGCTCCTGTATCCGCCGCTCTTTCGCCCCGCATCGTGGGTCGAATTGCCGCCGTGGTGACGGTTGGAATCTGGACTTCGTTCATCCTGATCGCGCGCGCCTCGGCCGATCCGGCGCGCGGCGGCAGCCTGACGCCTTTTGACATTGTGTTTTGCCGTATGGTGGGCGCCAGCCTGGTGTTGCTGCCCTGGGGTGCCTGGCTGGTGCGGCGTGATCGCGCGCTGGGTCAGGGGCATTCGTCGCTGTTCGGACTGTCGCCGCTGCCACTGGGCGTGACGCTGCGGGTCGGACTGTTTGGTGGCCTGCTTTACGCCCTGATTGCCTACAACGGTTTTGTTTTTGCCCCGGCCGGGCACGCCTCGGTGCTGATGCCCGGCAGCCTGCCGCTGTGGACGACCCTGTTGGCGCTGCTGTTGCTGGGCGAGCGCGTTACACCAGCGCGCGCGCTCGGTCTGGGGTTGATCGTGGTGGGCGATCTGCTGGTGGGCGGTGCCAGCCTGTTGCGCGCGTTCGATGGCGGCTCGGTCTGGAAGGGCGATCTGATGTTCATGGGTGCGGCCATGTGCTGGTCCACCTATAGCGTGCTGGCGCGCAGCTATGCGCTCGATGCCGTGCGCGCCACCATTGCTGTTACGGCCTTCGCGTTCCTGAGTTTCGTGCCGCTGTATGCCGTGCTACTGTTGACGCACGCGGTGGACGGCCATTTGTTCACGGCGCCACTGTCGCAGCTGCTGTTCCAGACGCTGTACCAGGGCTTGGGTTCGGTCGTGATTTCGGGCATTGCCTTCACCAAGATGATTCAGCATTTCGGCCCGGTGCGTTCCACCATGATCACGGCCCTGGTGCCCGGGCTTTCGGCCTTTGGCGCCGTGCTGTTCCTGGGCGAGCCCCTGTACTGGAACCTGGCGGCCGGTCTGGCGCTGGTGACGCTGGGCATTTTGTTTGGCGTGCGCGCCGGGGTGCGGCGATGAATCTGCTGGCGTTTGATACCAGCACCGAGCGCATGTCGGTGGCGCTGCAGCGCGGCGCGCCGGATGCGGTCTGGCTGCACAGTGGTCCCGGTGGCGCGCAGACTTCGACCGAGTTGATTCCGGCCATTGAAGCGCTGATGGCCCAGGCTGATTTGAACTACACCGATCTCGACGCCATCGTTTTTGGCAGCGGCCCCGGCTCTTTTACCGGCCTGCGCACGGCCTGCTCGGTGGCACAGGGGCTGGCTTTTGGCGCCGGCATTGTGGTGTTGCCGATTGACACCCTGCTGTGCCTGGCAGAAGCGGCGCGCTTTCAAAACGCGCCGCAGGCGCAATGGCGCGTGCTGGCGTTGCTGGACGCGCGCATGGACGAGTTGTACGCCGCAGGATATGCCTTGGACCATGGTCAGTGGCGCCAGACCAGCGACTACCGCTTGCTGCGCCCCGAAGACGCGCTGGACGCCACTGCCGATGCCATCGTTGGCAATGTCTTTGCCGCCTACGGCGCGCGTTTGCCCGCGAGCGGCGCTGTGCGCGTCGAAGCCCTGCCCGATGCTGCGGCGCTCTTGCGTCTGGCACCGGCGCTGCTGGCTGCGGGTGGCGCCGTGCCGCCGGAGCAGGCGCTACCGCTCTACATTCGCGACAAGGTGGCGCAGACCACGCTGGAACGCGCAGCCTTGAAGGCGGCCTTGTGAGTGCAGTGCTAAAGCCGGTGGAAGTCCGGTTTGAAGCCATGGGCACAGCCAATCTGGACGCTGTGCTGCAAGTGGAACAGCAGGCCTACGCCCATCCCTGGCAGCGCGTCAACTTCATGGACTCTCTGCACGCCGGCTACCAGGCGCAGTTGCTGCTGGCGCAGGACACGTTGCTCGGCTATTTTGTCGCCATGAAGGGCGTGGACGAGGTGCACCTGCTCAACATCACCGTCGCGCCCGCATACCAGCGCCAGGGCTGGGCCCGCGTCATGCTCGATGCGTTGGCGATCTGGGCCAAGGGGCAGGGCGCGGATTGGCTCTGGCTGGAGGTGCGCAGCGGCCATCAGCGCGCCATTGAGGTCTATCAGGCACAGGGCTTTGCGCGTGTCGGTCTGCGCAAAGCCTACTACCCGGCGGTTGCGGGTCAGCGCGAAGATGCGCTGGTGATGAGTCGGCGTTTGTGATTCGGTGAGAATGAGGCCATGACTCTGGATCTCGATACCCGACAGCGCGCCATGTTGCAGGAGATGGGCTTGCACGTCTGGTGGCCGCAGACGCTTGCCGCTGCGCCCCAGGCTGAACCGGTGGCAGCGGCAGTGGCTGATCGCGTCAGCCCCGCCACAGCGCCTGCTACCACGGTGGTGGTCAGCACAACGCCGCAGCCGCCGTCCGCCCCGCTGACGGCCGCGTTGCCGCAGGACGTCGCCAGCCTGGATTGGGCCGTGCTCGCGCAAACCATTGCCGCTTGCGGCGCCTGCAAACTCTCGGTGGATCGGCGCGCCGCCGTTTTTGGCAGCGGCGCTGCGCCGGCAAGGGCTGATTGGCTGGTGCTGGGTGATCCGCCTGACGACAACGAGGAACGCCTGGGTCAGCCCTTTGCCGGCCAGGCCGGTCAACTGCTGGACAACATGCTCAAGGCGGTTGGCGTGCGCCGCTGTGACGGTGCAGGCGACAGCGCTGAGGCCAGTGCCATGGCTTACGTCAGCAACTGCGTCAAGTGCCGTCCGGCGCGTGCGCGCAACCCCGAGCCGCAGGAACTCGCCACTTGCGAAAACTACTTGCAACGTGAAGTGGCGCTGCTGCAACCCAAGGTGATTCTGGCGCTCGGCCGCTTTGCCGCGCAGACCCTGCTGCAGATCAGCGTGCCTGATGTCGCCAGCACGCCGCTGGGCAAACTGCGTGGCCGCATCTACCGCTACCAGGGCATTCCTGTTGTTGTGAGCTATCCGCCGTCTTACCTGCTGCGCACACCGCAAGACAAGGCCCGCGCCTGGGCCGACCTGTGCCTTGCACAGTCAGTGTTTGCGCCCGCTTAGTGCGCCAGCCGGAAACGCGTTCCCCGGAAACTGAAGACTGAGCTCTTGGGCCGGATTTCTTCCAGGCTTACCTCGGGCGCGGCCAGGCCGCCCTGATTGAGCACCAGGTTGTTCACCAGCAGCAAGCGCTGCGCCGGAGTTTCTGAATAGACCGCACCGGTGATGGTCAGCGCGGGGATCTGGCGCCGGAAGTCTTCTGGCATTTCACTGAGCAAGGGGATCACGGGCGCGACAACTGGTGCTGCTGCGGGTGCCGATACGGCTGCCTTTGGCGTCGCTGCGTGCACAGGGGCTGCTACCACTTGCGGCGCGGGGCCGACCGCAACCGGCAACGGGCTTGCCACCACGGGCGCGGGTGCGACGGTGCTGGCGGGTGCTGGCGCCGGCATCGGCGCTGGTGCGGCTGCGGGTGCCGCGGATGTGTTGACCAGCGGCGCCACCACGGCGAGTTGCACCGCGGGCAGTGACGCCTCGTTGGTGCTCGCGCGCCACTGCCACAGGCCGGCGGCAATCGCACTCAGGGTCAGGACGGCGCCACCGATCAGCCACAGGCGGGTGCGCACTCGGGTGGTCGGTGCAGCGGCGAGCGCCGCCGTTTGTTGCGCGTGCAGACCCGGTACGGCGCCGCGTTCGCGTTCGGCGTCGGCGCGTTTGAGGGCATCGAGGATGTAGGACATGGCTTTATCGCGGCTTGGTTAGCAGGCGCGGCTCGTTCGTGGCGGTGGCGCTCTCGATCTGCATGAAGGTCAGCGGTCCCGGCTGGCCGTCGGGCTTGAGCCCCTGCGCGCGCTGAAAGGCGCGGATGCGTTCGCGCAGCGCGGCGTCGAGCACCGGTGCGCTGGCGCCGGCCGCGGGTGCCGCCACGCCGTCGACTTGCGCCAGTTGCGTGGCGAGTTGTGTGATGGCCGCTGCGCTGCTGCCCTCGCGCAGTTTCGCGCTGTAGCCGTCGGGTGTGCGCCAATAGGTGGCAAAGTCGCCGTGCCAGAAGCGTCCGAGCGCAATCAGGCGCACGGTGTGCAATTCGGTTCCTATGCGCAGCGTTGCGGTCTGATCGTTCAGGCCCACCAGCAGCGCATAGAGCGGCGCTTCGTTGCCGGACTGCAGCGTCAGAATGCCCGGGCGCGCGAGCTGGCGCAGCAAAGGCACGCTGAGGTTGGCCGAGCGGTAGCACTGCAAATTCTGCGCGGCGGCGCTCTGGCACGGGTCGCCATCGCTGGCCGGCAGTTTCCACAACGGCGCGAGTTCGCGCCAGGCGGCGTTGATGTCGTGCGGCATTTGCGGCAGCAGCGCCTCGATGGCTTCGATCGGTGCCGGCGCGGGTGGCGCAATCACCGCCGGCGCCGAAACCGCCGGCGCAGGCGCGCTGGCAGGCGCCTTGGCCACGGGGATGGCAGGTGCTGGCGGGCTCCCGCGCAGGAACGCAGCAAGCCCGGCGCCAATCAGCAGCAGACCGCCCAGCGCGTAAATGATGCGGCGCGTGCCGGCACCGTTGTCGCGTGCCGGTTCGGTGCCAAACACTTCGGCGGCAGCTTTGTTCACCACGGCGCGATCGACGCGTTCCATGCCGTTGGCCCAGGCACCCAGCAGCGCGCGACCGCATAGCAGGTTGATGCGCCGCGGCACGCCGCGCGCCAAATGGTGGATGCGTTGCAGCGCCTTGGCATCGAAGGGCAGGCTCTTGCTATGGCCAGCCACGGAGAGCCGGTGCGCGATGTACTGCGTGGTCTCACGCTCGGTTAACGCATCGAGGTGAAAGCGCGCAATCACGCGCTGCGCGAGTTGTTCCAACTCCGCACGCTCGAGCATGCTGCGCAGTTCGGGTTGGCCGATCAGCACGATCTGTAGCAGCTTGCGCTCGTTGGTCTCCAGATTGGTCAGCAGGCGCAACTGCTCCAGCACGTCGGCCTGCAGGTTCTGCGCCTCGTCGATGATGAGCACGCAACTCTGGCCCGCTGCGTGGCTTTGCAGCAGGAAGCTGTTGAGCGTGTCGATGTAGTCCTTGACCGTTGGCGTAGCGGCCGTGGGCGCGATGTGGAACTCTTCGCAGATCGATTGCAGCAGTTCGGTGACGGTCAGTTTCGGGTTGAAGATGTAGGCGACATGGCAGCCGGACGGGATCTGCTCCAGAAAGCAGCGGCAGATGGTGGTCTTGCCGGTGCCGATGTCACCCGTGAGCAGCACGAAGCCGCCGCCGCTGCCGCCAGCGCCGGGCTGCGGGCCCGTGACGCCATAGAGCAAATGTGCCAACGCTTCACGATGGCGCTCGCTCATGAAAAGATAGCGCGGATCGGGCGCGATCGAAAACGGGTCCTGCGTCAGACCAAAATGGTTCGAGTACATAGCCGCAAGCATAACGGCGTTGGTGCTTCTTACAATCCACGTATGAATTTCATCGACATGCTGCGCGCCGCCGAGCGCCAAAACGCTTCCCTGTTGTGCGTCGGGCTTGATCCGGAGCCGGCCAGGTTTCCGGCCGCGCTGCGCGGTGACGCCAGCCGGATTTACGACTTTTGCGCCGCCATCGTTGACGCCACAGCCGATCTGGCGATTGCCTTCAAGCCGCAGATTGCCTACTTCGCTGCGCACCGCGCCGAAGAGCAGCTTGAGCGTCTGATGGCGCACATGCGCAGCGTGGCGCCAAACGTGCCGGTGATCCTGGACGCCAAGCGCGGCGACATCGGCAGCACCGCCGAGCAGTACGCCAAGGAAGCCTTCGAGCGCTATGGCGCCGATGCGGTGACGCTCTCACCCTTCATGGGTTTCGATTCGATCCAGCCCTACCTCAAGTACCACGGCAAGGGCGCTTTTCTGCTGTGCCGCACCTCGAACCCCGGCGGTGACGATTTGCAGAACCAGCGCCTGTCCAGCGTGGATGGCGCGCCGCTGTTGTACGAGCACATTGCGCGGCTCGCGCAAGGGCCGTGGAATCTCAATGGGCAGCTCGGGCTCGTGGTCGGTGCCACCTATCCGGCCGAGATTGAACGCGTGCGCGCCGTGGCGCCGACGCTGCCGCTGCTAATCCCTGGTGTCGGTGCCCAGGGCGGCGACGCGGTGGCCACGGTGAGGGCCGGCTGGTGCGCCGTGAACGGGCAAACCGTCGCGCCGATCGTCGTCAACTCCTCGCGCGCCATTCTCTATGCATCGAGTGGTGAAGACTTCGCCCAGGCGGCACGGCGCGAGGCGATCAAGACGCGCGACGTGCTGCAGGCGGCCAAGACCGCCTGACTACTGGGTGCCCGGCGACTTGAAGAGACGGCCACCGAACATCACACACACCAGCGCAGCGAGCAGCAGCGCGATGCCGGCCCATTGCCAGGGCGTGATGACTTCGCCCAGGATCAGCATGCCGGCGGCCAGACCGACGATCGGCACACCGAGGCCGAAGGGCGCCACGCGATTGGCCGGATGGCGTTTGAGCAGGCTGGTCCACAGGCCGTAGCCGATCACGGTGGCACCCCAGCCGAGGTAGGCCACAGCCAGCCAGCTTGAGGTGCGCGCCTGCAGCCAGTGCGTGCGCGCGGCTTCGGGGTCGAAGAACCAGGACAGGGCGATAAAGGGCAGGATCGCAACCGTGCTGCTCCAGACGACAAAGGCGACTGGAGAATAGTCGCGGCTGATGCTCTGCATGCGCCGTGCCACGATGCTGGACATGGCCCACATCGTGGCCGAGCACAGTGTCAGCACAAAACCGAGCAGCGTCGTGCCACGGCCGGCGCCTACCGCCGGATTCACATAATTGAGCGCGAAGCACGACAGACCCAGCGCTGCCAGCAGCAAGCCCAGTTGCAAGGCTCGGCTGGGGCGTTCATGTAGCAGCACGAAGCCAAACAGCGCGGTGAAGAAGACCTGCGTCTGCACCAGCACCGAAGCCAGCGCTGCCGTCATGCCGACCTGCAGCGCGACGAACAGAATGCCGAACTGGCCGACGCCCTGCAGCAGGCCATAGGTCACGACCCATTTCCACGGCACTGAGGGTGGCCGGATGAACAGCACCAGCGGCAGCGCGGCAAAGGCGTAGCGCGCGGCGCCCAACTGGAACGGCGTGAAGTCGCGCAGCGCAAACTTCATCGCCACAAAATTGACGCCCCAGACCAGCACCACGATCAGGGCGCCGGCAAGGTCCCGGCCGGTCAGTTTATTCGTTGTCATTGCGGGCTTGACCCGCAATCCAGGGTCCGTGTAGCACTGGATCCCGGATCAGGTCCGGGATGACAACCAAGGGATCCGGGATGACAACCAAGGGGTTTGGGATGACAACCAAGGGGTCCGGGATGACAGCCAAGGGGTCCAGGATGACAATCCGGCGCGTGCAGCAGGCGCTTGAGGTAGCGCCCGGTGTGGCTGTCCGGGTTGGCGGCGATGTCTTCTGGCGTGCCGATGCCCACTACCTGACCGCCGCCGGCTCCGCCTTCGGGGCCCATGTCGATCAACCAGTCGGCAGTCTTGATGACGTCCAGGTTGTGCTCGATCACGACGATGGTGTTGCCGGCGTCGCGCAACTGGTGCAACACCCGCAGCAGCAGGTCGATGTCGGCGAAGTGCAGGCCGGTGGTCGGCTCGTCCAGGATGTAGAGCGTGCGCCCGGTGTCGCGTTTGGAGAGTTCGAGCGCGAGTTTGACGCGCTGCGCTTCACCACCGGACAGCGTGGTCGCGGCCTGACCGAGGCGGATGTAGGACAGGCCGACGTCAAGCAGCGTGTGCAGCTTGCGCGCAATGGTCGGCTGCGCCTTGAAGAAGGTGTGCGCGGCTTCGACCGTGAGGTCGAGGATTTGTGCGATGTTCTTGCCCTTGTACAGGACTTCGAGCGTTTCGCGGTTGTAGCGCGCGCCCTGGCAGACGTCGCAGGGCACGTAGACGTCGGGCAGGAAGTGCATCTCCACCTTCACCATGCCATCGCCCTGGCAGGCTTCGCAACGGCCACCGGGAACGTTGAAGGAAAAGCGCCCCGCGCCGTAGCCGCGTTCGCGCGCCACCGGCACTTCGGCCATCAGTTCGCGGATCGGCGTGAACAGGCCCGTGTAGGTTGCCGGGTTCGAGCGCGGCGTGCGGCCGATGGGCGACTGATCCACGTTGATGACCTTGTCGAAATGCTCGATGCCTTCGATCGCTTCGTGTTCAGCCGGCTCATCATGCGCACGGTAGAGCTGGCGCGCCACGGCGGTGTACAGCGTGTCGTTGACCAGCGTTGATTTGCCGGAACCCGAGACGCCGGTGACACAGGTGAAGAGGCCGACCGGAAACGCGACATCGACGCCGCGCAGGTTGTTGCCGCTGGCGTTGACGATGCGGATCGCCTGCAGTTCGCCCTGTGTTGCCAGGTGTGCGGCGTGACGCTCGGCCCAGGCCAGCGCGGCCTTGCTCGGTGGCGTTTTGGAGACGGTCTTTTTTGTGGGCACAGTCGGCGTCACGACCGGCAACCAGGCCGTGCGATGCGTTGGCACGGCGATCTTGAGAACGCCCGCCAGGTACTTGCCGGTCAGTGAATCGGGATTGGCTTTGACGTCTTCATAGCTGCCCTGCGCCATCACGCGCCCGCCGTGCACGCCGGCGCCAGGGCCCATATCGATCACG
>Ga0194060_10003136_pt1 | contig 11733 bp, 11 predicted proteins | sample SepL225m_MetaG_FD_163427 | JGI IMG/M metagenome (GOLD analysis project Ga0194060, IMG submission 163427) | Anoxic zone freshwater microbial communities from boreal shield lake in IISD Experimental Lakes Area, Ontario, Canada - Sep2016-L222-5m | ecosystem: Environmental > Aquatic > Freshwater >... | reverse complement strand
GTTCGGGATGACCGCGGAGAAATAATTCTCCGCGGCGGCTCGGGAAGGGTCCCGAGGCCGCGCCGTTCGCAAAGTCCAGCTTGGAGGAGGAGGAGGAGGGCTGGGGCGATACGACCGGCGCGGTCGGGATTTGGTTCTGAAATGCGGTCTAACGGCTGCCGCAGTCTATCCAGTTGATCTGGTTTCTGCGCTCCAGACTGCGCATGCGGCGTTCCAGGTCGGCGTGGTCGCTGGACTGGGCGAGGTAGCCGTCAATCCTGCGGTAATGCGCATCCCGGGACTTTTGGTCTATCCACAGGACGGCTGCGCAAAGCGCGTTCCAGACGGCCCCGATTACGACAGTCCAGCCCTTCAGTTCTGCGCTTGCGAGTTCGGAATTTTCCAGTGCCGTGCGCGAGGAGGCCGCATTCTTGATCCCGCCAGTGCGGGACTTGGGTGCCACGCTGGCGCGGGGCAATGTGTGAATGACGCTGTCGCCTTCATAGAGTGCCGTAGTGAAGCTCATGATCTGTTCCTCTTCGGTCTTGCCGAGCAGTGATATTGCACTGCGTATGAAGCTTTATACGGGCTGTGAAATCAAATCTCCAATATTAAAAACAGAAGGTTAATATCTGTTTTGGTTATGGTCTAAGCAACCCATTGCTGCAATGCAATATTTTCTGTTGAAGGCGCATATAATGAGGGTCGTTAAAGCATCATCGAACCCTTCCCCGGGCTGGGGAGGGGAGCCTGAATAAGAAGTGCTCGTCCTCGTTATTTAGCGCATTCTTGGAATCCTATGGAGCTCTATCAGCTGAGAACATTCGCTGCGGTGGCCGAGACCGGTCATCTGACGCGTGCCGCCGATAGGCTTCACGTCAGCCAGCCCGCCGTCAGCGCCCAGATCAAGGCGCTGGAGGAAGAACTGGACGTGCGCTTGTTCGAGCGCGGCCCCGCCGGCATGACGCTCACGCGTGCGGGAACGAGGTTGCTGGAACAGACAGCCAAGGTGCTCTCGGCGGCCGAGGAACTGCGCAATGTTGCCAAGGCGCTCAAGGGTGAAATCGTCGGCAGGCTGCGCATAGGCACTATCGGCGCACCGGAATTCATTCGTCTTGGGGAGTTTTCCAGCCGGACGGTGGAACGCTTCCCCCTGCTGGAACTGGAGTTTCACGCCGAGGTGTCGGGCGCGGCGCTCGAAGCCGTTCGCAACGGGACTTTCGATGCGAGCTTCTACGTCGGGGAAATCGTGCATCCCAATGTCGTCGGTATGAGGCTGCGCGAGATGACCTTCCGCGTGGTGGCGCCGCCCGCCTGGGCCGCCCGGGTCCAGCACGCCGACTGGCCGACTCTCGCGGCGATGCCGTGGATACTCATGCCCACGATCAGCACGCACAGCCAGCTGGCGCGGACGATGTTCCGGGAACATGGCGTCGAGCCGACGCACGTGATCGAGGCCGACCAGGAATCGCTGATCACAAACCTCGTCGTGTCAGGCGTCGGGGTGTCGCTGCTGCCGGACCCGCTGGCGCTCGACTTGCAGACCGCCGGACAGGTCTGTATCTCGGAACGGACGCTGACGCCGGCGACCCTCTGGTTCATCTATCTCCGGGAGCGGGCCAACGACCCCTTGATCAAGGGGCTGGTCGAGGTGCTCGGGGAAACCTGGGCGCCGGCCGGCGGCGCCAAGAGCGATGCGCCGCCCACGCTGCGCGCAAAGTCCGACGCGGGCGATCATTCGCGCTCCACGGTCAGCTGAGCCCGCCGTCGCCGGGCGGGCTCTTGATCAGCCGACGGCTTTGAGGGGTTTGCCGCCCGCCAGGACCGGTTGCGCGCCGATCAACGCAAACGCAATCACGCACGGCTCGGTGCCGCGGTTGGCCCAGTTGTGTATGGTCCCGCGCTGCACCAGTACGTCGCCCGCCTTCAGATGCGCGGTGGTGCCGTCGAGTTCCATGTCGATCTCGCCGGAGATCACCACCGCATAATCGACGCTGTCGGTGCGATGATTGCGCGCCGCTACGCCGGGAGCATAGTGCACCACCCGGAACACCGTGCCGTTGCCCTGGCTGGTGCCCACCGAACGGCTGGAGGTGTCCTCATGGCCGTTGTTGTCCACCGGGAATCCCTCTGTGGTCCAGATCACCGTCGCCTGCGCCCCGGGACGGGTGGTCGCCACGTTTTTCGCTATTTCATCGATTTGGACGACTGCGTTTCCGTTCGCGTCGTGCCCGGTGACTACCCTTCGAATCTGCAATGACATTTTCTGCTCCTTGCGTTTGTGAAAGTACCGGCGTCTTCGGCACGCCTCTGTTCGCTGCAGTGCGCTACTCCGCCTTGATGCCGGCTGCGCGCGCGGCCTGCGCATACATGGCGATTTCGTCACGTATGAATTTGTCGAACTGCTCCGGCGTGTTTGGCGGAGATTCCAGGCCCAGCGCCGCGATGCGCTCACGTACGTCGGACTGGCCGAGGACGCGCATGATCTCCGCGTTGAGCCGGGCGACAACGGCGCGCGGCGTCTGCGCCGGTACCAGCAATCCGTGCCAGGATTCCCAGCGATACCCCGGCAGGCCGGAATCGGCAATGGCCGGAACGTCCGGGAGCAGGGAACTGCGGCGTGCGGTGGTGACTCCGAGCGCAACCACTTTGCCGTCCCTCACGTTGGGCAGCGCGTTGATCAGTGGCGAAATGAACACATGTACGCGCCCGGTGAGCGTGTCGGTGAGCGCTTCGGGCACGCCCTTGTAGGGAACATGCACGATATCGATGTCCGCCTTGTTCTTGAAGAATTCCATCGCGAAATGGGTGGCGCTGCCGACTCCGGCGGAGGAAAAGTTGAACTGCCCCGGCCTTGCCTTGGCCAGCGCGATGAGGTCCTGCGCCGTCTTGGCGCCCAGCGAGGGGGTGGCGACCAGCAGCAAGGGCCCGGTGCAGGTCATGGCGACGCCGGCGAAATCCCGCGCGCTGTCAAAGGGCAGCTTGGCGTACAGGGTGGGCACGGCTGCATGGGCTGCGGAGACCGAGAGCATCGTGTAGCCGTCTGGAGCGGAACTGGCGACGATCTGGGATCCGATGACGCTGCCGGCGCCGGGCCTGTTGTCCACCACCACCTGCTGCTTCCAGGCATCGGCAAGCTTCTCCGCGACGATGCGTGCCGAGATGTCCGCGATGCCGCCCGGAGAAAAGCCGACCACGATGCGGATCGGCTTGTCCGGAAAAACCGGCGCTGAACCCGTCGCCGGGCCCGCCGCCTGCGCGGCGTGATTTCCGATGGTCATTGCGGCGCATAGAGAAACAGCGAGCACACCTCTCCAGCACGTTTTCATCTATTCCCCCTTTGGAATCTCAGGCAAGACCTTGCTGCGCTAAACAGGCCGGGGCTTGCGCATCATGGAATGAACACGGACGATCCGTCCGTTTTCCGTCCCTCGAGATCCCGGTGCGCATTCGCCGCGTCCGACAGGGCGTAACGGTGCCGAATCGAGATTTTCACGGCCCCGCGCTGGACCACGTCGAACAAGTCGTTTGCCGATGCCAGGAGATCGGCGCGTTTGGTGACGTGTATCGCAAGCGAGGCGCGCGTGACATACGCCGCGTTCTCGCGCAACAGAACCGGGTCGAACGGTTCAACCCGGCCCGACGCCTGCCCGAAACTGACCATCGTGCCGAAGGGGGCGAGGCACTGAAGCGACTTCAGAAACACGTCCTTGCCGACACCGTCGTATATCGCCTGCACGCCTTCGCCTCGGGTGAGTTCTCTTACCGCCTCGGCAAAATCGGTCTTGCGGTACGCAATCGGGTGGTCGCAGCCGTTGGCGGCGGCGAGGGCCGCTTTTTCCTCGCTTCCGACCGTGCCCAGCACCGTCGCGCCCAGGCTCTTTGCCCACTGGCACAGAATCAGGCCGACACCGCCGGCCGCGGCATGCACCAGAATGACATCCCCCTTTTTGACCGGGTATGCGCGGCGCAGCAGCGAGCGGGCCGTCATGCCCTTGAGCATCATCCCCGCCACCTGGTCGTCGCCGATTCCAGCGGGCACGTGGATGGCCCGTTCGGCGGGCATGTTCCGTATCTCACAATAAGCACCGATCAGCGGCGCGTAGGTAATGCGATCACCCGGCTTGAACTCGCCGACACCCAGCCCTACCGATTCGACGACGCCCACGGCTTCGCTGCCGATGATCGCCGGCAGGGAAATGGGATAGACCCCGGTCCGATGATAGATGTCGATGAAATTGAGTCCGATCGCCGTGTGGCGGACCTGCAGTTGCCCCGCGGACGGAGCGGGAACGTCAATGTCTTCCCAGCGCAAAACTTCAGGGCCGCCGATGGTGTGGATGCGGATGCCTTTGGGCATGAAAACTCCTTAATTGCTGATCGTGCACCGGGAGAGCGGTGACGTGGAGGCTACGGGTTGTCGATCTCCGGCACTTGCGAGGCCGCCGAGGTGAATTTTTCCGTCAGCGCGAGTCCCACGGCGAGCAGCACCGGTCCGAGAAAGATGCCGACGAATCCGAATGCGATCGCGCCGCCGAACACGCCCAGCGCAATCAACAGGATGGGCAGGCTTGCCGTGCGGCTGATCAGCATCGGCTTGACGAAATTGTCCACGCTGCTGATGGCGAGCAGGCCCCACGCGGCCATGAATATCGACCATCCGGTCTGGCCGCCTTCGTAGAGCCAGATTGCGGCGCCGCCCCAGACCAGTGGCGGGCCGATCGGAATCATGGACAGGAAAAATGTCGCCGCGGCCAGCAGCATGGCCGCCGGCACGCCGGCGACGAGAAAGCCGATTAGCGCCACCAGCGCCTGGGCGGCCGCGGTCCCAACGATGCCGACCATGACGCCGTTGACTGTGCTCTGGGTGAGCGCAAGCAACTGCTCGCCGAGTTCGCCGCCGAGCTTGCGGCTGAGCACGCGCAACCGGGCGGAGAGAACCGCGCCGTCGCGGTAGAGAAAAAACGCCACGAACAGCACCAGTACCAGTTGCAGCAGCCCTTCGCCGGTCAGCGCGCCGGCCTTGAGCAGGAACTGGCGGGTCGGGTCGTAGAGCTGAAGCAACAGCTTGTTGACCTCCTCCCGGCTGTGGGTGAGGCTGCGCCAGTAGGCATCGAGTTGCTCGCCGACCAGCGGTATCCGGTGCAGCCAGTCCGGCGGACTCCCCTGGGCCCGCTCGGTCAGCGTGCGCATCGCGTCGATGAGCGTGGGCACGACCTCCGTGAGGCTCGCCGCGAGGACGGCCATGGGCAGCACCACGACCAGCGTCAGCAGCAGCGTCATCAGCATGGCGGCCAGCCACGCCCGGCCTTTAAAGCGCTCGACCAGCCAGAGGTGCATCGGCCAGGAGACGATGCAGATGACGCCGGCGAACAGGATTGCCGCGATAAACGGCTGCAATATCAGCGCGCAGCCGATTGCCAGCAGCGCTACCAGCGTGATCCGTGCAAGCCGTCGGTTGTCCATATGGCGGTCTTCAGACCTGTTCTGTTTGTTCTGAGCGAGCGGCGCGGGACGCTGTCTCGCCTGCGCGCCGCCTCCGGGATAGGCGTCCGGAGACGCCGCGACCATGCATTGATTCTACCGCAGCCCCACGGCTGCAAAGGGATTCCGTTTCGCGGTTGCGCGGCGTGCCTGCCGGAGGCCATGGAGGCGCCCGGCGGCCTCGGGGCGCCTTGAAAAGCCTGGAAATAGCCCCAGTTAAGGTCCGACGCCCGCGCATGCAGCGCGCGCTCATCGACCATTATCGGACACCTATTTATGCGCATGGACAAGCTCACCACCAAGTTTCAGCAGGCCTTTGCCGATGCCCAGAGCCTGGCCGTAGGCCACGACAACCAGTTCATCGAGCCGGTCCATTTGCTGCTGGCCTTGCTCCAGGAGACGGATGGGGGCACGGGGTCGCTGCTGTCCCGCGCCGGCGTCAACGTGCCGCAACTGCGCGAGGCTTGCACCAAGGCCGTCAACCGACTGCCCAAGGTGGAAGGGCATGGCGGGGAAGTGCAGCTATCGCGCGACCTGTCCAACCTGCTCAATCTCACCGACCGGGAGGCGCAGAAAAAGGGCGACCAGTTCATCGCATCGGAATTGTTCGTTCTGGCCCTCGCGAACGACAAGGGCGAGGCCGGGGCGTTGCTCAAGGCGGCGGGCGGGAGGCGAAGTGCCATCGAGCAGGCGATCACCACGGTGCGCGGAGGGGAGTCGGTGGAGAATGCCGAATCCGAAGGCCAGCGCGAGGCGCTGAAAAAATACACGCTCGACCTCACCGAGCGCGCGCGCGCCGGCAAGCTCGACCCTGTGATCGGGCGCGACGATGAAATCCGCCGAGTCATCCAGATCCTGCAGCGGCGCACCAAGAACAACCCGGTGCTCATAGGCGAGCCGGGCGTGGGCAAGACGGCCATCGTGGAAGGGCTCGCGCAGCGCATCGTCAACGGCGAAGTGCCGGAAACGCTCAAGGGCAAGCGCGTGCTCTCGCTGGACATGGCATCGATGCTCGCCGGCGCCAAGTACCGCGGCGAGTTCGAGGAGCGGCTGAAGTCGGTGCTCAAGGAGCTCTCGCAGGATCAGGGCGGGACGATCGTATTCATCGACGAGATGCACACCATGGTGGGCGCCGGCAAGGCCGAGGGCGCGATGGATGCCGGCAACATGCTCAAGCCCGCCCTTGCGCGCGGCGAACTGCACTGCGTCGGCGCGACCACGCTGAACGAATACCGCAAGTACATCGAAAAGGACGCGGCGCTGGAGCGCCGGTTCCAGAAAGTGCTGGTCGAGGAGCCCAGCGTCGAGGCGACCATCGCCATCCTGCGCGGCCTGCAGGAGAAGTACGAGGTCCACCACGGGGTGGACATCACCGATCCGGCGATCGTGGCGGCGGCGGAGCTCTCGAACCGCTACATCACGGACCGCTTCCTGCCGGACAAGGCGATCGACCTGATCGACGAGGCCGCAGCGCGCATCAAGATGGAAATCGATTCCAAGCCCGAGGTGATGGACAAGCTCGACCGGCGCCTGATCCAGCTCAAGATCGAGCGCGAGGCGGTGAGGAAGGAAAAGGACGAAGCTTCGAAAAAGCGCATGGCGCTGATCGAGGAGGAAATCGTCAAACTGCAACGCGAAATTGCGGATCTCGAGGAAATCTGGAAAGTCGAAAAATCGCAGGTTGCCGGCTCGCAGAATGTGAAGGAGCAGCTGGAAAAACTGAAGCTCGAAATGGAAGCGGCGACCCGAAAGGGCGATTGGCAGAAAGTATCGGAGATACAGTACGGCCGCATTCCACAGCTCGAGGCGCAGCTCAAGCAGGCCGCCGGCACCGAGGGTGCCCCGGCCAAGGGCGGCAAGCCCAGGCTGCTTCGCACCCAGGTGGGGGCTGAGGAAATTGCCGAGGTGGTGTCGCGCGCGACGGGCATTCCGGTGTCAAAGATGATGCAGGGCGAACGCGACAAGCTGCTTGCCATGGAGGCGCGTTTGCACGAGCGCGTCATCGGGCAGGACGAGGCGGTGCGGCTGGTGGCCGACGCCATCCGGCGTTCGCGCGCCGGGCTGTCCGATCCGGACCGGCCATACGGATCCTTCCTTTTTCTCGGACCCACGGGTGTGGGTAAGACCGAACTGTGCAAAGCGCTGGCCAATTTCCTGTTCGATTCCGAGGATCACATGATCCGCGTCGACATGTCGGAGTTCATGGAAAAGCATTCTGTGGCGCGGCTGATCGGTGCGCCGCCCGGCTATGTAGGCTACGAGGAGGGCGGGACTCTCACCGAGGCCGTGCGTCGCAAGCCCTACAGCGTGATTCTGCTCGACGAGGTGGAAAAGGCGCACCCGGACGTGTTCAACGTGCTGCTGCAGGTGCTCGATGCAGGCCGCATGACGGATGGCCAGGGGCGCACCGTGGACTTCAAGAACACGGTGATCGTGATGACATCGAACCTCGGGTCGCAGATGATACAGAGCATGGCCGGTGATGATCCCGGCCTGATCAAGATGGCGGTGATGGCCGAGGTGAAGACACAGTTCCGGCCCGAGTTCGTCAATCGGATCGACGAGATCGTGGTGTTCCACGCGCTCAACGAGGCGCATATCCGCGATATCGCGCGCATACAGATGCGCTATCTGGAGCAGCGGCTTGCGCGCCTGGATATGGGGCTCGAAGTCGCCGAAAACGCTTTTTCGGAACTCGCGAAAGCGGGGTTCGACCCGGTGTACGGGGCGCGGCCCCTCAAGCGCGCCATCCAGCAGCGCATCGAGAATCCGCTCGCCAAGCAGATCCTCGAGGGCCGCTTCGCCGCGAAGGACACCATAGGCGTGGATTACATGGCGGGCGACTTCAAGTTCGAGCGCGCGGCCGCTAAAAAGGCGGAGCAAGCCGCCGCGCACTGAGCCGCCGTCCCGCCGATCGCGCGCGCCGCATCGGCGCTCTGGGCGCGCGCGAGGCGCGACAATTCATCCCAAAGACCTTGAGTATCCTTGCGGAACATCAGGTCCGGATGCGCGTTCATTACGTGCCAATAGCTGTCGCCGAGTTCCTCGCGCAACTCGCCGGGGCGCCAGATCACGTCGCCGACGAAAAAGCGCGCCCGCTGCGGCCACTGTTCGATGACGCGGTCGACGCTGCTTTCGGTCATGGCGAGATACAGGCTTTCCATGATGCGCAGCGCGCCGCGGCCCGGGCTCCGGTCGCTTTGCACCAGGGCGAAAATCGCCTGCCGCGACATCGGCCCTCCGAAATACACAGGATCGTCCACGCTCTTCGAGGCTGCGTGTCCGGGAAAAAGGTCGGCGAGCAGTCGTCTCGAAGGACGGTTCAGGACGATGCCCATGTGATGGCCGCCTTCAGTCGGCAGCGCCAGGATCACCGTCCTGCGGTAACTGGAATTATTGAGCGCGGAGGTCGCAATCAGGACGTAGGCATCGTCCTGTTCGCCGCCCTGTGCCCCGGCCGCCGGAGCGATCAGGCCGGCCAGCACGACGCCCAGCGCGAGCACGGCAGCCTGAATCACTCTCATGCAGATCTCCGCACTGCGGGTCTTGCGGCGGCGCCCGAGACTTCGCCGTGCCTGAAGCAGGCGACCAGGTGGTCGTTGACCATTCCCACGGCCTGCATGAAGGCGTAACAGATGGTGGAGCCGACAAAGCGAAAACCGCGCGCCTTGAGATCCTTGCTCATTGCATCGGATCGGGGTGTGCGGCTGGGCACCTCGCTCCTGCTGCGCCGGCGGTTTGTGAGCGGCTCGCCGCCGACGAAGCGCCAGATGTAGGCGTCGAACGAGCCGAATTCCTTCTGCACCGCGAGCAATGCGCGCGCGTTGTCGATGGCCGATTCGATCTTGAGCCGGTTGCGCACGATGCCCGCATCGGCGAGCAGGCGCTTGATATCCCGCGCACCGAACCGGGCCACGCGCGCAGGATCGAAACCGGCGAACGCGCGGTGGTAGTTGCGGCGCTTGTTGAGGATGGTGGACCAGGACAGGCCGGCCTGAGCCCCCTCCAGGATCAGGAACTCGAACAGCACGCGCTCGTCGTGGACCGGCGCCCCCCATTCCTCGTCGTGGTAGCGAACATAGGCCTCGCTGCCGAGGCACCAGCGGCAGCGTCGCCCAGGCGCATGAGATACCGAAGGCTGCTTCATGAGCATATGATAACGGCTGCAGAGCGAAGGCACGCAAGGTGCAGCGGCGGTGCAGCGGCGGTGCAGCGGCGGTGCAGCGGCGGTGCGGCGGCGGTGCGGCGGCCGGCGGTGCAGCCATCATCCGTGCGGGACGTGATCTCGGTCATTCTTTGGGCGGGTGCTTTGTGCTAACCTACCGTCGAATTTCCAACACGTTGCCGGGTTCGCGCGAGGCCATTTGCGTGAACCGCCCGACGGGGCGAGTGGGCAAATCAAACACCAATCAAGAAAGGAAAAACCATGGCTGAAGTACTGGCTCCGCTGGCAGGAAAAGTCCTCGACGTGCTCGTCGAGGTCGGTGCGAAGATCGAGGAAGACGACGAAGTCGCCGTCATCGAGGCGCTGAAAATGGAAAATACCGTGTATGCGCCCTCGGGCGGCACGGTCAAGGAAATCCTGGTCAAAAAGGGCGACAGCGTCGATGACGGCGCAGTCCTGCTCGTGATCGAGTGACCAGCAACGCGACGCCGGGCAACCGGACGCTGTCGCGGCACGCTGCGTGACAGATCATCTCAGGGGATCGAGAGGGCGTGCGTCCCCTCGCATCGTCAGGAACTCCAAATGAGGCAAAGATGAATTTTGAATTGACTGAAGAGCAGCGACTGATCCAGGACACGGCCCAGCGATTTGCCGCAGAGGATATTGCGCCGACGCTCGAGGCGGAGGAAGCCAAGCACGAATTCCGTGCGGACCGTGTCGCCAAGATGGGTGGACTGGGCTTTTTCTCCTGCGCACTGCCCGAAGAACTGGGCGGCAGCGGCATGGGTTTCGTCGAATCCGTGCTGATGGCCGAGCAGATCGGGAAGGTGTCGGCTTCGTGGCGGCTGCCGTTCAACATGCAGAACCTGGGCCCCTCGCTGACGGTGGCGAAATTCGGCACCGACGCGCAGAAGCAAAAATACGTCCCCGGCTGGGTATCGGGAACCAAGCTCGGTTTTTTCGCTATGACCGAAGCCAATACCGGCTCGGATGTCTCGAGCATGAAGACCCATGCCATCGACAAGGGCGACCACTGGGAGGTGCACGGAACCAAGATGTGGATCTCGCAGGCGCATGTGGGCGATGCGGGACTGCTCTATGCCTACACCGACAGGGAGAAGGGCAACAAGGGCATGACGGCTTTCATCATCGAGCCGAAAAATGCGAAGGGCTGCACCGCGCGGCCCATCGAGACCAAACTCGGCCTCAAATGCGCGCCGACGGGCGAGTTTGCGTTCGACGGCATGAAAGTGCCCAAGGAAAACGTGCTCGGAAAACCCGGCCAGGGCTTCCAGATCTGCATGTGGCAACTGAATCAGACGCGGCTGGGCTGCGCCGCCGGTGCGTTGGGCGTGGCCGGCGGGGCGCTGGACCTTGCCATCAAGTACGCCAATGAGCGCACCCAGTTCGGCAAACCCATTTCGCAGCACCAGATGGTCCAGGCTCAGATTGCCGAGATGGTGGTCGAGCATCAGGCGGCGCAGATGCTGGTGTATCGTGCCGCGTGGCTCAAGGATCAGGGTAAGCCGAGTCAGTACGAGACTTCGGTGGCCAAGTTCGCGGCCTCCGAGGCGGCGGTGCACGCGGCCAACGAGTGCATGAAGATTTACGGTTCGTACGGTTTTTCCACCGAATATCCGGCGGAGCGCTTTTACCGCGATGCCAAGTCGCTGCAGGTCGTCGAAGGTACTTCCAACATCCAGAAGATCATCATTTCGGGGATGGCGCTGGGCTTCACGCCCAATCGTGAATAGGTGAGTAGGCGGACAGGATACAGAGGATAGGTCGGAGAAACCGGGGTCAGAGCAAGCGTACTCTGGCCCCGTTTTCGTTTTTGGACAGCAACAATGAGAGGAACAAGAAAATGAGACCGTATTTCGAAAAAATGCCCGGCTTCGGCAAGCCGCTGAAGGAAAACCGCATTGCGCGTTCGAAGGACAGCCGCGCCAAACTCGAGGCCATCGAAGCGGAGATCGCCGCTGCGAAAAAGGCGAAGGAGGATGTGGGGATCCCCGCGGCCAAGATCAACGAGCGGGGCTCGCTGACTGTGTGGCAGCGCCTGGAATACCTGGTCGATCCGGGCACCTGGCAGCAGCTGCACAGCC
>Ga0194060_10003134_pt1 | contig 11735 bp, 14 predicted proteins | sample SepL225m_MetaG_FD_163427 | JGI IMG/M metagenome (GOLD analysis project Ga0194060, IMG submission 163427) | Anoxic zone freshwater microbial communities from boreal shield lake in IISD Experimental Lakes Area, Ontario, Canada - Sep2016-L222-5m | ecosystem: Environmental > Aquatic > Freshwater >... | reverse complement strand
TGCTGAAAGTGGTGCAGGAGGTGGAAGCGGGGCGATCCGAGGAAAGTGGCTTTAGCCTGGGAGTTGCGGTCGCAGACGACGCTGCCGCTGGCCTGGATTGCGGAGCGGCTGAACTTGGGCACCCGAGGTCATCTGGCGTGGTTGTGGACTTCTCTTATTCAGCGGCAGTGGGGCAAGAAACTGCCGCAGACCGTCGCTGGGCTTCAGGGACCGTAAACGGGTTAACCCGTAACATGTTCGCGCAGTTGCTTTTGAGCCAGGCGTCAGACGGTAGATTTGTCCGGCCTACCCTGCGAGGCGCGCTTCTGGGAAAGGAAATTGGGGGCCAGCCAAGGCCCACTACCTGTAGTGGTTGACCGCTTTCGATGAACCCCACATATTATAGCGTCGTCTTCCAGGCAGAACCATTCCAGGCGGGGAAATCCAGCCGGGTTGTGGCCGGTTGGCAGGGTCAGCTTTACGGTCGTCTCGGAACGGCAGGGGTGCCGCAAGCAAGTGTTGTCACTATTGATACTGGCTCGCGTTGGACGTGACGCTGAGTGAAGATCGCAGCCGGATCCAGACGGACAAAGCCAGGAAGTTGACGGCTGCCCGTGCTGCTTGCATATTGAGCCCATGGAAATTGACTGGCGGAAGTACATTACGATCGAGCCGGGGAAGCGGAGCGGTCAGCCCTGCATTCGCGGCATGAGGATGACCGTCCAGGATGTCCTTCAGTATTTGGCGTCCGGCATGAGCCTCGAGGAAGTGCTGGACGATTTCCCATACCTGACGCGCGAGGACATCCAGGCTTGTCTGGCCTATGCGGCCGCCCTCGAAAAAGCCGCGTAGTCTGCCAACGTGAAGCTTCTATACGACCACAACCTCGCGCCAAAACTGGTTCGGCGCCTTGCTGATTTGTTTCCCAACTCGGACCATCTATTCCCGCTTCATTTGCATGAAGCGGACGATTCTGCCGTTTGGGAATACGCCAAGGCTAATGCTTTCGTGATCGTCTCCAAAGATTCCGACTTCAGCGACCGCAGCCTCCTCTATGGCCACCCGCCAAAAGTAATTCGGTTGCACCTCGGCAACTGCACCACTAACACCGTGGAAACCTTTCTCCGTGCGCATAGCGACCTTATCTCCGACTTCGAAAAAGACCAGCAAAGGGGCTGTCTTCACCTGCCTCCCGCTCCGTGGGTTTAGCCGGCTACACAGTGAAAACCCTAGCGGGGTCAGAACATAGTTTCCCACGGCTTTGGGCTTTCGCCCCTTGATGCTGTAGCAGGGAAGCCACGGCTGTGCAGCACGCCTTGTGCGTCCGGCAATTTCGGTCGGTAGTCGTCGTCTTCCAGGCAGAACCATTCCAGGCGGGCTTCGGCCAGACGGTAGATTGGTCCGGCCTGCCCTGCGAGGGGGGCTTCTGGAAAAGGAAATTGGGGGCCAGCCAAGGCCCACTACCTGTAGTGGTTGACCGCTTTCGAGGTACCCCACATATAGTGCTTTCCGGAGCGTTTTTGGCGTTACCTGCCTCAGAATGCAACGGTTGGCCTCGTCGGTGGGCTTCGGGACAACGGCGCGATGGGGGCCCAGGAAGAGGGAAACGCTGACACGCTGACACGCTGAAATCTGCCCACCTTCGCATGGCTTCGGTGCGGCGAGGAGTGGAGGGAAGTGACCGGTAATCAGTAAGAAGGTCCCTCTGCCCAGTGCGGGGAGGGAAGCGCGGGGGGGCATTGGCTTTAAGCTGAATCCGGCAGCTCAGAAACCACAGATGACACGGATGGGAACGGGCTTTGTCATGGTCGAGAATCTCTTTCGCGGCCACCCCCGGGTGAACACCCCTTGCACCGCAATCCCTTCTTCATCCGTGTTATCCGCGAAATCCGTGGTTCCACCTGCTGTTTTTGGCTTTAATCCACCAAATCACCGATGAGCAGCAGGCTGCCGGCGTACCAGTTGGCGCCGTCGAAGCGCTTGGGGTTGTCCATCTTCTCGTTCCGCTGGGAGAGAATCTGCAGCTTGTCCAGAGCCTCGGCACTGACCTCGATCTTCACGGTGTGCAGGTCATTGGTGAGGTTTTCGGCGGCCATGAATTTGGCCAGGCGGTGGTAGGTGCAGAAGGAATCAAAACGGGCGATGCTGACCGGCTTGAGGTCGTCCACCGTCGCAGTTAACTTTCCGCAGTCCGGTCCGACGAGGTCGTACACGCCGGCGGCGGTGCCCCGAAAGCGGAAGGTGAGGGTTTCGCCGGGCGCTGCCTGCCATAACTCCGGTAGCCGGTTATGGAAGGATTTGGCCAGGTGATTGGTGCCGGGGAGCTTGTTCCATCCGGGGCTGAGGAGGGCGCGGGCCATGGGCACAATCGAGGCCTTTTCATAGTTATCGCTCACGAACGGTTCGCCCAATGAATGCGGGCCGGGCTGGCCGGCGGCCTGGATGGCGGGCAGGGAACGCACGATGGCTTCCAAGTACAGTTGGTGGCCGGTGTCAGGGTAAGGATGCACGGCGTCGGGGGAGAAGATGATCCTGTCACCGAGCGCCTTCCTGGCTTCGTCGGTCCTGGGTTTTTCTCCCTTGAGGATCAGGCGGCCGGTCTTCTCCAGCTTGGCTACCTCAACCCCCAGGTGGACAGAGGGGATGCCATAGAAGCCGGCGAGTTTCTCCATGGCGCTGGCGGCGCGGGGATACTTGCCGGATTGCAGGGTTTCCAGCATGCCGCCCTCAATGGTGTAGACAAAACAGATGTCGGTCTCGGGATTGGCGTGCCAGGCTTGGCGCACGATGCCTTCCATGCAGCGGTAAATTTGCTCCGGGGAAGCGCCGCCGTCGTTGACGGCGAATTCCACAAAGACTAGGTCGGGGTGCTGGGCGAGGACGTCCTGGCCGCAACGGAACACGCCCAGATCGGAGCCGGTGCCGCCGATGGCGGCGTTGATCTGGGAGACTTTGGCATCGGGATATTGTTCCTGGAACCACTTGAGGGTCTTGGGCCGCCAGCCCTCCTGGGCGGTGATGCTGCCGCCGAAATAGGCGATGCGTACATCCTTTCCTTGCTTGAGCTTGGCGAAGAAATTGGGCAACCCCTGACGCGGGTAGGACTCGGCGGCTTCCACGCTGGGATTGGCGAGTTCCAGGGGCAGGGCGTTGGCCAGGGGCGCGGCAACGATGGAGCCGGCCCAAGTCATCAACAGGGCGGTCGCAAGGTGGAATGGGTGCGGTTTCATACGGAGCCGCCCAAGCTTCATACGCTAAACCTGAACAGCAGCACGTCGCCATCCCGGACGACATAATCGCGGCCTTCGATGCGGTAGTGGCCAGTTTCGCGGGCGTGGCCAACCGAGCCTTCTTTGACCAGATCCTCCCAGTTCACCGTCTCGGCCTTGATGAAACCGCGCTCGAAATCGGTGTGGATGGTGCCGGCGGCTTTCACGGCGGTCGCGCCCGAGGGGACCGTCCAGGCGCGGACTTCCTTCTCGTTGAAGGTAAAGAAAGTCCGCAGCCCGAGCACCTGGTAGGTGCTGTGGATCAGAGCCTCGACGCCTGATTCCTGCACGCCCAGCTCTTTCAAATACTCCTGCGCCTCCTCCGGCGAGAGGTCGGCCGCGTCGCTCTCCAGTTGCGCGCAGACGACCACCGTCTCGCACGCGTGATGCGCGCGGGCGTATTCGCGAACCTTGACGACCTGCGGGTGGCTGTCTGCGGTGGCGAGTTCGCCCTCCTTCACGTTGGCCGCGAAGATGGTCGGCTTGTCGGTGAGCAGGAAGAAGCCGCGGACGATCAGCTTTTCGTCCGGGGCCAGCGGCAGCACGAGGGTATTGGCGGGCTTGCCGGTATTCAGGTGCGCTCCGAACTTCTCCAACAACTGCGCCTCCAGCAGGGCGTGCTTGTCGCCGCGTTTGACGTCGCGCGAGATCTTCTCCAGGCGCTTCTTGATAGTCTCCATGTCCGCCAGCACCAGCTCCGTCGTCACAATCTCGATGTCCCGCACCGGGTCAATAATAGTCTCCATGTCGGCCAGCACTAGCTCCGTCGTCGCAATCTCGATGTCCCGTTCCGGGTCAAAGTCCCCAGCGACGTGGACAATGTCCGGGTCCTCGAAGCAGCGCACCACGTGGATAAGCGCATCCACCTCGCGGATGTGGCTGAGGAACTTGTTGCCGAGGCCCTCACCGTGGGAGGCGCCTTTCACCAGACCGGCGATGTCCACGAACTCAAAGGCCGTCGGGATCAGCGTGCTGACCTTGACGACCTTGCCGATCTGCGGCAGGCGCGGGTCCGGCACACTGACGACGCCGAGGTTGGGTTCGATGGTGCAGAACGGGTAATTCTCCGCCGCGGCCTTGTGCGAACGGGTGACGGCGTTGAAGAGCGTGGATTTCCCAACGTTCGGTAAACCGATAATGCCTGCCTTTAACATGGGCCAGTTATACTCCTACCGGTGCGCCGAGGACAAAGGGAAAATGGCGGGGGTAAGTCCGAAGTCCGAAGGTCGAAGTCCGAAGGAACCCCCGAACGCCGCGTAGGGCACGCGGCCTACAGGGGTAAGTCCGAAGTCCGAAGGTCGCAGTCCGAAGGAAGGCCGAAGTGCGAAATCCGAAGGCCGAAGGAACAAGGATTTCGAGGCTAGGTGGGCGGTCTTACTTCGCGCTCGCTGCCGCTACCGCTTTCCGAATCACCAGCTTGAACTCCTCGGTGCCCTGGTCGAACGCGGCCGCGATCGGCATGACCGGCGTCTTGCGGATGCGGCGCTTGAACTTCTTCAGGTTCTCCTCGGCCGCCTGCTCGTCCATCTTATTGGCGAGGACCAGGCGCGGTCGCTCCAGCAGCCCCGGGTCGTAGAGCTCCAGTTCGCTAAGTAGGTTCTTGTAATCGTCCCACGGTGCACGGCCGTCGGTGCCGGCCATATCGAGCAGCAGCACCAAGACCTGGCACCGCTCGATGTGCCGGAGAAATTCGTGGCCCAGGCCGACGTCGCGGTGCGCGCCCTCAATCAAGCCCGGCACATCGCATACGGTGAGCCGGTGGAAATCTTTGTATTCCACGATCCCGATTTGGGGGTGGAGCGTGGTGAAAGGGTAAGGCGCCACCTTGGGCCGGGCGCGCGATATAGCCGTCAGCAGGGTCGATTTGCCGGCATTCGGGTATCCGACCAGGCCGACTTCGGCCATGGTGCGCAGTTCGAAGCGGAAGCTGCCCTCGTCGCCCGGCTCGCCCGGCTGAGCAAAGCGCGGCGTCTGGCGCGCGGCGGTGGCAAAATTGCGGTTGCCCAGACCGCCGCGTCCGGCCTTGCACAAGACGAATCGTTGTCCATGCTCGGTGAGATCCACCACCAGCTCGCCTTTTTCCCGCGCACCGGTCCCAGCCGTCGCAGTATCTTCGGCGCGGGAAAGATCGACCTCAAAGGCGCGGCCGCCGGTCGCAACGCGAAGCAAGGGCCGCTGTCTGACGCTGGCGCGGAGCGAGGCGGGGCTGGGCTCCGGCTGATCTTCTCCCGCTTCCTCCGGGGTGCCTTCCGGGGCGCATCTCCATACGAGCGTGCCGCAGGGCACTTTGACGACGACGTCCTTGCCGGCGTGACCGTCCATGCCATTGCCCATGCCGAATCGGCCGTCCTGAGCGATGAGGCGCGGCTGGTAATACTGCGCGATGAGATTATTCAGGTCGTGATCGGCTTCGAGGATAACGTCGCCGCCGCGCCCGCCGTTGCCGCCGCTCGGTCCGCCCTTGGGCCGATACTTCTCGCGCTCGAAGGCGACGCACCCTTTGCCGCCATGGCCAGCCCGCGCGTATATCTTGATCTCGTCAACGAACATAAAAAAAGGCGAGGCTCACGCCTCGCCGTGAAAGTTTGTTCGAGCGGCTCAACTGGTAGCCGGGGCCGCTTCGGCCACCACATTGATGCGGTGGCTGTTCTGGTCGAAAGCCACTTTGCCGTCCTTCAGGGCGAATAATGTCCAGTCGCGCCCGGTGCCGACGTTCTTGCCGGCGACGAACTTGGCGCCGCGCTGGCGGATGAGGATGCTGCCGGCGGTGACAGACTCACCGCCAAATCGTTTAACGCCCAGCCGCTTGCTGACGCTGTCGCGCCCGTTGCGGACGCTGCCTTGACCTTTCTTATGTGCCATAAATCTTTAATTGGTAGTGGGTGATTGGGGGGCGGCGGCGGGTGCTTCGGGGATACCGGGCTCCGCTTGGGTCTTGATCTCTTTGATTTTGACTACCGTCAATTCCTGACGATGGCCGATGGTCTTGCGAAAGCCCTTCCGGCGTTTCATCTTGTAAGCGATCTTCTTCTCGCCGCGGATGTGCTTGACGACGTCGGCCACCACGGTGGCACTGGCCACGGTGGGAGAACCCACGCTGACCTTGCCGTCGCTGTTGACCAGCAGCACCCGGTCAAAAGTGACGGGCTGCCCGGCTTCAACGGTCAGGCGCTCAATTTGCAGGGTATCGCCCGCGCTAACACGATACTGTTTGCCACCAGTTTCTAATACAGCGTACATAAAATAAATCGGCCTAAAGGACGGTTATAAAACCATAATCCCATCGGGGTGTCAACCCGTCATTTTGGGCCGTCAAACTAGGCTACCTCGGCGGTAAAAGCAAGTCACATAAGCAGGGAACTTCAACAAGGTTCTCAATTGCCACCCCCCGGCCACCTTTCTACACTTCCCCAGTGCTCGACAAACTCACTCGCCAGCTCACCGCAGCCAACCCTTTGACGGACGAGGAGGTCCGCCTCGCGGTCGAGCAGTTGGTTGACGAAGCCGTCGCGGTGGCGGCTAAAGCCGATTTCCTCACGGCCTTGGCCCGGAAAGGCGAGACCGCCGTCGAGATTACGGCGTTTGCCCGCGAGTTGCGGAGCCGGGCCGTGCAGCCGGTATTGGACCACGAGACCCGTTGCGATGTCATCCTCGATGTCGTCGGTACCGGCGGCGATCGTCTGAGCACATTTAACATCTCCACCACGGTGGCGCTGCTCGCGTCGGCGGCGGGGGTGCGGGTAGCCAAGCATGGCAACCGTGCCAGCACTTCGCCCATCGGCAGCGCGGACGTGATGGAGGCGCTAGGCATTCCCTTTGACCTGGGGCCGGAAGCGGCCGCGCGCTCGTTGCGGGAGCATGGCTTCGCCTTTTTCTTTGCGCCGAAATACCATCCCGCTTTCCGGCACATCATTCCCGCCCGGAAGCTCTGTGCTGAGCGGGGTCAGAGCACCATCTTCAACTTCCTTGGCCCATTGCTGAACCCGGTCCAGCCGACCGCGGCGCTGGTCGGCGTGCCGCGCCCGGAGCTGTGCGAGCCGCTGGCCTGCGTCCTCCAGTCCCTCGGCGTGCGCCGTGCTATGGTAGTCTCCGGCGCGGTGCCAGGGGAGGACGGCACGGTTCGTTATCTCGATGAGCTGTCTTCGCTCGGGCCGACTACCATCGCCGAGTTCTACCAGGAGCGGGCGCTGATCTGTTCGGCGTTGCCGCCGGATTCATTTCCGCTGCAACCGGCCGTGCTGGCCGATCTGCGCGGCGGCGACCGGGAGGTCAATGCCGCTATCATTCGCCGCATCCTGCGAGGCGAGGAGCGCGGCCCGAAGCGCGACGCCGTCCTGCTGAATGCCGCCGCCGCGTTGTTCGTGGCTGATCGGACGCGTTCGCTCGCTGAGGGCTGGGAGCTGGCGGCGGAAACCATCGAAAGCGGGCGAGCCGGCGCAAAGCTGGCCGAGTTGCAGAAGTAGATTACAAACTCCGGCTCTTTTTCAACTTGGCGGCAGCCGCCCACAGGCGTAGAAGGGATGCATGTATCGAATCATTGGCAAGGACGGACAGCAGTACGGACCAGTCACCGCGGAGCAACTGCGGGGCTGGATTGCGGAGAATCGCGCGAACGCCCAGACGCTCGTGCAAACCGACGGCTCGCAGGAATGGAAGCCGCTGGGGTCGCTGCCTGAGTTCGCAGCCGATCTGAAGCCGCCGCCTATGTCGGCGATGCCGCCGCCGACCATCGCCCCGCCGCCCTCCACGTTCAATCCGCGGGCGTCGAATAAACTCCCGGCAGGCATTTGCGGCATTCTGCTGGGCGGGCTTGGTGTTCATAAGTTCATTCTAGGCTACACGCGCGCCGGGCTGATCATGATCTTGGTCGCAGTACTGGGCTCTATTCCAACCTGTGGCATCGCTTGGGCCGTAATGCACGTCATCGGCCTGATCGAGGGCATCATTTACCTGTGCAAGCCCGACGACGAGTTCGTGCGGGTGTATGTGGACGCGCGGAAAGAGTGGTTTTAGCTGCGGTTCACGGGCAGGATCACTTTATGTATAGGATTATTGGAGCCGACGGGAGGGAATACGGTCCGGCCACGGCCGACCAGGTGCGCGGCTGGATCACCGAAGGCCGGGTCGATGCCCAGACCAGGATCATGGCTGAAGGCACGGCTCAATGGAAGCCGCTGACGGAGTATCTGGAGTTCGCTCCAATGCACGCCCGCACAACCCCGCCCTTGTCCGTCCCGGGGCCGATTTCCCTTGCCCCGACGCCCCGGAACAATTCGATGGCGGTCGTGGGTATGGTCATGGGCGTCCTTTCGATTACGTGCGGCATGTGCTGCTGTTACGGGTTTCCGTTCAATGTATTGGGCATCATCTTCTCCCTCGTCGCCCTGGCCCAGATTGGAAACAACCCGCAATCCCAGCAAGGCCGGCCCCTGGCCATCGCGGGCCTGGTGCTCTCTATCCTGAGCCTTGTTCTGTCCGCCTTGATGTTGCTGCTTGGCTTCGCGCTGAGCACGCCGGATATCGTGCGCAGAATCCATGGGCTCTAATATCCCGACAAGCTGGCCAGGTTGCGTGGGTTGCATAGTTGAATAGGTTACATGGTTACATGAGTTACATGGTTACATGAGTTACATGGTTACATGAGTTACATGGTTACATGAGTTACATGGTTACATGAGTTACATGGTTGCATGGGTTACATGGTTGCATGGGTTACATGGGTACAACCAGCGGGCACGTGGCTCCCTCATGTAACCCATGTAACGATGTAACGATGTAACTTTGCAACCGTAAGCGTATGTCGTCGCCCGCATCCTCAATCAAAGCCGCTCGCCCGACCGCGTTAGCCGTGTCGGCACTGCTCGCTGCGGCGGTTGGCCTCGTGCTGTTCTGCTTTGACCCGCGGCAGTACCATTTCTACCCGATCTGTTTCTTCCACAAGGCGACTGGTCTGCTTTGTCCCGGATGCGGTGCGTTGAGGGCGACGCACCAACTGCTACACGGACACCTCGCGGCGGCTTTTCGGTTTAACCCGATGCTGGTGGCTTCCCTTCCTTTTCTGCTCTGGTTCGGGGCGAAGTATGCTTTGCAGCAAGCAAGGAACCAGCCGGTAACAATCGTCGTGCGCCCGCTCTGGCTCTGGCTGGCTCTGGGTGCCGTGCTCGCCGTAAGCGTAGTACGGAATCTCCCCGGCGCGCTCTTTGCCATGCTGCGTCCTTGAGGCGCGCCAGGCGGAGCTTGCTCACAGGCCGGCAATCGCATACAACCGGACTGAGTCACTACTGACGAAAGGCGACAACCTATGTATAAAATCATCGGAGCGGACCAAAAGGAGTATGGCCCAGTCTCGGCCGAGCAGTTGCGCGCGTGGATCGTCGAGGGCCGCGTCAACGCGCTGACCCGAATTCTGCCTGAGGGCGCAATCGAATGGAAGGTGCTGGGGAATTTGCCGGAATTCGCCGCGGCTTCGCCCGGCACGGTGCCGACCATGCCCGCCGCTCCGCCCGCAGGCTCAGCGGGCGCAGAGAAGGTTAATGGACCGGCTATCGGCTTAATCGTGGTGGCTATTCTGGGTGTGGCCCTGCAGATAGTCTCGCTAATCTACAACCTCGCAGGCGCCTCCATCCTGTCAAACGCCCGCATGCCTAATGAGGCCTGGGCCAACATGTTCTCCGGTACGATCGGTGCGGTATCGAGCATCATCGGCATCTTGTTGAGCGGCGTAATCCTGTTCGGCGGGATAAAGATGAAGAGGCTGGAAGGCTACGGCCTGGCGATGGCTGCCAGTATCCTGGCGATGATTCCGTGCTTCTCGCCATGCTGTCTGCTCGGTCTGCCGATTGGTATCTGGGCTGTAGTGGTCTTGGCGAAACCGGAAGTCAAGAGCGCGTTCCACTGAGAACCAAGACTATGTATAGGATCATCGGAGGAGACCAGAGGGAATACGGCCCAGTTACCGCAGATGATTTGCGGCGCTGGATTGCCGAGGGCCGCATGAGCGGACAAAGCCTTGTCCAAGCTGAAGACAGCGGCGAATGGAAGCCCCTATCCGCTTTTGTGGAATTCGCTGAGGCACTTCGGCCTCAAGCTGGCCATGCGCCATTGGCCGGTGAGGCGTGCCCGCCCGCCGTGGTTGCAGTCTGGCGAGAGCGGGTTCTTGCGCGCCGGCCAGAGGTGCAAATCGGCCAGTGCCTTGGGCAGTCCTGGCGTCTTTTGACCGCTAACTTTGGGCTGCTCTTCGGGGCCACGTTTTTAGTCTGGCTCATCACTACCGGCTGCCAATTCATTCCCTTGATCGGGGGAATTATCAATTGGCTCATTTACGGTGTGCTCTATGGAGGGTTATACTTGATCTTCCTCAATCGCATCCGTGGGCGGCCCGTATCAGTCGGTGACGTTTTTGCTGGCTTCAGTCTGGGGTTCGCGCAACTCATGCTGGTTGGTTTTCTAACCAAGTTACTGACCATGTTCGGGCTATCGTGTTGTCTCGTGCTACCAGGCCTCTATCTATTCGTCGCTTGGATGTTCAGTGTGCCGCTGGTCGCAGACAAGCGCCTGGAATTCTGGTCGGCAATGGAATTGAGCCGCAAGGTCGTGACACGGGTTTGGTTCGAGACGTTTGGCCTGATGATACTCGCTTTCCTGCCCGTCATTTTGACATACATCCTGGTCCAGGCCAGGGTTTCTTTAGCGGTATTTCCCCTTATACAGGACATGCTAAACTCCGGCCCGCCTGACTTTAGTCATCTGAAGGATGTAATGATGCAAGTTGCTAAGCTCAGCATCCCGCTCACGCTCCTGTTTAAATTCGTACTCCTGATCAACTTGCCATTCGCCTTGGGCGCACTGATGTATGCCTACGAAAATCTCTTTGGCGCTCGGACCCCGCCGACCGCTTAGCCGCCAGACTGCCTGGGGCTGTTTGACCACCAATGTCGCGATGCCCGGCTTTGGGTCCTTGGTCGCAGGGCGTGTTTCCGGCTATGCGCAGGTGGCCCTGGCTCTAGGCGGCATGATTCTAACCGTCGTATTTGGCGCGCGCTTTATCTACTGGTATGTCGCTAACTGGTCGCGCTTCCACGCTCCGGACGCCGATCCCTCGGCCGCACTGGGTGAGATGTGGCAATTCTTGAAATGGCCCTTGCTTGGTTTCGGTCTTTTCTTCGTGGGGTGGCTGTGGGCGTTGGCGACCAGCGTCCAAATCGTAAGTTCCGCCCGAAAGGCTGAGTTAGCCACCGTACCCCCACGTATGAACTAAAGCGAAACCCACCGCAAAGCCTCTCAAAGCTTTAACTTTGCGGCCGGTGGCCGGCCAGCAATTCTTCCAAGTAACTTCTATGGATCATGTTCTGCTGCAACCAGATACGAGCAAGAGACTGTACCAGAGAATAGCGGGCCTTAGCTTCCGTCTGCCCCAAAAAGTTATTCGGCCCTGCCACGTGCGATAGCACTTGGCCTGCTCATTATGGGCAAGAGTCAGGGGAAACC
>Ga0194060_10003133_pt1 | contig 11737 bp, 9 predicted proteins | sample SepL225m_MetaG_FD_163427 | JGI IMG/M metagenome (GOLD analysis project Ga0194060, IMG submission 163427) | Anoxic zone freshwater microbial communities from boreal shield lake in IISD Experimental Lakes Area, Ontario, Canada - Sep2016-L222-5m | ecosystem: Environmental > Aquatic > Freshwater >... | reverse complement strand
GCGAGCTAGCGACCAACGGCATGCGCTACGATTACTCCTGGAACCACCCGGGCGGGGACTACCTGAACGTTTACGAGCTCATCCGCGACAAGTAACCCCCGAAAGAACATTCCGGCCCGCTAAACACGTGTTTGATGCAGCCCTGTTAATTGACCGGGGCGGTTGACAAAGTCTCGGATGCCCCTGCGCCACGGTTATGGAGTGCGGCGGCAAGGTCCTCCGCGACGCCGCTTTCCCAAGCAGCAGTGGTTCGCAGAGGTAGCAGATGTGCCACCCTGAGCCAAAGCGACTTTGTCAACTGTCGTGGCTACTTGAACGCTGCGCGGCTGAGCAGCGCGGCTGAGCAGCCTTGCCATTTTCACAGGGCGATTCCAGGATTTCCCACTGACTACCGATAGGTCCACGATTGGGGTGCCCGGAACTGGCGTTGAGCCGCCCCAACCGCCCCTTGCCGAGCGCACCGGGTTGACCCGGCTCAATGTGGGGCTGCAGGCTTTTGGTTTTGCTCCGCTGCTGTTGCTTTTATTTTCGAATCTATGGGGGCAAACCTATTATCAATTCTTCCCAATGGCGCTGGCGGGCGCGGATTTCCTGGGCTGGAGCCGGCTTAAGGAAGTGCCCCGGCCCTTAGCTGCGGGCCACGCCGCCGGGACCGCGGCGCTGCTGGGGACATCGTTTTGCGTTCTATTTGCGGCGATGGTGTGGTGGTCGCCGTGGCTGGCGATCTTGGCTGCCGTGCCGGGCGTGGTAGGCGTCGCCTGGGGGCTGGGCGGCTGGCGTTCTTGGCGGTTAACTCAACTGCCGAATTTAGGTTGAAAAAGCCCCACCCGCTGGCACCATGCACCTATGGACACAAACTTGGACGGTGCCGCCAACCTGATCGACTACCTCAAAACCGTGGACAGCCCCACCCTCGCCAACGCTATCGAGACGCTCAACCTGCAGCGGCGGGACGCCGGGTTCACCCCCCTCCAAATCCGATGCTTGTTCCCCGAGCTCGGTCGGCTCTGCGGCTACGCCGTCACCGCCCAGGTCGAAACGGTCACCGGCATGTACCCGACCGAGGAGAGCACCTTCCTGGAACTGTTCAAGGCGGTCGAGAATTCACCCAAGCCGGCCGTGGTTGCCTTCCAGGAAATCGGCGGTCACGCCGATTATGCGGCTCATTGCGGCGAGGTCATGGCCACCGCCTTCACCCGGCTCGGCGCGGTCGGGCTGGTGTCGGACGCCGGCGTGCGGGACGTGCCGGAAGTCCGCGGGTTGCGATTCCACTATTTCGCTCGCGGCACCGTCGTCAGCCACGCCAGCTTCCGGATCGTGCGCGTCGGCGTGCCGATCCAAATCCTGGGGGTCGAGATCAAGCCCGGCGACCTGTTGCACGGCGATGAAAACGGCCTGTTGCGCGTTCCCGCCGCCGCCCTCGCGGGCATCCCGTCGGCGGTGGATGCCGTGCGCGCGCGCGAGCGCCGCTTGATGGACTTCATGCGCAGCCCGGAGTTCTCCGTCGAGAAGCTTAAGGGGCGCTTCATAGAGTAGGAAAAAACTACTGACCTTGACCGTTGATTGGCTGCCAGATCGGGAGACCGACGCGATTCTCGGCCGGGTGACGCGTTCACTGCATTTTTACCAGCGCTTACTGCAAATCACCTGGCAGGCCGACTGCCGCGCGCAGAATTTGGCCGGTTAATGAAGAGAATCTGCCTTTATGGGCATGACCCCCTCGCATTTGAAATAGTCCAGTGGACAAATTCAATTTGACATAGATATTGTCTAATGATAAAATTCCTATCAGCTTATTCAAATTGAATGACTAAGCATATAAAACGTTAGTTAGAGCATATCCATATAGTAGTACAGCAATGCGGGGCAATAGCCCGCAAGCAGAGACAAAAGTAATAAACAACCCAAAACCCAAGTCATATCTCATGAAAATAAGAATCGCGGTTCTCATCACCATGGCGGCGGCGGCCTGGACCTGCCAGGCGCAGCCCGTCACGCCGGCCCAGAACGGTTTTGCGGCCGTAACAGGCACGTTCTACGTGAACACCAACGCAGCCTGGTACAACGGCAACGCCGAACACCCGGGGGTGGACATCGCCGCCAATGGCAACATCCTTTTCGGCTGGGAGGACGATGGCAGTGGCATCAATGATCACGAAGCGGTTTGGACCTTGCACGACGCTGCCGGCAACCCGATTACTCCGCTGACCCTTCAGACCAACCGGTCTCTCCTTGGGAATTGTTCCACTTATCAGTCGACCACTAACCCCTGGTTGTCCTTCTTCCGCGACGATAACACGGCGATCGGTGGTTACACCGGTTGGGGAGGTTCTTGGCCGCATGCGAATCGGTTCGGGAACGGCCTTTCATGGGGAGCGATGTGCTGGGAAATCGGGTTGGAGATTTCCGAGTTGTCTGCCCTCAACACCGCGATTAACGGGGACGACACTGCGACCGTGCAATTGCTCAACAACGATGGGACGCCGCTCCGCCCCGGAGTGATCGATGGCATGACAAACCTGGGGATATTGTCGTTCACCATAGCGGATGCGACCCCGGCCGGTCAGATTCGGGGTGGAGAGAGCGCATACCTCTCCAGCGGCAACATTGCGACTGTGGGCCAGAGCGGGCAGGCGGTTGACCAGGCGCTGACCGGGCAGACTGCTGGCAATGTTCCCGTGTATCGCGTCTGGACTCCGGGAGGCCTGGAGGTCAAGGGCTACACAGCCGCCAGTTCCGAAGCTAATGGGGGCGGCATTTATCGAGGGTTGGGAGTGACGGCGAACGGCTTCGCCATTCGGTGGGGCGCAGATGGCAATGCTCCTACCAATGGCTCCACCATTCGGCTCTTTAACAATGCCGGCAACCCGGTGGGCGCCAACATTAACCTGGCAACTTTGACCGGCCATCCTGAGGTAGCAGGGGGTGGCGACGGCGGTGGTGCTGGCTTCCATGGCAATGCCGCGGACGCCTACGTGTGGGCGAACAACGGCGGTGGCACAGCGTGGGTGACGGTGATCAATGCGGACGGAACACTGCGCTGGTCACGCAAAGTACAGGATGAAAGTGATCCGATCAGCAACGGCGGCGCCAGTGCGGATGTGGACGCCGCGATTGACCAGTTTGGCCGAGTGATTGTCGTCTTCAACGCTGCTTCGGCGACCAACTTTGATGTTGTCAGCTACACCACCCAGGCGCGGTTTTTCGACAAGTCCGGAAATCCGCTCGGCCCCAGGTTCATCGTAAGTGAAACGGAGAGCCAACTCGGCGTTGCCGGCAACGCGATACTTACGCAGACCCCGAGAGTGGCGTGGCGTGGGAATAACGTGGTCGTCGCCTGGGAGAGCGCCTACGCGCCGACGGCTTCACCTTCTACAGCGCTGGCGGCTCGGATCCTCGCGGCCCCAATCACCATCACCTCTACTTCTCGCAGCGGCACCAGCACGACGATCAACTGGAGCGGGGGCAAAGCGCCCTACTCGCTCCAGCGGCGGAGCCCGTTGACTGGCGCTTGGGGCACTGTCCAAACCGGCATAGCGGGCAACACGACCACCTATACCGATGCGTCTGGGCCGGCCTATTATCAGGTTCTCTGCGCCCAGTAAAGAGCCTTACCAGGAATCAATCAGGCCCGCCCGCGAGGGCGGGCCTTTTCTTTTCTGGAGGCCCAGTGCCCGAAGGTGTGCTCGGGCGAAGATCGGTCGGTGCGCATCTCACATTTTTCCAACGTTGTTGGCACGGGTGACTGGAGCGCGGACATTCTTGTCCGCCTTTGCGTGATGGTCAACCCGGCCCACCGGCGGACAAGAATGTCCGCGCTCCAGAAAAATGTGAGATGCGCACGCCAACGCGGGTTGGCTGGGAAAGAGGTTGAACGGTCCGATTGAAGCAGGCAGACTTGAGCAAAGTAAGTATCCGACCGCGAGCACCAAAGACAATGATCACGCCCGATAAGCAAAACCCCGCCGTTTCCGACCCACCTAAACCCGCTCCGAAGCCCCCCCGGTGGAAGCGGTTGCTGAAGCTCTCCCTGGGCCTAATCTTGATCCTGGTGCTTGCGGTCGTTGGGTTTGTCGGGTCGTTCATCTTCAGGCACCAGCTAATCGTTCGTGCCAGGTCAGGTAACTTGCAGACGCACGCCCAGCCCCTCGAATTAGGCAAGCGGGTCAATCCGTTTATCGGCACCGGGGGCTTTCCATGGGTTTGCGGGAATAACTTCCCCGGGGCAATGGTGCCCTTTGGCATGGTGCGTTTGGGCCCCGAAACCCTCTCGCTGCAGTTCCGTAAACGGGCGGTGAACAGTTCCGGCTACTACTATGGCGACAACCAGGTCCTCGGGTTCAGCCACACCCGGCTCAACGGCACCGGCGCGACGGATGGCGGCCATTTCCTGGTGGCGCCGGCGCTCGAAGCCGTTGACCTGAAGTCGTTCCTTAAAGGCCAGACCACGAACTTCTCTCACAGCGAAGAGCTGGCCTCGCCCGGTTATTACGCGGTCAAGCTCCCCAAGCTCGGGGTGCTTGCCGAACTCACGGCCAGCCCGCGCGTCGGTGTCCACCGCTATACCTTCAGCCCGGACACGACGCCGCATTTAATTATCGATGTGATGAACACGCTCGGCAACCACAAGAGCGACGAAGGCAAAGTGCGGGTGCTGCCGGAGGCGAGCGAGGTCGAGGGATCGGTGAGAACCTTTGGAACCTTCGCAGCGAGGCACGGCGGCGCCCGGGTGTATTTTGTGGCCAGGTTCAGCCAGCCGTTCGCCAGCTTTGCCACCTGGCAGGGTGACGTGGTCTCCCGCGACAAAGCCGCCGCCGAGGGCAATCGCGTCGGCGTGGACCTGAGCTTTTCTCCGATTAACCGGCCACAGGTCGTTACGCTCAAACTGGCGATTTCCTACGTCAGCATCGAGAACGCCCGGAACAACCTGCAGGTCGAAGCTCAGGCTAAGGAATTCGACCAGGTCCTCGCCGAGGCGCAGAAGGCTTGGGAGGAGCGGCTAGGTTCGATCCAGATTCAGGGCGGCACCGACGATCAGAAAGCGGTCTTCTACACGGCGCTCTTCCGCGCCTTTCAAATGCCGACGATCTTCAACGATGCCAATGGTGATTACCTGGGGTTCGACCGCAAGGTCCACAAGGTCGAGGGCTTCCAGTATTTCACCGACTTCTCGCTCTGGGACACCTTCCGCACCGCGCATCCGCTTTATACCTTGATCGCCCCCAAAGATCAGCGGGATATGATCATGTCCCTGATTAAGATGCTGGAGCAGGGCGGCTGGCTGCCGCGCTGGCCCTCGGGGCACGGCTACTCGAACTCCATGGAGGGCACGCCGGCGGATATTATGATCACCGACTCCTATCTGAAGGGCATCCGGGACTTCGATGTGGAGAAAGCCTATCAGGCGATGCGCCTGACTGCCCTCGGCCCAACCCCGCCAGGCGCCGCCTTTTCCGGCCGCGAAGGGATCACCGAATACTTGAAATACGGTTATTGCCCCGCGGGCCTGGTTCGGAAAAGCGTGGCGCTGAACTTGGAATACTCCTGGTCCGACCACGCCATCTCTCTTCTCGCCGAAGCCCTCGGCCATACCAATGACGCCGCTATGTTCCGCAAACAAGCGCAGTCCTACCGGCAGGTTTGGAACCCCGAAACGCAGTTCTTCCAGCCGAGGGATGCTCAGGGGAAGTTTAGCCAGGAGTTCAAGCCGCTGCTGCTGACCTACTTCGACCGCGATGGCAAATACACCAAAGACTATGTCGAAGGCAGCGCGATGCAGTGGCGCTGGGGCGCGCCTTATGACGCTGAAGGGCTGGTCTCCCTGTTCAAGAGCCGCGAATACTTTGTTGAAGAACTCGATGCGTTCTTCGCGAAGACAGACCAGAACATAGGCTCCTGGAACCCGGGCCCCTATTACTGGCAAGGCAACCAGCCCGATATCCACGCCGCTTTCCTGTTCAATGCGGCCGGCCGGCCCGATCTCACCCAGAAGTGGTCGCGGTGGATCCTGGACCATAAATATGCCAATCGCTACGACGGCATCGACGGCAACGATGACGGCGGCACACTCTCGGCTTGGTACGTCTTCGCCGCGCTGGGGATGTACCCGGTGGCCGGCTCGGACAAGTATGAACTGGCGTCGCCGCTGTTCGAGAAGGCGGAAGTGAAGCTCAAGAACAAACCCCTCGTGATCGTGGCGGAGAACTACGCCCCGGACCGCTTTTACGTCCGCAAGGTGTTCCTGAACGACACCCCCCTCGACCGCCCGTGGATCAAGCATTCCGAAATCGAGAACGGCGGCGTCCTCCGCTTCGTCATGGACAGCGAACCCGCGAAACACTGAGAGCCTGTTCGGGAGATGTAGCAGCCGACGTAAGGAGGCTCTGATTAATGGCAGAACGGCCGATTCCCAAAGGAATTTGAGCCTCCTTACGTCGGCTGCTACCCCCCGCGATATTTTCCAAGCGCGCTCTGAGCTTGCATTGGGGGCTTGCGATTCCCGGGTCCGCTGCGCTAGGCTGCACTCAAGATGAAATCCGCATTCCGCAAGCTATTGTTCACATTCGCCGCCGCCGCCTTGCTGGCCGCCAGCGCAGTCGCCGGCGAGTTCTTCTTCAAAGACGGTGACCGCGTGGTCTTTCTCGGGGACAGCATCACCGAGCAGCGCCTCTACACGACTTACATCGAGGCCTACACCCTCACCCGGCATCCGGAATGGAAGCTCTGGTTCCGCAACGTCGGCTGGGGCGGCGACACTTCCTGGCTACGCCAGCGCGCGCACCCGGATGAAAAGCAGCTCTTCGCCGCCGATGAGGCCGCCCAGCAAAAGATGGTCGAGGATTCCGTCGGCCGCGGTCTCCGGCGCGACGTGCTACCCCTGAAACCAACGGCGATCACCATCAAGTTCGGCATGAACGATCACTCGTATCAGAAGTTCCGCGAGGACATCTTCAAGACCTACGTTCGCAGCCAGAGCGAATTGGCCAAAGTGCTCGAGGCCAACGGAGCCCGCGTGGCCTTCCTGACTTCGCAGCCCATCGAGGACAAGCGACCTGACCCCGATAAGGACATCAAGAACCAATCGTTGCGCCAGTTCTCCGATGGGCTCAAAGCAGTAGCCGCCAAACAAAACGCTACCTTCGTGGATCAGTTTGATCCTTACATGGCGATCATGATGCACGAGCGCGTGGCTGACCCGGCGGCGTTCATCGGCGGCGGCGACGCCGTTCACCCTGGTCCCGCCGGCCACACGATCATGGCGTGGGCGGTCTTGAAAGGACTCGGCGCAACAGCCCTCGTCTCGCGAGCGGAGATTGATGGCGCGGCGGGAAAGTTGCTCGCCTCCGAAGGATGCCAGGTTACCAACCTGAAAGCAGAGCCGGGCACCGTGGCTTTTGACCGAGTGGACGCTGCATTACCGATGCCGATCGATCCCAAGGCCGAGCCCGCGCTCAAGCTGGCGCCCATCCTCCAGGACCTGAACCAATATGAGCTGAAGGTTGCTGGGTTGCCCGCAGGCGACTACCAGCTCAGCATTGATGGCGAGGCCGTTGGTAAAGCCAGCAGCGAAGACCTGGCCAAAGGCTGGAACATCGCGACCACCGCCGGGCCGATCACCAAACAGGCTCGGGAGGTGCTGGCCCTGGTCTTCAAGAAGAATGATATCTTCTTCCGACGCTGGCGGACCGTTCAGCTTTTCGAGTTCCCCGATTGGGCACAAAAGCCCGAAGCCCTGGGCGTACAGACTGCCGAGATAGCCCGGTTGGATGGCCAGATCGCCGAAGCCGAGGCCCAGATAGACACTCTTCGCAAGCCCAAGTCCCACCATTTCGAGCTGCGGAAGCTCTAGCGGGAAGTAACCGCCGCCGCCAGGGCGTGTTGCCCACAAGTCCTTCGCGAGCTTGAAGGTAGCGCGCGTTGCCGGTTCCCTCTCCTCCTCTGGAGGAGAGGGACCTGGAAGACCGAATACCAGCGCGAACCGACGTTTGCCGCTGCCACCTCGTCGCCGCCGGCGCGGTAATCGGAAGTTCCTCCGCCAGGAACGCGACCGGCGTTCTGCCTTTCAGGCAAAATTGATGTTCCCTTTCAACCCGCTCTCGCCAGCTTTCGCCAGCAACTGCAACAGGTGCCTGCACTCGGCTTGGCGCGTCCGGCGGCGATTCAGGATGATCAGCCCGGTGGCTGGCTCGGTGCCGGCCAGTTCGAGGAAGTCTTGCCGATTGCAGGTGACCACGATGGATTGGGTTTGCACCGCGTGGCGCCAGATGTCCACGTCATCTGTTCTCACCCCCAGCACCTCCGGGACCAGCAACACCTCATGGCCCGCCAGCCGCAGACATCTAGCTGCTTCGATGGCCACGTCCTCATCAACCAGGAATCTCACTCGTCCAGATGTGCCGTTTGTGCGGTCACCAAGGGGTCCAGCTCGCGTTGATGGTCCTCGTAATACGCCAGACATTCATAGACCTGGGCTCGGGTCAGCCTGGGGAAACTGCTCACCACTCCGTCCACCGAAGCCCCGGCCTTGATCATCGCCACCACATCATGCACGCCGATACGCGTGCCCTCCACGATGGCGTGCCCGGAGCGCACGCCAGCCCTCTGCACAATGTAGCGGTAACTGGTCGCAATCATACCTCCACCGTATCAGCTCCTCGGATTGACCTCAAGCGGGTTGTCCGCTGAGAGGCTCTGGGCCAGGGCTGCAGTATAATACTTTCGCCTCCCGCCGGGCTCAATGAACTTTCGCCACATGAACTTCCGCCACCGTCCTCCTTTGAAACGACCGCAACACCAATTCGGAGGGCTCGACCACCCGGCGCGAGCTTTGCAAATTGGGGAGGTTGCCTTAGACTGGGATCCTATGAACACGCGTGACTGCCACAGAAACGTGCTCGGAGGGAGGGGGTATGCGCCCTAACCGCCGCAAGGAGCGACGTTCCTCAAAGGGCCAGAGCGCCGAGCAGCGAGACGGGAGCACCGCGTTGATCGAGGTCATGCGCGCCTGGGAGAACTTGGCCGATATGGAGCGGCTGGCGTGGCGGACTCATGGCAAAACCCAGCGTCGGCACGGGATCAACTGCTTCAAATCCGTCAACCTGCTCAGGTTCCGGCGCGGTGAGGAATTGGCCCGGGTGCCGCCTCGACCCAAACCCTACGACAGCAACCAGGTGCTGAAGGGACTGGAAATTCGCAACCATGCCGGGCAGCTCACCCTGAAGCTGCACTTCCATCGGGTCCCAACCACCCCCAGAACCGTCTGGGGCGCCTTCCCCTGCAATCGCGGATTGGAAAGGCCTGACAAGTGTCCCCGGCTCGGCTGGCTGCCAGCGCTGAAAGACCTCGTGATCGAGATCACCGTGCTCTACTACCAGAAGTACGCCCAGCGTATTTGGAACTCCAAGGAGCCATTGGCGGGCAAGCGCATCTTCATCCGCCTGCGGCAAGAGACCGACGATCAGACGAAATTCTACGAGGAAGTTGCGGCAATCATCCCCGAGCCCGAGCCGCCGCCCAAAAGCCGAAAAAGCCCCATTCCCTTCGAAGCCCCTTCGTAATCCTTTCGAATCCCTTTCGAACCTCCTCCGAACCATCACCGGGACATCACGAGGACAATACGGGGACAGCACGGGCCCCTCGAGCCCCCGCGTAGCGGTCTGCCCCATCCCCGGGAGGGCGAGCGTCCTCGCGAGCCCAAATCTCTCCAGGCACTTTGGAAATCAGGGCTCGCGAGGACGCTCGCCCTCCCAAGTCCCGGTCTTCTGGCCCGCCTCAGTTCGCCCACTCGGGGAACGCGGCGATGGCGTCGAGGATGTTGTGCAGCTTGTCGGTGTGCGCATCTTCCTGCCAGCCGCCGCGGCCGGAGTTGCTGGCCCGCTGGTTGGGACAGCCGTCCTCGTTTACCGCGTAGAGGCAGTAGTTCAATGCCTGGTAGGCGAGGCCCTTGAATTCATCCGAGCCAGTGGCCTTGGTGTACATGGCCAGCACCGCGCCGTAGGTGGAGAGGATGCCGCCCCACGGGTCCCGATCGTGCGTTTGCTCGCCGCAGATCAGCACCCCGTTCCGCACGCTGGTGAAGTTCTTGTTGGTGAAGTCAATTAGCGCCTTCGCGTGCTTCTTCCAATCGGGATCCAGCGCGTCCTGTTTCTCCAGCAGATAGCGGGCGAGGTTGAGCGGCGCCCACGCCGTCTGGTTACCCGGCTCGGCGTGATCCTCGAAGAACTGCTCCCAAAGCGCCCCGTCCTTCGCCAGGTTGGGGAGTTGGAAGTCGGTGATCCACGCCCACAGCTTGTCGCGCGGCGCCTGGAATTCCTTGTGGCCGCGCTCGATCAGCTTGTCGAACAGGCGCAGATTGAAAGACATGTTGCCCGACGCCTCGCCGCGGCCCACGCCGGTCCGGTAGTCCGCCCGGAATGGCCAGGGCGAGTTTGTGGCGGTGCCGGCCACCATGTTGGTCGCCAATACGCGCGCGTTCTGCAGCGCCTGCTGCATGTATCTATCGTCCTTGGTTTCCTCGTAGAGCAGCAGCAACGCGTAGCCGGCGATGCCCCCCTTATCGGGCTGAATCTCATACGGCTTGTCGTCCTGCGAGCCGCAATCCGGTGGCTGCGGAAATTTGTCCCGCCAACCGGTCGAGCGCGTGAAGTGCGGGTATTTGCCTTCATCGGGCGTATTGGCCTCCTTGACGAGGTAATCCCCCATGTAACGCGCCATCTGCAAGACGCGGGGGTCTTTCTTTCCCTGCCAGGCGTGGTATTTGAGGTAGGAGATGATCCCCGTGCCATCCTGCGTGGCGGGGATAAAGGTCGCATTCTTCTTGAGCGGCTCGTAGTTGCCGTCCATGAAGGTCATATACACGAAGCGTGGGTAGCCGTTCTCGACGGGGCACTTCAGATACCAATTCACCTCCCGCTGGATCGCGTCGCGCCAGGGCGTCCAAGGCAGCAGAATCCCATGGTCATCATAGACGGCGGGATGGTTGCCGATCTGATTTGCCGGGGCGACCCAGGTAAGCGAGCACAGGCAGAGCAGGCTCAAACACATCGAGCGCCTCCGGTGCCCTAGCCTCGCGTGCCCCGTCCCCAACTTGAATGCCGACAATACAAAGATTCTCATGAGCAGGCTGAATTCTGCCGGCACACTCCTGGATGTCCCTCGCGCCGTCAAGAAAGGAACACGCGCTCGCAATGAGAATACTCAGTATGGCTTTTCCTACGCGATACAAGTAGAGATGTAGGCATTACATCTATGAACTCAAGTCTCGCCCTGAAAGATAAGGTCGCCCTCGTGACGGGCGGCGGTCGCGGCATCGGCAAAGCCATTACTCAACGCCTGGCTGCGGCCGGTGCGCAGGTGGTCATCGCCAGCCGCAAACTGGAGAACCTGGAAGCCACCGCACAGGAGTTCGCGTCACTCCCCGGCAAGGTCATTCCCATCGCCTGCCACGTCGGGCGCCGGGAGGCCATCGAGGATCTCGTGAAGCAGACCACCGCGCGTGTCGGCCCCGTGGATATCCTCGTCAACAACAGCGCCACCAACATCGGCCAAGGCCCGGCTTTGGCGGTAACCGACGAGATGCTGGATAAGATGGTGGAAGTCAACGTCAAGGCGGCGCTGCGGCTGATCCGGCTGATTGTCCCGCCCATGATCGAGCGCAAGCGCGGCGGGTCGATCATCAACATCGTCTCCGTCGCCGGTCTGCGGCCCCAGCCCGGCGGGCTGCTCTACAGCTTTACCC
>Ga0194060_10003132_pt1 | contig 11739 bp, 11 predicted proteins | sample SepL225m_MetaG_FD_163427 | JGI IMG/M metagenome (GOLD analysis project Ga0194060, IMG submission 163427) | Anoxic zone freshwater microbial communities from boreal shield lake in IISD Experimental Lakes Area, Ontario, Canada - Sep2016-L222-5m | ecosystem: Environmental > Aquatic > Freshwater >... | reverse complement strand
GACGCGGTGGCTAGGTGGCTCGGTGACTTGGTGACTCGGTGACTCGGTGGCTCGGTGACTCGGTGACTCGGTGACTCGGTGACTCGGTGACTCGGTGACTCGGTGACTTGGTGACTCGGTGACTTGGTGACTCGGTGACTCGGTGACCTGGCTCACCTGTTCGGCTCACCTCGTCACCGTGCCACCCTGTCACCGTGTCACCCTGCCCTGTCACCTCGTCACCGCCCCCGGAGTCCAGGTACGGGTACAGCTTATACCGCCCTTGTTGCTCGGGGGAAAGCCCCGCCGCCGCTTCGCGGAGCCAGATCTCATCGCCCTCGCGCCCACAGACGTGGATGATCTGACAGCGAGCCAGGAGATCGGGCAGCAGCGCCGCAATCGCCCGATTGACACTACGCGCCCCACGGCTGCCGCCGTACACCAAGACCACCGGCATGTCATCACGTAGCCCGAAGTCTCTGCGGCAGGCTGCCCGATCCTGGCCGAACAACTCGGCCCGCACCGGGTAGCCGGTGACGACAAACGACGTGCGCGGTTGGCCAACGCGAACGCCCAGATACGGCAGCGCATCGTCCACATTCACCGCTGTGAGGGTAGCGATTCGGCTCAGAAACTTCACTGCTAGTCCAGGAACGACATCGGGCAGGTAGATCATGGTTGGCACCCCCATCGCTTTGGCTGCCAGGAAGAGCGGGACACAGACGTAGCCTCCGGTACCCAGAATAGCTGCCGGGCGCTGCTCGCGGATGAGCGCCCGCGCCGCTAGGGTGCCCACCGCCATTGTAGCGGCTCCTCGGGCCAGTTGGATCGGCCCGCGCCCACGGAGCGCCGCCGCTGGCAGCGCCCGGAAGGGCAACGCGCTCTCGCGGGCCACAATCGCCTCTTCCATCCCACCCACGCTGCCCACATAGATCAGCCGCTCCCGCTCACCGGCGGCGGCGAGCGCGGCGGCGACCGACAGGGCTGGGTACACGTGGCCACCCGTTCCCCCGCCACAGAGGAAGATTGCTGAGCAAGCTGCGGACAGATCGCCGCTGGGTAATCGGGCCATCACTCGTCTCCTGGGTCTGAAGCGGTGCCGCGTACCGTGAGATATTCAACAGGATGCCGACGGCAATCATACATGCGATTAGCGAACTGCTGCCGTAGGACAGGAAGGGCAGCGTGATCCCGGTGAACGGGAGGAGCGAGGTGGTCACGGCGATATTAATCAGCGCCTGGAAGCAAATCCAGGTCGTAATACCGACCGCCACCAGGGCGGCGAAGGGACTGGGTGCCCGCCCGGCGATCTTATAGCCACGGTAGGCGATCATCGCGAAGGCCGCCACCACCGCCACGGTGCCGATCAGGCCAAGCTCCTCGCCCACAATCGCGAAGATTGCGTCGGTGTGGGCCTGGGGCAGCCACTGGAACTTCTGCCGCCCCTGGCCGAGCCCGGCCCCGAAGACGCCGCCACTGCCCAGGGCGTAGAGGGCGTGGATGGGCTGGAAGCCGGGGCCGCTGTAGTAGGCCCAGGGGTCGAGGAACGCCTTGATCCGCAGGTTGTCGCGGAATCCCATTACGTTGATCAGCAGCCAGAAGGCCACGCCGCCCAGCCCGGCCGCCCCCAGCACATGCCAGACATTCGCCCCGGCGGCGAAGTAGACCACCCCGGCGATCATGATCAGCACTACGGTGGTACCCAGATCTGGTTCGAGCATGACGAGGCCGCAGACGAGGCCGAGCATGACGGCGAACGGGATAAGTCCGTAGCTCACATTACCAAGCTTCTCGCTGCGCCGCGAGAGCCAGTCGGCGAAATAGACAATGATCGCCAACTTGGCGATCTCGGTGGGCTGCACGCTGATCAGGCCGAAGACCCCGCCCTGGCCGATGCGTAGCCAGGAACGTGAGCCGTTCACCTGGGTCATCGACGCGGGCAGCACCAGCACCAGGAAGAGTAGCACGAGGACGATGGCAATCATCTGCACCGAATAGGTGCGCCAGAAGCTGTAATGGAGGCGCTGGGCCACCAGAAGCCCGCCCGTGCCAATCGTGACCCCGACGATCTGGCGGAAGAGGTAGTAGTACTGGTTCTCGTAGAGGGTGAACGCCTCAACAAAACTGGCGCTATAGACCATCACCAGGCCGATAGACACCAGGGCACCCACCGTTGCGAGGAGTACATAGTCTGGCTTGTTGGTTCGCTCCGTCATTACGTCATACCTTCCGAGGGATGGGACTGGCCGCGCCTGATCCCCTCAGGCGGGCGGCAGCAGCAGCGCCATCGCGGCGATCATCCCGAGCAGAGCGGCGGCACCGGCCCAGCCGAGGGCCGGGTACTCGCGCCGCAGCAGCGGCGGGACGAAGCGTGTGTCGATCTGGATGCGTGGGGCCAGGGCCAGCCCCGCCAGAACCCCACCAACCAGCCCGCCCAGATGCCCCCAATTGTCGATTGTGCCCTGTGAGGCAAAACCAATGAACAGGTTGATCATCGCGATGGAGATCATATTCTGCACCTGGGCTTTGCCGAAATCCCCAAGCGTTGCCCGGTTGAGGTAGTAGAACACGCCCAGGCCACCGATCAGACCGAAGATCGCGCCGCTAGCCCCCACCGAAACCGCCGACGACATCAGGTAGGAGGCCAGGCTACCTGACAGCCCGGCCAGGAAGTATAGCGCCAGGAAGCGCCGTGTCTCATAGATCCGCTCTGTCTCTGGCCCGAGGGCGTACAGGGCGTAGCCGTTGAAGAAGATATGGATCAGACTCGCGTGCAGGAAGGTGGCGGTCAGCAGTCGCCAGTACGCCCCCCCAGCGATCATACTATTCACCTTCGCGCCCAGCAGCACGAGGACTCCCAGGGTGGGCTGGAAGATCCCGCCGCTGAGTACGAGGCTGATCACATAGACCAACACAATCGCCCCGAGCAGGGCGAAGGTTGCCGGTGTGCGGGGGAGAACCTGCTGTTGGGGAGCGCTATCGGTGTTGTCGTCGGATTGGATCACGCAGTTTCCGTTTCGGATGGGGGCGTAACGGCCATGCCGTGGACGATCCGGCGAAACTCTTCGCCGCGATGAAACTCGTTGCGAAACATGCCGAAGCTCGCGCACCCCGGAGAGAGTAACACCGTATCTCCTGGCTCGGCCAGCCCTTGTGCGACCTTGATGGCCTGCTCGAAACGGTCATACGGGCCGCTGATTGATTGCAGATTGCGGGTTGCAGATTGCGGATTGGCTGAATCTGCAATTTGCTGGTTCAGCCGCTGGGTGGCGCTACCCTCCAGCAAAACAAGAGCCTTGACACGCCTGCTAATTGCCCGTCCCAACTCGGCGAACTCCAGTTCTTTGTCGGCCCCGCCAGCAATCAGCACAATCGGCGTGGTGATTGCCTCCAGGGCGGCCAGGGCGGCAGCGGGGTTGGTGGCGGTCGTGTCGTTGATATAGCGCACACCGTCGATCTCACACACCAACTCCAGGCGGTGTTCAACCCCGGTAAAGCTACGCAGGGCCGTAGCGATCTGGGCAGGGCCGACCCCGAAGCTATGGGCCAGGGCGGCGGCGGCCAAGGCGTTAGCCCGACTGTGGGTTCCGGGTAGGCGGATGTCATTGCCGTGGGCCAGGGGCGCTCCGGCGAGGGTAAGGGTGCCGTCGGCAGTGATCCCGGCATCCGTGTTTGCCCCCGGCGTCACATCGTAGCGGATCAGGTGGCCCCGGTAGCCCGCCTGCGGCCAGATCAGACTACCGGGCCCCGTGTCGGTCGTACTCAGCACCACCACCCCGTCCTCCCCTTGGTGAGCGAAGATCTGCGCCTTAGCCCTGGCGTAGGCGGCCATCGAGCCATGCCAGTTCACGTGGTCGGCAGAGAGGTTGGTGATCAGGCTGTAGCGCGGACTCAGCCCAACCTCGCCGAGCCGCTCCAACTGGAAACTGCTCAGTTCCAGCACCACCGGCGTCTGCGCGGTGATTGTCTCCAGAGCCTCCAGGGCCGAGACGCGCAAGTTCCCGGCAGCCACCGTGTCGGGGAAGGCTTTGCGCAGCATCGCGGCGAGCATGAGCGAGGTGGTGGTCTTGCCCTTGGTGCCAGTAACGCCGAGGATGGGGCCGGGGCAGACGCGAAAGAAGAGGGTCATCTCCGTCTCAATCAGCACGCCAGCCTGACGGCAGAGGGCCAGCCAGGGCGAGTCGGGGCGAACGGCGGGGTTGATCACGACGAGGTCGCTGCTGGTGAAGTCATCGGCGAGGTGTGCGCCGAGCGTGTAGCGAACACTGGCACCGAGCCGAGCGGCAGCGGCGTCCAGGTGGGCCAGGGGCGCGGCCAGAGCCTCGGGCGCGGCCATATCAGTAACCGTGACGAGGGCACCCTGGCGGAGCAGCCACCTCGCCACCCCCAACCCGCCGCCGTGAACCCCCAGCCCCATCACGAGGGTGCGCTTACCGCGTAGATTCATGGGGTGCGTGCCTGAGAAGGGGGATGCCTCACGCGCCACCCCTATTGCCCCGACGTTTCGACCACCACCGCAGGCTGCGTATTGGTGCGCTGGGTGTCCGGGCTAGGCCGGGCGAAGGTAATTGCCAGTGAAATCCCGATCATTGCGGCCACCGTGCCGATCAGCACAAAGCGCTGTGTCACCTGCACCTGGCTCCAGCCTAGCAGTTCAAAGTGGTGGTGCAGAGGGGCCATTCGAAAGATCCGGCGGCCCTCGCCGTAGCGGTGCTTCGTCCATTTGAAGTAGCCGGTCTGGAGGACGCTTGAGAGCGCCTCGACAATGAAAATCACACCGACGACGGGGAGCAGCAGCCACTGTTGCGACTGGAGGGCCACGAGGGCAAGCACAGCACCCAAGGCCAGGGAGCCGAGGTCGCCCATAAAGACCTGGGCCGGGTGGGCGTTATACCAGAGGAAAGCCGCGCAGGCACCCACCAGCGTGAAGCAGAAGGCCATCAGGTTCGTCAGCCGTGGCTCGGCCAGGAAGGTCATCACGCCATAGGCGGCAAAGGCCATCGTCAGGTTCCAGCCGGCCAGGCTATCCAGGCCATCGGTGATATTCACCGCGTTGGAGATGAAGACGATGATCAGCGTCGCAATCGGGATAAACCAGACCCCAATGTTGCGCTCGCCGATGAAAGGAATCTGCACCAGTCCTTCATGCTCTAGGCCAAAGGGCTTCGGCAGGTAGAGGGCCAGGCTAGCGATGCTGGCCACCGCCAGCATCAGCAGAAACTTATAGCGTACCGTAAAGCCGTAGGTTTTCGACGTAGCCTTGGTGAGAGTCATCCAGTCGTCGATACCACCCAGCACCGCGAAACTGACCAGCACCGCCAGGGGCAGCAGCATTGACCAGCGGTCAACAAGGTTAAACAATACCGTGAGCACCACCACGGTGCTGACGATCATGACCCCGCCCATGGTGGGCGTACCCACTTTCGTCAAATGGCTCTGCGGGCCATCGGTGCGAATCTGCTTGCCGAGCTTGTGACGGTGGGCGAACTTCACCCACCACCCGCCGACAAACAGAGTCAGCACAAACGCCGCTGCGGCCAGTAGCAGGGCGCGGGCCATATCCTGCACCAGCACCGCACGTAGAACATCCACTTACGTCTGCTACTTTCTACATACCCGAAAGTACGTAAATACCTGCTTCATCCCAGCATACCATTCCGAGGATGGTCTTATCGCCAGTCCACAGGCCGGGTTTATGTCTCGACGTAGCCATAACCGAGACGACCAGTTTGGCACGGGTAAGCCCTCTCACCACGCATTGTGTCTCGCGTAATCGGTTCGCTCGTAGTTATCGAGTATCCTTCCTACGTGATCACATTGGGCAGTGTAACATATTTGTGCGTATACTGCAAAGACCAAGTTAAAGCTCTCAGGGCTGATGCAAAGTCACCCTCCGGCCCTCACCCCCAGCCCCTCTCCCTCACGGGGAGAGGGAAGATTCCGCACCAGGATGCGTCCGACTCCCCCTCTCCCGCTCAGGGAGAGGGGGGTGAGGGCTGAGCGGCGATCACACGACTTTGCAACAGCCCTATTAAAGTTCTTCTCCAGGCTGGCGTTGGAGTGCTGCGACAACATGCTCAAGCTCCATCCCACGCGACGCTTTGATCAGGACGTGGTCGCCCGGCTGGAGCAATGCAAGGGCGGCGCTGGTTGCGTCCGCACTGGCATCAAAGGCCATAATCTGGCTGGCGGGCATACCCGCCGCCTGGGCGGCCTCCGCAATCCACCTGGCCCGCTGGCCGATAGTGATGAGTACCTGAGCGACCTCGGCAGCGTGCTGACCAACCTGGCGATGACTCTCCTCCTCGACTGTCCCCAGTTCCAGCATATCGCCGAGGATCGCCACCCGTCGCCCGTCGGTATCGGCGAGCAGGTCGAGTGCAGCGAACGAGGAGATCGGTGCCGCATTATACGAGTCATCGATCAGGGTTGAGCCGTTGGCACCGGGCAGCACGCGCAGCCGAGGCTGGGCGTCAGGGTCACTCAGCCCGGCGATGATCTCGTCCCAGCCCATGCCCATAATCAGGCCGACGCTCATCGCGGCGAGGGCGAGGTACACACTATGACGTCCGATCAGCGGGAGCCGGAGATCCAGACTCACATCGCCATAGTGAATGCGCAAGCCGATCCCACCGAGCCCGTAGCTCGTCACGTTGTCAGCCCAGAGCGTCGCCGTGGGCGTGAGCCCAAAGGTGAAAATGTGGGCGTTGGTGAAATTCGCCATCGCCGCCACCCGCGCATCGTCAGCATTCAGCACGGCCCAGCCGTCGCTGGAGAGTGACTCGGGCAACTCACCCTTGGTCTGAGCAATCGCCTCAATCGTCTTGAGGCGCTCCAAATGTGATGGGCCGACATTCGTCACCACACCAATCTGTGGCCGGGCGAGACTCGCCAGAAAGCGGATCTCGCCCGGTGCCCACATCCCCATCTCTAACACGGCTACCTCGTGTTCAGGCGTGAGACTGAGCAGGGATGTGGGAAACGTGGCCTCGCTATTGTAACTACGTTTACTTTTTAAGGTGCGGAACCGGCGGCTCAGAACCGCCGCCACGACCTCCTTTGTCGAGGTCTTGCCCACGCTGCCGGTGATACCAACAACGGTCGGCGTGAGTTGATGCCGATGGTAGACGGCCAGCCGCTGCAAAGCCATCAGCGGGTCGTCTACAGCGATGAGAAGGCACGTTCCGGGGGCTGCTTCGACGAGACCTTCGCCCGTCGCCGGGTTAATCAGTGCCCAGGGTCGCTCGCTCTGGGCCAGGGTCTCGCGGCGGGCCTCAACATCGGCGCGGGAAACCAAGGCCCCCGCAGCGCCACGTGCAATCACATCGGCCAGGAAATTATGTCCGTTGGTGCGTTCGCCGACGAGAGCGATGAAGAACGTTCCCGGCTCAACCTCGCGTGAGTCCGTCACCGCATCGCCAAAATTCAGATCCTGCCATTGAACTGGGATATGGGGCATCGCACGATTTGATCGCGGCTGCACACCATACAAGACGTGAACCAGTCGTAACACGCTGCCCTCCTCACATCCCCATAGTGGGATGGCTGTATCTCCGGGGTACAGCCGAGGGCAATTATAGCATCATCCTTCGTATGGACTGCGGTAGTGTGTTGTGTTTTGTCGAGCTATTGTTCGTTACGTACGTTCCATACCTTCACGGCGTCGGTGTCGATGTCATTCCTGGGATTTCCTGGCCTGGGGAGGCGAGGGCCGGGTCGGGCCGGATCTTCTCGTAGCGCAGCAGTTGGTCTACAATACGATAGTACACGGGGATGGCCGTGGTGATGCCCCAGATGTCGTCTTTAGGGCGGTCGATCTTCACCAGCACGACATAGCGAGCGTCCTCGGCGGGGGCAAAGCCCAGCACCGAGCCGATGGTGTAGCTTTCATCGTAGCCGCCGTTCGCCAGTGGGATGGATGAGGTACCCGTCTTCGCGGCCACCTGGTAGCCCGGCACAAGCCACTGGTCGCTCTGATTGCCAGTTTTGGCTGCCCAGACCACCGGGGCATAGTGGTTGGCCGAGTTCACCAGCATGCGCCGGATCGTCCATGCCACCCCCTGATCGATGGGCTGGCCGGTTTTTGTGGGTGTGGTGTCGATGCAGCGGTCGGCTTGGCAGCGCTGCTCCACAATATAGGGCTTCATCATCACGCCGTTGTTGGCGATAGCACCGGCGGCCTGTACAATCTGGAGAGGCGTAACGGAAATACCCTGGCCGTAGGAGTTCGTGAGCAGGTCAATATCGCTATAGGCGCTGGTGCCCCAGCTATTGACGATGCCGCCCTCCTCGCCACCCAGATCGACGCCCGTTGGCTTTCCAAAGCCAAACTTGCCGATCATGCTGTAGAATTTCTCTGGCCCGGTGATCTCATTAAGCTTGAGCGCTCCCACATTGCTTGAGAAGTAGAGCATGTGGGCCGGGTCGATCATGCCGTTGCCCCCGCTATCCCAGTTGCTCAGCGATTGGCCGAAGCGGTAGACGGTGCCAGTATCATCAACCTGCGTGTCGGCGGTGAAGCTACGGGTTTGCAGACCAGCCGCCACCGTGAACATTTTAAAGGTACTACCCGGCTCATACAGGTTGCTGACCGCCGGGTTGCGCCCGTAGACATCGACCGGATAGTCGCCGTAGCGGTTCGGGTCGAAGGTGGGGAGGCTCGCCATACCGCGAATCGCGCCGGTCTTCGGGTCGAGTACAATCACGCTGCCGCCGTCGGCGTGGTGGAGTTCGACGGCCTTCTGTAGCTCACGTTCGATCACATACTGTACCAGCGGGTCGATGGTTAAGGTAAGCTTCGCTCCATTACGCGGCGGGATGGTACGTGATGGCGCGATAGCGATCAGGTTCTTCTTCGGGTCGAACTCGGCCTGCACGCTGCCATTAATCCCCTGAAGCTGATCATTGTAGAAACCCTCGACGCCGCTGATCCCGTCGGCGTTATAGTTAGCGGCACCGATCACCTGGGCCGCGAAGACGCCTTGGGGGTAGACGCGGCGCGGCTCATACTGCCACTGGAGACCGGTCGCGTTCAGCGCATCGATCTTCGCGGCCACGTCCGGCGTAAGCCAGCGCTCCACCGGGAGCCAGTAATGATTTTCGTCGGTGATAATCTTGAGGATATCCTCATGTTTTTTGTTTAAGATGGCCGAGAGCGCCAGGGCCAGGGTCGGAGCCTGCTCCCGATCAATCTGGGCAGGGACAACCCAGAGGCTCTCGCGATCCACGTCCATCGCCAACACATTGCCGAGGTGATCGGTGATCATGCCGCGCTGAGCCTGGATGGGCACCTGCTGGTCAATCTCGGTGCGTGCCTTCGCCAAAAGCGTCTCGTGCTGAGTCACCTGGAGGTCGGCGAGGCGAATCACCACCCGCGCAATCAGCAGCAGGCAGAGGAGCAGCACGGCGTTGATCCGCCAGCGCTCAAGCCGCACCCGCGCAGGCGGTGCGACATCTGCCGGTTGGGTTCGCGGCGAGTTGTTGGTGCGTGTGGCCATAGACCATCTCAAAGGAGGGTATTCACGGGAGGGGAACCTTCCCGTAAATACCCTCCCTCACTTCCTTACAGCGGGGATATTCAGGTAGCGCACCTGGTCAGGCGTGATGGGGCGCAGGCCGATTTGCTCGGCGCGACGGCGAATCAGATCAAGGGAGTGTGCGCGGGCCTCACGCTCCTGGAGTTGCGAGCGCTCGCGGATCAAGATCGTCTTTTCCTTCTCAAGGCGTGCAGTCGCGTAGCCCTTGGTGGCCACCACGCCGGTCTGGGCCAGGACGATCAGGCTCATCAGGGCCAGAATGAGAACCAGCCCGAACAGGTAGCGGCTACCATCGAGGCGCAGGTAGTGCGGGATGCTGATCCGTCGCTCACGGGCCTGACGGATCGATGAGATATGCTGTGTATTAACGGCCATGGTTGCTCCGTGTGTGTAGGCGACCCTCCAGGCTGCCCCCTACAGTTTCTCGGCGACTCGTAGCTTGGCGCTGCGGCACCTGGGGTTGACGGCCAGTTCTGCCTCGCCGGCCTCGATTGGCTTTTTCGTAATAATCCGCAGGCGAGCGGGGCGCTCATTCGCGTTGCCGCCATAGCCTGACTCGGCCCGAAAGAAGAGCTTGACGATCCGATCCTCCAGTGAATGAAAGCTGATCACCGCCACGCGCCCGCCGCTGCGGAGCAGATCGATGGCCTGCGGCAGCGCGTGTTCCAACTGCTCAAGCTCGGCGTTGACCGCGATGCGCAGCGCCTGAAAAGTGCGCGTCGCCGGGTGGATGCGGTCGTGTCTGCCGCGTCCGATGGCTCTGGCCACCAGGGAAGCCAGATCGGCGGTGCGGCTAAACGGCGTCTGCTGCCGTCGCTCGACGATCAGGCGGGCGATTCGCCGCGAGCCGCGCTCCTCGCCATAGCGAAAAATAATGTCGGCCAGGGCAACTTCATCAAAACGGTTCACAATGTCAGCGGCTGTGAACCCACGGGTCGGGTCGAGCCGCATATCCAGCGGGCCATCATTGCTAAAGGCAAAGCCACGTGCGGCGGTGTCGAGTTGATGTGACGAAACCCCCAGGTCGAGCAGAATACCATCAACCGCAGTGACACCCGCACTTCGGGCGATGGTGGTCATCTCTGCGAATCGCCCGTGGTGAAGCGCATAACTCTCGGGCGGCAGGTTCGCCGCCGCCAGGCGGATCTGCGCCGCCGCGAGGGCCGTCGGGTCGGCGTCGATGCCAATCAGACGCCCGCCGGGCTGTGCCGCGCTCAGCAACGCCAGGGCGTGGCCTGCGCCGCCGAGCGTCCCATCCAGATACACCCCGCCGGGCTGCGGCTGCATGGCCGCCTGCACCTCATTGGGCAGGACAGAGATGTGTGTGAATTGTAGATGTACGATTGTTGATTGTAGATTGTGTTCTCCCACGATTATGTTCTCATCCCGTAATCCGCAATCTGCAATCTGCAATCTCAAATCCCAAGGGACGCCAGTTGCTCAGCGATCCCGGCACCGCTCGTGTCGAGTTGAACCATCATCGTGCGCCAGTGTTCGGACGACCAGAGTTCGAAGTAGGTGTCCATGCCGGTGATCACCACCTGCTCAACAAGACCGGCGTACTCACGTAGGTTCTGCGGCACAAGAATTCGCCCCTGACGGTCTACCTCGACCTCAGCGGCGTTGGAGAAGAGCATGCGGCGCAGGTTGCGGGCCTCGGGGTTGCCAAGCGAGAGGCTGCTCACTTTTTGGGCGAGCAACTGCCAGATCTGGCGGGGGAACGCCTGTAGGCACTGATCGAACCCGCGTGTGAGAACCATACCTTCGCCCAGTTCCTCGCGGAAACGAGCAGGTATGGCGACCCGTCCCTTATCGTCGATGCTGTGCTCGAACTCTCCAAGAAACACGGGTACCCCTCAGTGTTAAACCATTCCGCCTAGAAAATTCATTCGAATTCCCCACTTGGCTCCACTTTTCCCCACCATTTTCCCCATTATATACCACTCGACGTGCAAATTCAAGCTCCAAAAGGCGTTTTTTAGCATTTTGTGATGTTTTGGTATAGGTAGTACTCTTTACACTCGTGAGGTCTGGTACAATCATTCAGGATCGACGGCCAACAGCGAAAGCGCTATTTATCACTACTAAGGCATGTTTCAAAATGGGCACATTCGGCGAGGAGGCGAGGAGGCGAGGAGGCGAGGAGGCGAGGACGCGAGGTGGCGAGGTGGCGAGGTGGCGAGGAGGCGAGGAGGCGAGGAGGCGAGGGGGCGAGGACGCGAGG
>Ga0194060_10003131_pt1 | contig 11740 bp, 9 predicted proteins | sample SepL225m_MetaG_FD_163427 | JGI IMG/M metagenome (GOLD analysis project Ga0194060, IMG submission 163427) | Anoxic zone freshwater microbial communities from boreal shield lake in IISD Experimental Lakes Area, Ontario, Canada - Sep2016-L222-5m | ecosystem: Environmental > Aquatic > Freshwater >... | reverse complement strand
GGGCGAGGAGTTTCGTCCCCGTGGGGTCACCTTGGAATATGCGGTGGCGACAACCTGGCTTGCCCGTATCGGCGTGGTGGTGCTTGTAACCTGTGTGGGATTCTTCCTGAAATGGTCCATTGACCGCGATCTACTGGGGCCGACCGCACGGGTGGCCGTGAGCGTGTTGTTCGGATTGGGCATGCTGGCGGGTGGTATCCGGCTTCTGGGGCGGAAGTGGAATATCCTGGGTCAGGTCTTCACGGGGGGCGGCCTCGCCATCCTCTATTTCAGCATGTATGCGCTCGGACCGCTGTATCACCTGCTGGATTCAATCCTGTTGGTCTTCGGCCTGATGATCCTGGTGACACTCACCGCCGGAGTGCTTGCGCTTGCCGCCGACTCCATGCTGATCGCCATCTTCGGCATTGTCGGGGGCTTCTGCACGCCGATTCTGCTCAGCACCGGCCAGGCGAATTTCATCGGGCTGTACAGTTATCTGATTCTCCTGAACCTGGGCATTCTGGGCCTCTCGCACGCCCGTCAGTGGCGGCTTCTCAACTACCTGGGTTTTCTCTTTACCTTCGCCCTCTACGCGGGATCCCTGAAACTCTATAAAACGTCGGACTTCCCTGTGGCCCTCACCTTCCTCTCTCTTTTCTTCATCATTCAGTCCACCCTGGTCTTCCTCTACAACCTGCGGCAGGGGATATCGGCGACGGTTCTGGAGATCATCCACTTGGTTCTCAACGCCGCCTTGTTCGCGCTGGCGGCCTATTCCCTGATCATCGATGCCGTGGGGCGTCCCTATCCGGCGGTTCTCACCCTTGTCCTGGCGCTCTACTTCATTTTGCACGTGGCGCTTTTTATACAACGCAGGCTGGGGGATCGCCCCTTGTTGATGGCCCTGATTTCGCTCGCCGGTTTCTTCACCACGATGACCATGCCCCTGGCCATGGAGAAGGAATCGTTGACCATCGCCTGGGCTCTTCAGGCCTACTTGTTTCTGCGTTTGGGGCATGGCATGCGCAGCCCTTTCCTGAAACATCTTGGCTATGCTCTCTATGCAGTGACCGTGGTCCGGCTGGTCGGTTATGAACTGCCGCGTTTTGATGCCATTCCTGCGCCAGCCACCGCGCCCATGGCCATCTACTGGAAAGCGATGAGTTCCCGGCTATGGACATTTGGCGTGGCGATCCTGTCGGTGATGGGTGCGTTCCGGTTGGAGAAAAATGCCCCGGCGCCGTCCGTGCCGGAACTGTCGTCCCTGAATGACGGGGTTGCGTTACCGGACTCACTCACCCGGCCGGTATTTTTCTGGGCCGCCGCCCTCGGAATTTTCATCTACCTGCAATGCGAGTTCCACGCCATGTTCGGCTGGTATCCTGCGTGGAGACCGGCCGTCCTGACGGGGCTATGGGGTGGGATGGCCGTATTCTTCCTCGCCCGCTATTTGGCCTCGGCCTCTGCAACCGCTCTGGGCGCCCTGGTGTTCTTTACGGCTGGCGCCATCGGAAAGACCCTCTTTATTGATTGTCCGGGATGGCATGTGACGGACTCCGGTTATTTCCCGGTGGACTACACCCTGTTCGTGGCGCTGGCCCGGTGGCTGGACTTTGTGTTGGTTCTCGTCCTGCTGGGCGTTGGCGCCTTCGTCCTCAACCGGCGTTCAACCCCGCGAGCCGTTCCCGCCCTGTTCGGATATGCCGCCCTGATCCTGCTCTGGATCTATCTCACCCTTGAGTTGAACACACTGCTTCACTGGAAACTTCCGATATTCCAGGCTGGCGGCATCTCGGTGCTTTGGACCGTTTTTGCCTTCGGGCTGCTGGCAGGCGGCATCGGGAAGGCGGTCGCGCCACTGCGGCACGCCGGACTCCTCCTCTTTGCCGTCGTGGTGGCGAAGGTGTTCCTGTCGGATCTGGCCGGGATGCCGGTCATTTACCGGATCATCGCCCTCATGGCGTTGGGGGTCCTGCTGCTTCTCGGGGCCTTTGTCTATCTGCGGGCAAGCGAGAGGTTTACCAAGGAGACACCATGAACATACCCCTTTGTCTGAGTCTGGTATTGACTGCGACGGGCGCGTTGGCGGGTGTCACCCCGCAGCAGTTTCCCTTCACCAGCCGTCTCACGCCGCCTCCAGTGCGGCAGGGAGAAATCGGAGCCTTTGTCCTGACTCCGGATTTCTGGGAGGCGCTGGATAGAGCGAAAGCGAATCTCAGGCTCTTCGATCAGGCTGACCGGGAAGTTCCGTATTGGGTTCGGCCGAAGGCGCCGACATCCATGAAGGAATCTCTGGTTCCCTCGGGGCATTCGGTGTCCTTTGAGTCCCTCCGTCAACGGGATGGCAATATCATTGAACTGGTTGTTGTCAGGAATGATTCAACGAATATGCCCTGTGCCATTCAATTCGAGTCGGGAATCCGGAATTTCGAGAAATTGGTAACGGTCAGCGGGAGCCGGGATTCCGAACAGTGGACGGTTCTGGCGAAGGACGAGCCCATCTATGATTATTCCCGGTATGCGGATGTTAGGAAGGATCAGGTTCGGATCACGCCCGGCGCGTATTCCCGGTTCAAAATCGAGATTTCCAATATTGTGGAGAAAAAAGATTCTCCGCTCGTTCAGATCATCCGCCAGACCCGGGGTCAAACAGACTCGAACGAGACCGAGGCGACCTCGTTCTTAAAGGAACCATTTCGCATCAACCAGATCGTATTTTTGGAACGCCGGGAATCGCTTGTGACCGGCGGACATGAAACCCGTGAGACGGAGATCGGATCCGTGGAGACGACCCAGGATTCCAGCAAACAGGAGTCTGTTCTGGTTTTCAAGACGCAAGGCCAGCCGATTACCGGCATCACGTTCGTGACTGACGACGCGAACTTCAGCCGGAGTCTCCTGCTGGAGTGCGAATCCGAGAACCCGCCCAAAACCTGGATCCCCATCACCCAAAGCCAGATCAGCCGTCTTCGTATAGGCTCCCTCCGTCAGGATCACCTGACCTTGAGCCTGCCTTGCGAGACCCGGTTCCGCCGGTACCGGCTGACCTTTCGAAATCTGGACAATCCTCCACTGGGGGTCATGCGTATCCGCATTCGGGAGAATCTCTATGAGGCACTCTTCTTCCCCCAGGCGAACGCCGAATACAAGGTCTGTCTGGGCGGTGACGGCATCGATTCGCCCCGATATGATGTCGGATCCGTGCTTGCCGGGGTTCCCGCAGGAGCCGCCCAGACCTGGACGCCGGGTCCGGTGGAAAAGCAAGCCGGGTACATCAAGGATGGCCGCAACTGGGCCTTCGCGGCAAAACGCCTGTTGACAGCCGCCCTGATTCTGATGGCTGTCGGGCTTATTGTTGTCGTGGCGCGCTTTGCCCGAAAAGTTGAGGACGAAGACGGTCAAGCCAGATAGCGCCGCCACCAGGGGCGGGGCTTCAGGTAAGGAGTCAGTTTGGGAAGGCAGGTGTCGCAGATCGTCCAATCGGAATGCGAGAGAATCCCGTCCATGGCCTGACGGCTCCACTTGGCGGGATAGTCCGGCGTGGCCAACTTGGAGAGAGAGGCCGGGATCAAGCCCAGTGTGAAAGGGTTGAAACCCTGCCTCACAGCGCGGCTCATGATCTCAGGTTTGACGACAACGTCCGCGCGGGACGAATTGCAGACATCGCAAGGCATGGTTAATCTCCGGAATAATTAGTTATCCATTAATGTGCGATATATAACTTGTTCCTAATACAGGAACAAGCAAATAAACAAGGGCGTCGTCTCCGTTCCGGTGGACTTTGTATTTGCTTCCTGTCAACCGGGATGCAAGTATTTTGATCGGACGACCGCTTTCATTCTGCAGCGGTCAGGCTAAACAACGGAACGGGTGGGATCATGGGCATGACATTGGTGGTTTTGGCGGCGGGGATTGGAAGCCGGTATGGCGGACTGAAACAGATCGAGGCGGTGGGTTCCCACGGGGAGATTGTCATCGAGTACTCCGTGTATGATGCCATTCGCGCCGGATTTGACCGCGTGGTGTGCGTAATCCGCCGTGACATGGAGGCGGATTTCCGCGCCCTGGTATCGGCTCGTTTTGAGAAACACATTCCAGTCGATTTTGTGTTCCAGGACATGGCCGACATTCCCAACGGCTTCTCCGTGCCGGCGGATCGGAAGAAACCGTGGGGGACGGGACATGCCGTGCTGGCCTGCCGGGATGTTGTGAAGGGGCCGTTCGCGGTCATCAATGCCGATGATTTTTATGGGCGTCGTTCCTATGAATCGCTGGGGGCCTTTTTGAGGGAGGTCGGGCCGGACTCAGGCGACTACGGCATGGTGGGTTTTACACTGCGCAATACGCTCTCCGAGCATGGCCATGTGGCACGCGGCGTTTGCGAGGTGGATACCCATGGTCTGCTGACGCGCGTGGTGGAACGGACGAATATTGAAAAGGCCGGCGCGGGCGCCCGTTTCAATGAGGCCGACGGCGGGTGGACGCCCCTGACGGGCGATGAGGTCGTATCCATGAATATGTGGGGTCTGACCCCATCCCTCTTCGGGCATCTCCAGCGGGAGTTTCCTTTATTTCTGAAGAACAACATAACCCATCCCAAGGCTGAGTTCTTTCTGCCCACGGTGGTGGATGGACTGGTTGGCGCGGGAAAGTCCTCGGTGAAGGTGCTCTCCACGCCCGAACACTGGTTTGGCGTCACTTATCCGCAGGACAAGGCGGTGGTGGTGGAGGGGATACGTCAACTTGTGGATAAAGGCGTCTATCCGGAGAAACTCTGGGCTTAAAGGGACTTATCTGCTTCCTAATCATAATCGTAATCTTAATCGTAATCCTCTCTGGGGCAATAGATTACGATTACGATTACGATTAAGATTAAGATGGATAATCAATCTTAAGTAAGGGTTCTTCAGGTCTTCGGGAAATTCATAACTTCGGCTATGACGAGACAGACGTCGTCATCGAAGGATGCTGCTGTGGAGAAGGTCTCGGCATCGCCCGCCATGGCGGGGAGCAGTTCGTTCGGGGGCAATGCCAGATGCGTCCTGGCGCTCGCGAAGAGTCTGTCCTCGCCATATTGTTCCCGGGCTGCGCCCTCCACCTCGGTGATGCCGTCGGTATAGACCAGGACGCCGTCTCCCAATTCAAGAGGCCGTTCGATCACGGGGTAGGTAAACTTATCCATGATGCCGAGGGCGGGGCCGAGAGGTTCCTCCTCGTTTCGAAGGGGGACTACCGTGCGCCGGGTTCGGTTGGTCAGAAGCGGGTTCGGATGCCCGGCATCGCTGAACACAAGGCGCCGTTCCTTCAGGTCAAAAAGAATATAGGCGGCCGAGACGAACATGAATTCCTCGGCATCGTGAAGGATGGTCATGAATTCCCGGTTCATGTGGGAGAGGAACAGGCCGGGGTTGTCGGCAATCGGGCGCAATTCCTCGACCATGCTCCGCATGATCGCCGTGATCAGGGCGGCGCGCATGCCATGGCCCATCACATCGCAGACAAACAGGCCCGCCTGATGCTCGGAGATGGGCAGAATATAATAGAAATCCCCGCCCAGCGTGGTGCTTGACCGGTAGAGATGGTTGAATGTCAGGAGGGCGTCCTCATGGCCGGTGCCTACGGGAAACACGGAACATTCGCGCGGGAGCAGCGCGAGTTGAACCTCGCGGGCCATGCCGAGGTCGGCGACCATTTCGGCATTTCGGATCCGGAGTTGTTCGGCATATTGCTCGCGTTGCGCCTCGGCGCGGCGACGTTCGGTGATGTCATTGAAAGAGAGCACAATGCCAATCAGTTCATCGTCGGTATTGAATGTGGCCGTGGCGGCCGCCTGCACATAGAACGTGGATCCATCGGAGCGGCGCGCCTCAACCTCCTGATTCCACGTCTGGGTCGCCGATACCGTTTCGAGGATGGTTGCCGCGAGGGCCGGGTCGCTGAACAGGTCAGACAGGGTCAACGCCTGGGCCGCTTCCTGTGTTTCAATTCCCCACATTCGCAAGGCCGCGGGGTTGCCGTACATCAGGTGCGTCTGGAGGTCGGCGATGGCAATACCGCTTCCGGCCAGTTGAATGGCCGTGTGTTCGGTGCGCAACTGTTCCTCGGACTGGCGGCGAAGGGTCACGTCGCGGACGAAGAAGCACAGGTAATCCTGTCCGGACAAAAAAAGTCTGTTAATGGCGGTTTCGGTGGGCAGAATTGAGCCATCCTTGCGGACAAAGAAGGCCTGGAGCAACACGAATCGGGTATTGGCCAGGTTTTCGCGGATCATCGGGAGCAGTGTTTCGTCAGCGCCGTAAAGCAGGTCAAACACTTCCATGCGGCACAATTCATCGTGTTCATACCCGAGGAACTGAGTCAGCCGCACGTTGGTGTCCACGATGCGACCGGAATAATCGGTGATGACGGCGCCGTCGTAAACATTTTGGAGCAGTTGCTGAAAATCCGAGTCGCCAATGGTGCTGACGGCGGATTTGGCCTTGGTAATGCGTATGGTGGGGCGCCGGGGGGCGACCACCGGGGTATGACCTGCCATTTTTTCGCCCAGTATGTCGGGGGTCAGATCAATTCGCATGGTGCGGGAACTTTCCCGCGCCGTGGATGAAGATGGGTTGTCGATTCCTGTGTGCTCCATAATGTCCGCACCTCACGTGACTGCTCCACACCGTATCACGGGACAGCCGCCAACACAAGACGGCTGTCTGTTGTCGATTTTGTCGATTCGCCCTTGGGTCATGCACCCTCCGCAATCCGACACCGGAAACCGGAAACCGTTTCTTGAATCTTCCATCACAATTGACTAACTTGAAAAGAATACAAGTGTGGCAAGCGGGCACTGAAGGGTATAGAGGATGAATTGGAAATCAAAAGAGCTTTATATTATTGGCGGGTCGAACGGGGCTGGCAAGACCACCTTTGCCAAAGAGTTTCTGCCCCGTTATGTGCGGGGTGGGGTTCGATTTATTAATCCAGACCTGATTGCGGCGGGACTTTCTCCATTCGATCCGGATGCCGTGGCGGCCCGGGCGGGGCGGTTGATGTTGGACGAAGTCGGGCGCGCAATCCTGACCGGTGAGTCGTTTGCATTCGAATCAACGCTTTCCGGGAAGACCTACCTCCGTCTGATTCGGCAGGCTCAGTTGGCAGGGTATGTCATGCGTCTGTTTTATCTCTGGGTTCCCGATCCTGCGTTGGCGGTGGCCCGCATCCAGGATCGGGTTGAGAACGGCGGGCATAATGTGCCGGAACCAGCCGTTCGCAGGCGGTACGGACGGACGCTGCATAATTTTTTCAATCTGTACCGTCCATTGATGGATACCGTGCATTTCTTCGATAATACCGGGGATAGGCCGGAGTTGGTGTTTAAGGATGAAAGCGGTTGCGTTGAGGTATATAATCCGACGCAGTACCAGAGCTTGATGTCGAAATGGAGCACACAATGAAGCAGGAAGTCCAGGAGCAGACCCTCACGGAGAAAGCGCTTACGGCGATGAAGGATGCCGTGCGCGGCGTCGTGGAGGATCATCGCCGTCGCAAGCGCCCACTGACGACCTGGGAGAATGGCAAAGTGGTTTACCGTGACCCCGTGAGCGGGCAGGCCGTTCGCGAAGATACCGCGCCTTATAAGACCGCGAATAACAAATAGTGCATGAGCAGCAAGTTGTTGAATCGAAGCATGCACCCGACATGCACCCGGCAAGTACCCGACATGAACCTGTAAAAGGATGACCATTCGGGAGGCGATAGATGAGCTCCAGCGGCGACGGATGGATTAGTCCAGTCGTTTCCGGAATTTGAGCGAGGCCAGGCCCAGAATCGCGATGCCCCAGAGCAGGAGCATGAGGGCGGGGTGCCACAGTTCAGTCCAACCGGTTCCCTTCAGAAACAGGCTGCGCACGATTTCCAGATAATATTTTAGCGGAATGAATTGGGCCAATCCCTGAATCACGGGCGGCATGTTCTCCACGGGGAAAATGAATCCGGAAAGCAGCACAAAGGGCATCATCACAAAAAATGCCGCCACCAACATGGCCTGCTGCTGGGTTTTGACCAGCGTCGAGATAAACAAGCCCAAGCCAAGCGTCGTGAGCAGGAACAGGCCGGAGAAGGCATAAAGCAGGAGGAGGCTTCCCCGTAATGGCACCCCGAATACCCCGAGAATCACCCCCAGCGCCAGGGTGATCTCAATGAATCCGATCACCACAAAGGGAAGCAGTTTTCCGATCATGAGTTCCGTCGGCCGCAAAGGAGTCACGATGAGTTGCTCCATCGTGCCGTCCTCGCGCTCCTTGACCAGCGCCATACTGGTCACGATCATGGTCGTGACCAGAAGTAAAACGCCCATCAGGGCCGGCACCATGTGGTAACGGGACAGGAGGCGGGGGTTGTACCAGGCACGCGATTCGACGGTCACGGAAGGAGTCCGGATGCCTCGCCGCGCCAGAGCCTGGGTTTCAATCGTGACCAGTCTGCTGGAATAGAGTCGTGTGGCCTTGAGGAGATAGTTCAAGCCGTTGACTCCGAAGTTGCTGTCCGATCCATCCACCAGAACCTGCACCGGGGCGGGTTGCCGGTTCAGGAGATGTTTGGCGAATCCGGCCGGGATCACCAGAACCAGCCCGGCCTTGCCTGATACCAGCGTGTTTCCGTCGCCGGTTTCCGGGCCTGTGGCCGTGACGATCTGAAAGTATCCCGACGCGGCGAGCGCCCGGCCATATTCACGGCTCTGCGTGGAGTGATCGTTGTCCCGCACCGTGACGACGATGTCCCGGATATCCGTGTTGGCCGCAAACCCCATCACCAGCAACTGGAATAGTGGCGCGACGAGAAGAATGCCCAGCAAACTCCGATCCCGGCGGATCTGCGCGAGTTCCTTGATGAGGAGTACCGTGATGCGGTGCAGTGATATCATGCGGCCTTCCTTGTCCGCAGGGACGCCAGGATGTTGAACACGAGTCCCAGTACAACCAATCCCAGAAGGTGAGGCCAGATGTCCGCGAACCCCGCATTCTTCAGGATGATGCCTCTGATGGCCGCGACGAAATAGCGGGGGATGACGAGCAGGGTGAGCGCCTGTACCGGAAGCGGCATGTTGGGGATCGGGAAGATGAAGCCGGACAGGATGATGGCGGGAAGAAGGGAGGAGAGCACCGCCACCTGAAAGGCCATCTGTTGTGAGCGGGTGATGGTGGAGATCAGCACACCCATCCCGAGCGCGGCAAACAGAAACAGGAAGGTGGTAAGCCCGAGCAACCAATAGGATCCCTTGATCTCGACTCCGAAGAGGAGCCGTCCGAGGAGCAGCACCATGATCATGGTGATCAGGCAGATGACGACGTAGGGCAGGATTTTCCCGAGGATCAATTCTTCCGGCTTGATGGGCGAGACCATGATCTGTTCCATGGTTTCGCGCTCTTTTTCGCGAACGATGGAGAGCGATGTGGCGACGACGGCGGAGAGCATCAGAAGGAGGCCGATCAAACCCGGCACCAGGAACTTGGCGCTGGTCAGTTCAGGATTGAACCAGAGACGCGGCTCGGGTTGAACCAGGGGGAGGGCGACTGGCACGCCTGCCCGGCTCAAGGCCTCGAACCTGACCTTGCGGCTGAGCCGGTCGGCGAGGGCGTCAAAATAGCCGATGGTGGTGGCGGCGGTATTGGCGTCGCCGGCATCGACCAAGACTTGAAGACTGACCGGCTCGCCGCGGGCCAGATCCCGGGCGTAACCTCGGGGAATCATGAGGACGGCCCGCACACGGGCGCGATTGAGCAGGTCGCCGGCCTCGCCGGGCGAGGCCAGACGGGCGGCCAAATCGAAATAGGGATTCTGGAAAAGACTATCCTGCAAGTCGCGGCTTTCCTGTGTGCGGTCTTCGTCCAGCACGGCGACCCGGATATGTTTGACGTCGAACGAGAGCGCATACCCGTAGAGCGTCAGGAGCATCGCAGGCACGAAGATGAGGAGGCCCAATGAGAGTGGATCCCGCCGGATCTGGCGGAATTCCTTTTTCAAGATGGCCCAAAATCGTCTCATGGCACTACGTGACGGCACGATTGGCGAGTTTGATGAACGCCTCTTCCAGTGTGGCGGTGGCGGTTTGACGCTTGATTCCGGAGGGGGTGTCGAGGGCGATCAGCCGCCCGGCGTTGATGAACCCGATGCGGCCGCAGAATTCGGCTTCATCCATGAAATGGGTGGTGATGAGGATGGTGATACCGTGCCCGGCCAGGTCGTGAATCAAATCCCAGAAGAGTCGGCGGGCGACCGGATCGACGCCGCTCGTGGGTTCGTCCAGAAACAGGATCGGGGGTTCATGAAGAACCGCGCACCCCAGCGCCAGTCTCTGCTGGAGCGCTCCCGAGAGTGTGCCCGTCAGGTGTTTTTCAAACCCCTTCAGGCCGGCCAGGGACATCATGGCGGCAGAACGATCATGGAGCCGCGCCCCCTTCAAGCCGTAGATGCCGCCGAAGAAGGCCATGTTTTCGGCAACCGTCAGATCCTTGTAAAGACTGAACTTCTGCGACATGTAACCGATGTTCTGGCGAACGCGTTCCGGGTCGCGGTTGATGTCAAACCCATGGACCCGGGCGGTTCCCGATGACGAGGAGAACAGGCCGCACAGCATCCGGATGGTGGTGGATTTACCCGCGCCGTTGGGTCCCAGAAACCCGAAAATCTCCCCGCGCTCCACGGTGAATGAAACGTGATCCACGGCCGTAAAGCGACCGAAGACCTTGGACAGGGCCTCGACTATGATCACCGGGTTCATGGGGCCAGTCCTCCCGTGGCGTGCTTCAACGCGGCCTGGGCCAGGAGGATGTTCGCCTCCGCCGCGATACGCTGGGCCGTGGTCTGGGTGAGTTTGGATTGCGCCTCCAGCACGTCTGAATGCCGGGTCATCCCATTCTTTAGCAGATCGGTGGCCACGTCGAGATTTCGCCTGGCACCGGTCTCTGCATGGCGGCTTGTTTCGAGCCGCTTCAGGGCATGGAGAAGGGTCAGGTGTGCCGTTCGAACCTGACTGACGACCGACTCCTCAGCGGCCTGGAGGAGGAGGGCCTCGCGGGTGGCGCGGGCCTGCGCCTCGCCGGTGCGGCCACGGGTCAGTCCGCCGTCAAAGAGAGTCCACGTCACCACGGCGCCGATCACGGCATCGTCCCGCCACTGGTCATCGGGCGGAAAATCGCGCGGGTTGGGGCGTCCCTGTTCATAGCGGGCAACAAGGGCGAGTTGGGGGCGTGACTCGGCGAGGGCGGCTTCCACCAGGGCGGCGCCGGCGCGGGCGCTGAGGCGCAAGGCAACCAGATCAGCCCGGTTGGAAAACGATTGCCTGAGGCACTCTTCCAAAGGAATAACCGTCAGGTTCCCCGGTTGCAGAACCGGTTGTTGCGGAGTCTCCGTCTCGCCCCAGTCCCGGCCGGTCAACCGTGACAACTCTATCCGGTTCAGTTCAGCCTGTTGATCGGCGTCATCGAGTTGGAGTTGAGTCTGGTCGAGCGAGACATCCACCGCCAGCCTGTCATTGTCCGTGGCCAATCCGGCTTTTTCAAGGTTCACGGTGTCGGCGGCGAGCGCTTTCATACGGGTTAAGGCCATCTGAAGCGCTTTAGATTGCTCCAGCGCCTTGCTCCAACTCCAGTAGGTGGTCAAGGTTTGAAGCATCATATCGGCGACGTTGGAGGTCAGGGACTGGCGGGCCGCCTCCTCCCCCAGACGGGCGCTGAGTTTCTGTTGGGTCGCACGGCCTCCCGTGTAGAGA
>Ga0194060_10003130_pt1 | contig 11741 bp, 8 predicted proteins | sample SepL225m_MetaG_FD_163427 | JGI IMG/M metagenome (GOLD analysis project Ga0194060, IMG submission 163427) | Anoxic zone freshwater microbial communities from boreal shield lake in IISD Experimental Lakes Area, Ontario, Canada - Sep2016-L222-5m | ecosystem: Environmental > Aquatic > Freshwater >... | reverse complement strand
TTGACATAGCGCCTGTAACAAACCACATTTCGATCACTTATGTGTCATTCTGCGCTGACCAAACCTACGTTCACCCGCTGCACCGCCGCCGCGCTTCTGAGTGGTCTGATGTTTCTCATGGCCGCAGCCAGCCAGGCCTCCGTGCTATACTCCTGCCCGGGAGGCGCCGGGGGCGACTTTAACTCGGAAGGGTTCTATATGCCCAGCTATCCGGGAGTGACGCTGGACTCCGCGACCTTGAAACTGCTCGGCGAAAAGGCGGGAACGTACCAGGTTTCGCTGACTGTGCGCAGCAACGCCTATAACGGCCCAGTCTTGGGCGTGTCCACGGTCACGATTACTCTAAACCCTGCTTCTGGCGCCATGGTGAGCACAACGTTCCCATTTGCGTCGGTGCCGATGCCCAAAGGGGGCTTGGTCTGCTTCATCCTCTCGGTAGTGGCGGGGCAGAGTTCCAGAATTTACTACGATGTTGGTCCGGTGTCGGGCGGTTGCCCCGAGGTAATCGAAACCCAGGACACGACGCCACCATTGAGTACATTCCGCCGGTACGGCGTGGCCTTGACGCTAACCGGCGCGCTCGGAACGATCACTCCGGGATGGTCGATTCAGGCAGCGATCAACGCGGCCGTGCCCGGCGAGACGGTGTTTGTGGGCCCGGGAACATATCACGAGAACCTCAACCTGCGGAGCGGCATCAACGTGGTGGGATCGGGATTCAGCGCCACGTCCCTGCAAGGTACGGGCGATGTCCGCGTGGTGAATTCGATTAACGTCACGAACGCGCGGTTCGCCGGCTTTCAAATCACCGGGAGCGGCACGAGCATCGTTTCGGCGGGTGTTTGGATTAACGGCGGCAACCTGATGCTGGACAGCAATTGGATTCTGGGCAACACCAACGGCGTCTGGATAAGTCCAGGCAGCAGCCCGATTGTCCGCAACAACCTCATTGAGCGCAGCGGGAACCCTCCGGCAAGCGGCGACAGCGCGGGAATTGTTTGTCAGAACTCCACGCCGCTGATTACCGGCAATCTTATCGTGAACGGTCGGAGCCAGGGCATCCGCTGTGAAACCTACAGCGGACCTTTGACCGGCGCACAGATCATCAATAACACCATCGTGGGTAATCCCAATTATGGCATCGCCTGCTGGTACGGCGCGATGCCGACGATCAAGAACAACATCCTCGCCAGCAACGGCAGCGGCATCATAGGAGACGCCCCGACCGGCCCGCCCAGTTCGTTCAACGATCTTTGGGCCAACAGCGTGGCGAATTACAGCGGCACGGCCACCGCCGGCCCCGGCGATCTCGCGCTCGATCCGCTGTTTGACAATACTTCGCCCAGCCAGTTTGCGCTGGCGGTCGGTTCGCCCTGCATCCACGCCGGCGATCCCAACCCCGTTTATAACAACCCGGACGGCACGCGCAACACCATGGGGGCCTACGGCGGTTCCAGCGCGCTGACGCCCGGTCTGATCACCACCCTTACCACCGGTTTCCTCTTTAACAGCATTGGCAGCATCCCCGCGTCTTCCATCTCGATCACGCTTCCGCGGGCCGGTTTGGCGAATGTTGACACCGCCACCGCCACCGCTTTGCAGATTCCGGCCTGGGAGGACTCGCCGTTTGGCGGCCTGGTCCAACTCCACGGCCTGTTCGGCTCAAGCGACACCACGGTCCAGTACTATCAGATCCTGGGCGCCAAGTGGAATGGGGATACGCCGCCGGGTCCGGCCAACTTTACGCCGGTGCTCGATCCCCTGAACAAAATCAAGTACACCATCGCAACGAATGGCTGGGTCGTAGCCTCGCTCGTGAGCGTGGGGCCGGACGCCAACGGGCTTTATTTGCGGACGGATCGTCCCGATTCCGGCTATTGGACTTCGCCCGATCTCAAGTTGCTGTTGAACACGCTCGCGTTGCAGAATTCCCGTTACGATTTCATCTGCCGCGCCTATGCCACCAACAACCTTTCCTCCCTGATCCCGCTCACCAGCAATTCCCTCAGCAAGGTAACGCTCTGGATTGACAACAACGGCGTGGTCGTCAACCTGGCCCAAGTGCTGGACTTAAATTCCAACTCCATTCCCGAGTGCGGCATCATCCCGCTTGCCACCGCCCGGCAAAACCTCCAATTCGAATTCACGGCCTACCATCCGAGTGGCTTCCTGCACAGTTATTCCCTCGGTTCCTATTACGGCCGCAACCACTACGGAGGCAACATCGCGTACGACCAATACGCCGGCGCGCACGCCGCTGCCGGCCCGTCTTGGATGGGTACCGGGCCCGGAGCCTTCATCTCCAATTCCTTGCCCGCCCAGGTGGCCGGCAGCCTGGCCGACTGGCAGACTTGCGCCTACCAATTCCAATTGTCGGCTTGGGCCCGTACCACCGACGGGGTCAACCGCATTTACGGCAACACCTTCAACGACCACTATTACATTAACGTCGGCGCGACGCCCCCCGCCAGTTGCCTGGGCGATCTCAATAGCGATGGCCGCGTCGATGGGCTGGACTTGGCCATCTTTGCGCGACGATTCGGGACCAATTGCGTGCCGGGCGGGCCGTAGGAGATGTAAGGACTAACCCCCGACTCATAGCAGCAGTACCCTTATGAAATCCTATCTCTATCTCTGCGCGGCGACCATCGCCGCCTTCGCTTGCGCCAGCCAGTCCGTATCGGCGTCGGTTAATATCTATGGCGACACCGACACGGACGGCACGAATGTTACCGTTCACATCTACGCCGACCTTGGCACCAATTCGCTCGTAAGTTTCTGCGTCCGGTTGCATTACGATGCGAGCCACTTGCAGCTCCTCGCTGCCGCGAAAAATGCGGCCGTGTGGCAGCTCTCCAATGGGCGAACCATCTATCCGTACGCCGATCCCGACACCTCCACGGCTGGCGAAGTGATCCTCCTGGGAGCAAAATTTGACGGCCTCAATCCGCTCCAAGGTGTTTCCGGCCAGCATGTCCTCATGGGTGCCGTGACGTTCGGGCGCCTCAGTTCCGCACCGCCCGCGTTCACGTTGGGCCTCGGCCGCCCAACCGACTTCAACAACTTCGTCACTACCGGCGGCACCGTCCTGGATGCCGCCCCCGGTGGGATTGTCCTCGGCGACGTTACCCCCCTGCAAATGATTGGCGTTACCCCCGGCCCAGGTTGGGTTGCCGTGCAGTGGCAGGGTGGCACCCAAGCCACGCAGTACCTGCAAAGGCGCTTCTCGTTGGGCACGAATGGCCAATGGGTCGATATCTTTACAAATCCACCTCCGACTGCTACGACGGTTTCGTATACCAATCCGATTGGCACCAACGGCACGATGTTCTACCGAGTCCGGGCTCAGCCCTGATTCGGGCGGCGCGCTGCCCGTGAGGGGTTTGTGGCTGGCTGGAGGGAATGGCGACCAAGTGTTGCGCCTTCATCTTTTCACGGCCCACAAAGGGGGCGCCCATGAGATTGTCACATCCTTCACCCGCAGTTTAATGAAAGAGACCGTGTTGAGCCCGAGGCTGACCACGCCGCCGCGCTCGCCGCAATCGAGGCTCGCGAGCACCAAGCGCTCACGCATACGCCCGCCCGCGCTCTCGGCAGTTGCTCCCGCGCCATCTCATTCTGGAAAGGCCATCACCTCTACCAGGTGGCGGCCTGTGTTGGCAGAATTGTGCGTCTGCTGAATACGCAGAAAGCGGGTGTCGCGGGGAGTGAAACGGCACGTGTAACCAGCGCGGGTGGATAAGTCGTGGTTGTCCCGACGATCGGCCACCGTTTCCCAGTGCTCGCCGTCTTTGGACGCCTCGACGGTAAACCCGTAATAGCGCTCATCGCCGTAATAGCCCACCACGACAACACGCCCGACCACCACTGGTTTCTCAAGGTCCAGCTGCCACCACGGGTTCTTGTCATTGTTGACGTCCGTGGCCCAGTAGCTGTCGGTGCTGCGCCGCCGGCCGTCGTTGGCCAGATTGGCGCCATGGCCGGGCAGGGCACTGGAGCATGTCGCCGGCTTGCCGGTTGCCAGATTCGGCTCCTCGGGCGCATACATCTTGGCCATCTCCGCGTGATACTTATCCCATAGCCGCTGCGATACTTTGAACGAATCCCCGCGCGGTCGCGTGGGATACGATTCGTGCTGATCTGCCCAGCGACGCTCCCATTCCTGCAGTTCACGGTCAAAGGCGGCCGCGTCGAAGCTGCTCCCCGACGCCAGCGCCGCATCGGCGGCGGCAAAGAACTTCTCCCAGCGGGGCAGGTAAAAGCCGGTCAACATGCCGGACCATTGCCGCCTCGAGTAGTCCCGGATCGCCGTTTGATCCCCCCACATGGTTAAGACCCGCCGCGCGTTCCACTCCAGGCGGTCCTTTTCTGCCGTGGCCTCGCCCCACCGCCGCGCTTCCTCCAGCCAGCTCCCCAGCAAATACTCCGGACGTGTTGCCAGCAATTCATCCAGGTCACGGATCAAGTTCAGCATGCTTTTCGCAGCCGCCTGGAACAACTTCCGGTCCTTGGCGCGCCAGGCATCGTTTGCCTGGGCTGGCAGCTCCGCTGAATAATTGGCCAGGACCTGTCGTGTCACGCTGACGAGATCGAACCGATAGGCATCTGACTTCCCGGCTGCCGACGCCGCCCGCAGCAGATGCTCCCACGCGCGCGCCAGCCGTTCGTTGCTGTAAGGCAGGTCTCCGGCGGGTTGGAATGATGGAGGAGCGGCAAAAGCCGGCACAACCTCGTGTTGACCAGTGAAGGCCGTCTCCTTAAGGATCGCCCAGGCCGCCTCGGAGTCCGGATTGCGCCCGCCATGGACTCGCCGCGCATAATCGCGCACCCACTGGTCGAGGTCCACCGACTCCGCTCGCCAGGCTTGCTCAAAGAGAAAGTCGAATATGACCGGATTGTAATCCAGGCCCTCGTTGACGAATCCGATCCCGCTCAACTTGCTGCCCAGCGGGTTGCGCCGCGCGGCCGGCAGGTCAGAGTGGATTCGATTCAAAGCACCGCCGAGATAGACGCAATCGCCGAAGTTATGCACGGCGCACCACGCCCACGGTTTGCCGCAAAAGGCGCGCGTCCTGTCCCACACCGGCGTCACGTCGCAGAAGAGATCCAGCACCAGCATCCGCGAGTCCGGCACGGCACCCAGGAATGATTCAATCCGCGGCTGGGTCCAGAACTGGGCCTGGTTGAAAAACGTCCATCCCTGCAGGACCCACACGGCCTCCGGGTCGGTCTTGGCCATCCCCTCGTAGATTGCCCGGCCGGTCGCAGCCAGGAAGTTGGTCTCCCCGCTCGGCGGCGTCATTTCAATGAACGTGTCCGCAGCGTAAAGGTGATCGGTGCCGTACAGCCGCCGCTGCTCCTGGAGAAAGGTCGTCGCCATGCGATTGAACAGCGGATCCAGCGGGTCCAACAGGCAAGTCTCCCACTCTATCCAGCGGACCTTGTGCAAGCGGGCATCGGGGAAGCGCTTGGCGGTCGCCGGCGGCACATGTCCCGTAAAGCCCTGCAGCACTGGGGTCATCCCCAGCGCGCGCTCGCGGGCCAGGATTTGCTTTTGCAACGCTTCGTGGCGGGGGATCCAGGACTTAGGCAACGGTCCGCCCCAGCCATCGAGGCATCCCATCCAGCCAAACGAAAGGAAAGGTGGGCCAGCAAAGAAGGTGCCCATATCTTCGTCGGAAAATCCGAGCTGCTTTGCGGCATTGGCCCAGACCGCCTCCTGGCCGGTTACCGACAGTGGCGCATTCACGCCATTGAGCGCCATCCAATCAACCAAACGCTCCCACTGTTCCCAGTCGTACCACGGCAGCGAGTAACCGAAGCAGCAGTAGTTCAGGAAATATCGCCACTGGTCCTGGCTTACCCGGCGAACTTTCGACTGCACCTGCGGCAGAGGCTCCGGGAGGCGCATCTGCTGTGACTTCAGGGAATAATGACACTGGCAATAGTACTTGAGATACCAGTTCAGCGCGGAGCCGACTGCCACGCCGTTGTTCCCCCGCAACACGATCTTATCCCCGCTGCTCTCGATCTCGAACACGTCGCGCCCCTGGTCGGCGGGGATGATTTCGACGCGAAATTTGTTGCCCGGCGTGACCCGCTGCACGAGCTCGCGGGCCGCCTGTTCCGCCGTGGCTTGCGCCTTCGCTTCCTGCGCGACGAAGGCAGCAGCAAGCAGCCAAACTATCAGACCTGTTATTCCTTTCATAGCCGTATCAACTTGTTCCGCAGCCGGCTGGATTGCCTGCTGGCACGGGCATTGTTCAACGTCCCGGCCTCAAAGGTCAAGGCGGACAAACGACCGAACATCCCCCGCGCACTTCGCCATGCTGTTCGCGGCGCAGAGTCCGCGCCACGAACAACTCCACCAGCGCCCACACTTCTTCCTCCCCCGAGTTTTCCATGCAACAAGGGGCGGGAAACCGGCAGTAGTCCGAGCATGGCTTGTAGGGGCAGGCCTTGCCTTCGAGCCATTGCGACGCCGGATGCAGCGGGGCAAACCACTCGGGCATTTGCGGGCCAAACAGCGTAAAAGTGGGCACTCCGCAAAATGCGGCCAGGTGGCCTGGCCCGGAATCATTCCCAATGAACGCGCCCGCACGTTCCGCCAGAGCGAAGAGCTCGGTGACCGTCCGCAGCGCGGCAACGTTTTCTTCCCCGGCCTCCAGCCACCAGGCCTCCTGGTCCGGGTCGCAGGCGACTTGCACCCGATACCCCTGCTGCCGCAGCCGGGTGACCAAACCGCGATACCGGTCCAGGGGCCAGACGCGCACCGGCTGACCGGCGCCCGTGTGGACCAGGATTTCACCGTCGGGACGCAAGTACGGCAGCGTGAGCGCTCCGCGCGAAGGCATGTCAAAGCCGAGAACCTGGGCCATGACACGCCAATTCTCGTAACGATGCGCCTGCGGCTCCGGCCGCGCCAGCGGCTTCGCCAGGCTGATCCCGCTCCCCAGTCGCGGAAAGCCCAGGCGCGTCTTCGCCCTGGCCAGCAGCAGCAGCAAATGGTCACGCGGGTCCCACCGCGCGGACAAGCCGAAGTCGAAACGCTGCGCGCCCAGGCTGTTCCGGAGCCGGAACATTTCTCCCCAGGGCCAGGCCAACAGGCGATACTTGTGCTTGAACGCCGTCCACGGAGCGACAAAAGGGACCACCCTTGCGTCGGGCCAGAACCGCCGCTGGAGATCCACCGCATAAGGCTTCGCCAGGAGCGTCACCTCGTACCGCTGGCTCGCCGCCTGCAGGAATGGGGTGGCGATGATCAAATCGCCCAGACCCCAGAGTTCAACCACCAGGAGTTTCGGCTTCACAGCGGGCACTGGGCAATCAGCTTAGGGTCCGGCGCTCTCACTTTCCGGCAATAATCAGGTCCAGCCGCTTGCTGTGTTCCGCGATGGACAGGTCGCCCCCCTCGATGGTCAGCCAGCCGTTATAGCCGATCTTGTCCAATGCGGCGCGGACGGCTGGCCAGCGGACGCTGCCGTCGCGGATATTCACGAAATTGCCTGCGCCGGGATCTGACTCGCTGAGCTTGAAATCCTTGACGTGGCACTTGGCGATCAGGCTGCCGAGCGTGAGGATCCATTGCTCCGGCGGCGCGTATTTCACGTGGTTGCCGATGTCGAAGTAGGCCTTCACCCAGGGATTATTAAAGGAAGCCACGAAGTTTTGGAAGACCGCCGGCTGCACCCAAAGGTTGTTCCACACATTCTCCAGCGCGATGACCACACCGCACTTCTCGGCGACGGGGATGAGCCGCTTGACCTGCTCGCGCGAGGTGTCAATGGCGTGATTGTGGGCCTTAAGGTAATCGGCATAGGGCGCGTTGTCTCCGGCGACCACGCGCGTGAGGTGGTTGGTCTGCGGGTCAAACTCGATGGCAAACTGCCGCGGCGCGGGCATCTTCATGCCGCCGATCCGGCACGGCACCAGCAGCACAGCGTCCGCGCCGTACGCCTGTGCCGCGCGCAAAGCGTCCTCGGTGACCGCTCGCGTCTGCGCCACCTTGCTTGGGTCGTCGCTGTTGAACTCCGCCCACCCGCGCAGCACGGAGTGGATGCGCATGCCGCACTTTTCCGCGACGGCGCGGCAGCCCTCCGCCTCCTGGGGCGGCAGGATGCCCGCCTCGACGCCGTCGAAGCCCGCGTCTTTGAGTCGCTTAAGCTCGTCCTCTGTCGGTTTGTTAACAATGACGGCCTTGTGGAGCTTCGTCTTGAACACAGGGTCCGCGTCGCGGGCCTTCCCGCGCAGTGGGCACAGGCCGAGACCAAGCCCGGCGGCAATAGCGGTTGAAGTAGTGAGAAAATCACGGCGGCTGAAGTTTTGTTTCATAAGCGCGGCAATTTTGGACTAAATCTCAAAGTGCGCAACTACCTAGTCAGGGCAATGAAGGGCGCATCCTTCGGATCCACGTCTCGGCCCAAGCGGCGGGCCTCCATCCAAGTGCCGATAGGGATACCGCCTTCTTCGACGAAATGGACATGGGCGAGACATTCCGCCAGATCCTCTTCGCTCAGTTCCGTGGCCTTGGCGATCCGCTCCTCGTGCTGGAAAAGCTCGACGAAAACGAAGCGCGGGCAGTGGAACGTCGGCCCGCTGCCGGTTAGGAATCGCATCCGCAACGCGCTCTCTCCGCGCAGCAGCAAGGAGAAAAGGATATGCCGACTGGGAGCAGGTGCTTCTGCTCCTGCCGCTGTTGTTCGATCGGCGTCCCGGGGGCAATTTGCACCATTTCCGCTTGGTTTTAGTCTTGGCTCTCCCGCTTTATGCGGCATCCTCCGGACATGCCAATGGCCAATCGAGTGATCGACTGATGCCTATGAAATCAAAATTGCGACCTGGCCTAGCGCTTCGCGTGCTGTTTCCGGTTTGCGCTTTGTTCGGATGCCTGGCCCGTGGCAGCCTGGCACGGGAGACTCAGGTCGAGGTCCTGGCCAGGGTGGAGGTGACCGCTCCAATCACGGCGCTTGATCTGCCGGTTCATGCCTGGCTCCAGGATGCGTTGGGGCAGGAGTATCTGCTGGTCATTTGCGCGGAATCCCGTCTGGCCAAGTCCACCTGGCCCTATCGAATCCTGGACTCAGACGCGTTAGCGGAAGAATATGTGCTAGCGAACACCAGACGTGCGGGAGCAGGAGCTGCCGCAGCCGAGCGATATTCGGTTGTGCATGACGACGGCCTCCGGTTAGTCATGCGCGTCACGCCGGCCCGGGCCGAGGAGCTGGCCGACATGGGTTATGCAGTCCAGCGGCTAAGCCAGGAGCCCATCGTTTTGCGCCGCGCGCAGCCAGCAGGCGAAGGGATGCTGAAACAAAGGAAGGGCCTCGAAGGGTTCAGTCCGAATCCGCTGGTGGGCCAGATGGTCAGCCGGGTGCAACCGTCCGATTTGCTGGCCCTCCTGAGGCGGGTCAGTGGCGAAGAACTCGTGGTGGCCGGCGGCGATCCGTATGCGATCAGCACCCGCCACACGGGCTCGGGCCTTCCGGTGCGGAAGGCGACTCAGTTTGCGTATGAACGCCTGCAGGCGCTCGGTCTCGATACGCGCTATCACAACTGGAGCCACAGCGGATATACCAATCGAAATGTAATCGGCGCACAGCCGGGTACCGCTCGCCCCAATGAAGTAGTGCTGATTACTGCCCACCTGGACGACATGCCGGCAGGGGTGCGCGCGCCAGGCGCGGATGACAATGCCAGCGGATCCGTGGCCGTGCTCACGGCCGCCGAGCTCTTCGCGCAGCTTCGGCTCGAGCGCACCGTGCGGTTTGTCCTTTTCACCGGCGAGGAACAGGGGTTGCTGGGCAGCGCGCAATATGCCGCCGAGGCCGCGGCGGCGGGTGAGAATATCGTGGCCGTGTTCAACATGGATATGCTGGCCTGGGATCATTCCGGCGGTCCCGCGCTGCGCCTGCACACCCGCACCACCGGGAACCCCGGATATTCCAATGACCTGTTCATCGCCTCCGTTTTCACCAACGTGGTCAGCGCGTACGGGCTGAGTAATAGCCTGTCCCCGATCCTTACTCCCAACGCTGACGGAGCGAGCGACCACGCGTCTTTTTGGAACCAGGGGTATCCCGCGCTCTTTGCCGAAGAGGATTACCCCGAGGATTTCAATCCCTATTACCACTCGATAAACGATACGCTGGCGAACGTGAACTTGGATTATTTCACGGCCTTCACGCGGGCTGCTCTGGGGACGGTGGCACACCTGGCGGCCCCGACGGGTGCCGTTTCCTTTGAGGCTATCGAAGTTTCCAACAGCGACTGGACACCGGGAAGTGGCATCGGGGCCGGAGTTTTCTACGCCAGACATGTGGCGGACGCGACCGAGAGTGGGCCGGACCCGCGCGACCTGGCCTACTCCAACGCGCCTCCGAACGCGAACTCAAAATGGCTAAAGATCTCCACGGACCCCTACGGCGTGGATTTGATGACGGATTCGCGTCCCGCCGGCAGCCAAACGCCCTTCATGGGAAAACTGTCGGTGATTGACACAACCGGGCTGGGTGTCTCGTGCAGCAATCGGCTCCGCTTTGACTGCCTCACCCCACCGGATTCCAATCGCGTTTATACGGTGCGCCTGCACATCGATGGCCGTTACACCCAGCCGACGGGCGACTTTGACTGCGTCACCAATCTTCTGGCGGTTATCGCCGGCGGCGGTTATGTCGCTTTGCCAAGCCTCAACCAGGTCAGCAACGGAGTGATATACGGCACATGCGAAATCGTCGGCGCGGGCAATCCGATTTCCCTGAACATTGTCAACCCGCCAACGATCCTGCCCAACCGGCATTTCCACATTGGTTATTCCGGCACCCCGGGCTGCTTATTCTCCATCCAATCCTCGCCCGCAGTGACCGGTCCGTGGACCACGCTGACGAACATCCCGGCCGGCGTGACGGGCCTGTTCGATTTTGAAGATCCGACCGAAGGCGTGATGAACCGATTCTACCGATGTGGTTATCCCTGATCTGGCAAGTCCTCGCTAGCCTCAACTCAAATCCACCGGGTCAATGTCCACCGACAAAGAGACATCCTCCGGCAGCGACAGCGACCTCTCCAGCAACGCCAGGCGCTGGCTGAGCGCCGCCATGCGTTGCGCGCGCAGCATGATCTGGTAGCGATAGTAGGTCTCAGCCTTCACTAATGGCGCGGGTGCGGGGCCCACTATCACCAGGTCCTTGGTGCCGCCCACCGCCTTTTCCAGTTCCTGCTTCAGGTAGTCGGCGGAGAACTTCACCTTCTCCTCATTGCGGCTCTTGAGTGTCAGCAGGGCGATGCGGCCGAACGGCGGGTATTTGAGCTGCTCGCGGAATCCCATTTCCTGCTCGTAGAAGCCCTCGAAGTCGTGCCGGCGGGCGAATTGAATCGCCGGATGAAAGGGAGTGAAGGCCTGGACGACAACCTCGCCTTCGATGTCGCCGCGGCCCGCGCGCCCGGACACTTGGGTTAGCAGTTGAAAGGTGCGCTCGCCGGCGCGGAAATCCGGCTGATGCAGCGCGAGGTCGGCGTAAATGATGCCGACCAGGGTGACATTGGGGAAATGCAGGCCCTTGGCGATCATCTGTGTGCCGACGAGGATATCGATCTTGCCAACGCGGAAATCGCCGAGGATGCGGCGGTAATCCTCCTTCCGTTTCAGCGCGTCGGAATCCATGCGCACGACGCGCGCCTGGGGGAAGAGTTTGGCCAGCGTGGCCTCGACCTTCTGCGTTCCCAGGCCGGCGTAGCGAATCGCG
>Ga0194060_10003129_pt1 | contig 11742 bp, 12 predicted proteins | sample SepL225m_MetaG_FD_163427 | JGI IMG/M metagenome (GOLD analysis project Ga0194060, IMG submission 163427) | Anoxic zone freshwater microbial communities from boreal shield lake in IISD Experimental Lakes Area, Ontario, Canada - Sep2016-L222-5m | ecosystem: Environmental > Aquatic > Freshwater >... | reverse complement strand
GATTAGGGGTATAGCCACCACTGTAACCGACTGCTGTGCTGAAAATGTGGGGATATTGCCAGAATTTTCGTTCTGCCCCCCAAAAACAGCCTAACGCGAACACTGCTTGTTGTAAATGCTCTGGAAACGGAGGGGCAATCGGATTGCCTGTGATTAAATGTCGGTTAGTGATGAGTATAGGCGTTGATCTTCCTGCTAACGCATTAGCAGGGTCGGGTAAAACGAGCTTTTTTGATGAAAAAATCATGGCTTATGGTATGTTAGAAAATAGAATGACCTTTTTAGTGGAAACAACATGATAGAGCAAGATTTTTTACGCCGATTTTTATTTGAAGAATTAGGGGTGCGCGGTGAATGGGTGAATTTAACCGCCAGTTGGCAAGCAGCTAAACAACATCAACACGGTTCTGAGCCTGTGCAACAGTTGCTAGGTGAAGCGTTGGTAGCAGTGGTGATGTTGTCAGCGACCATTAAGTTTAAAGGCTCGATGATATTACAGGCACAAGGCGATGGTAACATTAAAACGTTAGTGGCACAGGCAACACATGAGCGCAAAATTCGTGGTCTAGTCAGAAGTACAGGTGATGTGGAAGCGGGGTCTTTAGAAACCCTGTTTGGACAAGGTCGCTTGGTATTAACCGTTGATGCTGGAAGTGTGCAACCATATCAAGGTATTGTGCCATTGCAAGGACAAAATTTAGCTGCTGCATTGGAAAGTTATTTTAGCCAATCTGAGCAACTCAATACCCGTTTGTGGCTGTTTGCCAATGAGCATCATGCGGCAGGCTTGTTATTGCAAGAACTCCCTACGAAAAACACCGACAAAGAAGATTGGCAACGTATTGAAATGCTAGCCAATACAATTACTGCGCATGAATTGTTAGAACTGGATTGTGAGTCCTTGTTGTTTCGTTTGTTTCATGAAGAAAAAGTACGCTTATTTGATGCTGAAGCGGTTGAATTTCAATGTGCCTGTTCACGGCAACGCATCGCACTAACCCTACGCGCTCTTGGTAGAGAAGAATTAGAAGGTATTTTACAAGAGCGCGATAAAATCAAAGTGGGCTGTGAATTTTGTAGCAAACGCTATTACTTTGATAAAATCGATGTAGAAACCTTGTTACTTGAAGAGCCTGTGGTTAATAATCCTGCAACCTTGCATTAATGGTATTTGACTATGAAACCCCTTAACCGAAAATTGCGCTTGATAGGATTGCTGATTATTGTATTATCCTTATCAGGCTGTATGTATTGGGTGCGTGCTTATCAGACTTACTTACAGATGAGTAATTTTGATAGCCATTTTAGTTTTAGTGTCACGGAAGCGGGTGACTTTACCCTGCACTTCAAAGAACCCATTTTGTTTAGCGAAGATTTTGTGTCCTTATCAAAACTCTATGCCAGTGAAGACATTCCAATCAAAGACGGCGGCAGACGTTGGCGATATTGGTTTCGTAAATTAGATTCTAAAGGACAAATTATTAAGCCAGAAATCAAATTTTATTCTGACTTATATTTTAATAACGAGAAAAAAATAACCGCGTGGTCATTTTCATCGCTGTTTTTACAAATTGCTCCGCAAAAATTTTTAGAAGCCTCTTTGCGAGCTATTGGTGGCGGTAAAATTGATAAAGAGAAACGCCAATTACGCGCTAATCCTGAAGGGCTAGAAAAAGTCGCCGCCCAATTACCTAAAAAACCCGCTATCATCGCCCAGTTGGGAGAGCCGTTGACTATTACCGACGAGATCGACAAAGAAATATATTCCTATCGTTTTTTACTGGCAACCCCGCGCATTGAAGAAGGTTATGAAGACCGCGTTTTCAATGAAGTCCAAATTACCTTTGATAAAAAGACTCAGGAGTTAATTCGTATGAAAGGACGATTTGCAGGCTTAAAAGCATCAATTAATTATAAAAAACTTCAGGAAAGCCCCTCTGATTAGTAGTTTTGGTAGTTTTTATCTGTAATTAGTGTCGTATGGCTTTATAATGAAATGCTATGTTAGTGTTGATTTAAGCCAAAAAACAAAATGTTAGGAGAACAAAGATGCTTAATAAAGTGACGTTAATTGGACGATTAGGAGCTGATCCTGAAGTGCGTTATCTGCCTAGCGGCGGCGCAGTCGCCAATATTAGTTTAGCCACTAATTTTAGATGGAAAGATAAACAAACAGGTGAAAAAAAGGAATCAACTGAATGGCATCGCGTGGTTTTTTTTAACCGTTTAGCGGAAATAGTCGGTGAATATTTGAAAAAAGGGGCGCAGGTTTATGTCGAAGGACGCTTGCAAACCCGTAAATGGCAGGATCAAAACGGTCATGATCGTTATTCTACGGAAATTATTGCGACAGAAATGCAGATGCTAGACAGTCGTAGCGGCGGCACCAGCCATTTTGGTAATGACCAAGCTCAGGCTACTGATTCTGCACCAGCTTCACAGTCTTCGTACTCGTCTCAAGCCGCCCCACAAACGCAACACGCTAACTCTATGCCGCCATCACCACCACCACATACTTACGACGATTTTGATGATGACATACCGTTTTAAATAGCGGTAATAATCCTTTTTACTCATTAAACTAACCAGATTGTGTTCACTCATGTTAATCAAACGCCTTTTTTTACTTTGTTCAATACCTGTTTTTGTTACAGGGTGCGCTGAATTTTATGGTTCTCAGTCCCCTGCGCCCGTTTATGGTAACAACACCCCCATTTATGCCAACAAACCAGTGCATCAACAACAGCCTACGACAACTGAGCAGGCAAAATCGAGCAATCAAGAATCGTCAGAAACGCTAACGACCGCACCACTTAAAGGCGCGGATTCAATAGCAACTGTTAAAATATTAAAACCTGAGGTATTGCCGTCAGGACAGAGTCTTTTAACACCCACACAAGAGCAAGAGCTTTCCGCGCTTCAGCAACCCGTTGTGCCAGAGCTGGACGACTCAGAACTCAAACCAGAATCCAAGCCTAAGCCTAAGCCAAAAGCCCCTGCTATAATCGAGCCACTAGAACCCGTTAATACTCCACAACCACCAGCAGCAACCAGTTTTCAGCCTTTAGATACGTTCAATTCCACATCACCTGCCGTCACTTCTTTGGTGTTAGCAGCAAATGAAGACAGTCAAAAAGGTAATCTTGAATCAGCAACCATGACACTGGAGCGAGCCAGTAGCATAGAGCCACGCAATGCAGGGTTGTATTACAAATTGGCATTATTAAAACTCAAATCCAAGCCCAGTCAGGCAGAAGATTTAGCAAAAAAATCCGCACAATTGGCGGCTAACGATCCAGCGTTGAAAAAACACAGTTGGTTATTGGTCGCTAAAGCCAGAGAACTGCAAAAGAATTTTCAAGGTGCGCAAGAAGCGCGTGATAAAGCGAGTAAATTTTAGTAGTCGCTAGGAATGCAAGTTTTGCTTGCACTCCAGTCTATTGCACACTCACCCAACTTAACTGTTTAAGCAATGAAAATAACACCCGAACTTTTAACCAACCTAAGCACAATTCGTGATTATATTCGCTGGGCAGCCAGCCAATTTACTGAGGCGCAAGTGTGTTTTGGTCACGGTACAAGCTGCGCGTTAGATGAAGCTGCCGCCTTAGTGCTACATACAATTCACCAACCCTATAACCTGTCAGAATTTTATCTGGAGTCGGTATTAACGCCCAGCGAACGAGTGGCAATTGTTGATATTATCCACCAACGTATAAAAAAACGCATCCCTGCCGCGTATTTAACCCATGAAGCGATATTTACAGGTCTGTCATTTTATGTCGATGAAAGGGTATTAGTGCCGCGTTCACCGATTGCTGAATTGATTGAACAACGCTTCGCACCGTGGGTAGAAGAAGACAATGTGGTACGAATTTTAGATTTATGCACAGGAAGTGCCTGTATCGCCATTGCTTGTGGCTATGCGTTTCGCAACGCATTAGTTGATGCGGTGGATTTATCCGAAGACGCACTGGCAGTGGCTGAAATCAATGTTGCAAAACATTTGATGGAGGACAGTGTCACCTTATATCAGTCCGATTTATTCCAACAACTGCCAGCGGCGCGTTACGATATTATTGTCAGTAATCCACCTTATGTATCTACGCTGGAATGGACGAATTTACCTGATGAATTTCATGCAGAACCTGCAATGGGTTTTAAAGGCGGCGAATCAGGTTTAGATTTAGTGTTGCGGATTTTGGTTGATGCTGCTGATTATTTAGCCGAGCAAGGTATTTTAGTAGTCGAGGTCGGTAGCAGTGCCGAAACCTTGCAAAGTATTTTCCCTGATGTGCCTTTTTACTGGCTGGATTTTGACCGTGGCGGAGACGGCGTATTTTTACTTACCGCCGAACAAGTACAACACTATCACCCTTTATTTACTGCCGCGTTGGATTAACTCATGTCTGGAAACACCATAGGAAAATTATTTACCGTCACCTCATTTGGCGAAAGTCATGGCGTAGCTATTGGCTGCATCATTGATGGTTGCCCCGCTGGATTAGAACTGAGCGAAACCGATATACAAGGCGATTTGAATAGACGCAAACCAGGTACATCACGTCATACCACTCAACGCCGTGAAGCCGATGAAGTAAAAATTTTATCAGGCGTGTTTGAAGGCAAAACCACAGGCACACCCATCGGTTTGTTGATTGAAAACACCGACCAACGCTCGAAAGATTATTCAAAAATTGCCGATACTTTTAGACCTGGTCACGCCGATTACACCTATCATCAAAAATACGGCTTTCGGGATTATCGTGGCGGTGGGCGTTCGTCGGCGCGTGAAACTGCCATGCGTGTTGCCGCTGGTACAATTGCCAAAAAATATCTGTTTGAGCAAGCGGGGATTGAAATTCGCGGTTATTTATCGCAACTAGGTCCGATTAAAATTGAAAAATTAGATTGGTCAATTGTCGAAACTAATGCGTTTTTCTGTCCCGACATTGATAAAGTTGCTGAAATGGAAGCCTATATGGACGCGCTACGCAAAGAAGGCAACTCCATCGGTGCGCGTATTGAAGTGGTCGCCAGCAATGTACCCGCAGGTTTGGGTGAACCTATTTTTGACCGTTTAGATGCTGAATTAGCCTACGCTTTAATGAGCATCAACGCCGTTAAAGGCGTAGAAATCGGTGATGGTTTTGCCTGTATTAACAGCAAAGGTACTGATTTTCGTGATGAAATCACTCCAGAAGGGTTTTTAAGCAATCATGCAGGCGGTATTTTAGGCGGCATTTCCAGCGGTCAAAACATTACCGCTAGCATCGCCTTAAAACCCACGTCTAGCTTGCGTTTAGCGGGTAAAAGTATCAATGCAAAAGGTGAAGCGATTGATGTCATTACCGAAGGTCGTCATGATCCCTGCGTCGGTATTCGTGCCACACCGATTGCCGAAGCTATGATGGCGATTGTATTAATGGATCACTATTTACGGCATCGAGCGCAAAATGCAGGAGTCAATACAGGTTTGCCAACCTTGAGGTAAGCCGTTCATCGCAAAATTAACTACAGGTTGAGTTGCCAAAAAGCGACAACTCAACCTGATGCTTCAAGGCTTAAGTGCAGTTTCAAATAACTGACAAATTCTAATCACTGTTCCCTGATTGTCACGAATAAAGGTTTTACCGTTAGCAATCAACTCGGCTCTATAAATGGGTTGTTGATATAAGCTTAGCACCGCTTGCACTACGTCTTCTTTAGTTTGGCATTGTATGGCGGCTTGCTGTTTTAATACGCCATCGGCTATGTCTTGAAAGTTAGTCATAAACGCTCCAAATAACACAGGCACGCCCACTGCGGCTGCTTCGAGAATATTATGTCCTCCTGCGGCAACCATGCTGCCACCAACAAAGGCAATATCTGCTGCTGCATAAAACATTTTTAATTCGCCAATGCTATCGACGACATAAATGTCTGTTTTAGCGGTGACTGGAGCGTTGTTGCTCCGTATGACGGTGGCATTATGTGCCTCACAGAGTTTCTTTACGTCTGTAAAACGCTGTTGATGTCTGGGAACGATGACTAATAATAATTCAGGGATGTGTGCTTTTAGAGTGTCGTAAAGTTCTAAAAAAATCGCTTCTTCGTCTTTGTGGGTGCTGGCAATCAGCCACACAAAACGCTCGTTAAACAAATCTGCTTTTAAGCGTAAGCCTTGCTCGATGGTTTCTGGGGCAATTTCGACATCAAACTTGATATTGCCTAGGTTTTTAACCCTATTTTTGATGCCACCAATAGCAATGAAGCGTTCGGCATCGGCTTGGGTTTGAGTGGCAATCAATAAAACGTGTGCTAATGCGGGATGAATCAAAGCGGATAGCTTTTGATAATTGGACACTGATTTTGCTGCAATGCGGGCATTGACAATGTACAAGGGAATATTGTTTTTACCGCAATGGGCAAATAAATTAGGCCAGATTTCGGTTTCTATCATCACCGCTAATTTGGGCTTAAAGTGTGTCATGAAGCGATTAACCGCATCGGGCAAATCGTAAGGCACATACACATGAGTGACCGTATCTCCCAGCACCGCTTTAACACGCGCCGAACCAGTAGGAGTCATGGTGGTAATCAGTATTGGACTGTCAGAATGCAGGATTTGCATCTGCGTTACTAGAGGAAACAGAGCTTCTACTTCGCCAACAGAAACGGCATGAAACCAAATAACATCTTGTGGATATTGCTCGGAATAAAGCGCGAAACGCTCATTCCATCGAAGTCGATGATGGGGTGTTTTAAAGCCGCGCCAGTATAGACGCAATAACACAAAAGGAATGATTAAATAAAAAACAGCGGAATAAAGAATGCGCATAGTGTTGAGGCGGGATAAAGAGACCTTTCAGGTTTCAATAACCTGAAAGGTCTGACTGTAGATGTTCCGCTTTAACGATTAAGCTTCAGGCGCAATTTTGACTGAAATCGTTGCGTTGACATCGCTATGCAGATGAACCACAACTTCGTAATCACCAATATGGCGAATAGTGCCATGAGGTAAACGAACTTCGTGTTTTTCTACGGCTTCACCAGCAGCAGTAATCGCTTCAGCAATCGCTTGTGTACCAACAGAACCAAACAAACGACCTTCATCGCCTGCTTTATGAGTGATGACAACCGTCAATTTTGCCAATGCAGTAGCGCGTGCTTGCGCTGCCAATAATTTTTCAGTGGCGGCTTGTTCAAGTTCTGCACGACGCACTTCAAATTCAGCAATTTTACTGACTGTTGCAGGAACAGCTTTACCTTGTGGAACGAGATAGTTTCTACCGTAACCTTTTTTGATAGTAACTCTATCGCCAAGATTACCCAAGTTTGCTATCTTTTCAAGAAGAATAACTTCCATCTTTGTAATACCTCAGTTTTCGGTTAATGATCGACAAACTATCCCTTAGAGGATGATGCCGATGGTATTTTTCGTAAGTTAAACCACGCATCAAACAGCCCTACTAAAGCGACAGGCAACATGGCATGGGGAATCAAAAACATTGTGATATAGAACGTCGGCACTAAATACTTACTCTGTTTCATGGAGGAAAACACGGTATGCAATACGGATGTACCCATAAATAAATACAACACAAATAGCAAAATAGTGATGTTCCATGCCATTTCTGCGAACAATCCAGAGGTGAATTTTGCCACAGCAATAACAAGAATGCTGGCTATAGCTAAGCGATAACCTGTCCGTATAGACAAAAACTCATCTTTAAATCCATTTGGATTATAAAGTACTGACTGCCACCAACGCCCTAAAAATATGCTAAACAACACAGCAAATAGTGTGCTGGCCGCAAACACGCCTGTCATATAGTGCGAGCCGATATTTACCTGATTGCGTATTTCTTCAACAGGTACTTCCGCAGGTAGTATGTCTAAAAACGGCGCGAACACTTCTTGCCAAATTGCCGCTGGATCAGTCGCGTAGATATAAAAGCCAACAACGCCCAATACGGCGATAAATACGGCACACTCAATTGCCCACGCTAACCGCCGACCCTCTCTTAATACAATAGCAATCAACCAGACGGGCAACCACATTATTAAGCAAGACAGCAACATCACGACAAAAAAGTCATACCCACCTATCAATAATGCCCCTAAAGCGGCAACAGCAGTGGAAGCAAACAGTATATAAAACCCTTCTAACGCGCCCCGTCTTAGGGTGACTAACGCAATAGTGGCAAAACTTACAATGATGACGAAAGGCTTAATCAGCGGGTGTATAAAGGGAGATACCCACGTCAACAAAGATGCCACCAAAATGGCTTGCATCCTGCCTCGCATGATAAACGCCGCTAAAAAACTCACTGACTCTGCCTAACTGTTCAGTTATTTATGCGCGTCGCAATAAGGCAACAAGGCAATAAAACGCGCACGTTTAATCGCAACACACAGTTGTCTTTGGTACTTAGCACTGGTGCCAGTGATACGGCTAGGAACAATCTTGCCAGTTTCGGTAACATAATCACCTAATAGATTCAGGTCTTTGTAATCAATCTCTGTGCCACCTTCTGAACTGAAGCGGCAGAATTTTTTGCGTCTAATATTACGGGCCATACGAATTCTCGTTATCTCAGTGTTAAAGGATTATTCAGCAGTGATTTCATCGGCATCGAAATCTTCATCGGCATCGTCTAAATCATCATCGAGGTTATTACCTGTTACAAGTGCGGCGGCGGCTTCTCTAGCGGCAGCATCTTTTGCTCTGTTTTCAGAGGCTTTATGCTCGTCTGCTGTCGTTGTGGCAATGATAGAAGGCTCAGTAATTGCCTGTTTTTGTACCAACGTCAAGCTACGCAAAATAGCATCATTAAAACGGAAGCTACTTTCTAATTCATCCAAAGTGGCTTGGTCGCATTCAACATTTAATAGCACATAATGCGCTTTATGAATTTTTTTGATAGGGTACGCTAAGTGTCTACGACCCCAATCTTCTAAACGGTGAATTTTGCCAGCGGCAGATTCGATAGTTGACCGATAACGATCAATCATCGCGGGAACCTGAGAACTTTGATCAGGATGGACTAAAAAGACAATTTCATAATGTCGCATTATTTTTCCTTCTGGTTAAGCCTTCCCCCGTTGTCTAAAGAGGGTAAAGCAAGGAGGAGCGGGATGCTCCGTTGAACCCAGCATTATAAGGTTTTTTTTAGTCATTGAAAAGTAAACTTGGATTCAACTAACAAATTCAGTCAAAATTACTTTGATTAACTTTTTAAAATTATTTAAAAATCAAAGTGTTATGAAATAATCCTGTGAGGATGATGTGTAAGCGTTTCAAGTGAAGTATAAAGTCGGGTGAGCCTATTTTTCTGCCCACCGTTTACAGCGTATTAATGTGGTGAGCAAAAGCGTATTAATGTGGTGAGCAAAAAAGTGTTGCCCACTCTACAAGGCTGTAAAAGTCTTGTTCATAATTAATCATTTTCACCTCTAGGCTCATGGTTTGTGCTGTGCTTCCATTATTAGCTTCTGCATATATTCTTCTTGTTGCTTTCTTTTTCTGCATCTCGTTTATTTCTTTCCATGTCCAGTATTTCCCTGCCTTGGGAGTTTGCTATTATTTGCGGTGGTACGTTGGTTCTTCTATGCACTTTTGATTTGTTTCAAAAGATAGCGGTTTGGGCTTATTTAGAATGTCGTGGTCTATTCTTGTATAGGCTGGTTTTTGCATTCTGGCGAGAATTTTTTCTATACTTTCTCTCTGTGTACTGTCCACGTTTTGACTCATGTCTATTATTTCGTTCACCGTTGATTTTATTTCGGGTGGATTTTGCATTGATTCTTTCCATTCAATGTCAGCAAATATAGTGCTGCCACTACCAGTTGTTATATTTTTTTCTATCAAAGATGCGTTGGGTCTTGTGTCCATTTTTCTGTATATTACGTCTTCTATTCCAGTTATATTGTAATCTCCATACACATGTATTTCTATTCTGCGGTGTAGTGTGTTAGTCGGTGGTGGGTTATTTACTTTCTGCGTTTGCGTGCAGGTTATGGGCGGTTGATTTTTAGGAATAGCGACTTGCTGAGTTTGTGCGGGGGTTATTGCTTGTTGTGGTGGCTCTGCTTCTGCTTTCTTGTATTTACTGGCTGAACTAATAACCCATCCCATCAATATCAAGGCGATTATTGACTTTAAGGGTGATTTTTTCACTCTTCTAGCTGTTCCCAGTATTGTTCCTCCGATTGCACCTATTATGAATGCCGCTACAAGTACCACTATGACGATTACAATACAAGTCGCTATAAAACTTATCATTATTTCGCTCTTGGCTTTGTGCTTGTTGAATTATTTTTGCTACTACACCTGTCTAAGATTTTAGAATGGGCTTTCTTGCGTCCGCCCATCCTATTTTCGTGCCTTTCGTGGACGATAATTTACTCCACCTCACCCTGACTATTCTTAAACACCTGCTTAATAAGCTGACCTTGTGCATTGACCAATTCCACTTCCAACGGCATTTTACCTAAGGCATGAGTGGCGCAGGATAAACAGGGATCATAAGCTCGAATCGCGACTTCTAAATGATTTAATAGCGGCTCGGTAATTTCCAAGCCGTCTAAATAAGTCGCGGCGACTTGGCGCACTGATTCATTCATGGCTTGGTTGTTGCTGGTGGTAGAAACTATCAAATTAGCTTTAGTGACAATGTCATTTTCATCAATTTGATAGTGATGGAACAGCGTACCGCGTGGAGCTTCAATCACACCAATGCCTTCAAGGCGTTTTTTGCCTGTGGCGACTAAGTCATCACCCATAATATCAGCATCGTATAGCAGTTCTTTAATGGCTTCTGCACAATATAATATTTCAATTAATCGCGCCCAGTGATAGCCAAGTGTGCTATGTATCATTGCATCTTCACTGATATTCATGAACACTTTGCGTGCGGCTTCGGCTTTAGGTGTGCTGATGTAATCGCAAACATTCATTCGTGCCAGAGGACCAACGCGATACCAGCCATCTTGTTTGCCCAAGGAAAGAAAATACGGGAACTTCATGTACGACCATGAACGCACTTCTTCATGAATATAGTTGTTGTATTCGCAATAATCGACTTGATCGAAAATAGTGTTACCGTCGGCATTTTTAGCGCGTAAGCCACCGTGATACAGTTCTAAGCCACCCTCTTTAGTCACCATGCCCATATAGCTGGATTTGATGGTGGCAAATTCATCATGAAAGGCTTTATTTGAAAAATGGACTTTTTCAATTAATGCCACTGAAAATTCAGCCCATTCAATCATTTGCTCGACATCTGCCAGCAAATAATCACGCTCTTCTTTGTTCAGCGATTTATTCACTCCACCTGCAACCGCGCTACTGCCATGAATACGTTTGCCAGATACCATGCGGATAACTTCTTGCCCAAATTTACGCAGTTTTACGCCTTGTAAACCAATGTCAGTATGTTCTTGTAATACCGCTATGATATTGCGTTTTGAAATATCACTATCAAAACCAAATAACAAATCGGGGCTAGCTAAATGAAAGAAATGTAGAGCGTGAGACTGTAAAACTTGTCCAAAATGCAGTAAACGCCGACATTTATCGGCAGTGGGCGGTAGGTTTTCAGGGTCGATACCAACTAGTTGATCGATGGCTTTGGCTGCGGCAAGATGATGACTGACGGGGCAGATACCGCATAAGCGTTGAACCAGCACAGGGAGTTCCCAATACGGGCGACCTTGAATAAAGCGTTCAAAACCACGGAATTCAACGATATGTAACCG
>Ga0194060_10003128_pt1 | contig 11745 bp, 6 predicted proteins | sample SepL225m_MetaG_FD_163427 | JGI IMG/M metagenome (GOLD analysis project Ga0194060, IMG submission 163427) | Anoxic zone freshwater microbial communities from boreal shield lake in IISD Experimental Lakes Area, Ontario, Canada - Sep2016-L222-5m | ecosystem: Environmental > Aquatic > Freshwater >... | reverse complement strand
CAGGGCCAACTGTTACTTGTGGAATGACCTCAGCAGCCTACTCAGTAGTACCAGTAGCAAATGCAACATCTTATAACTGGACCTTACCAGCAGGCGCAAGCATAGCGGCAGGATTAGGAACCAATAGTATAGTTGCTTCGTTTACATCGGGCTTAGCAGGAACTGTAAGTGTGATGGCAAACAATGGCTGTGCAAACAGTATAGCACGAACACTAACGGTGAGCAAAGTACCAGCTACTCCAGCAGCAATCGCAGGACCAACGGTAATCTGTGGTTTAGGAACAGCTGCTTATAGTATAGCACCTGTAGCAGGCGCAACTAGTTACTTATGGGCAACCCCAGCAGGTGTGAGCATCGCTTCGGGCCAAGGAACAAACTCGGTGGTGGTGAATGTGGCTTCAACAGCATTTGCATCAGGTTTGATAAGAGTGTATGCACAAACAGCATGTGGCAATAGTGCTTATAGAGGATTAACGTTCGGAGCATGTGCAAGTCCAACAGAGATGAATGTAACGGTTGAAGAAAAAGACAATATGTTCTCGACCTTATATCCAAATCCGACAGCTAATGAATTCAATATGGATGTAACCACATCAGTAGAGAGAGCAGTAGTGGTGGAAGTATACGATGTGTTGGGCAATGAAGTGAAACACGAGTTACACCAATTGGTAAGTGGAACAAGTACAATGAAAACAAATATCGAGAATAACCAAAACGGGATTTATTTCGTGAGGGTATTAGATGTTGATAACAATGTGCTGTACACACAACGAGTGGTGAAACAGTAGAATAACTTTAATTGTTATTTTTAAAAAGCGCCCCGCATTTTGCGGGGCGCTTTTTTTTGCAATATTCTAAAAGTTGAAAAATAATTATGATTAGACAGTTAAGAATTCAGGCTTATATGTACTTTTGAATTCAAGAAAAAAAGAATAATGAAAACACTAAAAAAAATCGGCAAATGGATATTTATCATCTTGGTGATAATCAATCTTGCAATACTATTCTCTGGTAAAACCTATATTTATAGAGGATTAGCAAATACTTATTTTAAGGGGCGTTCAGGGCCAAGTATTGATGAGTATATGATATTCGAAAGTAGAGAAGTGAATTCAGCGGTTTCAAAAGAATGGTTTGTTTCAAAAGATGCTAACCATAAAAAGATACCACAAGAGTCAGAGAAAAAATTTAGAGACTTGGAAACAATTGCTTATCTAATAATAAAAGACGACTCAATCGTTCATGAACAATATTGGGAAGGATACAATGAAAACTCCGTTACGAATTCTTTCTCCATGGCAAAATCATTTGTAAGTATTTTGATAGGAGTTGCAATTGATGAAGGAAAGATAAAGAATGTAGATCAACCTATTTCTGATTTTTTACCTGAATTTAAACAATCGAAACTGACGATAAAACACTTGCTTACTATGAGTTCGGGTATTAATTTTGATGAGGATTATTTTAACCCACTTGCATATCCTGCCGCAGCATATTATGGAAGCGATATTAGAAGTCTAACATCTAAATATAAGTCGACTGAAGAACCAGGAAAAGTGTTTAAATACTTAAGTGGGAACACCGAATTACTTGCTATAATATTGGAAAAAGCAACAGGAAAAAACTTGGCGAACTACATGTCAGAAAAAATTTGGCAGCCAATAGGTGCAAAGAACAAGGCTTTCTGGAGCCTCGACCATGCAGATGGAATGGAGAAGGCGTATTGTTGCTTTAATTCGAACGCAAGAGACTTTGCTAAACTAGGTAAACTGTATCTCGATTCAGGAAAATGCGATGGGAAACAACTGGTATCCACTGATTATGTTTTGAACTCTATTAAGCCTGCTGATTTAGTGAATGAGGAAATGAAGAAAAATGACAAATATGGCTATGCTTGGTGGTTGTTACCTAATTATAATGGTCATAACATTTTCTATGCTCGAGGTATTCTTGGCCAGTACATTATTTGTATTCCCGACAAAAAGATGGTTGTGGTGAGGTTGGGTAGGAAGCGTGAGAAGAAAAAGGGTAGCGACCATCCTACGGATTTGTATTATTACATTGATGCTGCGCTTGACATGTATGGAAAATAGTGTTTATGCGTTAATAAAAATAGTAAATTTGCATTCCTTAATCCCAAATAAAAATTTAGTATGAGCGATTCAATAAAACACGAATGTGGAATAGCTATTATTCGTTTATTAAAACCGCTTGATTATTACATTAAAAAATACGGTACTCCATTATACGGCATCAATAAATTGTATCTATTGATGGAAAAGCAACACAACCGCGGACAAGATGGTGCAGGTGTAGCGAACATTAAGTTTGATGTGGAACCCGGCACTCCTTACATTAGCAGAAATAGAGCAGTGGGCAGTGGTGCGATAAAAGAAATATTCGCAAAAATAAATTCTCGATTTGAAGAAGTAAACAAGTCGAACCCAGAGCAATTAAATGATGCAGAATGGTTGAAGAAAAATCTAGCCTATACAGGTGAATTGTTTCTTGGGCATTTGCGTTATGGGACTTTTGGTGGAAATGATATTGAAAATTGTCATCCGTTTTTGCGTCAAAATAATTGGATGACTCGTAACCTTGTGGTTGCAGGTAACTTTAATCTGACCAACGTTGACGAATTGTTTGATGAACTAGTTGAGCTTGGACAACATCCTAAAGAGAAAACAGACACGGTGACTGTGATGGAAAAAATAGGTCATTTTCTTGACAACGAAAATGAAAGATTGTTTAAGCAGTTTAAAAAGGATGGAATTTCGAAAGAGGAAATTTCAGGGCTTATTGCCAAGCATCTTGATGTACATCGAATCTTAAAAGCAGCAAGTAAGAAATGGGATGGAGGATATACTATGGCAGGATTATTAGGTCATGGCGATGCGTTTGTATTGCGCGACCCGAATGGTATTCGTCCTGCATTTTATTATTCTGATGATGAAGTGGTAGTAGTAACTTCAGAACGCCCAGTAATACAAACCACCTTCAATGTACCAATTCACACAATCAAAGAATTAACTCCTGGGCATGCTTTGATCATAAAAAAGGATGGTAGTTTTTCAGAACAAGAAGTGATTGCTCCACTTAAAAAAACTCCTTGTTCGTTTGAACGTATTTATTTTTCTCGTGGAAGCGATGCTGATATCTATAAAGAACGTCAACAATTAGGTAGTCAATTGTGTCCTGCAGTTTTAAAAGCTGTTGATTATGATTTGAAAGACACCGTGTTTTCATACATACCCAATACTGCTGAAGTAGCCTTTGGTGGTTTGATTGAGGGATTGCATCATTACTCAAACACTATCAAAAGGCATAAAATACTAGCAATGGGCTTGTTTGTGCGCGACCCTGAGTTAAGTGAAATCCTGTCATTTCGTCCCCGAGTACATAAAATAGCCATAAAGGACGCAAAGCTGCGAACCTTTATTACCAATGATTCGCATCGTGATGAAATGGTAGCTCACGTATACGATACTACTTACGGAGTGATTAATCAAGGTGTGGATAGCCTTGTTATTATGGACGATTCTATTGTACGAGGAACGACTCTAAAACAGAGCATCTTGAAAATTCTTGACCGTCTAGGGCCTAAAAAAATTGTGGTGGTGTCATCTGCTCCGCAAATACGCTACCCCGATTGTTATGGAATTGATATGGCTAAATTGGGCGATTTTATTGCCTTTCAAGCAGCTGTTCAATTGTTGAAAGATAATAATCAAAGTGATTTGTTGAATAAGGTATACGAGAAAGCCAAGGCACAGGAACATCTTCCGAAAGAAAAAATAGTGAATCCTATAAAGGAAATTTATGCTCCATTCACACCTGAAGAAATTTCGAAGAAGATTGCAGAATTGCTGACACCGGAAGGTATAAATGCTGAAGTGGAAATAATTTATCAATCGATAGAAGGCTTACATAATGCCTGCCCTAATCATAAAGGAGATTGGTACTTTACAGGAAAATACCCTACACCAGGTGGCAATAAAGTGGCCAACAAATCGTTTCTTAATTACATAGAAGGTAAGAATGTTAGAGCTTATTAATGTTACGTGTTGTTATTAAAATAATATAAATGAAAAAATATTTTGTAATTATCATTGCCTTTATTTTTTGCATAACTGCATTAACCAGTAGGGCTCAGTTGGCGAATGGAAGCATTGCTCCTGACTTTAATTTTACCGACATTGCTGGAAATTCACAACATTTATATACGTATCTTGATTCGGGAAGGACTGTGTTCATCAATGTTTCGGCAGCATGGAGTTCTTCTTCGTGGAATTATCACCATACAAAATATATGGACAGTTTGTATAATCAGCATGGGGTGGGTGTTGCGCGCAACCTCAAGGTTTTGTTTATTGAAGGAGAATTGACTAATGACTCAATACAACTATATGGTGTGAGCACGAATAGCACACCTTCTGGGTTTTCGACAGGGAATTTCACCCTCAATGTACCTTATCCTATTATTGATTTAAAAACCTCTACTCCTGGAGCAACTAATTTTATGGGTGTTTCGGGATATAATATTCATTCGTTTCCTACCATCATGATGATATGTCCTGATAGAAGAGTAACGATAGTTGGCCAAGAAACCACTGCAGGATTGTATGCATCGCGAGCCAATTGCGATACTGCTTCAGTGGCTACTGATGCCGAACTGTTCACATCTTCCAAAGCGAACAATGCACTTGCGAGTTGTGACAGTGTGACACCAACTTTCAGAATAGCAAACATTGGTACAGCTCCGTTAACACAGGCCAACATTACAATCAAAGTGGATGGTGTGGTGCAAACGAATTTTGTATGGAATGGATCACTCTCGACCTATCAAAGTGCAGTGATCCCTGGCCATAAAGTAACTGCAGCCATTGGAGGTCGTCATGTGGTGACAGCTTATGTTACTAACCCCAACGGTGTTGCTGACCCTACAATAGCCAATGATAGTGCGATTACAAGTTTTGTTCAGTACCCATCAGTTGGAGGAGCTGTCATCAATCAAGATTTCGAAACCAATGGAATGCCTAGTGATTGGGTGATTAACAATGGAGGTGACACTTATACTTGGGAAAACACTACGGATGGATATAGTTCGAGTGCAGCCACAAGGCTTCGATGCTATTACATACCTGCTGGCGATGTAGACATGTTTACACTATATCCAATGTCTTTTGTTGGGCTTACCTCACCAGGCCTCACGTTCGACTTGGCTTATGCTACATTTCAGGTAACAGATATGGATAGGTTGGAAGTGCAGACGTCAACAGATTGTGGGCTTACTTGGACCACTCATTACTATAAAACAGGCGATTCGTTGGCCACGCATGCCCCTGTGATGTCGGAATTTGCTCCAACATCTCCGTATCATTGGCGCAAGGAGCTTGTTTTGCTTCACAATTGTGCCGATTCGGCAAATGTTTCGGTTCGTTTTAAAGCCACTTCGGGTTATGGAAACGATATTTTTATTGATAATATCAACGTGACTGAAAGTGCTAATGTGATGGAGGTTTCGAATAATGTTAAATTTAATGTTTATCCGAACCCTGCATCTACCAATGCAACCATCAATTATCAGCTTGCTCAAAATTCGAAACTCTATATTAATGTAACCACCATATATGGGGAGGAAGTGAAAACACTCGAGTTGGCGAACAAAATGGCCGGAAACCACTATGAACAAATTGACACGGAGGCTTTAGCAAATGGTGTTTATTTCATTGCCATACATACTGATGAAGGAACTACCTGCAAAAAGTTGGTGATTAATAGGTAGTAGTAATTCGATTTCTTTCACTAACAATTTTGAACTCGATACATTAGGAAGCCAACAACCTAAAAAACCATAAAAATTGAATCGAAGGGTTTGATTAACTCAAAATTTCCGTGAAACATTCTGTTTTTTGTTAAATTAAACAATGTTCCACGAGGTTGTGGGTATATGCAATGGCTGCTGTACAGCGTACACGAGGTAGTAGGTATAGTCAATGGCTGCTGTACAGCGTACAGCTCACCCTGCATCCTTACAAGGTCATCTGTACAGCGTACAGCTCACCCTGCATCCTTACAAGGTCATCTGTACAGCGTACAGCTCACCCTGCATCCTTACAAGGTAGTCTGTACAGTGTACAGCTCACCCTGCATCCTTGCAAGGTCATCTGTACAGCGTACAGCTCACCCTGCACGCTTACATGGTAGTCTGTACAGCGTACAGCTCACCCTGCACGTTTACATGGTTGGTTGTCTGTATCCTTTTCACCTAAAAATCACTACGATTTAGATTTTTATACTTACCTTCGGCTTGCGAATTAATATTAAACACTCATTAACCACTAAAAAACAATTCCTATGAAAAAATTACTACGAATGATTGTAGCATGTATGCTACTCTTTACCGCTTCTACTAGCAAGGCACAAGTAGCTGATGGAACAATTGCTCCTGATTTTACTTTTACCGACATTTCAGGAAACACTCAGCATTTATATGCTTTGTTAGATTCTGGATTCACTACTTATATTGATGTTTCGGCTGCTTGGTGTGGTCCTTGTTGGGCTTATCACACTTCGGGTGCGCTCGAAAGTTTGTACAATACCTACGGACCGCATGGAACCAATGAGGTTCGCGTGATGTATATTGAGGGCGAATTGTCAAACACCATCAATCAATTGAATGGTATCTATCAGGCACCGGGCGGTTATCCAGGTTCTACACAAGGCGATTGGGTAACAGGCACTCCATATCCTATTGTTGATTTATCAAGTTCTACAGCGGGTGCATCTACTTTTTTGAGTACCACAGGATATAAAATAACTTACTTTCCAACCGTATACATGATATGTCCTGATCGCACCATTACCTTGGTAGGTCAAGCTACTACTTCGCAACTATACGCTTACAAAGGAGGATGTAGCATATCAATAGGTGCTAATGATGCACAAATGATGACGGCTGCAACGTTGAATAGCGCGAATGCCAATTTGCAATCGTGCGATAGTGTGTCGCCAACATTCCGTCTTGGAAACCTTGGAACAACTAATCTAACATCGGCCACCATTACCTATAATGTAGATGGCACTCAACAAAAAGTGTTGAACTGGACAGGTTCAATTCCTCCTTATAATAATGTATTGATAAACAATGTGAGATTGGGTGGAACGAGTTCTGGAACTCATACGATCGCGGCAATTGTTTCGAATCCGAATGGTAATACCGACCCAACACCTGCTAACAATAATACTGCTGCATCATTCCTGAAATTGTCAAATGTAGTAGGGCCATTAATCTATGAAACCTTTGAAGCAAATGGAATTCCAAGCAATTGGGCAATCTACAATGGTGGCGACCCAGGCACATGGTCAACCGCTAATACGGGCTATAATTCGGCCAAGTGTGCTAAGTTGGATTGTTACAATTATGCTGTTGGAGACATCGATTATTTTGCATTCGACCTCATGTCGTTCGCTGGATCAAGTGCAGTTCAATTGACTTTTGATGTATCGTATGCTCAAGCAAGCGCTACATTAAACGATAAACTCGAAGTAGATGTTTCAACCAATTGTGGAACTTCTTGGTTGCCTCGTTATGCACATGCAGGTTCGTCATTATCAACCAATGGTACCACTTATTTCCCTTCGGGATATACACCATCTCAGGCGTCACAGTGGCGTCACGAAACAGTTGCTTTGAATACTTATGCAGGCAATTCGTCTGTTTTGGTTCGTTTCAAAGGCACTTCGGCACAAGGGAATGCTATTTATGTCGACAATATCAATTTCAGTTTGAGTAGTGGAGTGGAAGAATTAACAGACATTTCCGATTTGCAAATTTATCCGAACCCCGCAACAAGCAGTGCAACCGTTGCTTTCGGTATGTCGAAACAAAGTCCAGTTACAATTTCAGTAATCAATCAACTTGGGCAAGAAATGATAAAAGCCGACTTAGGAAATATGTCGATTGGTGCACAGACCTATGACTTGAATACCGAAAATTTGAATGCTGGTTTGTATTTCTTAATCATCAAATCGGATAACAATAGTTCAGTGACTCAAAAAATCACTATCGTTAAATAGTTGTAATTCGATTTACAATGGCTTCGATAACTCAACAAACAATATATATTCGAAGTGTTTTTATTTCAAACCTGCTCTTTCAAAAGAGCAGGTTTGTTTTTTTATAAGTTGATTGGAATATGTTGTAGAATGGTTGACGTGAAATACTAAAACGAATACTTCATCCCTACGTTGATTTTATAACTAGCAGGAAATAATTTTAATTCATCATCTTTTTTGTAAATAGATTGCAACCATCGTGAATATTCAGGTTGCAGCGTGATGCACCAATGCTCTTTCACTTTGTATGCGAGTTCAAGTTTAATACTTCCTGATAATGAAGTGGTATTAAAATTAGTCGATTTCACATAATCAATCTGCTCACCAGTATTTGAGTCCAACCATGTAGAACTACCTTTTAATAAATAATTGATTCCTAATCCAACAGTAGGGGCAATCGTCCATTTGTCGCCAATGTTAAATTGGTATCCCAATGAAATTGGGATACTCATGAATTGATACGAGTTCTGTACATGAGCATTCTTGATGACAGTGGTTCGAACTGTATCAATAAAAGTAAAGGTATTATTCATTGAATCAGTGTAAATAGAATCGTGTAATGTTGTTTGCAACATCGATTTTGTGTAGTTATATTTTTCTCCATATTGACTAATGCGGATGCCAATACTCACCAACAAGTGGCTTTTAATGGTTAATCCAGCTTCAATACCAGCATCATAACTTATGATTGATTTCTCTGCTTCATTACGATTTGCAGCTCCTGTATTATTTCCTGTGGTTAAATTTCGAGTAGTAAATGACGGCCCACCATTCACTGCGAGGTATATACCTGATTTTTTAGAAGGTTTCGAACTTTCGTCTGCTTTGGCCAATACACTGGTCGCTAGTTTTATTGAATCATTCGTTTTGTTTTTAACAAGATTTTCTGTTGAATCCTTTTTGATACTCTTGATTTCATTAACCAAAGACGATTTTTCTTCTACATCTATTTTGTTTTTTTCTCCAATTAAATTAGTGGCTGAATTAGTCGATTTGTCAATTGAACCTTGCGATTGCAAAATGTCATTATCATTAGCTTTTATTGGGTCAATACTTTCAAATGTACTTTTGTTAGAATTCTCTTTTTTGTCTATCAGAGTCAATTCACTTTTGTTTGTATGAGGTGTTCTTTCGCTTGCATTAGCTATATTTTTATGCTTATCCAAACTCTTTTTAGTGATAACCGCTTCCGATAAACTAGCGTGCTTCTTGTCTTCTATCAGATTCAAGTTTTTTGTATCGGAGCTCGGTTTCAATGCAGTTGATTTAGAACTTTCATGCTTTTTGTTTTGCTTTGTTTCTATTCCCTCGACATTTTTTTTGCTTGCAGAAGAATTGTTACCAATGGTGTTTGTTTTGACTCCTATTTCGGTTACGTTTATTTTGCCAGAACTTATTTTTTCATCCTTTGTGCTTTTCTGCTCATTTTTTAGGCGAACTTCTTTGCTCGATTTGTCAATTAATACTAAGTCATTTTTTTTCTCTTTTTCGTTTTCCTGTTTTCTATTAAACCCCTTATTAATGAAAACAAATAATGTAAATACCACGCCTATTACCAAAACCAATGATAATTTCCAGTTTGCAAAACCTAAATTCTTTTTTGACGCGTCAAGCGCAATCTCTTCTTTTATTGAGGCCAATACCTTATCCGATACAGGCAATTGAAAATCTTTCAACTGCTTCCGGTACATTTCGTCAAACCTCTTATCCTTATCTTCCATTTGAAACTAGTTTTTGTTTTTCCAGTAGTTTTTTTAAATAATCTCTAGCTTTCGAAAGCTGAGATTTTGATGTTCCTTCCGATATCTTTAATGCGCCTGCTATCTCTTTATGTGAAAATCCATCCACCACATACATGTTGAATACCAAACGGTATCCTTCTGGCAACATCGCAATGGAGTCAATCAATTCTTCCATTGTGTAATCTGTTTCTTCCTCAGGCAATTCTTCATCCCAATCACTTTCCATTAAATATCCTAAATCCGAAAAGTGTTCTGATTGTTTTTTTTGTTGGTTATAATAATTGATTGCCAAATTTACCACCACACGCCTCAGCCATCCTTCAAAGGTGCCAGAGGTGTCGAAATTTTGTAAATTCTTAAACACTTTCACAAATGCCTCCTGCAATATATCCTCAGCTACCATTCCATCTTCCACATAACGATATGCCACCCCTTTCATTCTCGAAGCATACTTGTAGTATAGCTTTTCAAATGCTATGGAATCATTTCGTATGCAGTTTTCAATAAGCAACCAATCCTCATTCATAGAGCTAAACTAACTAAAAATATTCATCCATCTTATTACTAAACACGTTTTTTGTAAAAGGTTGCCTGAAAATTTATAATTTTACGAAATATTATTTTTTTTGTTTTCTCAGGCAACCTTTTTTGAAAATCGAGTTATCTATTAAAACAATCATTAATTATTAACTTTTTAAAATGAAAAAAATGAAAAAGAAACTTACAATTTTGGCAATTGCTTTATTAAGCATTAATCTATTACAGGCACAATGCGTGGCTGTATTCTCTTCCACTGTTAGTCCAGCAAATGATGGAGTAGTTAGTTTTACTCCAACTTTCCCGTCTAACACGTATTCTTACTTTTGGAGTTTTGGTGATGGTTCGAGTGGCTTTCAACAAAATGCAACACATACCTATAATACAGGTACATTTACGGTGTGTCTCACTATTACTGATTCGATAAATAGCTTCACATGTACTTTGTGTGATACCATTAATGTCGTAAATAACACTACACCAACTTGCGGTGCTGCGTTTCAAGTATACCTTGATTCGGCAGGTGTTGCTCAATTCCTTGATTATTCAACTGGAACCAACTTAACCTATGTGTGGAATTTCGGTGATAATTCTGTCGGAACAACTGCAGGAAATTGTACTCATAATTATAATTCACCAGGATTATATTATGTTTGTTTAACTATCTCTAATTCTTCCACTGGTTGTTCAGACAACTTCTGCGATTCTCTTTACATACCTTATACATCATCATGCACAGCGTCTATGAGTTTTATTGTAGATTCTACAGGCACTGGTGTTTCATACTCTTCTACTGTATCAGGTTCAGCTGATACTTATTTTTGGAGTTTCGGTGATGGAACATTTGGTTATACTGCAAATCCTTATCACTTATACGCTAACATAGGTACATACAACGTTTGTTTAACTGCCTCGTCAAGCACCGACTCTACATGTTCATACACTACTTGTCAAACAGTTTCTATTTCTAATCCTACATCAGGTTGTAACGCAAATTTCATCATCATTCAAGATTCGTTGAATCTTTATAACTATTGGGTGTTTAATTATGCTAGTGGTAACGGAAGTGCTATTACTTCTTATTTATGGGACTTTGGTGATGGAACCTCATCCACTTCTGCGTATCCTCAACACACTTACACAGGTACTGGCCCTTATTACATTTGCTTAACCATAGTTTCTGGTAATTTGATGACATGTACTGCTACCTATTGCGATTCTATTTATCCAGGTTTAGCACCTACTCAAAATACTACTATTACTGTTTTGAATCCTTTAACTGTAGGAGTGCAAAATCAAAACTCAATAGTTGAATCACTAGAGAATTATCCTAACCCATTCACAAATT
>Ga0194060_10003126_pt1 | contig 11745 bp, 10 predicted proteins | sample SepL225m_MetaG_FD_163427 | JGI IMG/M metagenome (GOLD analysis project Ga0194060, IMG submission 163427) | Anoxic zone freshwater microbial communities from boreal shield lake in IISD Experimental Lakes Area, Ontario, Canada - Sep2016-L222-5m | ecosystem: Environmental > Aquatic > Freshwater >... | reverse complement strand
GTATAGCCGAATGCCCCTGCGCGCCAATATCCTCGGCGTTGCCTTGCACCCCGTAAAGATAGCCAAGCAATCCGGCAATCGCCAGCAGCAGAAACGCTTGATTAGAAGAATTTGAGTTCAAACTCTTTTCCTCGCAGAAAACCAGCCGATTACGCCGACAAACAGCAAATAGGGTTCAAACGGCAACCGGTACCGGTAGCGGGCGATGAAGCAGGCGTGCCCCGCGGCAAGGGCCAGCATCAGGACGGCCGTGAAAACCGTCCACTCAGGCATCCGTCGTCGCAACTCCCACGACCCCCACAAAGCCATTCCAAACACAAACAATGTGGTAGCCGCCGCCATGCCTTCCCTTGCGGTTGAGCGCTCCGCTTCCGTTACCATGGCACCATTGTTCAAGCGGAAGAAATTAAGGAGCTTCAGCGCCAGCAACTTGAGCGCGGACAGGGGGTGGGCCTGAATCCAGGTTTTGGCATAGGCGGCGAAGTGGCGTTCAACCGCTTTTCCTGATTCAGCTTTTTCGATCTTGTTTGCCAGGTCCGGTGGCAGGGTGATCTGGATACCCGTGTTCATGCCGGCCTGTTCGTTGAACCCAAGGAATAATTGTTCTCCCCCACTGGTCGAAAATGGGATGAACTCCCTTTCAACCAGGGCATTCCGAACCATCCAAGGGGAAATCGTCAGGATTAATCCCAGCGCCACAAACAAGGTATATCGCGTCACCCATGACGCACCGCGCCGGAAATGGAAAGCAATAAGCGCCGGCAGGATGAAGAGCTGGGTTGGCACATAAAGCGCGCCCATCCCTGCCAGTACCCCATCCCACAGGCCCGTTACCGGGCGCTTTCCTTTGCATGAAGAATAACGCCAGCACAACCACGCTACCAACCCCGCAAACCAAAACCCCTGGTAGGTCTGGGGATAATTCGTTATTCCCGCATAGAGGAGAACCGGATGAAGTCCGGCCATCAACACCATCACCACGACGGCGGTTCTGTTCCGGGTCATTACCCATACGGCCAACCCGTATAGCACGGCGGTCAGAGCCGACACCATACCGTTGATCAGCTTGACTTTCAGAGGCGTCAAATCGCAAAACTTATCCACCACCCCAAGCGTGACAGGCAGGCCGGGCGCCTGCCTCACGGCGAACGGCGCGCCCGCATGGGTCACCGCATAGCGGTTTTCCTGCGAGATATGCTTGGCAATGTCAAAATAGAGCCGCTCGTCGGGATAGCGAAAATCAGGTTGGTGCAACGCGAGAAAAACCCGCGGCAACAGAATCACGGCCAGCACTATCGCCGCCATCCCTGCGAGTCGCCAGTTTTTGATGTAGTCCGTCAAAGCATTCTACTCCATTCCGCCCAACCGCCCACCACCCGCCTGCACCCTGTCACTCAGAAAAGCATCATAATCGATCAGGGGCCGTTTCTGCATCAACCGCGCAAAGTGATCCTCGTAAAAATCCGTAATCCATTCCCAGTTGTAATACTCGGCGATACGTTTAAGCGCCCTCTCCCGGCAACTTTCCACATCCAATGGGGCGGCTATCAAGGCGCGCAGAAGTTCAGCCAGCGCCTCCGCCGGCCGTGACCGGTCAAAACTGAATCCCCCCGTTCCAAGGGTTTCCATGTTAGCCGGACTATTTCGAGCCACCACAGGATTGCCGAACCCCATTTGATCAAGCACCGCCGGCCGGGTTCCATCCACAGCCGAAGGTTGGACTGCTAGATAGGCATGAGAACTTAATTGAGCATAGTCGTCCCCGAACGCGTATCCCGTAAATACAATACGACGATCATCTCCCGCTGCGGCATGAAGTACCCGTTTATAGTCATCACTGTGCGGGGCATCACCGATCAACACCAACTTCATATCCGTCTCCAAGCGTCGGAATGCCTCAATCAGAAGGTGAATGGCATTCTCAGGGACAAACCGGCCGACGTACAAAACATATCTACGCGGCTCGACATTCCACTTCGCGAGGGCTGCAGTACCCGCATTCCGGGCCACATTGGCTCCGTAGGGGACAAAAACGGAATGCGCCCCATAGAGTTGACGATACCGGTCTTGAATAACACGCGAATCCGCCACGATAACATGGGCGGTTCGGATTGCGATGCGTTCACAGCCGCGCTGGTACAGCCGCGCCAAACGCCCCCACTTTTCACGGGCTCCATCCTGCCCATCCACATTCAAAAGCACTTTGGCTCCCACCATCCTCGGGATCCACACCAGGGGACTGTTTCCGACAATGCAGTAATAGACAATATCATAGCGCCCCCCCAACGCATGGATCGACGACAGCGCCGTGTGCGTGATGGTATCCAGATGCTTGGTGGGGATCGAGGGCAGGGAAACGATCCTGACGTCTTTATACGTCCCCCGGATATCCGGCATAAAATGCCGCCGGTTATAGACGGTCACCTGATGCCCACGCCGGACAAGGCGCACCGCCAATTGTTCATAAAACGTTTCAAACCCGCTATAGCGGGCAGGAATGCCACGAGATCCGAGGAATGCAATTTTCATGATGTTATGTCAGCCAACGATGATAGGCATCCAGCGTCTGGGATGCCGTTCGTTCCCAGGAGAACTGCTTGGCACGCTCAATACCTTTCCGCCCCAACTCAATGCGAAGCGCTCCGTCCTGCATTATCCGCGCCATGGCGCCCGCCATGGCTTCCACATCATAAGGGTTCACGATGAGCGCGGCGACACCTGCGGTTTCCGGCATGGCGCTGGTCGATGAGGTAATGACCGGAACACCGCATGCCATTGCCTCAATGATTGGCAGACCAAATCCTTCATAAAGCGATGGGTATATAAACGCCACAGATCCGCAATACAACGAAACCAGTTGGGCATCGGTCACATATCCTGGGAAAAGCACGTCAGCCGACAAATGGTGTCGCGAAATAGCCGCAAACACCTCTGATTCCCGCCATTTCGCCCGGCCCGCGATGACTAAACGGAGGGGGGTGTTGGTGTCACGCTTTAGTTTGGCGAACGCTTCAATTAACCGAGGCAGATTTTTGCGGGGCTGAAGGTTGCCAACGGCAAGGAAATAGGGTTGCCCAATGCCTAAAGCGCCAAGGTCATCCAACACACGCGAAGGGGAAACGGGCTGATAGTCCTGTCTCGCCGCAAGTGGCGTTACGGCAATTCGCGATGGGGGCAGATTATAATGCGCCTGAATCTCACCACGGGCATGTTCACTAATGGCGATAACGCCGCATGCACGGGGCAAAGTCAGACCAACCCCGGCCCGCAAAACCGTCCGATCACGCCAGGAGAACCATTCCGGGTGTCGCAAATATGACACATCATGCACACTGACAACAACGGGACAGCGACAGTGTAAGGGCCCGGAATAGGTGACATGCAGAAGGTCGACACGCTCGCAGGAGACTAAATAGGGCAGTTCCACAAAGAGCCGGCGAAAAGGCGAACGGCTCACACATACCAGACGCCAGGGATGGCAAATCGATAATACCCCGTTTAGGGCATCCGGATCCGACGTCGCCACGATGACCTCGGCTTGGGGCATAACAGACTGTAAGCCCGCGAGAAGACCTAGGATGTAATGTTCGTTGCCGGATTCTCTTCCGCCAACCATATGAGCATCGATCAGAATTTTCACGCGCGCATCCTGGCAATATTAAAACGACCTGACAATCGAACCCCTCGGCGATGACTCAGAACGCCATCTTCATTTTCTGCATAATCATAGTCTACCGTTCGCGGCACATAATGACCCTTGACCAATCGTTCTGTCTGCCTCAGGCACTGAGCCAGCCGGCGAAACCATGCTGTCCGGAACCCGCCATGCTCAAAACAGACGCACTCTGTCTCCTGCCGCATTCTGCCATGTAGGCTCAAGTTGTTTCCCCCGGCAGTGAACAAAGCATGAGTCCGATGCGTATGGTATTGCTTTACGCCCGATTCCAGCAATCTCAGGATAAGATCCATATCCCCCGCATACCGGAAGCGCGTGTCAAAGCGCAAGGCACCGCTGTCCCATAGACGCCGCCGAAAGAACATGGTGCAGGTGTAGGCATTGAGGAATGTGTTGCGGATGTAAAAATGACGTAACGGAACTTCACGGCGCATGGCCATAGCCGTCCCCGAAGGATCCACGATGATCGCGTCACCAAATACCACGTCCACGTCCGGAAAGCGGGCAAAGGTATCGGCTACATCATTCAAAACACCTGGCAAATATTGCTCGTCGCAATTTAACCAGGACAGGATGTCGCCTTGAGCACAAGCCCATCCTTTGTTGATGGCATCATACAGGCCGTTGTCAGGCTCACTCGTCCAGTGATAAGCCTTGATCGCACCCTCCTCGCCCGTCCGCTCATGTCCTGCCAGCCAAGCCACCGTACCGTCCGTAGAGCCACCATCCACAATCCTATGATCCACATCTGGATATGACTGGCCGCGTATTGAGCCAATGCATCGCGGCAAGTAATTGATATTATTGAGGCATGGCGTGACGACGGAAAATCTCATATTAACCAGATGCTTCTTGTTCAGCCTCTGCCTCCACCGACCGCACGATCACCTCGAGCATGGCGGCCACGATCAGAATGTGGCACAAGAAGGTGCCGCCCCCGATTACCGTAAAGAAGAAAAGACAATAACCTACGAAAAAACTATAGAACACAACATACGCCGTCTTCCACAATGATCCATCCGGAATTCGATGCAATTGTCGGCCATAGTGCATGATCCCCCCCACCATGAAAAAAAGCCCCGCCACCAAGCCCGCCAGACCCAGATCCAGCAGAAACCAGAGCGGCCCATTGTGGTAAAGATGCACCACCGTAAAAAAAATGTGTTTTGTTTCTCGATCAGAGACCAGCGCGGAAGCGGCATTGGCATCATTTATGGAGAAGGCCATTCCCCGCCCCATCCATAGATAGTCCGGAACCATCTCAAGCAAAGGCTTCCATAAGGTGATCCGCCATTCCGAGGTATTGGACGCATCAATGCCCGCCTCATAGCTGACCTGAATGCCGGGGAGCCAGGCAAATGCCCGCTGAAAGGCCAGTGGCAACTGTCCGGCAGAGAGATAAATCATGGCTATTAGCAGAACCAGTACCCCGGACAGTTTCAAAAATTGGGACCAGCGAACGGAACGCCTCCGGATCGCCATATAAACGAGGGTGGTCAGCCCCAGCAGAACCACCACCGTCCGGTGCCCGGACAGTCCAAGCATGATGAACGAAAGCACTGACACCAGGATCATGAAGGGTGTGAATTTGAATCGGCGATCATACAGGAATAGCCCCAATACACCCATCCAAATGGCGGGGTACTGCATGAATGCCCACCTGGAAACCTCGGGTGCCTGCCACTGTACACCTGCTGTTTCCGTTTCATTTTCGCCAATGGCAATAATATTATTGATCCATTCGCCTGCGGGGAGGGAATGCGCGATAAGCAGGGCAATTGCCGGGAGAAGCGAGAGCAGGAAAAACCACCGCAACATCCCTCCAAACTGAGGCCATGATACCGCCACACGGCTGGAATAGATGTAAAACAAAAGCGCGGCGATCAAACTCACATACTGCATGCCACCCCAGAAGGTACTATCCAGAATTTTAAAGCCCCACCCGCGATAGGAGGCCGTCAGAACGATGATGAACAAAAGCGCAATACAAGCCTTGCGCGGCACAGAGGGCGCGGTGTCGCGGCCGCGCAAGATACTTAATCTGATGATCATAAGGACAAGGAATCCCAGAATGACGAGCAGATGAAGATTTGCATCCCCGGGCAAACCCATTGTAATCCCGCTGCCCAGGGTGGCGATTGACGCCATCCACCACCAACTCGGGCGCCCGGCAGTTGGCGCAAGGTAGAATAGCGCCACGGCCATTCCGGCCATCAAGAAATTGCTTCTGAAAATGGCTACGATTACCAACGAAATGATTGCCAACCCGAGTATGATTCCGATCAATCTTTGATTCATGCCCTTCTCCGATCCATGCGTCCATCAAGAACCTTTACCCAAGCCGCCGCCCATGTTTCGAAATTAAACTGGGATCTCACCTGCTGGCCTTGCCGGTCAGCCTCGGCAGTCCTATTCGAGAGAACCGCATCCAGTCCATCGGCCAGGGCCGTCGGTGTGGGCGCTACCCTGAACGCCGGCAAATCCCGCAGGCCTGCGACATCGGTAACCACCACCGGCGTTCCAGACGCCATACTTTCCAGTGCGCTCAGGGACGTCCCCTCACGCCGTAACGTGGGAATCAGGGTGACATCGGCTGCCCGGTACAATTTATCCATGTCCTCATTCATAACCGGTGGTGTAAATTGAACGCGACTCATCAACCCGTGATGCGCGACGAGTGACCTGCAATATTTGAGATATTTTGCATCGCGGCAGGGTCCAGTAACCAAAAGTTTTGCGCCAGGCCTGCGGAGGGCGAGGAGTGCGAAAGCGTCAATGGCGAGGTGTATTCCGCGATCCTCGCAAATCTGGCGCGGCACCAGAATCACCGGCCTGTCCAAATTACGTTCAGCGGGCGTTTTCTCTGGCCTAAAGTGCGTCGTATCCACACAATTCGGAATGCACCAAATACCGGGCGCCACCTCGGAGAACAAGCCCTCGCCCGGAGGAAGGCTCATCCCCATCCGTCGCAGGTAATCGGTATCGTTGGCCACGGTGGTCGAGGCGCCGAACAGTCGCCGGGCATTTCTCTCGCGGATCCGGTCATGAAGGTTCATCCGATCCACATTCCATTCCACGCCATGCGATAGCACAAGGGTCTTCCGGCGCCAGCGCGGAACCCGTCCTATCAGGGCCGCCGTGGCCGCGTAGTGGCAGAGAATCACATCCGCGCAATTCAAGAGTGCCGCTCGGGTCATCGGGGCAAAACACGCAAACTGCCATTCGTCGAAAGAAGGCAGAAGGCGTGCAACTCCCGGAATGCGGGGAACGGTCGCCGTATCCGCTCCGGTTTCCCCGCGGTAGGGTTGAATCACTCTAGTTTCCCACCCCGCCGCAGCTACGATACGCGACAGGTTGGCGATATAGACTTCCTGCCCACCCCCGATGGGTCGGTAGTGTAAACTGACTTGAACCAACAGCGGCATGGTTATCCTGCTCCGACTTGGTTGAGAATGTGATTCCAGTCTTCCCGGAAATGCCGCGGAGTGTAGCGAGACTCGACACAGGCACGCGCCCGGTGACTATGGCCCATGATGTCGTTGCCCGACATGTGCATGGCCTCATCAAGCGCGAGTCGAAGGGATTCGGGATTACAGGGATTGAGTGTTATCCCGACATCTCCCGCATCCACGCCACAGGCTTCCGACAGGATTGGCACCAAGCCGGCCGCCATTGCATTCAGCGCCGTCCCCTGGCATCCATCCGAGGCGCTGGGAGAAACATACCAGGCGGCGCGTTCGCAGAGGCGCCGGAAATGGTCGGACCCCATTTCAATATGCCCTAGGGAATGGATGTTAGGCAACGCAAGTTCTGACGCATACAAGCGTGTGATCTCCGCGGACTTTCCGCCGCAGAGAAAGAGATGTCGATCAGGTGTGGTCGCAAATAACTCGATCAGCCAATCCAAGCCCTTCAGCAGAGGCAACTGGCCCGCCATGTAAATAAATCCTGACCGCGCCACCGGAATGCTTTTTTCGACATACTTGATGGCCGGATTCGCGTAGTTGCGGAATGGGTATACCGGGATTCCAACGCAGGAAAAGGTCGCCGCCGTTGTTCCGTTGCCATCAAAACAAGCTATGGCATCGAACCCGCGGTACACCTCCTGCGTCTCGCCAAGTCCCGTCCATTCCGGAGCCCACCCACGAGAAACCTTGAGCCGGGCTCGACGCTCCTCCATGGCGCGGTCGATGAAAGATGTATGTCGACCCGTTCGGAGGCTCAGGCGAATGCCTGATCGCGGAAGCTCTTGAATGCGGCTGGAAACGACTCCGGGGTGCGCCACCACCAGATCATAGCGCCCGGATGGCACAAATCGCCTGTCATTGTACTGGACGACATCCACCCTGAAGCCACGCTCCGCCAACAAGCCTGCCAAGTCACGGCTTTGGCGTAAATTTTGATGCCACTCGAAGCGGGGATCATCCTCCCGCCACTTCATTCCGGGCGACAGATAGACAAGCAGAGCCCGCCTCGAAGCCTCCCGCCGCCCGTAAGGCACCACAGGATAACCGAAGCGTTTGTACCAGGCTTCTTCAATCGTATTCTGAATTGTGTCAAACCAATGCATTGAACGTGTTCAGGCGCTTAACGGCAACTTACGGCCGGCAAAAATATATGTTCCATAGTGGTGCTCGGGGCCGCGTCCCTCATGACGGGATAACACCTTCTTCAGCACCGGCTTGAAGTCAACAAGATGAGCATCCATCCAGTCATGGTCAACGCGGATCGGATGGCCGACCTGGCCGGGATCATCCCGCATCGCCTTCGCATCATCGTCATCGCTCATTTCCTGCCCCATGATCAAAAAGCCTCCGGGCTTGGTGATGCGCGCCGCCTCCTTTATGCAAAGATCAGCGTCACGCACATGATCCAATACATTCGTCATGACCACCAAATCAAAATAATCACTTGCGAATGGGCACTCTTCTGCGGGATGGTCGTCCAGCGTGCAGAAAGCTGCGCGATACATCGCGGCAACGAAGGCCAGCGGAAAATGAACATACGTGCGGATCAGAGGATCCGAAAGAATCACATGAGCGGGTGAACAGTGCGCGAGAATATGGCGCATGTTCGTATAAGGACCACAGCCCAATTCAATCGCATTGTCCAGTGTGGGTGGTAAGAATGAATACCGGTCGAATTGGTCACGCCACCATAGATTGGAGTCATCCCCGCGGTATTTCGGCTTTAACCCACAGGCACTCAACACCCGCCAAATCACATTCTTCGCAAACCTCGCACGCTCCCGTTCTGAATTCACCCAATGCGCCCGTTCCCATTCTTGGGCAGCCACCCACCGCTCCCTCTCAACACGAATGCAAGCTCCCTCATTTGGAATCAGGCTCATCGATGCAGGCTCCTTATATGATCACTCCCCTGGAGACAACACACGCATTTATGGCGTCCCATTTCCGACACAATAAAGATTAACGTAACCCTGTGCCTCAAAGGCGGAATGATGCATGCGGACACCCAGAAACGGCAGGGTCGTGCCATCCAGATTGATCCAATGCAGTACAAACCCCAGCCGCAATAGTTCCGCCACAAGGTCTTCCGCCGACTCGATACCCCCGAGGTTTTGAGGACAAAGCTCTATGATCAGCCGAATAGCAGGGAACAACCGGACAGTCTCGCGCATTCCACGCAACACTTGAAACTCCCCCCCTTCAACGTCAATCTTGACCCAATCCGGACGCACATCGGGGTGCTGCCCGAGAAACGTGTCGAGCGTTTGGCACGACACCTGAATCTGGCGTGTACCCAACTGATGCGGCACAAGGCTGTTTCCGGTGCCACTGATGCGATTCAAGTAGAATGTCGCAGGCTCATTGCTATCGCTAATAGCATACTCAATAACATAGGCTTGCCTATAGCGTTTCAGATTATACCTCAGGGCCTGCAAATTCTCCGGCTCCGGTTCAAACGACAAAACCCGCCCGCTTTCTCCAACGCACCTGCAAAAGTGACGGGAGAGCACCCCTATATTGGCGCCGATATCCAGCACCGTCTCTCCCGGCGCCATAACGCGGGAGGAAAAACTCAGAAGATCCGGCTCAATCCCCACCGTCATGACGCGCCATTTATCCTTGAGTTGAAAATAGGCCGGAAATCGCCAACCCCGGATCATCATCATCATTCGGATCACCATGCCGGCCACCATTTTTGCCGGTACGCGGAGACCCCGGTGCAGTTTACTTCCGGGGGTGTCCACCACTTCGCAATTACCTTTTGGTTCAATCGTATCCATCAGTCTCCATGAGGCTCACCGCGCCCCAGACGTTTCAGTATCCGAGCCCGCAGCGTTTGGGGGGTTATCCCTGATTGCCGGGAAAGATAACGAAGACAGTAAAGGCTGACCGCACCGAGCACAGGCAGGTTGAGCAGGTATTGGTGCCAGGGATTTAGAACCAACGCGCTAATCAACCCGACGAGGACAAGCAGGGCACCAAAGCCTGCCATATGGATCATATTGGCGCGAGTCCAGACCGTGTGGCTGATGCATCGCACAACGATGTTAATCATGATGGTATTAAATAAATAAAAGAGAAGAAAAGCAATCCCCGCGCCCGGAAGTCCCCAGTGACGGGTACATAGCCAGATGGCGGCTACATAGAACACATTGCCCAGGGCTTCCAGTGAAAAAAAAGTTTTCCCCATGCCCTTTGCCAACAACACTAGCCTCATCGGCCACGAGAGGATCTGGCCCAGCAGACCATAAACAGACCAACGCAGAATCTCCACAGCGGCATCGAACTTCCCGGAATAAAAGAGCGTGATGGCCAGGGGCGCAAAAATCAGGGTGGCCGCCAAGCCCGGAACGGCCAGAAGCATGGCAATTTCAGTCTGGGAGTTAACTTCTTCACTTACGCGCCTATTGTCTCCGGCCACCGCAACCAAGCGGGGATAGTAATCCGCGACCATGGCGCCCAATACAAAATTGACCAGCACACCCGAAAGTGTAAATGCAGCTTGCCAGACGCCCACCCCCTCCAAACCAACCTGCCTAACTAAAAGAGCGCGAACGAAATATCCACCAACTGCCGTCACGAGACCTGAGAGCATCACCGGCAGGCCGAAATGAAGTAGCTGGATCGCACCTGTCTTACTCTCATGCCACGACACAACGACCGGCTGGATCGCAACCTGATGCGCAAACCACCACGTTGTGGCGAGCATCGCGACGGCGGTCAAAATCAGACCCGGCACAATTCCCCGCACACCCCAGAGACAGAAACAAGGAATGCTAAGCACCGTTCCGTTCAGGGCGCCAATGATGCCAACCTTCGCCATCACACTGATGCGCCGCGTCCCTTGAAGCAGGCAGGTTTGTCCGATCGTGACATTTCCCAACAAAACCGTAATGCCCAATACGGCAATGGGAAGGGCATGATCGGTTGTCCCAAAAGACAGGCGGGACAGTACGGCGCAGCCTAGGATCATGGTCAAAAGCCCGAGAATCCCGGTTAACCATACGATCCGGAGGAGCGTCGTCACCGTCCGGGCAATCCGGTCTTCATCCCTATCGCCATGCGCCTCGGCAATCGTCCGAACCCCGCTGGTGTCGATCCCCATGCTTGAGACCGTACTGACCATGCCACTGATGGCCGTATAGACCGTCATTAAACCAACACCCGACGGGCCGAGCAGTACGGCCACAAATTTCGTCCGCACCATGCCGATGACCATGTTGATCAGCGATGAGCCACCGATCACCGAGGTGGACTTCAAAACACTACGATATGAGGATGACGGCATGGGATTCAAACAATGTGTGCGCACACTCCGTGCCCGTGGGGTATGCAATAGCGGTTCACTATATGTCACGGCGCCCGTTTAATCAATTCGGCAGGATGATATCCTGCAAAATACTTTCTTCTGAAATGGGGTTGTTTATTCGGGGTTCCGCTGCTATTTTTAGTCGTTTTAAGCAGGATAGCATGTGATGAGTGCAAGGAGAACGGTATGGATCTGATTCCCATTGAATGCGGAAGTTGCAAGGCGAAGCTTAAAATTAAAGCAAATCCGGCTAGAATGCCGACGGAAGTCAAGTGCCCGAAGTGCGGGAA
>Ga0194060_10003125_pt1 | contig 11750 bp, 6 predicted proteins | sample SepL225m_MetaG_FD_163427 | JGI IMG/M metagenome (GOLD analysis project Ga0194060, IMG submission 163427) | Anoxic zone freshwater microbial communities from boreal shield lake in IISD Experimental Lakes Area, Ontario, Canada - Sep2016-L222-5m | ecosystem: Environmental > Aquatic > Freshwater >... | reverse complement strand
CGCGGGCATCACGTTCGCATCGCCGAGCGCGCCCACCGGCCTGCCGGCGAGCCAGTTGACCACGTATCACTGCAAGGCGCCGAAGACCATTCGTACCGTCGGCACCAACGGCTACACGATCACGTTTTGCGCCAGCGGGACGACCGGCAATCCGACCGTGTCCGACGACCCGACCACCATCACGACCGGCGCTTACGAAGGGCTGATCGCGCAGCAGACGCCGTATCAGCTGGACGTGACCGCCAGAACGGCGACCGGCGGCGAAGTGCATCTGGTTCGCACCATCGAGGCGGTCGCGATTCCCGTCTTCCAGTTCGGGATGTTCTCCGACGTGGACCTGTCGTTCTTCGCGGGCTCGGCTTTCGACTTTGGCGGCCGCGTGCATACCAACGGCAATCTGTTTCTGTCGGAAGGATCGGGCGGGACGTTGACCCTCAGAGACAAGGTGACCGCCGTGGGGGAAATCGTCCGGCAGCAGATGCAGAACGGCGCCTCGATTGACGCCGCGCCAGCCCACACGGGAACCGTCAACATGGCGAGGGCATCCGGAGTGTTTCGGGCTTTTCTTCGCACCGAAGGGAGCGTGGTTGACGGCGCGACGAGCGCGCAGAACGAACCCCTGTGGCACTCGACGTCACTGAGCACGTACAACAGCTGGATCCGCAACAGCCGCACCGGGGCGAAACTGCTGGTCCTTCCGCTCATCTCCGTTGGCGGGACAAATCCCGACCTGATTCGCCGGCCTGCCGTCAACGAAGACACCACCAACGGGATCCTGCTCGGGGAGCGGTTGTATAGCAAGGCGAGCCTTCGGATTCTCCTGTCCGACACCGCGGCAGACATCACCAATCTCCCGACGGTCACTGCGACAGCGCCGGTGCTGCTCGACGGTGACTGGGTTGCCACGCCTCCGAACAACGGCACGGCTTACGGACCGATCAACGCGTCGCATCCCCCGATTGCCACCTCTTCTGGTGCGAGCGCATCGACGCTCACTGCCGCGGCCGCGGCCAATGCCACCACGCTGACGGTGACCAACGATGCCGGCAGCCTGGCGTTCAAGCCCGTTCTCACGCTGGGCGGTGTCTCGGTGACCTGCACCGACAAGACGGCCAACTCGTTCACCGGGTGCGTGGGCACCCCGGCGGCCGTCGTCAACAGTCCCGTCACCTGGAAGACGGCCTCCACAACGCTGTCGGTCGCGACTGTTTTGAATGCCGCCACGATCACCGTCCAGGCTGGCGGCACCGCCAATTTCGTCCCCCTGCCGTTCTGGCTGGCAACCGTGGCTGGTGCGACGCAGCCGGCGAATAACCTGGTGGCGTGTACCGGCTATACCGCGACAACGTTCACGGGCTGCTGGGGTGTGCCGGCGGCGGCCAATGGATCGAGTTTCAAGACCAACGTCCTCTCGTCGGCCGGCACCGGCACGATCGGCGGCTACATCAAGATCGACAGGGGAAACGCCGACGGCACCTGGACCGACGTAACGATGGAGATCCTGAACTACGGAATCGGGGGGCCGAACCTCAGTGGCCAGGGGCAGGTGTGCGCCGATCCGACCCCGAACGCCATTCTCCGGATTCAGCGACTTCGCGGCAATCAGCAGAGTGGCGTCAACGGTGGCGGCTGCAACTACGCGGGCAGCACGACCGCAACAGATTACTGGCCAAACGTGCTCTTCGATCCGCGCGAGGCTCTGCAGCGCGATACGAGCAACCCCGGCGCCGCGAACCTGCCCATCGGCGGCGTCATGCACTACATCACGATCGATGCCGCCAACCTCGCCAAGTGGTTCAGGGCCACCGTTGCGCCCTACAATGCGGGCACCGGCGCCAGCTCGAGGATCGACAACACCGGCTACACCGTCTACTTCTCTGACCGTCGGAACAACCGAACGGCAGCGAGTCTGGAGACCGGCGAGTACGGCTGGGAGGACTTCGTCAACCCACTGAGCGCGACCGGTGCGCCCAATGGTGCCCTCGATACCGGCGAAGACGTGAACGGCAGCGGCGCGCTCGACACCTACGGCGGCATTCCCAACTATCTTGGCGTCTCCGGCAACGTGCCGCCGGGCGCGGCCGCTCCGCTGGTCGCCACCGCGAGGCCGACGACGACGGTGTCGACCGGGCAGGCCCAGGTGAATCGCGCGATTGTGTTCCGTCACGCGCTCAAGCTGGTCAACGGCTCGGCGCTCGCGCCCACCATCTCCGGTCTGACGGTCGTCTCGGAGAACCCGGTCTACCTTCAGGGGAACTGGAACGCCGCCGGCTCGTTCGCCGGGGCGCACGCTGCCACGTCGGTCATTGCCGACGCCGTCACGCTGCTGTCGAACGAGTGGACCGACTCCGCTTCGTTCTCCTCACCCTACGCGGTGAGCGGGCGCGCGCGCACTTCGCAGAGCTGGTATCGCGTCGCCATCGTCTCGGGCAAGGGCGAGGCGTTCCTATGGCCGACCGGCACCCAGGCCGACTTCGGGACCGATGGGGGCGCTCACAACTTCCTGCGGTTCCTGGAAAACGGCGCCCAGGCGGTCAACTACCTGGGTTCAATCGCGACGTTCTTCTACAACCGACAGGGGGTCGGCACCTACAAGTACGGCGCAGGCGCGGTCTACGACGCACCGACCCGGAATTTTGCCTTCGACGTGGACTTCCTCAACCCGGCACTCCTCCCGCCGAACACGCCCGTGTTCCGGGATATGAACACCGTCGGGTTCTCGCAGGATCTCAGGCCGGGACGGTAAGGCACTCGGCGTCCGCCCCGGACACGCGCCGTTCGGTCGGCCTCAGCATGCGGTTCGCCCCGCGCCCTCCCCGCGGTGTTCGAGTGCAGGGCCGTCGAGCGTCTATCTCACGGTACGCTCTGGGGCTTCGGTCCGAAGACGTCGTCCACGGACATGACCGTGACGGTCCCCAGCTTCAACGCGCGGATACCCGGCTCGATCACCTTCACGTCCCCGACGACGACGACGGCGAGGCGGTCCGGCGCGAGGTACTGCCGGGCGACCCGCTGCACGTCGCCCGCGGTGACGGCCTGAATGCGCTGGACGTAGGTGCCGAAGTAGTCGTCCGGCAAGTGGTAGATGAGCGCGTTTTCGAGCTGCCTCGAGAGGTCGCCGGTGGTTTCGAAGCCGGCCGGGTACCGCAAGGCGACGTAATTCTTCGCGCGCGATAACTCCTCGGCCGGCACCGGCTTCAGGATCGCGGCGAACTCGTTGAAGAACTCCTTCAGCGACTCGGCCGTCTTGTCAGTCTGCACGCCGGCGGCCGCGGCGAATGGGCCGGAGGCCACCCGCATGTCGAAGTTCGAGTTCGCGCCGTACGTGTAGCCGTGCTCCTCGCGGAGGTTCATGTTCAGCCGCGACGAGAAGGATCCTCCGAGGATCGTGTTCAGGACCTGAATCGGAAAGTAGTCCGGCGTAGACCTCGGCACGCCGACCCGGCCGATGCGAATCTGGGATTGCGGTGCGCCAGGTTTGTCGACGATGTACACCTGACGCGCGGCCGGTTGACCGATCGGCGGCAGCTTCTCGGACGCCGCAGCGCCGGCCGCCTTCCACGTGCCGAAGTGCCTTTCCAAGAGCGGCATGACGAGCGCCGGTGTGATGTCCCCAACCGCGATGAGAGTGGCCTTCTCGGGCCGGAACGCCGACGCATAGAACGCGCGCAGGTCGTCGGCTGTGAAGGTCCTGATCGTCTCGGCCGTGCCCATCATCGCCGTGCCGTAGCGATGGGCCTTGCCGTACAGGACGCGCGAGAACGCCAGCGACGACACGGTTGGCGCATCGTCCCGGCTCTGCAGGAGGCTCGTGAGCCGCTGCGCGCGTTGACGCTCGAGCTCGTCCTTCGGGAACGTTGGCCGCAGCGCGACGTCGGCCATGATCGGCAGCGCGTCGGCGAGACGGGCGACCGGCACGTGCAGGCGCACGGCGGACGAGTCCACGCCGCTCGAGGCGCCCAGGTCGGCGCCGAGGTAGTCGATGGCGTCCGCGATCTCGAGCGCGGAGCGCGAGCCCGCGCCGTCTTCGAGCATGGCGGCCGCCAGGCTACCCACGCCGAACTTGCCAGGCGGGTCGTCGGTTGTACCGCTCGCCACGACCAGATTGATCTGGGCCACCGGCACGTCGTGCATTTCCACGATCCACACCGCGAGGCCGTTCGACAGGCGCTGCTTCAGGATCGTCGGGGGGCGAAGCACAGGCGCCTGGCCGGGCTGGGGCGGATGGCTGCGGTCGGGCGCCTGGGCGGGCAGCGAGACGGTGGCCGCCAGCGCGAATACCCCGCATAGACACAGCAGCACGAGGCGAGGGAAAGACGAATCGCACGCGCGCGCCCTCGCGGTTGACGTGGTCGGTGTCATCACTGCTTGTTCTCCGGTTCAACCGTCAACTCCACGCGTTTGTCGAGCGGGAGGTACTGCGCGGCGGCGGCGCGGATGTCGGCGGCGGTCAGTGCGTGATATCGGGCAAGGTCGTCGTTGAACCCGTCCGGACTGCCGTGGTCCGTGTAATAGGCGTTGAGCTGATCAGCCTTGCCGCCGAAGCCACCGACGCGTTCGAGGCGGTCGAAGAACGACGATTCGATCTGGTTGATCGACCGGTCGAATTCGTGGGCCGACGGCGCTTCGCGTTGAAGCGTCCGGATCTCCTCGTCGATCACGGTCTGCAACTCCGCGACGGTGTGGCCAGGCCTGGGCGTCGCGATGATCTGGAACGACGAGGCGAGCGCCGCCGACATCTGGTACGCGCGGACGTCCTGCGCAATCTGCATGTCGTAGACGAGCCGCTTGTGCAAGCGCGAGTTCTTGCCGCCGGCCAGAATGTCCGCCACGACGTCGAGGGCGGCGTCGCCCGGCTGGAAGTGACGGGGCGTCAGCCACGCGAGGTACAAGCGGGGCAACTGCACGCGATCGGTGATCGTCGTCTTCTTCACCTCGGTGAGCGCCACCGACGGTATGGCCAGCGGAGCCGGCGCGGGCGCGGACTTCACGTCGCCGAACCACTTCTCGACGAGTTGTCGCGCAACCGCCGGGTCGAGGTCCCCGGCAACGACCAGGCTCGCGTTGGCCGGCGTGTAGTAGGCCTTGAAGAACGCCACGACGTCATCGTAGCTGGCCGCCGTGAGATCCGGCATGTACCCGATGACCGGCCAGTGATACGGGTGACCCTCGGGATACTGCAACTCGTCGAGCACCACCTCGGCGGTGCCGTACGGCCGGTTCTCGACCGACTGGCGGCGCTCGTTCTTCACCACGTCTCGCTGGGCATCGACGACGGCCGGCGTCATCGAATCGAGGAGGTACCCCATCCGATCGGATTCGAGGAACAGGGCGAGCTCGATGGCGTTGGCCGGGACGTTGATCCAGTAGTTCGTGCGGTCGTTGGTCGTGGACCCGTTGTTGTCGCCGCCGGCGGCTTCGAGCCAGGCGTCGAATTCGCCGGGCTTCACGTGGCCGGAGCCCATGAACATCAGGTGCTCGAAGAGGTGCGCGAAGCCCGTCCGGCCCGTGCGCTCACGCGCCGACCCGACGTGATACCACATGTTCACGGTGACGACCGGCACGCTATGGTCCTCGTGCAGGATCACGTGCAGGCCGTTGGGCAGCGTGAACTGCGTGAACGGGACGTTGATCCTGGCGGCGGGCATCGACCCCGCCGGCGTCTGGGCGGCGACCGGCACGGCCAGCGACAGCATGAGGAGCAGGGCGGCGCGTTTCATAGACTCGATTCTACCTCCGGCCGCCCGTCCGCTCGCGGGATGCGGTATCCTGAGGGCCGCACAAAGAGGCACGAGGCCTGACATGTCATCACCCCTGGTCGGCATCATCATGGGCAGCAAATCGGACTGGGACGCCATGCGTCAAGCCGCCGAGATGCTCACCCGCTTTGACATCCCGCACGAGTCCAGGATCCTGTCGGCCCACCGCACACCTGCGCTCACCGCCGAGTACGCGTCCACCGCGGAGGGCCGGGGCCTCGCCGTGATCATCGCGGGGGCCGGTGGTGCCGCCCATCTGGCGGGCGTGGTCGCGGCGCACACGCTCCTGCCGGTGATCGGGGTGCCGATGGCCAGCGCGCTGAATGGTCTCGACTCGCTGCTGTCCACCGTGCAGATGCCGAAGGGCATTCCTGTGGCAACCGTGGCGATAGGACCGTCCGGTGCGGCGAATGCGGGACTGCTCGCCGTCACGATTCTCGCGACCTCGCGCCCCGACCTGCGGGCGAAGCTACGGGCCTACCGGGAAGACCTCGCCGAGCAGGTGCAGCGCGACTCGCTGCCCTGACTCTTCCGGCCGACCCTTTACGCCGGCGACAGCAAGAACGGGGGCGTTGCCCTGGTTCAGCTGGCAATCCCAGAAGGCCGTTGACTGAGATGAAGCGGCCTGCTTCACGATCGCGCAAGCCGAACGCCGAATGTGTGAAGCGGGAGCCTGCATCGCTCTCAGCCTGTAGGAACCTCGGTTTGGCCACAAGCCGGAACTCGAGCTCGTAGATTGAGCGCTCGAGTTGCACACAACCTTCCAGATCGCAGCGTGTGACCTTGAACACGGGGGGCAATCGCGGCAAGCTCGGGATGTGAAACCCCATCGCCTGGGCAGGTCGGCCGTGATGCCGGTCGACAGGATCGAGCGCACGGTCCGGAGGCTTCGTGGGCACAACGTCATGCTCGACGGGGACCTGGCTGGCCTGTACGGGGTGACCACCAAGCGTTTGAATGAACAGGTACGACGCAATATCGAGCGCTTTCCGCCGGATTTCGTGTTCCAAATGACCGACGAAGAAGACAGTTCTTTAAGGTCGCAAACTGCGACCTTAGAACCCGGCCGCGGGCGGCATCGAAAGTACCTTCCGTACGCCTTCACGGAACATGGAGCGATCATGGCCGCCTCGGTGCTGAATTCGCCGAAGGCCATCGAGATGAGCATCCTCGTCGTCAGGGCCTTCGTGAAGCTCAGGAACATCCTCGCCACGCATCGACAGCTGGTCACCAAGCTCGGCGAACTGGAACGGAAACTCTCGTCCCACGACCAGAAGATCATCGTTCTGTTCGACGCGATTCGCGAAATGATGGCACGGCCCGTGCGGCGTCGAAGAATCGGCTTCCGGCCGGGAAATCCAGCATGACGCGTCGTCGGCGGCCTCGCGGCCAGTCCTCGCCGCTGATACCCAGGGCCGCTTACAAACGCCACGCGTACTGCAGCTTCACGAGCAGCTGATTCGAGTCGAGGCGCCACCGATCCAGGATCGATCGGATGTTGTGGTTGTAGACGATGAAGAGGTCGGCGACAGGCAGGAACGTCCAGCGCAGCCGCGTATTCGTGCCGACCGATTGGCTGTCGGTGTCGTACTGCACGTAGCTCGCGACGGAGAGGTCGGGCGAGACGTTCACGCGCAGCCGGGTGCCGGCAAGCGTCTGCGTGAACGTCCCGCTGGCGAGCCGTCCCACATTTCGCTCTCCTGAAAACTCCACCGTGATGAGCGGCGCCGGGTTCCAGGCGCCGGTCCATTCAAACTGGTCGAGGGTGCCATCGTAGAAACCGCCGAACCACCAGGAGGCCTGTGCGTAGAAGCGCCGCTTTTCGGCGGTGCCTGCCTCAATACGGTAGCGTCTCCATTGGTACGATCCCGGCGCGACGACGACATCTCCCCCCACCTGAAACGGCGCAATCAACCGCTCGCCGACCGGTACCACGTTCAGTTCGAGGCGCTCGCCACTGCGGAAGCGCCAATTGACGGGGGCCCAGAACACCTGGTAGCTCTCCCAGCGTCCCGAGAGGTCGGCCGCCAGCGACGGCTCGAACTGGAACGTCATCTGCTGAACAGGTCCGCGCGTGAGCCGGGGGCTGAAGTTCACGGCTCCACTCGTCAGGTGCACGGCAGGCCTCGGGACGAAGCCGATCGAGGGGTCGAAGTCCCGTCCGATCCGCTTGTAGAGCAGCGCCATGTCCCAGAGACTGTTCGGGTAGTCGATCTTGAATCCGTGAGCCGTCGAATCACCACCGAGGTCCTGCCGACCAGTCGCGAGCGCCCAGGCGCCGATGCGCAGGTTCCTGTTGCCGCGAAAATGAGACGACGCGTATACGAAGTCGACGCCGCCCATCCACGAGCCTGAGCGGCCAAGTGGATCACCGACGCTGGCGATGCCGCCGACCCAGGATTCTCCCAGGATGTTCTGCTTCACGCGGCCGACCGCCATGAAGGCATCGTTGGAGACGACTCCGGGTTGAGCACCCGTGCCGACAGCCAGGCCGCCGAAGTTGGTGTTGGCGATTCGGCCGTTCACTTTCGCACCAGCGAGGATGGGCACCTCCTCTTCGGCGACGAGTCCGATCCGCCGACTGAAGTACGGGAGGACGTCCTCGTTCATGCCGATCCCGAACGAGAAGACGTCGTCGCCTTCAATGAAGAACGTCCGCTTTTCTGGAAAGAACAGCGGAAAGCGTGTGAGGTTGGTTCGCCTGGAGTCGACCTCGGTTTCAGCGAAGTCCGTGTTCGCCGTGCCCGACGCGAGGATGTTCGAACCGATTCGCTGTGTGATGTCGAGACTCGGCTGAAAGTTGCCTTCGACCTCGGAACCCGTGGACGGCATACCGCCGCCGCCCGTGACGGCGGGGCGGATGCTCAGGCCTCGGCCAAGGTCGAAATCGGGGAGCCCGGTGAGCCGCCCGGCGCGGCTGATCTGCGTCACTTGGTACTGCCGCGAGGGCGACGCCCAGCGATCCGTTTCCAACCGGCGCTGGATCTGACGCTGCACGTTGAAGTGCCACTCGCGCAGGCCGGGCTTGAATGCCAGCGTCTGCAGCGGAATCCGAATCTCCACGCTCCATCCGTCAGCGAGCCGCGCCGTCGCGGCCTGCCAGATACCGTCCCAATCCGGGTTTTCGCTCTCGCCACCGGGCTTGATCAACCCGTCGTAGCGCGCGCCGCTGGGGTTCACGGCGAAGACATATCCCGATCGGCCGTCTGCAAACGGACCGAGGACGACACGGACGTGATCCTCGGATTCCAGATCGGCATCGCGGCGGACGCTGAAGCTGACGATGCCGGACGGGTCGGGTTCCTCGCAGACGATGCCAATCACCAGCGCGCGGGTATCGGCGAGCACGCGCACGACGGTGCGGGCCGTCGGCGGTGCGCCTTCGACGGGATCGGTCTGGCGGAACGCATCGGTCGACTCCGCCGAGGCCCACGCCGGCTCGTTCAGGCGACCGTCGATCGTGAGTGTTGAAGTGAGCGAGCCCGCCCGAAGTGTCGGCGCACCCTCCGATGCGTCGGCCGGGCCGACGGCGGGCCTGCTACTTCGAACGGGGTCGGATTGCGGCGCGGCCGAGGCCGCATCCGTCAGGCACAGTGCGGCCGTGACGAGCGTCGCCGCGAGCCGAGGTCTCATTCTCATCGCCAAGTCCCTACCGGATGACTGACCAACAGAGTTCCCGCGCCACCCTCCGACGCCGCGAGTCGTGAGCTGGAGAGCCATCGCACTCTGACCCTGCCAGCAAGAGTCCGCGAGGTTGAATCCTGAGCGCGGGGCACCGGCGGCCGCGACCCGGACGGTGTGGCAGACGTGACCCTGGGCCGCGCGGAACAGCCGGTCCAGGAGTCGGTCGGGTGATTGAACGTGCCGTCGAGAGGCCTGCGTGCCTTTGGGGAGGCACGATACCCCGGCTGCTCCGACACACCTCCGAATAGTGTGTCACGGTTGGGCGGTCCCTGATGGTGCGTTCGACCGCGACGTCGCCTTTCAGAGCGCCGAGGCGCGGGCCTTGAGCACGATTGTCTCGCCGCCCGATTGTCCAAGAATGTTTCAGGACGCGCCGAGGCTCGGCTCGCCCCGGGAGCAAGGTTCGCGGCCGCAGCCCCACCGGCTGGGCTGCGCGCCGCGTCACAGCAGAACGAAGATTCATGGGCTGCGTGTGAGCGGGCCGGCGTATACTGCCCGCCATGCCGAATCGTTGGCTCCCCGTCGTCGGCGGTCTCCTGATGAATCTCGCGCTCGGGTCGCTGTATGCCTGGAGCGTGTTCGTTCTGCCCCTCGAGCGGGAATACGGCTGGACCCGCGCGCAGACGTCGTGGGTGTTCACGATCGCCATCGTCTTCTTCGCGCTGTCGTTCATCGTCGCCGGGCGCATCCAGGATCTGAAAGGGCCGCGCATCTGCGCGCTGCTCGGCGGCGTGTTCGTCAGCACCGGATTCGTGCTGGCCAGCTGGACGACATCGCTGGCAGGCTTGTACCTCTCGTTCGGCGTGATCGTCGGTCTCGGTAATGGTTTCGGCTACTCGACGCCGACACCGGTCGGCTCGAAGTGGTTTCCCGACAAGCGCGGGCTGGTCATCGGCTTGATGGTCGGCGGCTACGGGGCCGGGTCGGCAATCCTCGGCCCTGTCGCGACGTCGCTGGTGGCGAGCATCGGCTGGCGTCCGACGTTTCGGCTGCTGGGTGCTGTGTTCTTCGTGATGACAATGGTCGGCACGATGCTGCTGAAGAATCCGCCGGCGGGATACCGTCCGCCCAACTGGGAGCCGGCGCCAGGCGTTGCGGCCTCGACCCGGGACTTCACCACTGGCGCCATGCTGGCGACGCCGACGTTCTATCTGCTCTGGCTCGCCTATTGTCTCGGCACGACGGCCGGGTTGATGACGATCAGCCAACTCGTACCGTTTGCCCGCAGCGCGGGCATGAGCGCGACGCTGGCGACGTACGCCATCACCGTCGGCGCATTCGGGAATGCGGGGGGCCGCATTCTGTCCGGCTGGATGTCGGACACGTTGGGCCGGCTTCGCACGCTGCGGGTGATGGTGCTCGCGTCAGCGCTGGGAATGCCCGCCCTGTTTCTGTACCGCGAACAACTCGCGCCGTTCTACATCCTGGTGGCGGTCGTGTACTGGTGCTACGGCACCCAGTTGTCGGTCTTCGCCTCGACCACGGCGGATTTCTATGGCACGCGCAATCTGGGGATGAACTACGGCGTGCTGTTCACGGCGTGGGGCGCAGCGGGCATTCTCGGCCCCGCGATCGCGGCCCGCGTGTTCGACCGGTTCGGCGACTATCGCTACGCGTTCTTCACGGCGGCCGCGCTGGCGGTTGTGGCACTGGTCTCGCTGTCGCTGGCCAAGCCGCCGGCGCGCCAGGTGGTCTGACATCCGGACGTCAGCTCTTCTTCGCCCCGTCGCATCGTGCCACGTGCGCGACGGTCTTCTGGACCAGGCGGAGGAACGCGCGAATCGTCGTCGCGAGATCCGCCTCGGTCGTGTCTTCCTCCTTGCAGTGCGACAGGCCGTTGGACGAGCACGCGAACATCATCGCCACCGGCATGTGCGGCACCATTTCGGCTGCGTCGTGCAGCGGTCCAGACGGCAGGTGGGGAGCGTCGCCCGTTTCTTCGCGGACGGCCTCTTCGCACAACCGCACCAGCGCGGGATCGAAATGACGCGGCTCGATCCGCCAGAGCGTCCGCCATTCCACGGTCACGTTGTTGTCACGTGCCGCGTATTCCGACGCCTCCCGCGCGTCGCGCAACATCGCCTCCAGCACGCCGGCGTCGAGCGCCCGCTGGTCCAGCGAGATCTCGCACACGCCCGGCACCGCCGTGATGATCTTCGGTTCCACGTTCACGACGCCGACCGTGCAGACCACGCCCGCCCCTGGACGAGAGTGCCGGACGGCGACCTGACGGCAGACGAGCGCCGTCTGCGCGGCGGCGAGAAAGGCATCGCGTCGCATGGGGATCGGGGTTGACCCGGCGTGGGC
>Ga0194060_10003124_pt1 | contig 11750 bp, 10 predicted proteins | sample SepL225m_MetaG_FD_163427 | JGI IMG/M metagenome (GOLD analysis project Ga0194060, IMG submission 163427) | Anoxic zone freshwater microbial communities from boreal shield lake in IISD Experimental Lakes Area, Ontario, Canada - Sep2016-L222-5m | ecosystem: Environmental > Aquatic > Freshwater >... | reverse complement strand
GGCCGTATAGGCCATGAGAAATTTGCTGGCCACTGGTGTAAGTTCCGCCCCGCCGTGCTCTTTGCCCCCAATCTTGGTTATGAGTATTTTGCCGCCTACAGAGGCCTCAATGTTTTTTATCATCTTTAAGGCCTTTACATAGGACAGGTTCATTTCTTTTGCCGCCTGATTGATTGAGCCCAGGCGCTCTATGCCCTGAAGCAGTTGGACAGGCCCCCTGCCCATGAATGGCTGACCCTGATCGTTCAAAACACTCAACTTGACGTGTATTTTCATGAAGCGATATATACAGTAATAAATAACGGGATGTCAACCGATTAAAAAGAGATGGGGTTACTCAACAGGCCACAGGGGAAGGCGTTTAACATATCTTGTCATGTTACTTCAATGCGCAACGACATGTCTGTTTCCACTTCTGAAAGTCTTTTATTATAGATTTCGACAATTTCCTGCAATACTTGGAAAAATCCCTCTTCTTGCCGGACGATATTTCAATGATAGTGACGGTGACAAAATCTTCAATAGAAATGATGCCGCTTCGGGTATTGATATTCTGCTTCTTTCACCAGTCTATCGGCAAACCAGCAGATATTGGCGCTAAGATAATGCTAACTTCGCTTACCCCCAGAGCTCGTCTATTTTGACGAGAGGGGGCGGTAACATTTTCGCTTGACGTAGAAATAGAAGTTATGTAGTAGCTATAACGTAAACTAGGGCAACATTGGTTCAAGTAGGCAACGCCGGGGCAGAGGCATGCTCCGTGCTTATGTTGGTGCTTCACCCATTGCGCAAAAAACGAAAAACAGGCAATGGGGATTTTCTTATTTTGCTTGACGGAAAATTTTCAAAGTGGTTTGCTCACCATGCAAGAAAGTGAGCAACTTCAGATAGGGGGTAAACCATGAGATACGCAGAGACAGGGTTTAATTTGGAGATTGATCTCTCAACGGGGAACATCGAGCGGGTGGAAACTGACCCAAAGTTGACGGAACTTTACCTGGGAGGTCTGGGCAGCAATGCCAAGATATTATGGGACCGGGTCCCTCCGGAAACTGCCCCCTTTTCTCCTGATAATATCCTCATCTTCGGCACCGGTCTTCTCTGCGGCACGCCTGCTCCGGGCGCCAATCGCACCATTGTTACCACCTATTCTCCCCAGACGTTGTTAATGGCCTATTCCATGATGGGCGGATTCTGGGCGCCCGAATTGAAGTATGCCGGTTATGATAAAGTAATCTTCCGCGGCAAGTCCCCCAAGCTGATTTATGTGTGGATCAACAATGATAAGGTAGAAATACGCGACGCCTCTCATTTGCAGGGCAAAGGCGCTGTTGAAACGCAGGAAATTCTCCGGCAGGAATTGAAGGAGCCGAACGTCCAGGTGGCTGCTATCGGCCTGGCCGGTGAAAACAGGGTTTATACGGCTTCCATTGAGCAGGGCAGATCCAGCGCCAGTCGGCTGGGAATAGGCGCCGTGATGGGGGACAAGGGGATCAAAGCGATAGCTGTGCGCGGCACCAAGGACATCAATCTTGCCCGGCCGGCTGAATTTATGCAACTTTGCAACGAAGTGCTGCACTATATAAAAGACCGGGAAGATAAGCCGATTCCGGGGGTCATGCCCATTTTAGCCGGGCTGGGGTCACCGCAAGAGATGAAGCACATTGATGAGAAGTGGCATACCGAAAATTTCTCCTGGGGAAATGCCCGTACGCGCAGAAAGGATTTTTGGACCAAGGAAGTCGAAGATAAGTGGCGGGAGGTTCAGCTGGATGCCCGTACGCGGCTGATAAGTTGCTATAATTGCCCGATGAAATGCGGGGCAATCATTTCTCTCGCCGGGATGTCGACCTACATGATGAAATGCTTCTCGAAACTTACCTATTCGATGGCGGCCTTCTCAGACCTGGATTTTGGGTTCAGAATTGCTCAAAAGGCGACGGAGTATGGAGTGGACGGATTCTCAACCCCCCAGATTATGGCCTTCGGCTTTGAGCTGAAAGAAGCCGGTATCCTGACCGACGAGGACTTTGCCGGGTGCCCGACCGATAATGAGGGGAAATTTTACTGGTTGCTGGACAGAATTGTGCGGCGGGAAGGGATAGGGGATGTGCTGGCCGATGGTACGCATTGGGCGGCACAACGGATCGGCAACGGTGCAGAGGCCTATGCACATAATAATATTAAGAAGCATGAGCAGCTGCCGCTCAAGTTGGGAATGCTGAATCCCGTTTATTATCTTATGTATTGCACGGGAGAGAAGGTAAACATTACCCAAATCGAAGGGCAATTTCCCCAGGCGCCCTTTCCGACGATGGAGGAAAGAGAAGACTTTGTCAAGGATTGGGTCCATGTCCCCGATGAAAAGTTCAAGCAATATCTTCTAGACTGGGAAATGCGCGGAGAACATTCCAATCCCTATTACCCGACGGTTGACATGGCCGTTGACATTGTTGACTGGCAAGAGATGATGCACTACATTGATGATGCCGTCGGGATGTGCGCGGGCTTGTCGTCCTTTCCGTTGAAGCCTCCCTACCATATCCATAACTACCCGCGTTTTATCTCATCAGCGACGGGGTTGGAGATGGACGAAGCCGAACTCAAGATCATATATAAGAGGACCCGCAATCTCATGAGGGCCATTAATGTCAGAAGAGGCCTGAGGAGGGCGGATGAGAAGCCGCCTGATGATCATTGGAGGAAAAGATTCCCCGAGCTTGAAGAAAAGCTCCTGGATGGGTATTACAAATTTAAGGGATGGAATAGCGATGGTATTCCTACTAAAGAGTCTCTGCGCGAATTAGATTTGGGTTACGTTGCCGAAGACTTGGAACAGAGAGGGATAGTAGCAAATGAGCAAGGTTAAGAAGAAAATCAGGACAATCAAGATCGATCTTGATAAATGCAATGGTTGCCGGGCCTGTGAGGTAATTTGCTCCGCCTTTCACGCTAACCCGAAATATAGCAGCAATAATCCGGAGAGGTCGCGGATTCGCCTGATTCGTCATCCCATAAAGGACGTTTACCTTCCTGTCTATGCCGGTGAGTATACCGGGGCCGAATGTATGGGCAGAGACAAATATGTGATTGACGGCAAGGAGTACGATGAGTGTGCCTTCTGCCGGGCTTCCTGCCCATCGCGGAAGCTGTTCAAAGAACCGGATTCCGGTCTCCCGCTTAAATGCGACATGTGTGAAGGCGAAGAAGAGCCGTTGTGTGTTAAGTGGTGCATTAATGATGCTCTGGTGTGCGAAGAGAGAGAAGAGGAAGTAGACGAAGAAGCGGAAGTGAAGCCGGGGGATGTGGATACGGGATTGGAATCAATGGTCGACAAATATGGATTGCAGAAAGTAATGGATACCGTTGCCCGGATGGCAAAGAAGGCCTGAATCAGAGAAAAGGAACCGGCAAGCACGCAGGAAGCGATGAGCGAATTGGAGCTGAAGGGTATTGCATCGGACATAGTCTGTGATCGCTTTTCCGAAGAAGGGTGGGTAAGAAGTTCGGTAAATGCGCCACGGGAGATGGCGCTTCTTATTTACGTGAATGGCTGGGAATTGGTAACCGTCCTCTGCACGCCGGACAAGCTGAACTGCCTGGCTCTCGGCTATCTGTTCAACGAAGGAATCATCACGGGGATGGATGACATAGCGATGATGCGGGTCTGTGACGCGGAGTCGGAAGTTGATGTGAGGCTGAACAATAAAGACTTTGCCTTGCCGACCAAGAGGACGATCACCTCGGGTTGCGGCGGCGGAACAACGTTTACTACCGACGGCATAAAGGTTGATTCCCGGTTGCATGCCGAGCCACGGGAATTGCTGGCTTTAATGAAGCAGATGCACGAGCGGATGGATTTGTATCGGGTGAGCGGAGGCGTGCATACTTCGGCCCTGGCCGATACCCAGGGTCTGCTGGTGATGGCCGAGGACATTGGACGGCATAATACGCTGGATAAAATCCAGGGTGAGTGTCTGTTGCGGAAAATATCAACCCGGGACAGGCTGGTCCTGACCACGGGCCGCATTTCCTCGGAAATACTGATCAAGGCGGCAAGAATGCAGGCCCCCATGGTCGTTTCGCTGACCTCGCCTACGGAGCGCGCCATTGTGCTGGCCCGTGAACTGGGCATTACCTTGGTCGGCTATGCCCGCGGCAGCCGCCTAACGGTTTATGCCCATCCGGAACGGCTTGGGCGGAGCCCGGTTGAATAACGTCATTTCGGGGAGTGTTAGCGACGAGAAATCTGGCAGGATTTGCACGGTGAAAGATTTCTCCCTGCGGGCGAAATGACAGAATTGGCGGTAAAATAAGCGCGGCAGATAATTGCCGGCTGACTCTAATGAGGTGAGAGAACGTGGACGACGTAATAAAGCTCAATGAAAATACGCAAAACCCGTGTAAACCGGATGTAGACGGCAATTTCGGCGACGTCATGGTGGTCGGCGGCGGCATCAGCGGCGTCCAGGCCTCACTCGATCTCGCGAGTGCAGGTTTCAAGGTCTATCTCGTGGAGAAGGCGCCCAGCATCGGCGGCCATATGGCCCAGCTCGATAAGACCTTCCCGACCAACGACTGCTCGATTTGAATACTTGCACCGAAACTGGTCGAGGTCGGCCGGCATCCGAACATAGAAGTACTCAGCTACACGGAAGTTGACAGCGTCAGCGGAGTCGCAGGGAACTTCAAGGTAAGCCTTACGAAAAAAGCCCGTTACATTATAGAAGACAAGTGCACGGGCTGCAACACGTGCGTTGAATACTGCCCGGTCAAGTATCCCGATGTCTACAACCAGGAGATCTCGCAGAACAAGGCGGTCCACATCTACTTTGCCCAGGCAATTCCCCTGGTCACCTACATTGACGAGAGTTGCCTCTATCTCAAAGAAAAGAAGTGCCGCATCTGCGAAGCAGTATGTAAAAATAAGGCCATAAATTTAACGCAGGAGCCGGAAAAGAGAGAAATACATGTGGGGGCCGTAATCTTGTCTCAGGGTATCGAGCCCTATGATCCCAACCTGAGGCAAGAGTACCGCTACGAGCAATACGAGAACGTAGTAACCGGTATGGACTATGAGCGGCTGTTGTGCTCAACCGGGCCGTTCGGAGGCGAAGTGCTGCGCACTTCGGATATGAAGCATCCCAAAAAATTGGCCTGGATTTCCTGCGTCGGATCCAGACAGGTTGGCCCCGGCGGCAACAGCTATTGTTCGGGAGTATGCTGCACCTATGCGCAGAAACAGGTGATTTTGACCAAAGAGCATGACGCGGATGCCGAGTGTACAATATTCCATAACGACATCCGCTCCTTCGGAAAAGATTTTGAGCGATTTTATCAAAGGGCCGAGAACCTTCCCGGCGTTCGGTTTATCAGGAGCTATGTAACGATACAGAAAGATATCCCGGGAAGCAAGAATGTCGTCATCAGATATTTCACTCCCGATGGGGAAGTAAAAGAAGAAGAATTCGATATGGTAGTACTCAGCGTCGGATTGACCCCTCCTCTCGGCGTAAAGGACATTGCACAGACCTACGGCATTGAACTTGAATCTCATGGTTTTGCAAAACTTAACCCCCTCAAGCCTACGGAGACCACCCGGCCGGGCGTGTTTGTAAGCGGAGGCCTACAGGGCCCGGTAGATATCCCGGAATCGGTATTCAGCGCAAGCGGAGCTGGCTCCCAGGTCGGGGAACTCCTTGATCATCGGCGGGGGAATCTTTCCGTGGCACGGGTCTATCCGCTTGAGCGGGATGCCTCAGCGGAGGAACCGAAGATCGGCGTCTTCGTATGCCATTGCGGCGCCAATATCGGGAGAATCGTCAATGTTCCCTCCGCCGTTGAATACTGTAAGACCTTGCCGAATGTTGTCTATGCCACGGAGCAGCTCTTTTCCTGCGCCACGAATTCCGCTCAGCAGATTACGGACCTGGCAAAGGAAAAGGGGCTCAATCGCGTGGTCATCGCCGCCTGCAGCCCCCGAACCTTGGAACCGCTGTTCCGGGATACCTTGAGGGAGGCGGGCATAAATCAATATTTCTGCGAAATGGCAAACATCCGGGAGCAGTGCTCCTGGGTCCACGCGAAGGAAAAGGAAGAGGCCACCGCCAAGGCGAAGGACATTATCCGGATGTCGGTGGCGCGGGCCCGTCACCTGGAGCCGCTGCAGGAGTTTGACCTGCCCGTAAACAAGGCGGCGCTCGTGGTGGGCGGAGGCATTGCGGGCATGAACTGCGCTCTTTCCATAGCAAATCAGGGACACGAGGTTTACCTGATCGAAAAGGAAAATGAGCTCGGAGGGATGGCGCGGAGAATCCATTCCACACTGGAAGGACTCGATGTCCAGGCCTATTTGCGTGATCTTGAAAGCAAGATTTATAAAAATCCTTTAGTGCATTTATATGCGAATGCGACCATTACCAATGCCACAGGTTATGTGGGGAACTTCGTCACCACAATCAACTCGGACAGAGGTACTGCAGAGATAAAACACGGCGCGTCGGTCATCGCAATCGGTGTGGACATGTATACGCCTGCGGAATATCTCTATGGGCAGGATGAGCGAGTAATGACTCACCTGGAACTGGAAGACAGGATAGCCAGGAGAGATGAATCGGTACTCAAGGCTCAGAATCTGGTAATGATACAATGCGTAGGGTGCAGAAATAGTGACAGAAATTACTGTAGCAGGGTATGCTGCAGCGAGTCGGTAAAGAACGCCCTTGAGCTGAAATCGATACATCCTGAGATGAATATCTATATATTATTCAGAGATGTGAGAACGTATGGATTTATCGAGGATTATTACCGGGAAGCGCGAGGGAGGCAGGTACGATTCATCCGCTACGAGCCGGATGATGCACCGGTGGTGAGTGTTGTTGAGAAGAACGGCAAGAGTGTTCTAAAGATTGTCGTAACTGATGAAACCTTAAACAGGAAGGTAGCCATAGATGCCGATGTGCTTGCCCTGGCCGCAGCCGTTGTTCCCTCGTCGTCAACAAAGGAAGTAGCGAACTTATTCAAGGTAACCTTAAGCCCTGATGGTTTCTACAAAGAAGCCCATGTGAAATTACGGCCAGTTGAGTTTGCTGCGGACGGCGTCTATCTTTGCGGAATGGCCCACTATCCCAAGTTTATCCAGGAAAGCATTAACCAGGCCTATGGAGCGGCGGGCAGGGTATTGACGCTTCTCTCGCACGATGTTGTCGCGGCTTCCGGTTCTGTTTGCGTTGTGGATGAGAAGAAGTGCATGGGGTGCGGGGCCTGTGTAGCCGTCTGCACCTACGGGGCCCTCGAGCTTCAGGATACAAAACAAGGCAAAAAAGTGACGGTAAATCCTGTGCTCTGCAAAGGAGACGGTCTCTGTAACGCAAAGTGTCCCACAAGGGCCATAACGCTCAAGCATTATACGGATGACGAAATCGTAAGTGAAATCGATGCGTTGGCTTCTTATGAAGATATCGTGCAACAAATCGATGCGACCGGCAATGCATAAAGGAGGTGGAAACGATGAGTGCAAATCTTAAATTTAAACCAACAATACTTGGCTTCGCGTGCAACTGGTGAGCTTACGGGGCTGCTGACCTGGCTGGAGTTTCCAGACTGCAATATTCAACAGAAATGAGACTCATTCGCGTCATGTGTTCCGGTAGAGTGGACATGGCACATGTGCTCAGAGCCTTCTCGAAAGGAATAGACGGCGTGTTTATCGGCGCCTGCCATTTAAATGAATGTAATTATACTACCCACGGTAATTACGAAGCGCTGAACATGGTGCTTTTATTGAAAAAAATAATGGAGCGCATCGGGCTTGATCCTCAACGGCTGCGCATAGAGTTTATGTCCGGAGCTGAAGCAAATATTTTCGTCGAATCTTCAAATAGTTTTATACAGAAGATAAAAGAGCTGGGACCCATAGGCAAAAAAGAGGGCATCAACAAAGAAGAACTCGAGGCACGACTCGAACACGTGAAGAAACTGGTCCCCTACATCAAGATCGTGAAGAATGAAAAGCTGAGCACCCGTCTGGAAAAACACGAACAATATGAAAGCTTTTTCACCAAAGAAGAAATCGATGCATTATTTGATGAAATGTTCTCGTACTATATTGATCCCGAGAAGTGTCAGGCCTGTATGAGCTGTGCAAGAAGATGCCCCGTGGATGCGGTGGTAAGCGCCAAGGGCCAGGTTCATATTATCGATCAGGAAAAATGCATACGATGCGGAAGCTGCGTTGAAGCCTGCCCTGCTCGATTTGGTGCAATAGCGAAGATGACAGGCGTTGTTCCGGCGCCGCTACCGGAAAGCCAAAGGGCCATTATCAAAAAGAGTAAAGAAAAAGAGGTTGCCTAAGCTATGACAGAAGCGATACAGATAGACGAAAAGGCCTCCAGACTCAGTGATGCCGTGGCAGCGGCGGGTGGAATAGATGTGAGCTACTGCTACCAGTGCGGCAAATGCTCCACCGGCTGCCCGCTTGCCTATGAGATGGATCTGAAGCCTACCCAGCTTATGCACGCAATTCAATTAGGCCTCAAAGACCTTGTTTACAACAGTAAAACCATGTGGATGTGTGCCTCGTGTTATACCTGCAGTGTACACTGTCCCCAGGATGTGGATATTGCCGAGGTCATGGATACCGTAAAGATTATGATGCTGCGCGAGAAAAGAACACCGAAGGTGCCTGATGTACTCAAGCTTAGTAGGTGTTTTGTCGAGAACCTGAAGTGGTTTGGGCGTATGTATGAACTGGGCATGGTTGGCATGCTGAAGCTGAGCACCGGGAAGTTAACCCAGGATATGGACATGGGACTGAAAATGTTTAAAAAAGGCAAGTTTAACCTTCTCCCCGGATTCACGGGTGCCTGGGCTGTGCGCAATATTATCAGGCGAGTAAACAAACAGGAGAAGGCATGAAATACGCATACTATCCCGGGTGCTCCCTCCATTCCACGGGACAAGAATTTGACAAATCATTACGAGCTGTTTGCAATATACTGGGCATTGAACTGGTTGAAATCGAGAAGTGGGTGTGTTGCGGCGCCGCCGGGGCGCATAACGTCTCCAAGCTCTTGGCAACGGCATTGCCGATACAAAACCTGGCGCTGATGGCGGATATGGGTCTGGATGAAGTTCTCGTCCCCTGTGCAGAGTGTTTCTCCAAGCTCAAAACGGCTCAGCACAGCGTGAAAACCGATAAAAAACTCAAAAGGGATGTGGTGAAAGCGCTCCACAAGGATTGCAACGAGGAGGCACAGGTTATCCATCCGCTGACGATTTTTGCTGAGGAGCCGCTGATTTCCAAGATTCCCACCTTGGTGAAACGTGATCTTTCGGGACTCAAAGTGGTATCCTACTACGGATGCCTGTTAACCCGGCCCCCGAAGATAACCCAGTTCGATATTGCCGAGAATCCGGTGAGCATGGACAAGGTATTAAAAGCTGTCGGCATTACCTCTCTGGACTGGTCTTGTAAGACGATTTGCTGCGGCGCTTCCTTTGCTCTTACCAAACCGGAGATTGTGGTGAAATTGAGCCACAAGCTAATACAGGAGGCCAAATCGGTAGGGGCGGATGCCATTGCCGTGGCCTGCCCTCTGTGTCATGTAAACCTTGATACCCGTCAGTCCGATATGGAAAAAGCATTTGGCACCCATCCTCAGATGCCCATTCTGTATGTTACACAACTTATGGGTTACAGCTTTGGCCTTTCTCCCGAGGAGCTTTCGATTAATATGCATCTCACCGATGCAGAAAGCATCTTGAAGAAGGTCAGCCAAGCCAGGTGAGGCTGCTTTAAGCGTAGCTAACGAAGTGAAGTAGAACCACACAACCACACCAAGCGTTGCTATAATGCCATCTCCTTGAGATCAGGAGAGACAATAAGTTGTGGTTCGGTCAGACCTTGTATCTCTTCGACGCTCCACCCCGGAGCATACTCTTTCAGAAGAAGACCGTGCGGCGTCACTTCAATGAGGGCCAGATCGGTGACAATCAGGTCAACGCATTCCTTGGCGGTCAGGGGCAGTTTACATTTTTTGACGATCTTGGGCTCACCCTTTTTAGTCGTATGCGTCATGGCGATGATAACCTTCTTGGCGCCGACGGCCAGATCCATGCTGCCGCCAATGCCTCCGCTTTCCCTGGCGCCATAGGTCCAATTTGCCAGGTCGCCGTTTTCCGACACTTCCAAACCACCCATAACCGTACAATCGAGGTGCCCCCCGATGATCATATCGAAGGATGCAACAATATCGCCAACACTCATGCCCGCTGAGGAGGGAATGAACCGGCCTCCGGCATCGGGGTAATCCAAATCGGCCTCTTGCCATTCTTCCCGCGTCAACGTCCTCTGATAACCGATCACGCCCTGCTCAGCGTGGAAATAGATCTCCTTCCCCGCGGGGATATATAAACTGCAATTTTGTGGGATGCCAACCCCTAAATTCACGTAATCTCCATCGTTCAACTCCTTGACAACCCGCATGGCAATGGTTTCTTCGCTCAACCGTTCTTTCATGTTTTCTCCGCTCCTGGCCTCATCAACCTGCTCAATCCCATGATGCATCCAGGGCCTGGCGGAAGCGTGCTTGCATATAGGAGGCGCTGCCATAGCTTCCTGCCGGGATTTTGACGATCCGCTGAATGAATATCCCCGGTGTCACAATGGCATCGGGGTCCAATTCTCCCACCTCCACGATTTCATCCACTTCGGCTATCGTGACATCACTGGCCATGGCGATGACGGGATTGCCGCCTCGAACTGAGCCGCGATAGATCAGGTTGCCCCGTGTATCGGCCTTAAAAGCCCTGATAAAACCAAAGTCTGCCCTCAGCGGCTTTTCCAGGATGTACTCCTTGCCGTCAATCGTTCTTTTTTCTTTGCCTTCCGCGACGATGGTGCCGACGCCAACGGGTGTATAGAAGCCCCCCAGGCCGCTGCCGCCGGCATGCATCCGTTGCGCCAGCGTTCCATGGCTCATCAGCTCCATTTCGACCGTACCTGAGCCGATGCGTTCCAAGAGGGATGACTTCTTGGGTCCCTTTGATCCATGCTGAGATAATCCGCCCGGCCACGCGGTAATGATCTTTTTTGCCTGGCCGGTCAACGTGAGGGCAGTGCAGATGTCGGTTTCATCAAAGCTGTGATTGCCGGCACGGGCCGGGGCAAAATTATGGCTGATGATTGTCAGATCCTTTGTCCCCTGCTCATGCAAGGCGCGGATGAGGTTCCGCGGTGTCGATCTTCCCATGTTCCAATTGAACACCATGAGAGATGCGCCGTCCGCAATATCTGCGACAGCCTCTGCAAAGGTTTCCATGACCTTAATCTTCATCGGTGTTTCCTTTACTGCGCCGGGCAAGATCTGAAGGGATAGTATTACTGATACCCTAACCGGTGCTGGTGAGTAATTTTATAGAAAATAAAAGAAATAATGCCTAAAATGCACAGCCAGACCAGACCGAAGGCGGCCAGTTCGGGCGCCTGGCCGTTTTCCCAGAGGTCAAAAATGGAGACGGCCACGACTGGACTTTGGGGGCCCGAAAGCAGAATAGAGATCGACAGTTCCTTCATGACCAGCATAAAGATAAAAATCCATCCTGCCCAAAAGGAGGGTTTCAGCAGGGGAAAGAGAATCCGGCGCATGATGTTCGGCCACGATGCGCCGCTAACTTTGGCCGCCTCTTCCAGTTCATTGTGGAGCTGGAGAAAGCCGGCGCTGCAGTACCGCATTCCATAGGGAAGATAG
>Ga0194060_10003122_pt1 | contig 11752 bp, 11 predicted proteins | sample SepL225m_MetaG_FD_163427 | JGI IMG/M metagenome (GOLD analysis project Ga0194060, IMG submission 163427) | Anoxic zone freshwater microbial communities from boreal shield lake in IISD Experimental Lakes Area, Ontario, Canada - Sep2016-L222-5m | ecosystem: Environmental > Aquatic > Freshwater >... | reverse complement strand
CCGTAGCGCGCAGCGCCGCGCGCATGACCTGCGCACCGATTCGAACTCACGCATCTGCTCGCATCTGTTGGAAATTTTGTGAGAAATTCTGTTTTCTCTAGACGCGTGATTCGGTATAGAATTCTTTCCCTTCCCTGAACCAGCACACCTCCCGCTCGACGATGCAAATCGGTTCCCACGTTTTGCGTAACAATCTTTTTGTCGCGCCGATGGCCGGGGTCACCGACCGTCCTTTCCGCCAACTGTGCAAGAAGTTCGGCGCGGGACTCGCGGTCTCGGAGATGGTCGCCTCCAATTCTTTGTTGTGGGGCAGCGAGAAAACACGCCGCCGTGCAAATCACGATGGCGAAGTCGAACCGATTTCGGTGCAGATTGCAGGCTCCGACCCGCAGATGATGGCCGCCGCCGCCCGCTTCAACGTCGACGAGGGAGCCCAGATCATCGACATCAACATGGGCTGCCCGGCGAAAAAAGTCTGCAACACCATGGCCGGATCGGCGCTGCTGCGAGACGAAGCTCTGGTAGCGCGCATCCTTGATGCGGTGGTGAGCGCCGTCGACGTTCCGGTGACCCTGAAATTCCGTACCGGATGGGACAGCCACAGCAGGAACGCGCTGCGGGTGGCGAAGATTGCCGAGCAAAGCGGCATCAAATTGCTGTCGCTCCACGGGCGCACCCGCGCCTGCGGATTTTCCGGCCACGCGGAATACGACACCATTCGGGAGGTCAAGGCGGCCACATGGCTGCCGGTGATTGCCAATGGCGACATCTCCACCCCGGAGCAGGCCAAGCATGTTCTCGAATACACGCGCGCAGACGGTGTGATGATCGGCCGCGCGGCGCAGGGCCGCCCCTGGATTTTCCGCGAGATCGGGCACTTCCTGGCCACGGGCACCAAGCTTCCTGCGCCGCTGGTGTCTGAAATCCGCGAAGTGTTGCGCGGGCACCTGCAAGAGTTGTATGAATTCTACGGCCACGACCGGGGAGTCAAGATCGCGCGCAAGCATATTTCCTGGTACACCAAGGGGCTTGCAGGCTCAGCGAGCTTCAGGCATCAGATGAACCAACTCGATACCTGTGAAGAGCAGTTCGACGCGGTCGACCGGTTCTTCGGAAAGCTGGAGCAGCAGCACCGGCAGTTGCGCTATGCGGAAGAGGTTGCGATGGAGGCGGCAGCATGAGACAGACCAGCGAAATCGCGGATTGCGTCCGCAGATCGCTCGAGCGCTACTTCAAGGATCTGGACGGCGAGAAGCCGCGCAACATTTACGACATGGTGCTGAAGAACGTCGAACGGCCGATGCTTGAACTCGTTCTGGACCGCGCCGAAGGCAACCAGACGGTTGCAGCGCAAATGCTGGGAATCAACCGCAACACGCTGCGCAAGAAAATGCAGTCCCTTAAGATCAAGTTCTGAGGATAAAATCCCGAGTCGGATACCGAGACCGCATCTTCGCCTACCCACCTTTTTCCGCCGGCCCAGCCCACCGACCATACGCCATGAACCCGACCATCCGCCAGGCTCTGATCAGCGTTTCCGACAAAGAAGGCCTCATCGAATTCGCCCGGGGACTGGCAGCGTTCAAGGTGCGCATCCTCTCGACGGGAGGAACAGCAAAGCTGCTGGCCGACAATGGCGTGCCCGTCACCGAGGTGTCGGATCACACCGGTTTCCCCGAAATGCTCGACGGGCGGGTCAAGACGCTGCATCCGAAGATACACGGCGGATTGCTGGCGCGGCGCGATCTGCCTGCGCACATGGACGCGATCAAGCAGGCCGGCATCGAGCCCATCGATCTCGTGGTGGTCAACCTGTACCCGTTCGCGCAGACCGTGGCCAAGCCCGGCTGCACGCTGGAACAAGCGATAGAGAACATCGACATCGGCGGCCCCACTATGCTGCGGTCCGCGGCCAAGAACCACGGCGGCGTCGCCGTAGTGGTCGATCCTGCCGATTACGCAGCGCTGCTGGAGGAAATGGCGGACAACGGCGGCGCGATCAGCGCCGGCACCCGCTTTGCCCTGGCCAAGAAGGTGTTCACGCACACAGCCGCCTACGATGCGGCGATCAGCAACTATCTCACCGGCCTCGCCCCCGACGGCGGCCGCATGGCCTTTCCCGAACGCCTGACGATGCAGTTCGAAAAACTGCAGGACATGCGTTATGGCGAAAATCCGCATCAGAGCGCGGCGTTTTACCGCGACACGATACCGGTTCCGGGCGGCCTGGCGGGCTACCGGCAATTGCAGGGCAAGGAACTGTCTTACAACAATGTCGCAGACAGCGACGCTGCATGGGAATGCGTCAAGACCTTCAGTGAGCCCGCTTGCGTCATCATCAAGCATGCCAACCCGTGCGGTGTAGCTACGGGGAAGACTTTGAAAGAGGCCTACGAGCGCGCGTTCGCAACCGACCCCGTGGCGGCATTCGGCGGCATCATTGCCGTCAACCGGCCGCTTGACGGCGCTGCCGCCGAGGCGATCTCCAAACAGTTCGTCGAAGTCCTGATCGCACCCGCAATGACCGAAGAGGCACGAAAGGCGCTCGCATCCAAGACGAATGTGCGCATACTGGAAGTTCCCATAGACGTCGGCATATCCGCCTTCGACATGAAACGCGTCGGCGGCGGGCTTCTGGTCCAGTCTCTCGACAGCCGCAACGTAAGTGCCTCGGACCTGCGCGTGGTCTCCAAGCTGGCGCCTACCGAGGCCCAGCTGGAGGATTTGCTGTTCGCCTGGCGCGTGGCGAAGTTCGTGAAATCGAACGCGATCGTTTTCTGTGGCGGGCGACGGACCCTGGGAGTCGGAGCGGGGCAGATGAGCCGCGTGGACAGCGCCCGGATCGCGGTGATCAAGGCCGGCAACTCCGGGCTGGCTCTTGCCGGATCGGTCGTTGCCTCCGATGCTTTTTTCCCGTTTCGGGACGGCGTGGATGTCGTGGCGCAAGCCGGCGCCAAGGCGATCATTCAGCCCGGCGGGAGCATGCGCGACGACGAAATCATCGCAGCGGCCGACGAACTGGGTCTGGCAATGGTATTCACCGGCTTTCGGCACTTCCGGCATTGAAGCTGCTTGTCATCGGTTCCGGGGGGCGCGAGCACGCCATCGCGTGGCGCCTGGCGCAGAGTCCGCGCGTGCAAATGGTGTACGTCGCGCCGGGCAACGGCGGGACGGCCCTCGAACCCGGTCTTGAGAACCTTGCGCTCGACTCGATCGAGGCGCTTGCGGACTTCGCGCATAAAGAGCACGTCCATCTGACCGTGGTGGGACCCGAGACACCGCTCGCCGAGGGCGTGGTCGACCTGTTTCGCAGCCGCGGCCTGCGCATCTTTGGCCCTACGCGCGCCTGCGCGCAGTTGGAAAGCTCCAAGGAGTTTGCCAAAGCTTTCATGCAACGCCACGGCATTCCGACGTCCGCGTACGCAAGCTTCACTGAACCGCACGCCGCTCACGCGTATGCCGACTCGCGCGGCGCGCCCATAGTCATCAAGGCCGATGGCCTCGCCGCCGGCAAGGGCGTGGTGGTGGCTACGAGCCTTCAGGAGGCTCACGAGGCCATCGACCGGATGCTGGTCGACCACACGATGGGCAGCGCCGGCAACCGCATTGTCATCGAAGATTTCCTCGAAGGCGAAGAGGCAAGCTTCATCGTCATGTGCGATGGTGAACATGTCCTCACCCTTGCCACCAGTCAGGATCACAAAAGACTGCGCGACGGCGACCAGGGCCCGAACACCGGCGGCATGGGCGCCTATTCGCCCGCGCCCGTCGTCACACCCAAGATCCATGCGCGCGTTGTGCGCGAAGTGATACAACCGGTGATGGCCGGCATGGCGTCAGAGGGCCACCGCTATTCCGGATTTCTCTACGCCGGACTCATGATCGACAAGTCGGGCACGCCCAAAGTGCTCGAGTTCAACTGTCGGCTGGGCGACCCCGAAACCCAGCCGATCCTGATGCGGCTCAAGAGCGACCTATTCGACCTGCTGGAGCATGCCGTCGAGGGCAAACTCGACACGGTCGAAGCGGTTTGGGATCGACGCTCGGCGCTCGGCGTCGTGCTGGCGGCGGCGGGCTACCCCGATGCCCCGAGAAACGGCGACCTGATTGAAGGGCTACCCGCGCCCGCCGAAGACATGCGCGTATTCCACGCCGGAACCAGGCTCGAAGGCGGCAAGCCGTTCACCAGCGGCGGGCGCGTCCTTTGCGTCACCGTACTGGGCGATTCGATCAAGATGGCGCGCACGCGCGCTTATCATGCTGTCGAGGGAATTCGCTTCGATGGCATGCAGTGGCGGCACGACATAGGGCATCTCGCCGTAGACGCACGCGGCGGTCAGCGCGCGCCGGCGACGCCCAAAAGTTGATGCGCCGGACCTGATACTTCGGACCACCCGAGACCTCCCGGAATCGCAGGCGCCGGGCGGGAGAACGGGGAACGTCGGACTAACCAGCCCTCCCATGAACATCGATCACGTCAAGAGTTACCTCGCCGGTCTGCAGGATCGTATCGTTACGGAGCTGGAAAGAATTGATGGCCAGCCGTTCCGCCGCGACACCTGGCAGCGAGATGCGGCCGACGCAGCGCCGGGCAACCCGGATGCAAAGCAAGGCGACACGGCACACCTGAGTGGCGGCGGAGGCGATACCCGCATTATCGAAGAGGGCGCCTTTTTCGAGCGCGGAGGCGTGGCCTACTCTCACGTGCGCGGCACCAAACTGCCCCCATCGGCGAGCGCGGTGCGCCCGGAACTCGCCGGGCGCGGCTTCGAGGCGATGGGTGTCTCGCTGGTACTGCATCCGCGCAATCCCCTCGTCCCGACGGTGCACATGAACGTGCGCTTGTTCGTCGCGACCCGCGACGGCGAAACCCCGGTGTTCTGGTTCGGCGGCGGCATGGACCTCACGCCCTACTACGGCTTCGAGGAGGACTGCGTCCATTTTCATCGAACCTGCAAGTCCGCTCTCGATCCGTTCGGGGCGGATTTTCATCCCCGCTTCAAGCGCTGGTGCGACGAATACTTTTTTCTCAAACATCGGGGCGAGCCGCGCGGAATCGGCGGGGTTTTTTTCGACGATCTCCATGAGCCGGGTTTCGATCGCTGCTTTGCGCTCATGCAGAGCGTCGGTGATCATTTTCTCCCGGCCTACGCCCCGATCGTAGAGCGGCGCCGGCACGACCACTTCGGCGAACGGGAGCGCGACTTCCAGGCCTATCGACGCGGACGCTACGTCGAGTTCAACCTGGTCTGCGACCGCGGCACGCTGTTCGGACTGCAGTCGGGAGGGCGCACCGAGTCCATCCTGATGTCGCTGCCGCCGGTGGCGAAATGGCGATACGACTGGAAACCCGAAGCGGGCAGTGCGGAAGCCCGGCTTTACGAAACATTTCTCAAAGCAAGGGACTGGGCCGGCTAACTTACCTGTTCGGGCGCCAACGCGGCGGCACGATAGTGCCGATGGGACTCCTCCGCAAGACCGATGCGTTCGCAAAGTCGGGCGAGCGCGATGTACGCATCGCGGGCCGGATACAGTGCCAGGCTTGCTTCGAGATAACTCCGCGCCTTGCCCCAGAGTTCGCGCCGCGCGCATAGTCGCCCGAGGGTGAGCAGCAGTTCCGCGTCCTGGGGGTGCTCTTTTAGCCACTTCTCGGCGCGCTCGATGCGCGAAATCGCTTCGTCGTCGCGACAATCGCCGTAAAGCAGCACCAGTCCCGGGTCCCACGCCGCGGCCAGGGCGTTCTCTACCACGAGCTGGGCGGCGCGTCCGTCGCCGATCCTCGCCCAGGCGCGCGCAGCGGCCGCGGCGATCCTGGGCTGGCGCTGTTCGGCGGCAGGGACCGACCGCCAGTAGTCGGCCAGCGCGCGCGCGTCCAGCGCCTTGAGCGAGAGCATCGCAACGCGTGCGTTGACGACAATGCCTTCCAGGGCTTCGCGCGGCATGGCGTCACGCTTTTCCAGCTGGTGCGCAATCCGGACGACTTCGCTCCAATGCTCCAGACCCTGTTCTGCGCGCAGCAGCGCCAGCAGCGTGGCGATGTGGCGGGCGCCGCCCGCGTGTAGCTCCAGTAACACCTCGCGCGCCTCGTCGTAGCGACGTTCTCCGAGCAGCAGATCGGCTTCGGCGGCAAGCGTCGCCTGCCTCCAATCGGGGTCGGCCGCACGCGCCCTCGCGATCCACGCGTCACGCAATGCGAAGTTGCGCAGCCGCTGCGCTGCGCGCGCGGCAACGATCGCCGCAAGCGCACGCGATTGTCCGAGCTCGTGCGCCCGCGCGGCCAGCTTCGCAGCTCGGGCGAAGCGCCCTTCGTAAAGGGCCTGTAAAGACTGCTCGAGCGCTTCCCGGGCCCTGCTCTCGCCCTGACGGATGCGGAATGCGCGCACGTAGGCAGGCAAACGCAGCGTATGTGCGACGACCCGAACCAGGAAATAACCGCTGCAGAACACGGCTGCGAGCAGCACCAGGAACAGATTGAGCGACAGTTCAATCCGCCAGGGCGAATAGACCAGGAGCACATAACCCTCGTTTTCGTGCAGGGCGACCGACAGGCCGGCCGCGAGCGCAAAGGCGGCGAGCAACCACAGCAGGCCCTTCATCGCACCGCCTTCTCGCGCGACACCTTGTAGTTCCGCACGGCGGCAAGACTTTCGCTGATGCTCGGCAGATCGATGCTGATTCCACTGGCCTCGAGTTGCTTGAGGTTCGCCAACGCGGTCACCGCGGGACGCGAACGCACGTCGAAGTAACGCTGGACCCAGGTGGTGGCCAGACCAAGGTCCGCGCGGAACACGTTCTGATCGCGTGCGAGCAGCGCGAGCCTGGCGTTGAGCAGGCGCAGCTTGAGGTTCTCGCGCATGAAAAAGGCCTGCGGGGGGGACAACAGCGGCGGTTCCGGTCGATCGAGGTTGCGCACGCGGACGAGTTGCCTGAGCTCGCCCCATATGTCGGATCCGAGGCGCCTCCAGAAACCCTCTTCGGCACCCGCAGCAGCGGGTCGTTCCAGCGAAACCGCGCGCTCTTCAAACGCCAGCGGCAGGGCGTCGACCTGGGCAATCACCTGGTCGAGCCGCAATGCGAGTCCCGCGACATCGACGCCGGGGGCGCCTTTCAGGCGCTCGATATCTCGCGCGAGCACCTTGCGCAACGGGAGAAATTGTGGCCGATCGGAACGCGCGAGCCGCGAATCGGCCGTCTGCAGTGCGGCCAGCGCCGCCTGCACGCTGCCCGCGAGCTGGAGTTGCTGCACCGCGATGGTGAGTATCTGCTCCACTTCGGCCAGCACCCATTCGTCGCGGCTGCGCGAGAGTTCCTGGTAGAGCGCTTCCAGGGCCACCTGCTGATTCTGGGATTCGATGAGCTTCGCCTCGAGCTGGACGAGCTTGGCCTGGGCTTCGCGTACCGCCTCCTGCGCCTGGCGCGCCGCCCCGCGGGCATCGCGGCTGTCCGCGTCGCTGTCGCGCAGCCTGCGCGCCATTTCCTCGCGCAATCCTGACATCTCCGTACGGGCGTCGTACCATTGCCACGCAATCATCGCGACCACAACCACGAACGCCGTTACCACAGGCTGGGGATGGGCAAGACGTCCCAGCCATGACCGGACGCGCCCGGGCGCGGGCTTGGTCAGCGCGTTCTGTTCTTCCATGACATGGCCGGTTGAGCTTGAGGGAGTTCACACTTTAGCAAAAAAAGCGGCGAGCGCTTCTGCCAAAGCCCGGTCACCTGCTGCCGTGACGATCACCTGCTTCACGCCTCGCGATCGCGCGGCTTCGCCCACGCGCGGATGCGGCGCGAACACCGGCGTGGCGCGCAGCAGCGCGCCGCCAGCCTCGCCGAGCATGGCAAACAGGTTTTCCAGTCCCTCCGCACTGGTGACCGACACGGCATCAATGCGGCCGCCGCTCCAGCGCTGCAGAAGCGGGCCGACCTCCGCGCGTGGCCGCGCACGGAGGTAGCACTCCGCATATTCGACCTGCGCTCCACGCGCGAGCAGCACCTCACGCAAGGCCTCGCGTCCGCCTTGTCCGCGAAAGATCAGAATGCGTTTTCCATTGATGTCGGACAACTCAGGCAACGCGGCAAGCGCCTCGCTGTCGCCGCGCCCCGTCGGCACGATCACTTCGGCGACGCCGATCTCGCGCAGCGCCCTGGCCGTTGCGCCTCCGATCGCCGCGTACTTCAGGCCTTCCGGCCAATCTCGTCTCGTCCTCACAGCGGCGTTCGCCCTCTTGACTGCCGTCGGACTGACAAATACAGCGATATCGAATGCATCCAGACGGTCTATCGCTGCGTCCAGCTTCGCGTGGTCATCAGGCGGAAGAATTTCGATCGCGGGCAGCAGCACGGTTTCGCCGCCTCGAGCCTGCAGGAGGGCAACCAGCGCCTGGGACAGGCCAGCCGGGCGCGTCACGAGCACCGCGCGGCCGGCCAGTGCAAGGCTCATTGAAGCGTTGAAAGAATGTCGTCGGCACCCTGCGCGAGCAGCGATTGCGCGAGTTGCTGGCCCACAGTCTCCGGCGCCTGCGTGGGCCCGCGTGCTTCAGCCCGGACGATGCGGGAGCCATCCGGAGCGGCAACCAAGCCGCGCAGCCAGATCACCTTACCGGCGTCGGCGCCTTCAAGTTCTGCGTACGCGCCCAATGGAAGCTGGCAGCTGCCGCCGAGCGCGCGGCTGACTGCGCGTTCGGCGCGCACGCAGGCAGCAGTCGCCGGATCATTGAGGGCGGCGAGCATTGTGATCAGGTCTTCGCGTTCGGCACGGCATTCGATCGCAAGCGCACCCTGGCCGGCGGCCGGCAGACTCACTTCCGGTTCGATCACCGCGCGGACGCGGCTGCCCAGCCCCAGGCGCTTCAAGCCCGCGACCGCGAGCACTATGGCGTCGTAGTCGCCACGGTCCAGCTTGGATAGGCGGGTGTCCAGATTGCCGCGCAGCGCCCCGAATGCGAGACCTGGATAGCGCTCGCGAAGTTGCGCTTCCCGGCGCAGGCTCGAAGTTCCGACCACCGCGCCGCGAGGCAGCGCTTCCAGCGATGCGTGACTGGAGGATACAAACGCATCGCGCGGGTCTTCACGCAGGCCGATCGCAGCCAGGCAAAAACCTTCCGGCAATTCCATGGGTACGTCCTTCGCCGAATGCACGGCTATGTCGGCCCTCCCGTCTGCCAATGCAGCCTCGAGTTCCTTCACGAACAATCCCTTGCCGCCGACTTTTGCCAGCGACACATTGAGAATCTCGTCGCCACGCGTGCTCATCCCCAGGATCTCGACCACACACGACGGATACAATCGGCGCAGCTCTTCCTGCACGAACTCCGACTGCCACATAGCCAGCCGGCTCTTGCGGGAAGCGATTACGATCCGTTTCGGCGTCCTCGGCATCGAAGGAGAAGTATCTATTGAAAGGTTTGCGTCCCTGGGGGCGCTGATTCTAACATGGCTCACCCTCGCCCCACGCGCCAGGACCGGGAACTCGCGACCATGCGAGGACGCTACCCCCTCGCGCTCCCGCAAACCATGTGGGCCACGCGGTCCGTGCCCATCATGCCGTCATGCCTTTTTCGCCAGAGCCTTCACCTGAGGCCACTGCCTGCGGCTGACCGCCAGCCTCTCCTGAGAGCCCTCGAGCACAACTGCCCAGCTTGCCTCGGCGTCGTCGCCGGCGACACGTTCAAAACCGCGGATCCGCTCCCGCGCCACCAGGCAGTTACGGTGGATGCGAATGAACAGGATGCCGAATTCCTCCTCCAGCCGCGCCAGCGATTCCTCGATCAGGTACTCCCGTTCGCCGGTGTGGATGGTCACGTACTTGAGTTCGGCCTTGAGGTAGAGCACCTCCGCCAGCGGCACCAGCGTGACGCGGCCGCGCTCGTTGACGCTCAGATAGCGCCGCGGCTGCGTATCCACCCGATCGAGCATCTCGCGCGTGACCCTTGGACCCGCGACCGCTTTTTTCAGCGCCGCCGCGAGGCGGGCTGCCCGAACCGGTTTGAGCAGATAGTCGACCGCATCGAGCTCGAATGCCTCGACGGCATACTGGTCGTGCGAAGTGACGAAAATCACGGCCGGCGGCGCCTCCAGCACCTGAATGTGACGTGCGAACTCGATACCCGACATCCCAGGCATGTGAATATCGACCAGGACCACGTCCGCCTCGTGGATGGCGGCGAGGTCCAGTCCGTCGAGCCCGTTTGCCGCCTCGCCGACGATGGCGTTCGGCACCTCCGCTCGGCAATCGTCAAGCAATTCCCGCATCCGCGCGCGCGCAGGCTGCTCGTCATCGACGATGAGCACCCTGAGCGGCGTCACATCGCTCTCCCGGCGGACCCTGTCAAGACGCTTTCCTAAAAGGCATCACCATCCGGATGCCGTAGCGCTCGCCCTCGACGCCTGCATCGAGCTTCGATTCGGCGTCGAAGTGCAACTGCAGCCGCTCGCGGATGTTTGCAAGCGCCATGCGATTGCCCTGGCGGTGCTGGTGTTCGGGATAATAGGGATTGGAAAGGGCGACGCGCAATCGGTCGCCATCGAGCCCGACATGGATGTCGATCGCGCCGGCGGCGAGTCCGGGCTCGATGCCGTGATAGACCGCGTTCTCGACCAGGGGCTGCAGCAGCATCGGCGGCACCATCGCGTCTTCCGCTCCGGGGTCAATGGTCCAGTGCACCTGCAGCCGCTCGCCGAGGCGCAGGTGCTCCAGGTTGAGATACTGGCGGCACAGCGCGATTTCTTCGCGCATGGGGGTCAGTTTCCGATGGTCCGCCAGAAGGCTGCGGAACAGGTCGGCCAGGTCTTCGATCGCGCTTTCGGCGCCCTTGGGATCGCGGCGAATGATGGCCAGCACGGCATTCAAGCTGTTGAACAGAAAATGCGGGCGGATACGCGCCTGCAGGGCCTGGAGCCGGGCCTCGGCGAGTGCCGGCGAAAAAGCGAGGGTGCGCACCCTGAAATATTCGAGCACCACCGCCGCCAGCGCGACCGCAAGCACGACGCCGTACTGCAGTCCGGGCCACTCGGGAACGCGCCCGAGCAGCACCTGAGCCACGGATGTGGCCGCTGCCAGCGCGGCCACGATCGCGAGCGTGCAGGCGAAACCCGCCGCATACCGGAGCCGGGCGAGCGCCGAACTCGCCGCGTAGAGCGCGGAGAGGATCGCAAACAGCGACGGTTCAACCCAGAATGCAATCTCGAAAAACTGCGCGCTGATCTCCGCCAAGCGCGGTGCGCTCACCAGCGCCGCAGCGAGAGCAGCCGCGTTCACGGCCAGCAGAATGCGCGCGACTACGCCCAGATTGCGGAAGTCCGGCAGGGCGTCGGTGCGATCCTTTTGGCTTATACTCAACGCTTTATGTTCGACCAAGGTGGATGGACGGGAAGCGCCCGCCGACAACATCACCGCCCCATTTTACAGTCAACCATGGCAGCCAAACCGATATCCCGCCGACGTGTCGCGCCCGGAGGCGACCCAGCCAGAAAAGCGGGGCGCAAGGACGCGCCGCCGTTGCGCCCCGCACGCCTGGGATCCAAGCCCGGCAAGGCACGCCGAGAGGTGGTCCACGAGACCAGCGGCACGGCCTGGTCCGGCCGCTTTGCTGAACCGGTGTCCGAGCGCGTCAAACGCTACACGGCCTCGGTCTCTTTCGACCAGAGACTCGCTGCCCACGATATCCGCGGGTCCATCGCGCACGCGCGCATGCTGCGCGCAGCCGGGATTCTTTCCGCATCGGATCTGCGCGCGATCGAAGGCGGATTCGCC
>Ga0194060_10003121_pt1:0-10000 | contig 11753 bp, 4 predicted proteins | sample SepL225m_MetaG_FD_163427 | JGI IMG/M metagenome (GOLD analysis project Ga0194060, IMG submission 163427) | Anoxic zone freshwater microbial communities from boreal shield lake in IISD Experimental Lakes Area, Ontario, Canada - Sep2016-L222-5m | ecosystem: Environmental > Aquatic >... | reverse complement strand
TACTTGAGAAGGGTCGTTCTTAGTACGAGAGGACCGGAACGAACGTACCTCTAGTGCACCAATTATCACGCCAGTGGTATCGTTGGGTAGCTACGTACGGTTGTGATAAGCGCTGAAAGCATCTAAGCGCGAAGCACGCTTCAAGATGAGGTATCCCTCACATTTATGTGACAAAAGACTCCTCGGAGATGACGAGGTCGATAGGCTGCAGGTGTAAGTACAGTAATGTATTCAGCCGAGCAGTACTAATAAGTCGTGAGGCTTAATCAATTTATTTTTATTCACAGAAATAACAGTTTCTGTGAACTATGGATAGCTCTTTCAATTTTTCTTTTATTTTGTATATAATACATCAGAGTTTTCTGGTGGCTATAGCTAGGGGGACACACCTCTTCCCATTCCGAACAGAGAAGTTAAGACCCTATACGCCGATGGTACTGCATCGTCTTGATGTGGGAGAGTAGGTAGCTGCCAGAAATTTTTATTTAGAACCCGGTCGTTTATCGACTGGGTTTTTTATTTTTAAACCTTTCTTATGAAAGTCTTTCTTAAACAGAAAGTAACTTAAATTTTCGCCTGACAGACATGAAAATGCTACTATCTTCTGGTTAGAATATCTAAATCAGAAACCTGACCCCCCCTAAGATATCTCTTCCCCGTCTAATTCTTCAATTATTGCTTTAACTACAGGATTTGTTTCGACTGACTTTTCAATTATTATGGCAGTACTGTCGTTTTCAGGGTCGTAATAGCTTGTTTCGGCTATGCCGGAACTGTCTTTGAAATAAAAATAATAGGCTTTACCAAAAAAAAATGTTGTTTTTGCTGTGAAATAATCTTTGTTTTGAATGATTGTATTTTTTGAATGGAGGTCATCGGTGGATAAATAGAGTTTATTGCCGTCTATGCTTACCAGCCTTGCAGATTTAAGAGCACCTCCGGCTATAAATTTTTCTGAGTTAATTTCTGTTAAAAATATATCCCACTTAGCTTTTATATTTTTTAATTCATCTAAGATTTCTTCTGGCTGGTCAGTTCTTTCATCTGGTGGTAACTCAACATAATTATGTGATTCTTTAGACGTGGGAAGCTGTGTCTCTTGTATTTTTGGCTCAATTGAAGAATATTTTTCCTGTTGAGACTGAAAATTTAGGTCAGGAGTTTTTTTTTTAATTTCTTCGAGATTATCAATTACTTCGCGTATTGATGCCGATTTTTCAAGCCCGATTAGATGGCATAAGGCTACTTCAACCTTCAAACGCTGGTTTGAGGTCTGTTTCAGTTCAATCTGAACTTTATTCAAAAAATATAATATTCTTAAAAGATCGGACTCGCTATACTTATCTTTATATCCCAGATATTTAGCCCGATAGATTTCAGCGGCTTCGATCATTTTATGAGTTCCCGTAAGTCTTACGGTCATAATATTGCGGAAATGCTCGGTTAATCCATTAAAAAAATCTATAAAATTCCAGCCATTATCATAAATCCGTTTTGTAATGTTAAAAGCGGAAATAAAAGTTTTATCTAAAACAGCTTCGGAAATCTGGAAATATATATCATCGTCAATAAGATTAAGCATAGAGCCGACTGTTGTGGCTTCAATGTTTCCGTTGCTGAATGACGCTATCTGGTCAAAAAGACTTTCAGCATCGCGAAGAGCACCATCAGCTTTTTTTGCAATTAAAGTAAGCGACTGATCATCTATCTTAATTTCTTCGCTGGTGGCTATTTTATTTAATAAAGCTTTAATGCTGTCCAGCTCAATTCTGCGGAAATCAAATCTCTGGCAACGCGATATTATTGTAAGTGGTACCTTGTGTACATCAGTAGTCGCAAATATAAAAATTGTATGTTCAGGCGGTTCTTCAAGCGTTTTTAACAGTGCATTAAACGACTCGTTGGTGAGCATGTGAACTTCGTCTATTATATATACTTTATATGTACCTTTTGTAGGCGCATACTTTACAGACTCGCGTAGCGACCGGATTTCTTCTATCCTGCGGTTTGAAGCTCCGTCTATTTCAATAATATCAAGCGACTGCGAAGTGTTAAATGATTTGCACATGTCGCATTCATTACACGGCTCAAAATCAACCGGATTCAGGCAGTTGAGCGTTTTAGCAAGAATACGTGCTGTTGTTGTTTTCCCAACGCCGCGCGGACCGGCAAACAGATAGGCATGAGCTATACGGTCATTTTTAATGGCATTTTTAATCGTAGTTGTAATATGCTCCTGTCCTACAACATCTTCAAACCTGGTTGGCCGCCATTTCCGTGCGGTAACTATATATGCCATAATTTTCCTACAATCGTGTCAGGCTTTCTGCCTTTAATATTATTTTATTTAACCTGTGGGGATATGATCCTTTTCTTATCTGTAACAGCATAAAAATATTCTTATTGCTTTTTCCTGGCTGAACTCTTCGGCTTTGCAGAAGAATCTTTTGGTTCCCTCTTTTTTGCTTCGGTATTTGTTAATGCCGACTGTTCAAATACATAGGGGAGAGCATCGACAATTTGTCCGATCGGAATAATTTCCAGGCCTTCCTTAACTGCAACCTGAATTTCTGCCAAGTCTTTTTCATTATCTTTTGGGATTAAAACAATTTTCATTCCTGCGCGTTGTGCGGCGAGAAGCTTTTCGTTAAGTCCGCCAATTGGAAGAACATTTCCGCGTAATGTAATTTCACCCGTCATAGCAACATCGCTTTTAGCCGCTATATTTCTGAAAGCAGAAATCATAGCCATAGCCATAGTGATACCGGCCGATGGCCCGTCTTTCGGGATAGCTCCTTCAGGCAGGTGAATATGTATTTCTTTGCCTTTTTGAAAGTTCTCAGGTAATCCAAGCAGTTTTGTGTTGCTTCTGATAAAGCTTAAGGCTGCCTGTGCGGATTCCTTCATTACATCGCCAAGCTGCCCGGTAAGCGTTAGTTTTTCCGCACCATTCATAATTGTTGCGTCAACGCTTAATATTTCACCGCCCACGCTTGTCCATGCCAGACCGGTAACACTTCCTACGCGGGCTTCCTGACTAGCCATAAGCCGTCTGAACTTTTCCACACCAAGAAATTTTGCAACCTGTTCTGCATTTATTTCATGCTGTTCCGATTTATAGGTTTTTTCTTCGTTCTTCTGATGATTAAATACAATCTCACGTGCTGTTTTACGGCATGTAGTAGCAAGTTCGCGCTCGAGGTTTCTTACACCGGCTTCACGTGTATATCCGTTAATGACTTTTATTATTGCTTCATCGGTAAAGGATACAGTTTTTTCAGTCAGTCCGTGAATTGTCATCAGCTTTGGAATAATATATTTCTTTGCTATCTGAAGTTTTTCATACTCGAGATAACCTGGCAATTCGATAATTTCCATCCTGTCCTGTAGCGGCAGAGGAATATTATATTTTACATTTGCGGTAGTAATAAACATTACCTGAGACAGGTCATAGTCCACATCAAGGTAATGGTCGTTAAAAGTATGATTCTGTTCCGGGTCTAAAACTTCCAGCATAGCCGAAGAAGGGTCGCCGCGGAAATCCATGCTCATTTTATCAATTTCATCCAGTAATATTACAGGATTAATTGTTCCTGCTTTTTTCATAGACTGTACGATTTTGCCTGGCATTGAACCAATATAAGTACGCCTATGTCCGCGAATTTCAGCTTCATCTCTTACGCCGCCTAAACTTATCCTGACAAAGCTTCTGCCAACAGCCCGTGCGATAGATTTACCAAGTGAGGTTTTGCCAACTCCGGGAGGTCCTACAAAGCAGAGTATTTGTCCACGCATTTGTTTAACCAGATTCAGCACGGCTATATGTTCGACAACCCGTTCCTTAGGTTTCTCAAGACCATGATGATCCTCATCTAATATTTGGCGGACATACGTTATATCCAGATTATCCTTTGTCTTTTTATGCCAGGGAACATCAAGAAGCCAGTCGAGGTAATTTCTGATTACCGTTGACTCGGGTGACATAGAAGGAGTTTTTTTAAGCTTACTTAATTCATCGTTTACTTTATCCTCGGCTTCCTTGGGCATTTTAGCTTTTTTTATTCTATTCTTTAGTCTCGAAAACTCAGGCAATGAATCATCATCATCTCCCAATTCCTCCATAAGTATTCTTACCTGTTCCTGAATAATAAACTTTCGCTGTGTCTTGGCAATATTTTCCTGTACTTTACTTTCAATTTCCTTTTCGACTTTAAGAACATCTATTTCCGAGTTAAGTAATTTTATAACTTCATAAATCTGGTCTCTAAGAGTGAATTTCTGAAGTATTTTTTGTTTTACTTCAATATTCTGTAAAATATTAGCCGCAACGTAGAAAAGTTTTCTGTCCGGCTCCTCAATATTTTCATAAGCACCAAAGATTTCATTCGGTATGGAGCGGTTAGTTTTTACATATTCCTTAAAGAGATTTGTCATCTGTCGGACCAGGGCATTAAGCTCAACCTTACTTTCTGTATTCTGAAGGATAATCTCTATCGTAGCTTCGAAGAAATCCTTATTATCTGTAAACTCAATGATCCTGCCCTGTATAAGTCCATCGACAAGTATTTTCATAAGTCCGTTAGGAAGCTTAAGTATCTGTATAATTTTAGCAACAGTTCCTTCAATGTATATATCTTCTTTTTTCGGTTCGTCAACACTTGCTTTTTTCTGAGCAGAAAGGAAAATGAACTTAGAATTTTCGAGGGCATAATTAGCTGCTTTGATAGATTGTTCACGCCCGACAAGAACAGGAAATATCATATAAGGGAAAATAACTGCATCCCTGAGCGGAAGAACCGGAAGTATTTTCGGCATCTCATCAATAATGGAATTAACAACAATTTCAACAGGCTTGCGTTTTTCTTTTTGGTTCAAGATTTGGACTCCTATCCCTTTTTTTATATGTTTTGAAGCAAATATACCAAAATTCATTTCGGCTATCAAGGAACATGAATGGTATTTAGGGTTTGAGAGTGAAAGTTCTCAGTAAGAATAATTGTTACACTTTTATTGTCTTTGATTTTTTCAAATCATTATCTATTTTTGCACCTCATTATTTAGCGGGTAATCTGCTTTGTCTAAATATACTAATATAAAATTTCACAATTGAGGTAGTGATGAGAAATAAATTACCGAGTCCTTTCTTCAACTGGATATCACTAATCGGCCTGACGATTGCGTTGATTTCCTTATTCATGATACTTTTCCTTTTTATCATTTCATTTTTCTTTAATCGGGGAGGTTCATATCTTGGTGTTGTAATGTATATGATACTGCCGGTATTTTTAACTATGGGAGCGATATTAATTCCTGTTGGGATGTATCTTACTTTCAGGAGGAATAAAAAGAAGGAACCCGGACAGTCGGATACATGGCCTAAGGTTGACTTAAATATTGTTCGTCATCGCAATGGTTTTATGGTTTTTGTCATCGGCACGGCTGTTTTCCTTATGATTTCAGCAGTTGGGAGTTATGAAGCTTTTCATTTCACCGAATCAGTAGAATTTTGTGGTAAAACATGCCATAATATTATGATTCCGGAATATACAGCTTACCAAAATTCGCCACATGCAAAAGTAGCCTGCGTTGAGTGCCATGTTGGAGCGGGTGCAGGCTGGTATGTTAAGTCAAAGATGTCCGGTCTTTATCAGGTTTATACTTCATTAATGAATATTTATCCGAGACCGATTGAAACACCGATAAAAAACCTGCGCCCCGCAAGAGAAACTTGCGAACAGTGTCACTGGCCCCAAAAGTTTTATGCACGCCAGCTCAGAATCGAACGCCATTATTTAGCCGATTCTGCCAATACTGAATGGGACATTAATCTTGTTATGAAAATCGGAGCTAATCTTAGCGCCCTCGGTCTTCAGGAAGGTATTCACTGGCATATTAACCCTGATACAAAGATTGAATATTCCACTTCTGATGAAAAGCGTGAAGTTATTCCCTGGGTTAAATATACAAATATAAAAACTGGTAAATCTGTTGTTTTCAAATCAACTGAAGGTCAGGGTAAAGGGAGTACTTCGGAAGTAAGAACAATGGAATGCATCGACTGCCATAACCGCCCATCGCACAACTATCAGCCACCAACATTTTTTATAAATAATGCGATTACTGCCGGATTTATTCCGAAGTCTCTTCCTAATATTAAGGCAACGGCTATGGATATTTTAGGAAAGAAATTCTCGACAACCGATAGTTCGCTTAATTTTATTAAATCTGAAGTTACAAAATACTATCAGACTAATTATCCTCAGATTTATGCAGGCAATGGTAAGATTGTTCAGCAGGCGATTTCGGGCATTCAAAATGCGTTTAGTCAGAATATTTTTCCTGAGATGAAGGTCAGATGGGATGTTTATCCTAACAATATCGGTCATCTTCAGTTTAACGGCTGTTTCCGTTGCCACGATGGCAAGCACGTTAGTCCGGAAGGCAGGGTCATTTCAAAGGACTGTAATCTTTGTCATACAATAACGGCACAGGGAACTCTGAAGGATATGCAGACAGGGCTTTCAAATGCCGAGCTTGAATTTAAGCATCCGGCAGATGTAGGTGATTCATGGAAAGAAATGCTCTGTACAGAATGTCATACGGGGTTAAATCCATAAAATTTTAGTTGAATCTTTTTTTAAGCCGCAGGTTAAGTTTTTTATCTGCGGCTTTTTTTTATCCGGTTCTGTTTTTATAACATCCCAAACTATAATGCCGTAAGCATCAGCATTAAATAACTCATGTTATGCAAAAATGTCAGAACTATGATTTTTATGATTAAATGATCCATTTTATACGGATTTGCGTTATCATATAAATCATGGAAATCACATGAATCATATTCCGATTAAGAAAAATATTGCCCCTGTGGTTCTCTGAGGATGACGCGGGACTCAATGAATCATAGTCCTGATATTTTTGCTTTTAAGATGGATGATTTCCATCGCTGACATATTCCCGTCCCGATTCGCCACCGTGGCTGATAACTCAAAAAAAATGTCGATTCATCGTCTTCGTATATCTATTATAGTTTAATTTTTGTACTTTGGGAACATAATTTGTAATATTTCCCTTCGTAACCGAAAGTCAAGTCTGTAATAGCTGATAATATAAAGAATAAATTATGAATAGTGAAAATCAAAAAACAATCCTGCTTGTGGAAGACGATATTCTTATAGCAATGACAGAGAAACAGTCTATTGAGAGATGCGGGTATAAGGTCATCTCTGCGAATACCGGTGAAAAAGCCATTGAGATATTCAAAGAGAATAATTCGATAGATTTAATCCTTATGGATATTTATCTGGGAGAGGGTATAGACGGTACGGAAACGGCGAAAAGATTAATGAAAGAAAGGGAAATACCTGTTGTATTTTTATCATATAGTATGGCACCTGAAATAATAGAAAAAATAGAAGAGATTACAGCATATGGCTATGTAGTAAAGAATTCGGGAAATGCTATTCTCGATACATCCATAAAGATGGCATTTAAACTTTTTGAGTCTCATATAAATATAAAAAATGAACTGACTGAGCGCAGGCGGGCGGAAGAGGCGCTACGGGAAAGTGAAGAAAAGTACCGCCTGCTGGTGGAGAACAGCCATGATATTATTTATACGCTAACTTTAGACGGAGTGTTGGTTTTTGTTTCTAATGCATGGACAATATCGTTGGGACATCCGCTAACGCAGGTGATAGGACAATCATTTAAACAATTTGTTCATCCGGATGATATTCTGGTATGTCTGGCGGGATTACAAAAACTGATAATGTCTGAACAACGGCAAACCGGCGTTGAATACCGGGTACGTCATAACGATGGAACATGGTACCGGCACGTGTCAAATGGCATTGCTTTGAGAGATAAAACCGGTGCGGTCATAGGTTTCGAGGGCATCGCGCAGGATATTACTGAACGCAAACAGGCGGAGGAGGCTCTCAGGCTAAGCCATCAGCGAGATAAGGTATTAATCCAGACTATGTTTGACGGATTCTGGTCTGTCGATTTGGAAGGGAATATTCTTGAGGTAAATGATTCTTACTGTGAAATGACCGGTTATTCAAAAGAACAGTTGTTGCGGATGAAGGTTGCAGATATTGACTATTCTGAATCGGAGGATGAAGCAAAAAAGTGGATTGAGGGTATTATAAAAACAGGCAGGTCGCGGTTTGAGAGAAGGCTCAAATGCGCTGATGAAAGTCTGATTGATGTTGAAATTAGTGCTACATTTCTGAAAGAACAAAATATTGTAATTTCATTTTTCAACGACACAACGCAGCGTAAAAAAGCAGAAATATCTCTTAATCAGTTGAACAAAGAACTTGAAAAACGCGTAAAAGAACGAACCAATAAATTATTAAAAACTAATCTTGCCCTTCAGCAGAGCGAGGACAGGTATAAAAGAATTACAGATGGTTTAACCGATTACCTTTATACAGTAAAATTAATTAATGGAAAAGCTGTCGAAACAGTACATAATGAAGCTTGTTTTGCTGTAACCGGATATACTGCAGATGAGTTTGCTCAGGATGTGTACTTGTGGATTAATATAGTTCTTCCTGAAGACAGGGAAATAGTAACCAGACAAATTCAAAAATTATTTAACCGGGGGAATATTGAGCTGATTGAACACCGGATAGTCTGTAAAGACGGTAATATCCGATGGATACATGATACCAGAATCCCTAAATATGATTCAAATGGCGTATTAATTTCTTACGATGGTGTAATTAAAGACATTACCGAAAGTAAAATAGCTGAAGAAGCACTTCTGAAATCCGAACTGCGGTATCGGAATATCTTTACTTATGCTCCTGTTGGAATTTATATCTCCACTAAAGACGGCCGTATTATAAATGCTAATTCAAGGCTTGCTGAAATGCTGGGTTATGAATCTGTTAATGAGTTAATGCTGTGCAATATGAAGGATGTATATTTTAATGAAGCTGAAAGGGGGCAAAATATTTTAATATATGACCAGTCCTGGTATGCGAGTAGCCTGGAATTACAATGGAAAAAGAAAGATAGTACTCCTGTCTGGGTTGAACTTAGTGCGCATCATATTAAAGACGCGGAAGGGAACACCGTCTGTTTCGAAGGTTTTATAACAGACATTTCCAAACGCAAACTTGCAGAGATTGAATTAAATCATTATAAAAACCACCTTGAAGATATAGTTGAAGAAAGGACGCAGGAATTGCGCCAGTCTCATCAGACATTCAGAGCTTTGACAGAAAATACAAAAGATGCTATTGCCAGGTTTAATGAAAGATTACAATATGTATATGTAAATAAAGCCGTTGAAGAACAAATAGGAATATCGGCAGAATGTCTGCCTGGTAAAACAATTTTCGAGTCAGGGTTCCCTGAAGAGCTGATCGAAATATTCGCTACTTCTCTTAAAACAGTATTTGATACTAAAGAAAAACACCGTGTTGAATATCAACTGCCCAATGGAGCATGGATTGACTGGCTGCTGATGCCGGAGTATGATTCAAAAGGCAATGTTGAATCTGTAATTACATCGGGCCGCGATATAACGGAGACGAAAAAAATAACTATGTCGCTACAGCATAATCTTGAGAGAGAGCATGAGTTGAATGAATTAAAAAATCGTTTCGTTTCTATGGTCTCGCATGAATTCCGCACACCTCTTACTGCTATTCTGGCTTCATCAGATTTTATGGAGATGGGAGGCGAGAAATATGATTCGCTGAAAAAAGCAAAACATTATAATAATATTCGGAAGAGTGTTGATTCTATGGTAAGTATGCTTAATGAAATATTATTTATTAATAAAATGGACAGCGCTAAAGTTTATATAAAGTTTGAGAAAATCGACCTGCCTTTCTTTTGTCGTGATTTATTAGATGAAATTACAATGTCATATCCCGATATAGTCTCAAAATTAGTGCTTAATTTAGCAGAAACTTTCTATAATATCGATGTACAGTTAATGACTAAGATTTTGGGGAATCTGCTCTCAAATGCTTTTAAG
>Ga0194060_10003120_pt1 | contig 11753 bp, 10 predicted proteins | sample SepL225m_MetaG_FD_163427 | JGI IMG/M metagenome (GOLD analysis project Ga0194060, IMG submission 163427) | Anoxic zone freshwater microbial communities from boreal shield lake in IISD Experimental Lakes Area, Ontario, Canada - Sep2016-L222-5m | ecosystem: Environmental > Aquatic > Freshwater >... | reverse complement strand
CCACTAAGCTGCATTATCTTGCTTACTATCCCGTACGTGAGCGCCTGCCCACCCTCAACAGCAACCTGATCAATACCGCCCGCGCCAAAGCGTCTGAGGCGTTGCGAAGTGCGTTTGCATTGCAGGAGCAGGAGCGCACGGTCAGGATGCCGCAATCGGACGCCTGCCCGCCGCGCTACAACGTGCATACCTACCGGGTCGATTGGGAAAGTCAGACCGTGCGCCTGTCGCTGGTCGGAGAGCGTCAGACAATCCGCTTTGATGTGCCTGACTACTGTGCGCACTACGCAGGCTATCCGGTCGATACCGCCGACATGATCAACCGGGATGGCGTCTGGTGGCTGTATGTCGTCGTCAGCGTGCCTGCGCCTGATGTGGAGCCGACCGACGAGGTGGTGGGGGTAGACCTGGGCATCGCGCAGCCTGCCGTCACGAGCACTAATCGCTTCCTGGGCAAACCCGCGTGGAAGGCGATTGAAGGGCGGCTGTTCTACCTCAAACGCCAACTCCAGCGCAAGGGGACGAAAAGCGCCACGCGGCATCTGCGGAAGGTGCGCGGGAAACAAGCCCGCTTTCGGCGTGATTGCGATCACGTCCTCTCCAAACAGATCGTCCAGTCGGTGCAGCCGGGTGCAACGATTGTGCGGGAGAACCTGACCGACATTCGCAAGCGGTCGAAGATCCGCAAGAAAACTGAAACCAGCCGCCGTGTGCATAGCTGGTCGTTCGCCCAGATCAAGGGATTTGTCGCGTACAAAGCCGAGGAACGGGGGTGTACGGTGGCTGGGGTTGACCCCCGGCATACCTCGCAGACCTGTAGCTGCTGTGGGCATGTGGCCCGCAACAACCGCCGTTCCCGTGGCCGGTTTGTGTGTCGTGTGTGTGGCTTTGAGCTGCATGCCGACCTCAACGCGGCGCGTAATATTGCGGCCAAGTACCATGCCGATAGGGGTACATCTCCTGTCGGCGGGCTGCCCGTCAACCCGCCAATCGTGTCCGTTCCGACGCCTCGGCATCGGAAGTGAGGCACAAGCCGTGGGGTTTTAATCCCTGCGGTAGTTGACCCCTACTCATCATCAAGGTTGTAGAGCAGATCAAGCAGCGCCTCGCTCGTTGCCGCCAGCGCGTCGGCGTTATCTTCTCGGGCGGCGGCTTCCACTGCGGCGATAGCGCGGATAATCTCCTGGTCGCCAGGGTTTGTGTCCAGTACCCGTTTACCGCGTGCAAGCAGGCTGATCGTCTCCAGGCTCATCGCACCCGTCGGGGGCGGGCTACCCTCCCACAGCGCCTGATCAAGCGCATCCTCGCTTCCTCCAACCATCGCGAGATCTTCTAGGCTAACCCTGGCTCCGGCAATATCGGCGGGCGAAAGACGGGCGTGGGCCGCACGGATGCTGGCGCTGATCTGCTTGCCGCTACCTCGATCTGTCGCCGAAACGTGGACAATCCCGTTGAGGTCAAAGTCGAACTGTACCGTAATCCGGGGCAGCATGCCGGGGGATTCAGGGCGCAGTTGCTCAAAGAGAAATTCACCTAGCAGGATGTTCTGTGAGGCAACCGGGTGTTCGCCCTGGTAGATCTTCAGATTGATCGCCGTCTGTCCAGGGTAGATTGCAGAGTAGATCTCGGCGCGTGTGGTGGGAACCGTCGTGTTACGCGGGATGATCACGCTGTAGTGATCCGGCTCTACGTGGCCCATCTCCAACTCCGCAATCTCGATCCCGAGGGAGTGGGATGTGACATCAACCAAAATAGCATCGAGTGGCTCGCCCGCGATAATCGCGGCCTGGACCGCTGCGCCAAGCGCTACCGCCTCATCGGGGTTAATTGCTACTGCCGGCTCAATCCCGGTATGTGAGCGCACGAGATCCCAGACCAGCGGGATGCGCGTGCTACCGCCAACAAAGAGTATCTTGTCGAGATCGGCGGCGGCAATCCCGGCGTCGTGCAGGGCCGCATCGAAGGACTGAATCGTGCCGTCGAGCAGGTCAACGATAGCGTCCTCAAATTCCTCGCGCTGCACCTCAACCTCCAGGTGCAGAGGTCGGCCATCAACCGTGAGCAGATATTCCTCCTGAATACGGACGGTGGGCTGGGAGGAGAGTGTAATCTTAGCGGACTCCGCAGCCCGCAGCAGGCGGGCCATCGCCCGCGTATCATCGCGGGGACTTACCTTGTGAATGGCGATAAAACGTTCGATCAGCAGTTCCCGCAGGCGCTCATCGAAGTCATCGCCACCAAGCTGAGTATTGCCGTGGGTGGCCCGCACCTCGATCACACCGCTATCCAGTTCGATGATCGAAACGTCGAAGGTCCCGCCGCCGAGATCGTAGACGGCCACCAGATGGCGATCATCGCTCCGGTCAAGCCCATAAGCGAGGGCGGCGGCGGTTGGCTCGTTAATAATGCGCTCAACAGTGAACCCGGCAATCTCGCCGGCCTCGCGGGTGGCTTGGCGAGCGGCATCCGAGAAGTAGGCGGGCACAGTGATCACAGCGCGCTCGACAGGCTGCCCGAGTTCGGCTTCGGCAATGCGGCGCAGCTCACGCAGAATGAGGGCCGAGATCTGCTGAGGCGTGTAGCTGCGTGTGCCAAGTTGCACCTCGGCACCACGGCCCATCTGGCGTTTGATCGAACGGATGGTGTTCTCGGGATAAAGCGCATACTGGTTGCGGGCGGGCGTACCCACCAGCAAACCGCCGTCGGGGCCGAGGCCAACCACGGAAGGGATAATCCGTTCATCGCCGTTAGCTACAATCGTGGGAATTCCGTCGCGCACCAGGGCCACCGCAGAAAAGGTCGTCCCCAGGTCAATGCCGATAATCAGACTCATGCCAACTCTTTCTTGTGTAGTTCGCCAGCGACGGAGACCTCCGCATGGCGCAGCACCCGTGCGCCGACCATAAAACCTCGGCGGATCTCCTGAATAACAGTGCCGAGCGCCGCATCGGCGGCGACAACGTCAACGGCGATATGACGGTGAGGGTCAAAGGGATGACCTTCAGCGAAGATCAGGGTGACACCCTCGGCGGACAGGGCATCGAGCAAGCGGCGACGTACCATCGCCAGCCCGCTTAGCCAGGAGTCGAGGGCCGCTTGCAGCGGATCCGTTTCGCGGCGCGGATCGGCATCAACGGCACTCAGTAACAGGCGACGGAGCAGTGCATCTGCAGATTCGCGCCGAGTGGTATGTTCAAGGGTTGTCCGACCGGCGCGGATGGCATCGTCAAGTCCATCAATAGCGGGGAACATGGAGCGAGCAACCGCGAGACGGGACTCAGTTATCGCAAACTGAGCCTGCTGGCGCTGGGTGGCGATCTCGGCCTCACGGCGATCCTCGGCGGTGTGCAGGGCATCCATCGCCGCTGCCAGACGCTCGGCCTGAGTCTCAGACAGGGCATTGGCCTTAAGTTGCTCGCGGCCAGCACGGCCAATCTGCTTCTCCAAAGCGACAACAGCGGCTTGGAGCGCGTCAATCCGAACCACCAAATCCGGCAGATCCTGCTCACGATTCGTCAAAGCTGTACCTTCTCATGCTGCTCGCGCCAATCGGTGCGGTCGAGGTCGGTAAGTGGGCGCAGGACAGCAAGAACCTCGGTTGGCCTGATACCGAGGACAGGCTTTGGCGGACGTTTGCGGCGCGCTGGTTCGGGCCAGGGCTGGAGTAAGAGCATATCACACTCACGGCGCTGATCAGGGTCGCGCAATCGCTCGTAGGCGGCCCGAATACGCTTAAACTGCTCAGGGTTGCGCTCCGGAGGATTGGCGCGTACCATCGCAAAGTAGGCGCGCTTAATCTCCTCAGCGGAGGAAGATCGCGCCAAATCGAGGATCTCGTAAGGGTCTATATACGGCTCACTCATCGAAAATCCTCTCGTCTCTCAAAGATAATCGCCGAACCCATCAAGATCTTGCATGGCGTGACCGAACATCATCCGCAACATCGGCGTACCGACCACCCGACGTAATTCCTGTGCCCGTGAGTGGAGATCGTGCCGACCCATACGCTGAGCGATCTTCGCGGCGTGCTGGAGCGTTGTCTTCGCCTCCGTTGCCTTATTGCTCAGGCCAAGCACCACACCCAGCAGAATCAGCGCCTCCGGGTCGTTGGGGGCGTGCTGGACAGCATGTTCAGCGAAGCGAAGAGCCAGATCCGGGCGCGGCACCATCAGAAAGCTGGTGATACTTCTGAGGGTGTGCGGGTTCTCGGGATCGAGTGCCACCGCCTTATCGAGCAACTCCAGAGCCAGACGAATCCAGGGCGTATCAACCGGCTTTGTGATCGGGGTCAGCGAAGCGAAGAAGGCCGGGGTTGGGGGCGGAAGTGCGGACATCATGAGCTGAAGTCCGAGATTGACGTAATCATCGGCGCTGGGTGTGCGCTCCTGATCAAAGCGAGCAATCAGCGCACGGGTATCGTCAATCTTATCGGCCAACATCCAGGTTTCGATGGCCAATACCCAAATATCGATACGTTCACCGCCCATCGTGAGCGCCCGCTCGATCAGTGCGCCGGTATCTACAGGCTGGCGCAGAGCGAGGAGCATGCGGGCTTGGTTAAGGGCAAAAAGTGGCTCCGTGGGGTCGTAACGTTCGCCCTCAACAAAGGCATTGTAGGCGGCCCGAACATGGCGGTTCTGGCTAAGTTCACGGCCATGGTGCATAAAGAGGCGCGCAGCGGAGCGGCGCAGATCCGCCCGGTCGGGGTGGCGCTCAATCAACTCGCGGATGAGTTGCTCTGCCTCGTCAAACTGCCAAAATTCAGAGAGACCCTCGATCCGGCGCAGCAGAGCCTCAGGGTGGTACGGCTCAATCTCAAGGATGCGATTGATCTCATTCTGAGAAGCACGCTCCTGATCGTTGGCGAGGAGTGCATCAGCAAGCTGGATGCGTAGATCGAGGTCGTTGGGATCGAGCTTAATCGCCTGACGGTAGATCGCAACGGCCTCGTCGGGGCGTCCGGCGTTGCGGTAGCAGACAAGGATTCGGGCACGAACCCATGCCCAGCGCTGCTCCTCCTGAACATCAGAAGCGTCGGATGCCCGCTTGCGGGGGCGGGTGCGCAGGAGCGCACGCCATGCCTCAGCCGCATCCTCCCAGCGCTCCAGGCGCTCGTAGGTCAGGGCGAGGTTGTGCAGGATTGGTCGGGGCGAACCAAGACCCTGAGCGCGGGCGAGGATCTGCCGTGCCGCCTCCCAGAGTGCGGCAGCCCGAGGCCACGCACCAGCGGCGGCGGCGGCATGAGCCGCCCGGTTGAGGGCCAGCAGCCGCAATTCATCAAAGGCAGGCGCACCAGAGAGATCGGCCCAGTGTCGGGCCAGATCTCCCGCCGTCGCAACATCCCCAGAATCAACAAGCGCAGTGAGGCGCTCCGTCAGCAGTGCGACAAGGCGATCCTCCAGGTCCGGTGATCGGTCGCCCGCCGTATAAAGCCGCTGCCACAGCCGAATCGCCGTGCTGGCATCGCCACCCAGAGCGGCGGCGATAGCGCGAAAGTAGCGCCGAAGCGGTTCAAGGGCCGGAGCCGGAAGGGTGCGCTCATCACTGAGCGTCGTATAGGCATCAGGAGTACCAACTGCCAGTTGGCCCATGCCGCGCCAGAGCGTCCCCAGGGCGCTCTCATCAGCGGGAGTAGGCTGACAGTGCAGCACCGCCAAGGCCGGCGCGGCCCACGTCCGTAGCAGCGGACTCATCCCCGGCAGATCGGAAAGATCGTCATCACTCCGCTGCTCCAGGGTGAGCAGGACGAGCAGTTTGGCGGCGATGGTGTTCCCCGGATCGCGGGAGAGAACTGTGGAATAGTGATCGGCGGCGGCGGCGCGATCCCCCGCACGATGGAGCAATCGTCCCAGGTGCAGCGAAAAGCGGAGGTCGGCGGGGGCCAACTCAGCAGCGCGGCGCATGTCGGCAATGGGATCCGTCGTAAGGGTGCTGAGGGCGCGGCGAAAATGCGCCTCGGCGAGGGCACGAGACACCGCTGGGTCGGCGGCGAGAGGCTGCCACGCCAGTATCGCAGCATTGAACTGACCCAACTGAAAGGCGCGTAGCCCCAGTTCGCGGGGGCTGAGATTGGCTGGTGGAATCTGTCGTTTTGAATGCTTTGGCTGGGGCATAAGAAGTAGTGTGGAGGAGCTAATAGCCCACTCCCAACAGAGACAAACAAGGTTGTCTCAGGCATGCGACACGCAGGCAGCGCGCAGATCCGCCAGAATCATATATGACATGGATGCCTATTTTACCGCAATTACAGAAATAGCCCATTCGCGCTAGGAAGCGGATCTTTTTAAAATTGACTCGCATGGTGCTATCCACTACCATGCGCCCGCTTGTGGTAAGAAATGATCATACAGAGGAGTCTGCTGTGGCCCGTCTCTTTGCAATCGTGAACCAGAAAGGCGGGGTTGGAAAAACCACCTCCGCGATCAATCTTGGTGCCGCATTGGCCGAGGCCGGTCGCCGTGTCCTGCTCCTCGACCTTGACCCCCAGGCGTCGCTCACCGCCGCTATCGGTATTGATGAGATTGCCCTGGAGCGGTCGCTTTACAACGTCCTGACCGGCGATGCGGAGTTGGGCGATGTGCTGATCAAAACCCACGGTGTGACGGTGGCCCCCGCCAGTATTGACTTAGCCGCCGCCGAGATGCAGCTCATCAGCGAGATTGGTCGGGAGCGCGTGTTGGCCGAGGCGCTCACCGATCATCTGGATGTCTTCGATGATATTGTGATGGATTGCCCGCCCTCGCTGGGTATTCTGACTCTGAACGCGCTCTCTGCTGCCGATGATGTGATCATCCCGGTGCAATGCCATTTTCTTGCGCTGCGCGGCCTCGCCATGCTCTTTAGCTCAATTGAGAAGATTCGGCGGCGCTCGAACCCCCAGTTACGCATCCGGGGCATTCTGCCGACAATGTATGACTCGCGGAATGTCCACGAGCGCGAGGTGGTCGCAAATCTGGAGGAACGCTACGCGGGGTTGGTTTTTCCGCCGGTGAAACGCTCAACTCGCTTTGCAGATTCGACGTTGGCGGGAAAGCCGATGCTTGGTTTTGATACGAGGCACGCTGGCTCGCAAGTGTACCGCGGCCTCGCGACGGAGGTGCTGCGTGTCGTCTAAACGCCCGTCCCTGCGCGACCGGCCAGTTTTGCCTGCGGTGGGGCGGGCTGCGGCTGACGATCTGCTGCTCGGTGCCGAACGTCGCCGTCAGGAAGTGCAGGATCTGCCGGTGAACGAGATCATGCCTAACCGACGCCAGCCGCGTACCCGTCCATCCGATGAGGGTCTTGCAGATCTGGCGGCATCAATCACCGAGCATGGTCTCCTCCAGCCCATTCTCGTGCAGGCCATGTCGTTGAAAGCCTACGAGGGTCGGCCCTGCCGCTACGAGATTATCGCTGGCGAGCGGCGTTGGCGGGCAAGCCTGCGTGCGGGGAAGACGGTCATCCCGGCAATCGTGTTCGCTGAGGTGTCCGATGATCGGCAGATGCTCGTGCTGGCCCTGATCGAAAATCTCCAGCGCGAGGAATTGTCCCCGCTTGACGAGGGTCTAGCCTTCGCGCACCTTCAGTCGGAGTTGGGCCTGACCCAGCACGAGATCGCGGCACGGGTTGGGAAGAGTCGTGGCTACGTACAGAATCGAATCCGGCTCACCACCGTCCCCGACGACCTACGCCAGCTTGTTGCCGAGCGGCCCGATACCATCGCCCATATCTACGAAATTGCGCGTATTGACGACCCACAGGCCCGCGCCGACCTTATCGCAGCAGTACGCGATAACCGCATTTCTCACGCAGAAATACGCGCCCGCGTCTCTGCCCTGCTCACCCTAGCCACATCCGTAGAAGCCCCGAATCCAGGCGAAAATGATTTGCGCAAATCATTGGATGCGGCCCAAAATGATTTGCGCAAATCAATTTTGGGGGGAACACTCTCTCCGGTAGACCTCGCGGATGACGCCGAAAATGATTTACGTAAATCAATTTTGGGGGGAACACTCCCCCCGGCAGACCTCGCGGATGACGCCGAAAATGATTTACGTAAATCAATTGGCTCCCAAACGACCACTGTTCTCAGCTCAACGGAGCGTTCTGCACTGACGGCAGTAGCCATTCGTTTAGAGGCAGGTATGGCGATTTCTGAGGGCGAGGATCGAGATCTCCTCATTCGGATCGCCCACCTGGTAGTCGCCCGCATCCCATAGTAAAGACACAGAAGCCCACAGAAATATACCGCGAAGCCGATTGACGAGCGGCGGGTGATCTTCCTCGCGGGCGACGACCAGGCGGCCAAGCAGATTGTCGCGGATCTGATCACGCAGATCGGCTTTGGTTCGCTGGACATTGGCTCACTCCACGACAGCATCGCTCAGGAGCCGGACAGCCCGATCTATAACAAGGACATCACCGTCGCCCAAGCCCGAGCGCAACTGGGGGTGAAATAGCCGATAGTCGATAACCGATAGCCGATAGCCGGGAATCAGCGGCCATTTTCATCAGGTGGTGTGTGCGAATCGCATGGTCGCGCTGATGCGCAGATGTCCACACACATTCCCGCGTATCTCCATCATCTCTCCATAGTCTGTTGCTATAGTGAGGGTGTAGACACTAGTCGCCCGGAGCATCCGGGCACCACATTACGGAGCACCCTTATGAAACGCACTATCAGCCTCATCGTCGCCGGTATCGCCGGTGCCCTCATTGCCCTGTTCACCCTGAATTACGCCACCGGTGCCTTGGCCCAAGGGCCGAGCGGCCAGCCCGCCCAGGCCACCCCTGGCAGCGGTCGCATGATGGGCGGTCGTGGGCAGATGATGGGCGGCGCTCGGATGGGTGGACAGGAAGAGTCGCTGGTTGGAATGGCCGCCACGCAACTGAAGCTCACGCAGACCGAACTCATTGCCCAGCTCGGTACGGACGGCACCATCGCCGCTGCGCTCACTGCGGGTGGCGTAGACCCGGTGGCCTTTATTGATACCTTCGTCGCCTCACGTGCCGAGCGCCTCAACGCTGCAGTCGCCGCTGGCACCATGACTCGCACCGACGCCGATACCCGTCTGATCACGGCCCGCTCAATGGCGACGGCCCGTATCAATCAGCCCTTCACCGTTCTCGGCCCCGGTGGCCAGGGTCCCAACGCCGGTCAGGGTTCCGGTAACGGCACAGGCTTTGTGGACGCCAATGGCGACGGTATCTGCGACCAGATGCCCGCTGGCAGCCAGGGCGGGATGCACGGCGGACGCGGCCCGCGTCGGTAATATGACGGAGGCAGGGGGCAGGAGGCAGGTTCCAGGTTCCAGGTTCCAGGTTCCAGGTGGCAGAGGCCCATCTCTAATGGAGCAGAACGTACCAGCAATTGCTGGTACGTTCTGCTCCATAGAAGCGATTCAGCACCAAGCGGCTGAAGCCGCTACTACGAACGGTAAACCTGACCCCTGACCCCAACGGAGTACCGACAATGCCGCAGACCATCCTGGTGGTGGACGATGACCGCGAAATTGCGCGCCTGGTGCGGGCCTATCTGGAGCAGGCTGGTTTCCGTGCCAGTTGCGCCAATGACGGGGCCAGCGCCATGCGCGCTCTGCGTAGTGAGCGCCCCGATTTGCTCATCCTCGATCTCATGCTGCCCGACCGTGATGGCCTCGATATTGCCCGCAGTTTGCGTGCCGACCCCGCTACCGCCGCGATTCCGATCATTATGCTCACCGCACGGGTTGATGATACCGACCGCATCGTCGGCCTCGAACTAGGTGCCGACGACTACATCACCAAGCCCTTCAACCCGCGTGAGGTGGTGGCCCGCGTCCGTGCTGTGCTGCGCCGCGCCTCTGGTCCTGCCGTTCCTGCAACGCGCCTCCAGCACGGCGATCTGAGCCTCGATCTGAGCGCCCATCGCGCCACTGTCGCGGGTACGGAGATTGATCTGACTCCCACCGAGTTCGATCTGCTGGCCCTGCTGCTGCGCAACCCTGGACACGCCTTCACTCGCACCGAACTGGTCGAGCAGGGTCTTGGCTATGCCCACGCCGGGCTGGATCGCACCATTGATAGCCACATCAAAAACCTGCGTAAAAAAATCGAACGTGACCCCAGCGCCCCACCGCTGATCGAGACGGTTTACGGCGTTGGTTACCGCCTACGGTGATGATAAACCGCCTCTGGATCCAACTTACCCTCGGCTTCGCGCTGGTCATAGTAGTGACAACACTCACCGTTGCCCTGCTGGCAAACGCACGCGCTGACACCACTTTTCGCGGTTATCTGGTTCAGAGCCAGGTTACGGAAAGTGGCATGCTGGAGCGATTATCCGCCTATTACGCCGCCCAAGGCTCGTGGGATGGCGCGGAATCGTTGCTCGTCCTGACTCATAACCCCGGTATGGGCATGGGTTATGGCATGGGGAACGGCCTGGGGTTGGGCGCAATGTTGCGCAGCAGCCTGGTTCTGGCTGACGCCAACGGGCAGGTGATGGCCGATCCGGCGGGGATTATCGGCAGACCAGTTCTGAGCGCGGGCGACCGGGCCAGTGCAATGGCAATCCTCGTCCAAGGTCGCACGGTGGGCTACCTGCTGGCACGCGCCACCAACGGCGCAGCGCTCCCCGTCGCCGCTCAGCGTTTTCTGGCAACCCTCAACGACACACTCTGGATGACCGGATTGCTGGCCGGGATCGTAGGATTGGCCCTGGGGCTGTTCATCGCCCGTGGACTCGCCTCACCTCTGGCGCAACTGGCAACCGGGGCACGGCAGATCGCCGCCGGCCGGCTTGATGAGCGCGTACCTGTCGTTGGCCCCATCGAGGTACAAATGGCCGCAACCGCCTTCAACGACATGGCGGCGGCGCTAGAGACCGGCGAGGCCCAGCGCCGCCATATGGTCGCCGATATTGCCCACGAGCTGCGCACCCCGCTCACCGTCATCCAGGGCAACCTACGGGCGATGCTGGATGATGTCTACCCGCTGAGCAAAGAGGAAGTGGCGACGATTTATGAGACCAGCCTGGGATTGCGACGGCTGGTAGATGATCTGCGCGAGCTATCGCTAGCCGAAGCGGGCCAACTCACCCTCCAGCCGCAGCCGGTGGCTGTCGCCGCACTGCTGGCCCGCGAAGTGGCCCTCTTTGCCGACCACGCCACATCTCAGGGTGTAACCCTTCAGATTGACGCATCCCCCCATCTACCCGCCGTTCACGCCGACCCCGAACGCTTGGCTCAGGTACTCCACAACCTCGTGAGCAACGCCCTGCGGCACACACCCACCGGGGGCAGCGTGACCCTGCGAGCGCATCAGGATGGCCCAAATCTGCGGTTCACCATTGAGGATACAGGCAACGGAATCGCCCCCGAAGATCTCCCCCACGTCTTCGAGCGTTTCTACCGAGCCGACCACCGGGGCCGCACGCGAGATTCCGGCGGCAGCGGGCTAGGACTGGCCATCACCAGCCACCTCATCCGGCTCCAGCACGGCAGCATCGGCGTAGAAAGCACCCTGGGCCACGGCGCACGTTTCTGGTTCTCGTTACCGGTTGCAGCGGTGTTCTGAGAAACAGGAAGGTCTATAGCAATCCTCTTGGGGTTATTGCGTGGAGACGAGCCTTTAACCGGATAAGGCCGCCTAAAGGCTCGTCTCCTTTTCATAGAATTAGCCTCAGGAAACCCGCCCGTTTACGGGTGGGAGGAATGAGGCTTGTGCAGCCTCTCTTCCTGGTAAGTGTTCGCCACCACGCCGCTTGCAGCGGTGTGGGGCAACCACGGTATCGC
>Ga0194060_10003119_pt1 | contig 11754 bp, 12 predicted proteins | sample SepL225m_MetaG_FD_163427 | JGI IMG/M metagenome (GOLD analysis project Ga0194060, IMG submission 163427) | Anoxic zone freshwater microbial communities from boreal shield lake in IISD Experimental Lakes Area, Ontario, Canada - Sep2016-L222-5m | ecosystem: Environmental > Aquatic > Freshwater >... | reverse complement strand
ATTCTGGCTGCAGAACCCGTGATCACCACAACGACCGACGCCGAAAAGAATTTGATCGTCGGGATCGGCTGCCGACGCGGCGCGGCGGCGAACGATATCGTCGCGGCGATCGGTTTGGCACTAAAAAAAGTGAAAGCCGATGTCAGTCGGGTGCGGTTACTGGCCACGGCGGATATTAAGCACGACGAGGCGGGTCTGCTCAAGGCCGCTGAACTTCTGGGAATAGGGCTTCGACTGGTGGCATCGGAGGAAATCCGGTCTACCGCGAAACAATTCAAACATACACCGCTGGCGGCCCGGAAGGTCGGGCTCCCGGCGGTATCAGAACCCGCCGCCTTGTTGGCGGGAAGGAGGACACGATTAATACTAGGCAAAACAATCATCCGTCATGTGACGGTAGCCATCGCCCTGGAAAACTGTTTGTAATCGGCATCGGTTCGGGAAACCCGATAGACCGCACCCCGGAGGCCGAGGAGGCCATCCGGAGCAGCGACCTTATTGTCGGCTATAAACTGTACGTGGAGTATCTGGATGACCTGGTGGCTGGCAAGGAAGTTTGCTCCACCGGAATGCGGGCGGAGAAGGAACGCTGCCAGCTGGCAATTGATCGTGCCCGGGCTGGAGCGGTGGTCTCGCTGATCTCCTCCGGGGATCCCGGCATCTACGGTATGGCGGGACTCGTCCTGGAAATGCTGGGGGGCGACCACAAACCCGTCCAGGTCAAAATTATACCGGGCGTCTCCGCGGCGCAGATTGCCGCTGCGCGGTTGGGTGCTCCCCTGACGCTGGATTATGCTTGTATCAGCCTGAGCGATCTGCTGGTGCCCTGGGCGACCATCCGGGGCCGGCTGGAGGCGGTCGCCGCCGCCGATCTGGTCACCGCGTTATACAATCCGCGAAGCATGCGTCGCATTTCCCAGCTTGAAGAAGCCGTGGCGATTTTCAATAAACATCGGGCCGATACCACGCCCGTTGGCATTGCCACCGCGCTTGGCGCGCCCGCAGAGAAGGTCATTCTCACAGATCTGGGCCACTTGCTGGAACATGAGATTGATATGCGGACCATTGTCCTGATCGGCAACAGTACTTCCCGTAACATGAACGGGTGGTTCGTAACCCCAAGAGGATATAAACTGTGATATTTCTCCTGGGAGGCACAACCGAAACCGCGCTCGTAGCCCAGGCCCTTGCTGAGGCTGGCCGTCAGGTGCTGGTCTCAACCGCCACGGACATTCCGCTGGCTGTGGGGACTCATCCTGCCATCCGCCTGCGGCAAGGCCGGCTGGACGAGGAGGCCATGTTGGCCTTGATCGCGCGGGAGCCCATCGCCGCGCTGGTTGATGTCACCCATCCTTATGCGACTGAAGTCCGGGCCACCGCCGAGCGGGTCGCCCGTCGTTCAGGCATTCCGTATTTCACCTTTGTACGCCCCATCGGTTGTGTTACCGATGGCGATGATGTGCTCACGGTGGCTGACCATGCCACCGCCGCACGCCTGACCTGCGAATTCGGGAAGCCCATTCTCCTGACCATCGGCTCCCGGCATGTCTCACATTATGTCCGCCCCGCAAAAGCAGCGGGATTGCTGATTGTAGCCCGGGTTCTCCCGCATCATGAATCCCTGGCTGCCTGCCGTGAGGCGGGCCTTCCTGACGACCATATCATCACCGGACGCGGCCCTTTCACCGTTGAAGAAAACTGCGAGTTGATCCGACGTTTCGCCATCGGCGTTTTCGTAACCAAAGACAGCGGAGAGGCGGGTGGATTCCAGGCCAAGCGCGAGGCGGCCCGGCTGGAAGCCTGTCGCTTCATTGTCGTCAGCCGCACCCCGGTAACCTCATCAAACGCCTATGATCAAATTGAGTCCCTGATACAAGCAGTCCAAGAGTTTGAACAGAAGCACACGAAGACCGCGAAGGAGGAATAATTAATATGAATAAAACATGCCTGATTCTACTCACTCACGGAAGCAAACGCCCCACCTGGTGCAAGCCGTTCCAAACGCTGCTGCGCAAATTGCGCAAGGAGACCGGCAAGTCCAACATTCATCTGGCACACATGGAGCTTGCCTCGCCGTCCCTGGAGGACATCGTGGAACTCGTCGTGAAAGAGGGCACGATGAACATCCGGATCCTGCCGCTATTCATGTCCAGCGGAACCCATCTCATTAAAGATATCCCCAAGCAGGTGAAAGCGCTGCTCCGCAAACATCGGGGCCTGAAGATCATCACCCTGCCGCCCCTGGGTTCGCATCCACGATTTCTTAAAATGATGCTGGAACTGACCCAGGAATACGTGTGAGGAATAACAGCTGATGCACATTATGGAAGGATATTTACCTGTTGCCCACGCGGCCGGATGGTGGGTGGTATCCCTGCCATTCATGGCGGCAGGAGTTCGCTCACTGAAACGCATCGTTACGGAACACCGCTCGGCGCGGGCGTTACTGGGTACCTCCAGCGCGTTTGTCTTCGTCCTGTCAGCCTTGAAGTTGCCGTCGGTTACAGGGAGTTGCTCCCATCCGACGGGGACCGGATTCGGGGCAATTCTGTTCGGACCATCGGTCATGGCCGTACTGGGATCCATTGTCCTGCTGTTCCAGGCACTGCTGCTCGCCCACGGGGGCCTCACCACACTGGGGGCAAATGCCTTTTCCATGGCGGTTGTCGGTCCCTGGGTCGTGTATGGTCTCTTTCACGGTCTCCGCCGCCTCGGGGCCTCGTTCTCACTCACCGTCTTTCTGGCCACCGCCTTGGGAGATCTCATGACCTATGTATGCACCTCGGCCCAGCTCGCGATGGCTTTCCCTGACGCGGCAAGCGGGTTTTTGGGGGCATTTGTGAAATTTCTTGCGATTTTCGCCGTGACCCAGATCCCGATCGCCGTGGCAGAAGGCTTGATCACGGTCATCCTGCTGAACACGCTGAAGTCCTATAATGCAGAAGAACTGAAGGGACTCAACGTTTTGCCAGAGGGAGGGCTAAACCGATGAAAACCGCCCTGATGATTCTCGCCATTGTTGCCCTGGCTATTTTGCCACTGGCCCTGCATCAGCCTGACGCCGGTTCTGAAGCCTTCGGCGGAGCCGATGACAAGGCCAAAGCCATCGTGGAAAACCTGAGTCCGACTTACAAACCGTGGGTTCAGCCATTGTGGAATCCGCCCAGCGGCGAGATTGCCACCCTCCTCTTCTCGCTTCAGGCGGCACTGGGTGCCGGTGTGATCGGCTATTATCTTGGTTATCTCAAAGGACGGAGAAAGAAGGACTAACATGGTTCATTTGATGGATTGTTATGCCTATACCAGCCGGTGGCGACATCGTCACCCCGCTGAAAAGGCGGCTTTCGCCGGCGGATTGCTCCTGCTGAGCTTTTTTATTCCTCTGGCCGGCTTACTGCTGATCCTGCTGACAGTCAGTCTCGTGGCCCTGCTCGGGGCGCGCATCCCCAGCTTACTATATGGACGGGTCATGACTATTCCCATGGCGTTCATCCTGATCGGGGCGTCTTCGCTGCTGGTAACACTGTCCTATCCATCAAACCACCTTCACATCGGCTTTGCTGAAGCCGGGATTCTCCCGGCCATCCATTTGGTGGCGCGCGCCATGGCGGCGGCCTCCTGCCTGATTTTCTTTTCGCTCACCACCCCCACAGCCGACTGGATGCCGCTGCTGCGGAAGTTTTATGTGCCGGCGGTGGTCGTAGACCTGATGCTGATGACCTACCGGTTGCTTTTCGTGTTTGCCGAACGCCTGTCCACGCTCCAGCATGCCCAGGCTGCGCGACTCGGCAATCTCACCTTCCGGAGCCGGATACGAACCACCGGCCTGATCGGGGCCAACCTGTTCATCCGGTCGCTGGATCGTGCCCGGCGCATTGAACTCGGCATGGAGTCACGCTGCTATAATGGCGAAATTCCCTGCCTGCCGTTTGAACGCAAACCTTCCCTGCCGGTCATCTTCGGTGCGCTCATCCTATGCCTTGTCATTGCCGGATTCGGATTTCTAACCAAGAGGTGGCCTTATGCCTGACTGTATTCTTGAAGCCCGTGATCTTCACTATCGCTACCCCTGTGGGAAGGTGGCCTTGAGCGGCCTGAATCTACGCGTCACAGCCGGACGGAAACTGGCCGTGCTCGGCGCCAACGGCTCAGGCAAGACTACGCTATTCCTGTGTTTGAACGGCACCTATAAACCCACAACGGGAACCGTCCTGTTGAATGGCAAACCGACAGGCTATACGCGGACGGATCTGTTGGCGTGGCGGAAACAGGTCGGCCTGGTTTTTCAGGATCCGGACGATCAGATCGTAGGGGGTACGGTGATTCAGGATATTGCCTTTGGCCCCTTGAATCTCGGGCATTCCCACGAGGAAGCCCGCCGGATTGCCATGGAAACCATGGACCGGATCGGGATCGCGGACTTCGCGGAGCGGCCCGCGCATGAGCTCAGTCACGGTGAGCGGAAGATTATCGCCATGGCCGGAATTCTCGCCATGAAACCCAAACTGGTCATTTTGGATGAACCAACGGCGGGGCTGGATCCCAGCTGGACCGAGCGGATCATTGAATTGCTGAACGCAATTCACCAGAACGGAACCACAGTCGTCCTCAGCACCCACAATATGGATTTCGCCTACGAGTGGGCCGACGAAGCCGTCATCCTGGCACGGGGAGCCACGCTGTGCCTGGGCCCGGTCGGCGAGGTGCTGGCGCGGGATGAGGAGATGCGCAGCGCCAGGCTATATCCGCCGTTACTTCTCCAGACGGCGCGTTATCTCGGCCTTGCCGGTGACGGGGCCCCGGTCCGGTCGAGACGGCAGCTTCTGGACCGGCTTTCCAAGTCAAAAATCAAGAATACGGAATCCTGACTTCCGCTTTCTTTTCCCCTCATCTCCGCCACTTGGCGCCGGGGCGCATCTGACGGGGGCCGGGCTGCTTCGGCTGTTTCGGTTCTTCCAAAAGCAGGGCATACCAGGACTCACCTAAATCGGCATTGGAGAACTGCCCCGCCTTGCCATTGGCAATGGATTCCCAATTCTTCTCAAGGGTCTCATCCTCCGTTGCGGTTTTGCCATCCACAAGGACTTGCAGGGCTTTCTCAGGTTGTTTTTTACGAAGCAGCATCCAGGAATAGGTGGCATAAATGAGAACGGCATCGCGCTTGAATTTTTTCCGGTACTTATTATAAGTTTTATCAAGCGCTTCCAGTTCGCCACGCTGGTATTCACGGCACATTTTCATGCAGCTCAAAACAGGATCGCCCAACAGGGTTTTGGGCAGAAGGCGATCAACCTCCTCGAACCTTTTCAATTGAAAAAGAAACTGCACGCGGATGGCATTGATCTGGCGATCCAGTAGAATGCTCCACTTGCTGTAAGGATCCATCTTGCGACTGGATTCGAGCGCCTCCACCAGCATGGCGTCCTGGTCCTTTCGGGCCTGATCCATGAGAAACTTGATATTACCGCCGCGGCTGGCCATCTGCTCATATTTACGGCGCAACACATTGGTTCGCTCGGTGATGCGTCCCTGGATCGCCGTCATCAGGGCGGTAATCCGCCGGCGAATCCATAGCGTGGTCAAAATTTGAATCCCCAGCCCGAACAGAACGGCTAAAACAATGCTCCAGTTCTGCATGTGGACCCCATAGTGGAGCCCCGCCCACAAACCCACCATTCCCACTAACGACAAAAGTAACGTCAACATATCTACTTAATCCCTTTCCAAACCGCCTGGATCCTTATTAACCTGAATAAATCTCTTTTATATACTATAATGCCCATTTCAACAGCAGAAAATAGGCGGCTGCGGAACCTGTCACCAAGATTAAAGGCCACGCTAAAATCCGGAGCGTAGCGCCGAACGTGGCATTAAAATACCGATTACTGACCACATAACACAGATGCAACGGACTAAGCATCATCCCAAGGTGCCCGCATGCATACGCCAATACCACGTAAGGGCGCATTGCCGGGTGATCCGGCAGGGACTCAACGAGACTCAAAACAAGCGGGAAACTCACCCCCACAAACCCGAAGGCCACACCGGTCAACAGGCCGGCGATGAACGGCAAAAGGATCACCACCAACGTCACGGGAACATGCAATACCCCGAGTTCGCGACTGATCGCACCGGCCGCATTCACCTCTTTCAGCATACTCTGATAGACCATAACGCTCAATACAAGCCCCAGCAGAGGCACCGACTCCCGGCTCAAAACAAGGCGCCCCAAGCGTTTGAACGGGAATGGCTTATCCCAAACCGTATAAACCACACTGCCAACCAGGCCCAGAATCAGGGGTGCGAACTTCTCCAAAAATGACAGTCCACCCTGACTGAGACCACCGTTAACCAGATGTGGCATTAGGTACTTGATCAGGACCCCGCCAACAGCCCACATCATCAAAACCAAACCAATGGGTGCCAACGCTATCAAGATTTGGCGCTTAATCGCAGGGGGTGGCGCGGGAGATTGACGGAATAGTTCTGGTGGCGTCGCCCGGAACAGCAACACCCCGCCCACGACCATAAAGATGCCCAGTGGAATCTGGAAAAAAGCGAACGTCAGAAGGTCACTATTGGTAAGGCTCATGGCCAGTATCACCCCGGGATACAGAGGCCACCAGTGCTCCCAGATGTGACGCCACCAGTAGTTGATCGCCGAGAGCATGTTCCCGTCAAGCTCACTTCCCTGAGCCGCCTGCCGCACCATGGGGGCCGAAAACACCGCCCCACCCGGCATCGGCAACAGGCCGATCAATGCCGGCAGGGCCGCCAGTGTGAACGCCGGTCGACGCACAAACGACTGGATTAACGTGACCAAACGCTCCATCCGCCCTGTCTGACGCATCGCCTCTGACAGGGTCAACAGCAAGGTGACCGTCAAAAGCAGGCCGATCGAAGTTGACTGTACGATTCCCATCACGACGGCATGGGTAAGCCCATTTACTCCCTCCCCAAAGGAAATACCGAGTGAAATCGCACCCAACAGGATGGACAACCACAGGGGGACTTTCAAACGTGCCAGGAATAGAATAATCCCGAATGACAGTAATGTTAAACCCAACGCCGTCATTCAGCACTCCCTTTTACTTCTGGACAACGGCGTCGAATTTGATGACGCAGGGATGACCATTCAGATCCCAATCGGTGGCTCCATCAGGCTTCCCTTCAACCGCTTCACAGGAAACGCTCAAGGTTTCAGCCATAATATAGTCGCGATGGGCTAACACGGCCTGCCTGACCTCTGCCGGCCCGGCAAATTGTACGCGGATCCGCTGCGTCACTTCCAGATCAGCCGTCTTCCGCATATTCTGAAGTTTGCTGACAAACTCACGGGCCAGTCCTTCCGTCACAAGCTCCGGCGTCAAGGCGGTATCCAGGGCCACCACAATGCCACCTTCCGCCGCGACCACGCTGCCCTCACGCGGCAGATGCTCAATAATCACGTCTTCCTGCGTCAGCTCAATGGGCTTGCCATCCAACTCGACCGTCACCGGCACACCTCCGGCCAGCATTTCGATATGCTCAGTTTTAAGCCCGGCCACAAGTCCCGCGGCCTTCTTCATGAGCGGCCCCAATTTCGGCCCAAGCCGTGCAAAGTTAGCCTTGGTCCTAACCGTCGCAAAATCCGCTTCACTCAACCGGAATTCCGCTTCTTTGACATTCAGTTCTTCCAGAATGATATCTTTCAGATCGCTCATGCATGCGAGCATTTCGGCATTCCGGCAGGCAACATGCAATTTCTTCAAGGGCTGCCGCACCTTCAGGTCATGCGCAGACCGCAGGGTACGCCCCAGGACTACCACCGTCATCACCGCAGCCATCTGCCGCTCCAACGCCGCATCACGGCAACTGGCATCCCCGACCGGGAAATCGCAGAGGTGAACGGATTCCGGCATATCGGCCGTCCGTAAATTGCGATAAATGGCATCACTGATAAAGGGAATGAACGGAGCCGCAATCTTGGAGGTATTAAGGAGGACATAATAAAGAGTCGCATAAGCCTGGGCTTTATCCGCATCATCCTGAGACTTCCAGAACCGGCGGCGGCTGCGGCGGATATACCAATTAGTCAGGTCCTCGATGAAGCGCACGAACGGACGCACCGCCCCCTGGAGGTCATAATTATCCATGGCCTTCGTGACATTTGCCGACAGTGATTCCATTGAACTGCGAATCCACCGATCCAGCAAATTCTCCTCCTGCCCACTGCCTACTGTCCACTGCCCACTGGCACCCGGCTCCCACCCATCAACATTGGCATAGGTTACGAAGAAGCCATAGGCATTCCACAGGGGAATGAGCAGATTTCGCATCAAATCCTGCACGCCCGCCTCTGAAAAACGCAGATCCTCCGCCCGGACGACAGGTGAATTGATCAGGTACAGCCTCAGCGCATCGGCCCCATAGGTGTTGACGATGTGGCTCGGGTCGGGATAATTCTTCAGGCGCTTGCTCATTTTGCGCCCATCTTCAGCCAACACGAGCCCATTCACGATGACGTTCCGGAAGGCCGGCTTATCGAACAAGGCTGTGGAGAGCACGGTCAAAGTATAAAACCAGCCGCGGGTCTGATCCAAGCCTTCGGCAATGAAATCGGCCGGAAAATGACTTTCGAACTGCCGGCGGTTTTCAAACGGATAATGCGCCTGGGCGTAAGGCATGGCGCCGCTTTCAAACCAGCAATCCAGCACTTCTGGAATCCGCTTGAGCATGCCACGCCCTTCACGCGAAGGGATCTCAATCTTATCCATGAAATGCTTGTGAAGATCCGTCACCTTCTGACCGGAAAGTTTTTCAAGTTCGGCGGCAGACCCGATACAAATCACTTCCTTGCCATCCTCGCTGCGCCAGACTGGCAGCGGGGTGCCCCAGTAACGGTTACGCGAGATATTCCAATCCCGCGCCTGTTCCAGCCACTTGCCAAAACGGCCATCACGCAGATGTTCAGGCACCCAACGGGTCTGACTGTTAGCCGCGAGAATACGGTCACGCATCTGCTCAACCCGGACATACCAGGCCGAAATCGCGCGATAGATCAATGGCGTGTCACAACGCCAGCAGTGCGGATAACTATGATTGATCACCGCATGATGAGTCAGTTTCCCCTCATGCTTAAGCCGCTTGATGATATCATGATCGGCCTCCTTGACGGCCCGTCCGACATAATCAAAAATCTCTTCGGTAAAACGGCCCTCGGCATCCACAGGACAGGGCGCAGGGAGTTTTTCAAGCTTGCCTACCCGGCTGTCTTCCTCACCAAAGCCCGGCGCCATATGAACCACCCCGGTACCATCCTCGGTCGAGACAAAGTCAGCTGCTATGATCCGGAACGCCCCCTTGGCCTTGAAGTCTGCAAAGTAGGGGAATAGCGGCTCATAGCGCAGTCCAACCAATGACGCACCCGTGAGTTCTTCGATCACTTCGAAGACGGCCCCTTTTTTGTAATAGGCGGGGACCCGGTCTTTGGCCAGATAGTAAAATACATCCCCATCCTTGATTTTGACATAAGGGATATCCTTGCCCACTGCCAAAGCCATGTTGGACGGCAGGGTCCAGGGAGTGGTCGTCCAAGCCAGAATATAAAGGGAATCGGCCCCCTCTACCTTAAACCGGAGCGTCACGGCCGGATCCTGCACATCGGCATAGCCCTGGTTCGTTTCAAAATTTGAAAGGGGTGTGGTACAACGCGGACAATACGGCACGATGCGATGGCCCTCATACACCAGGTCTTTTTCCCAAAGTGATTTGAAGACCCACCAGATGGACTCCATGAAGTCGGGGTCCATGGTCTTGTAATCGTGATCGAAATCGACCCACCGCCCCATGCGGGTCACCACTTCACGCCATTCGCGGGTATAGCGCAGGACAATACTGCGGCAGCGCTCATTGAAGACATCCACACCCAGAGTCTCAATGTCACGCTTTCCGCTCAGCTTGAGGTCCTGTTCGACCTCGTATTCAACCGGCAGACCATGGCAATCCCAACCAAACCGCCGATTGACATAATGACCGCGCATGGTCTGGTAACGCGGGACGATATCCTTGATGGTCCCCGCAAGAAGATGCCCGAAATGCGGCAAGCCGGTGGCAAAGGGCGGCCCATCATAAAAGACATACTCAGGCGCATCTTTTCGCTGATCGAGAGATTTCTTGAATATCTGCTGACGATCCCAAAATTCCAGAACCTCCACTTCCTGTCCTGGAAAATCAACTTTTCGCGAAACCGGCTTGAACATATTACGTCTCTCTCTTTTCCACTGCATGCCGGACCGCTTTTCGAAACGCGGCCGGACCAAACTTCAACTCATGGGAACCCCGGGTGATTTTACAGAGGCTGATACCCAATCGGGCGGCGATGGCCCGTTGTGTGGCCCCCTTTTCCAGCATGCAAACCAACTTCCAGCGCAGGGCGATCTGCGCCCGTTCACGGGGCGTCAATATGGCCTGAAACACATCAAACATTTCATCCGCATCCAACTTGGCGAGAACGGAGGCCAGTTCCCGGAGTACACGATCCGGCTGATGAGTAGATTTAGCCATAAGGCAAAAAGGGCGGAAGCGCTGCGAATTCGTAGCGACCTAGAACTTATAGCCCAGGTAACCACCAAACTCAACGTCTCCAAAATCAAATTTGCTCAAGGAACCCCAGTCCTCAAAGACATAATAAGCGTTGGCCTGGAAACTGAAGCTTTTCCCTAGGGGAATGTTCACTCCCAGAACCCATTGCCAGTACATATCCATCCAATCGCCTTTATCCGCCGCGTCACGGGTGTAGGTTGAAAGAATGCCAAGTCCGCCCTGAAGCAGGCCATCTTTCAGCAAAAGATTGGCTTCGGGAGTGATCCCGTAGTCTAACTCCTGATGATCAGCAAAATCGGGGGTAAAGCCGCATACCAGTTGCAGAAGGGCATTTTCTTCGTGAATCTCATACCCCACACCATACGTCAAATCCTCGTCCGCATAGGGCAGGCTGATAAATTCCGAGTGTTTTTGATGATAACGGACCCCCAGATCAATCACCTGCGTTGAGGCAGCCATGGCAATCCCTGAGAGCGTCCCCGCCATCATCCCGACAATTAATACAACTTTTAATGTTTTCATGGGCCGAATCATAAACACCAAACCGTAGGGCGCAAGCTTTTTCAGTTACCCGCTGTAATAAACAAAGACAGCCAGCGAGGCCGCTGGCCCTCCAGAAGACAGATATAACATCATGCAAAAAAAGCTCCAACCCTGCCGTTTTGTTGTGTATGCTGATTTACAAATCATGATTTACAGACTTATAATTTTGAGTGGAGACCGACGCGGTGAGCAAATAACGCTCTCCCAGGATCCGATGACCATCGGCAGGGACAAGTCATGCGATATCTGCCTGAATGACCCGGAAATAGCCCTTTCTCACGCCGAAATCACCCACACCACCGAGGGTCTCTTCATCCGGGACCTCGGCTCCATGAACCGGCTCATCATCAACCATCGGGAAGTGCATGAGGCGCATCCCAAACACGGGGATGTTGTGGAAGTGGGTAACACACGCCTTCTGATCCAGGCCTACGTTCAGGCTGAAGTGCAGGGGAAACCTGAGAAGGAGGAAAAAGATGAAGAGGATAAGCGCTGGAGGATTGTGGGCGCCTTCTTGCTTCTGCTGGTGACGGGTATCATCATCTTCATTCCCCGTTGCGAACGCTGGATGATTTCCCCCCGCACACGCCAGGGCAAGCTTCCAGCAGCCCAATTACTCCCACCACC
>Ga0194060_10003118_pt1 | contig 11758 bp, 13 predicted proteins | sample SepL225m_MetaG_FD_163427 | JGI IMG/M metagenome (GOLD analysis project Ga0194060, IMG submission 163427) | Anoxic zone freshwater microbial communities from boreal shield lake in IISD Experimental Lakes Area, Ontario, Canada - Sep2016-L222-5m | ecosystem: Environmental > Aquatic > Freshwater >... | reverse complement strand
GCGAAGATCCGTCTGCTCCAGTCCGGCGACGATCTTGGAGACCAGGCGGTGATACTGAAACAGCAGAATGGCCGAGATGATGGGCTGAAAATCCACCATTTTGATCAGGCGCATGTTCGAGTAAATTGGGTACACGTGCGACTTGTCGCTTTGTGAGCCTGGGGAAAGCCCGCGTAGAACCAGCGCCCCCCGGGTCACGACGAAGAAGAACAGGCCGGTGGAGGCCAGCAGAAAGAACAGGGCGAACGCCCCAGTCATCACCCACGCATTCATTACACTACCTCAAGCGATAGAAGGAAAGAAATTCGACTGATGAAACAACCGCACAGTATCGCGGTTTTCGTCCGCGCCATCAAGCTAATCCAGGCCGATCGCCCGCGTTTCCAGACCTAGCTAAATACCTTTAACTCGAGTCGTTCATATTGATGTGGATCAAAGCATTGCAGGCTCGTTCGTGGATTTCTGAATTGACCGTGATTGGTCAAAGCCCTTATAATTTCACTGTTTTGCAGCGAGGATAGTGGCGAGTGTGGCAAAAGTTCCGCCCGGTGATCGGGCTGCAAGTACTGGCCACCATAACCATCGCATCCATTGCGGCCTGGTTTGCGGGCGTTCACGGCGCGATTTCGGCGATCCTGGGCGGTCTGATAAGCATAACCGCCGGGCTGGTGTTTGCGCTGCTGACCGCTGGAAACAAGATTAGATCCGCGGGGGAGGTCCTGCTCGTCGCTTTGAAGGCCGAAGGCGCGAAGCTTTTCCTGGCAATTTTGTTGCTTTGGCTCGTTCTGACGATCTATCAAGAAGTCGTCATAGTCGGGCTGATCGGATCGTTTGTCGTTTCAATCTTGATCTTCAGCATGGCATTGTTTGCTGGCGAAAAGACGTAGCGCATAACGCGCGTTCTTCGAACATGGACAAATCGGGCTAGACAGAATGGCTGCCGGGCAAGAACTCACTGCAACAGCTTACATCCAACACCACCTGAGCTTCAACGCCCAGTCGGTCGGCAACGGGCCGTTCTGGACGCTGCACGTCGATTCACTGGTAACCGGGGTGATCCTCGGCGTCGTCGCCACCGCTTTGATGTGGTGGGTGGTGCGTGGCGCGACCCCGGGCGTACCGAACAAGCGCCAGGCATTCGTAGAACTGCTGTTCGGCTTCGTCGACGACCAGGTGAAGGGGATATTCCACGGCAAGCGCGATTTCGTTGCGCCCACCGCGCTCACCGTGTTCGTGTGGGTGCTGCTGATGAACTCCATGGACTTCCTGCCGGTCGACATCATGTCCTGGATACTGACGAACGTATTTCACCAGCACGAATTCCGCATCGTTCCAACGGCCGACGTCAACACGACCTTCGCCCTGTCGCTTTCGGTGTTCCTGTTGATGGTCTATTTTTCCATCGCGATCAAGGGCCTGGGCGGCTGGATTCACGAGTTGTTCTGCGCGCCCTTCGGCTCGCATCCGCTGCTGTGGCCGTTCAATTTCCTGTTCAACCTGGTCGAATACGTGTCCAAGCCGCTGTCGCATTCGTTGCGGCTGTACGGCAACATGTATGCTGGCGAGATCATCTTCCTGCTGTTGTGGCTGTGGGCTGCGACCAGCATCAGCGGCGCGTTTTTCGGCGCCCTGCTCGGCGTCGGCTGGTCCATATTCCACATCCTGATCGTGGTGCTGCAGGCGTACATTTTCATGATGCTGACGATCGTGTACATCTCGATGGCGCATGAGAGCCATTAGTTCCGCATTCCCTTAACCCCCCCGCTAACACTTCACTTCGTTCAAGAAAGGACATTACGATGGATAAAATTCAAGCCTTGGCAATGATTCAGGCCTACACCGGCATCGGCATCGGCCTGATCGTCGGCTTGGGCGCCATGGGTGCCTGTATTGGTGTGGCGCTGATGTGCAGCCGCTTCCTTGAAGGCGCGGCGCGCCAGCCCGAACTGATTCCCCAGTTGCAGGCCAAAGTGTTCCTGCTGCTCGGCTTGATCGACGCCTCGTTCATCATCGGCGTCGGTATCGCGATGCTGTTCGCGTTCGGCAACCCGCTGCTGGCTGTCATTCCCAAATAATTGATCTCCGAGCCGGCATAGCTGGTGGAGACATTTTGTCTGCTTCCGGATAGTCCGGATTAGGGAACCGAACATGAACATCAATTTAACACTGATAGCACAGGCGATTTCGTTCGCGGTCTTCATTCTGTTCACGGTCAAGTTCGTCTGGCCGCCGCTGATGAAAGCGATCGAAGAGCGGCAAAAGCAAATCGCCGACGGCCTGGCCGCGGGTGAGCAGGGTAAGCAGCAGCTGGAAGCCTCGGGAAAGCTCGCCAGCGAAGAAGTCGCCAAGGCACGGGTGCGTGCCGCCGAGATCATCGCCCAGGCTGAGAAACGCGGCTTGCAGATGATCGAAGAAGCCAAAAACTCGGCCAAGGCCGAGGGTGAGCGCATGATCGCGGGTGCCAAGTCAGAGATCCAGCAGGAAGTATCCAGCGCCAAGGAAGCGCTGCGCGAACAGGTGGCGGTTTTGGTGGTCAGCGGGGCTGAAAAGATCCTGCAGCGTGAAGTCAACGCGCAGGCGCACGCCGATCTGCTCACTCAGCTGAAGCGGGAGCTCTAGACCCTCATGGCCGAGACCGCAACTCTGGCGCGGCCCTACGCCGAGGCGGTATTCCGCCTTGCCGATGCGGGGGAAACGCTTGCTACCTGGTCGGAGACGCTGGGTATTCTGGCCCGCGTGGCCGCGCATCCGGATATGCAGGAATGCCTGTACAAAATCGATCTGACTTCGAGCCAGTTGCAGGAATTGTTCCTGTCGCTGTGCCCGGGAGACCTTTCGGCCGAAGCGAAAACCTTCATCCAGCTGCTGATCGAATACGACCGGCTCACGCTGCTGCCCGAGATTTTTGCGCAGTTCGAGGCGCTGAAGAATGAACGCGAAGGCGTGGTCGACGCTCAGGTCACCACTGCGTTCGCCCTCGAGGGCGAGCAGTTGGCGGGACTGGTTGCGGTTCTGGAAAAACGATTCAAACGCAAGATCAATCCGCAGGTGAGCATCGATCGCGATCTCATCGGCGGCGCGCGAGTAGTGGTCGGTGACGAAGTCATCGACGGCTCGGTGCGCGGCAAGCTGAACGCGATGGCCGCGGGACTTCTCGCGAGTTGAGCGCAGCGTGAAAAATATTTAAGGTTCAGGAGATAGCATGCAACAGTTGAATCCTTCCGAGATCAGCGAACTGATCAAGAGCAAGATCCAGAATCTTGCGCTGTCCACGGACGTTCGCACCCAGGGTACGGTCGTATCGGTGACCGACGGCATCTGCCGCATCCACGGCCTCTCGGACGTGATGGCGGGCGAGATGCTGGAATTTCCCAAGAACACCTTCGGCCTTGCCCTTAATCTTGAGCGCGACTCGGTCGGCGCGGTGGTGCTCGGACCTTACGAGCACATCTCCGAAGGCGACACGGTAAAGTGCACCGGCCGCATTCTCGACGTGCCGATAGGACCTGAACTCATAGGCCGCGTGGTCAATTCGCTCGGCCAGCCGATCGACGGCAAGGGCCCGGTCAATGCCAAGCTTACGGACGTGATCGAAAAAGTCGCCCCGGGCGTGATCGAGCGCCAATCGGTATCGCAGCCGGTGCAGACCGGGTTGAAGGCGATCGACTCCATGGTGCCCATCGGGCGCGGCCAGCGCGAACTGATCATCGGCGACCGCCAGACCGGCAAGACCGCGGTGGCAATAGACACCATCATCAACCAGAAGGGCAAGGACCTGATCTGCGTCTATGTCGCGATCGGGCAGAAAGCCTCCTCGGTGGTCAACGTGGTTCGCAGGCTGGAAGAGCACGGCGCCATGGCTTACACCATCGTGGTTGCTGCAACGGCCTCCGAGTCGGCGGCGATGCAGTACATCGCACCCTACTCCGGCTGCACCATGGGTGAATATTTCCGCGACCGCGGGCAGGACGCGCTGATCATTTACGACGATCTGACCAAACAGGCCTGGGCCTATCGCCAGGTATCGCTGCTGCTGCGCCGCCCGCCGGGCCGCGAAGCCTATCCCGGCGACGTGTTCTACCTGCATTCGCGCCTGCTCGAGCGCGCCGCACGTGTGAACCCGGAATACGTCGAAAAATTCACCAAGGGCGCTGTCAAGGGCAAGACCGGTTCGCTCACCGCGCTGCCGGTGATCGAAACCCAAGCGGGCGACGTCACCGCGTTCGTGCCGACCAACGTGATTTCGATCACCGACGGTCAGATCTTCCTCGAGACCGACCTGTTCAACGCGGGGATACGCCCCGCCATCAATGCCGGAATCTCGGTGTCGCGCGTCGGCGGCGCGGCGCAGACCAAGGTGATCAAGAAGCTCGGCGGCGGCGTGCGCCTGTCATTGGCGCAGTATCGCGAACTGGCGGCCTTTGCCCAGTTCGCCTCCGACCTCGACGAAGCCACCAGGAAGCAGTTGGAGCGCGGACGCTTGGTGACGGAACTGATGAAGCAACCGCAGTACGAGCCGCTGCAAGTCTGGGAAATGGCGCTGACGCTTTTTGCAGTGAACAACAGCTATTTCGACGACATCGATACCGCCAAGGCGTTGGCGGCCGAGCGCGCGTTGCGCGCCTTCTGCAAGGACAAATACGCGGCGCTGGTGGAGCGGATCGAAAGCACCAAGGACCTGACCAAGGAAGACGAGGCCATGCTGCACGAGGCGGTCAAGGACTTCAAGAAGAACGGAACGTACTGATCCAATAGCCCCGCCGCTTCAGGCGGGGCTGACGAACCAAGAGAACGGCAATGGCAGGTTCAAAGGAAATCAAGACCAAGATCAAGAGCGTGCAAAACACGCGCAAGATCACCAAGGCCATGGAGATGGTCGCCGCGTCCAAGATGCGCAAGGCGCAGGAACGCACGCGCGCGGCCCGACCCTACGCCGAGAAGATCCGCAACGTCGCCGCCCACCTCTCTCATGCCAATCCGGAATACCGCCATCCCTATCTGGTGACGCGCGACACGTCGAAGAAAGTCGGCATCATCGTGGTCACGGCCGACAAAGGATTGTGCGGCGGCTTGAACACGAACGTGCTGCGCATGGCGCTCGCCAGGATGCGCGAGTGGGAGTCGCAGGGCGAGAGCTTCGAAGTGTGCTGCATCGGCAACAAAGGCCTGGGTTTCATGCAGCGCCTGGGTGCCAACGTCGTCTCGCACGTGGTCGGGCTGGGCGACAAGCCGCACATGGAACGCCTGATCGGCGCGCTGAAGCTGATGCTCGACGGCTATATCGCGGACCGGTTCGACCGGCTGGAGATTTTCTACACGAAATTTGTCAACACCATGAAGCAGGAGCCGGTGATGGAGCAGCTTCTGCCCTTGTCGGGCGAGAAGCTGGGCGCACCCGAAGGCTCCTGGGACTACATCTACGAGCCGGACGCCAAGTCCGTACTCGACCAGACGCTCACGCGCTATATCGAAGCGCTGATCTACCAGTCGGTGACCGAGAACATGGCGTCCGAACAAAGCGCGCGCATGGTGGCGATGAAGGCGGCAAGCGACAACGCGGGCAGCGTCATCGACGAATTGACGCTGATCTACAACAAGTCCCGCCAAGCGGCGATCACCAAGGAACTGTCGGAGATCGTGGCCGGTGCCGCGGCAGTATGACGAGGAACTTGAACGATCGGGCGAGACTAATGGGCGCGCAGCGCCCGTTGCGGCGAGACCAGATCGCACAAGCGGCGACGGTCTAGCGAACGACGAACTGAATTTTGAAATAGAACACTTAGGAAAAGACGATGAGCCAAGAAGGAACTATCGTACAGTGTATCGGCGCCGTGGTGGACGTGGAATTCCCGCGCGACCAGATGCCGCACATTTATGACGCGCTGAAGATGGACGAAATCGGGCTGACCCTCGAAGTCGAGCAGCAGCTCGGCGACGGCGTCGTGCGCACCATCGCGCTCGGATCCTCCGACGGATTGCGCCGAGGCATGAAGGTGGTCAACACCAACGCCCCCATTTCGGTGCCGGTGGGTCCGAAGACCCTTGGCCGCATCGTGGACGTGCTCGGCCGGCCGATCGACGAAGCAGGCCCGATCGGTGCCGAAAAAGTCGCGTCGATCCACCGCATGGCGCCCAAATACGACGAGCTCTCACCCAGCCAGGAACTGCTCGAGACCGGCATCAAGGTTATCGACCTTGTCTGCCCGTTCGCCAAAGGCGGCAAGGTGGGCCTGTTCGGCGGCGCCGGCGTGGGCAAGACCGTGAACATGATGGAACTGATCAACAACATCGCAAAGAAACATAGTGGCCTGTCGGTGTTCGCCGGCGTGGGCGAGCGCACACGCGAGGGCAACGACTTCTACCACGAGATGAAAGACGGCGGCGTGCTCGACAAGGTGGCGCTGGTCTACGGCCAGATGAACGAGCCCCCGGGCAACCGGTTGCGCGTGGCGCTGACCGGTCTTACCATGGCCGAATACTTCCGCGACGAAGGCCGCGACGTGCTGTTTTTCGTCGACAATATCTACCGCTTTACGCTGGCTGGCACCGAAGTGTCCGCGCTGCTCGGGCGCATGCCTTCGGCGGTGGGCTACCAGCCGACACTGGCCGAGGAAATGGGCCGCCTGCAGGAGCGCATCACATCCACCAAGACCGGCTCGATTACCTCGATCCAGGCGGTGTACGTGCCTGCGGACGACCTGACCGACCCGTCACCGGCGACCACTTTCGGCCACCTCGATTCGACCGTGGTGCTGTCGCGCGATATCGCATCGCTCGGCATCTACCCCGCGGTGGATCCGCTCGACTCGACCTCGCGCCAGATGGACCCGCACGTGGTGGGTGAAGAGCACTACACCACGGCGCGCGCGGTACAGCAGACGCTGCAGCGCTACAAGGAGCTGCGCGACATCATCGCGATTCTGGGCATGGACGAACTCTCGCCGGAAGACAAGCTGGCCGTGGCGCGTGCGCGCAAGATCCAGCGTTTCCTGTCGCAACCTTTCGACGTGGCGAAGAACTTCACCGGCCAGGATGGAAAATACGTCCCGCTGAAGGAAACCATCAAAGGCTTCAAGGGCATCGTCAACGGCGATTACGACAGCCTTCCGGAGCAGGCCTTCTACATGGTGGGCGGTATCGAGGAAGCGGTCGAGAAGGCGAAGACGCTGCAGTAAATCCCAAGTTCGACCCCCGGCTTGCCGGGCGGTCGGGGAATAAAGGTTCTAAGTCATATGGCACATACGATTCACGTTGATGTGGTGAGCGCCGAAGAAGCCATCTACTCCGGCGAAGCCGAGTTCGTGGTGCTTCCCGGCGAAGAGGGAGAACTGGGCATCTATCCCAAGCACACGCCGCTGATCACCCGCATCAAGCCGGGCACGGTACGGGTCAAGCCCGCGAACGGCGGCGAGGAGGAATTGTTTTTCGTCGCCGGCGGCATCCTGGAAGTGCAGCCGAACCTGGTCACGGTACTTGCCGACACCGCCATCCGCGGCCACGACCTTGACGAAGCCAAGGCGCTGGAAGCGCAGAAGCGCGCGAAAGAAAACCTGCAGGACCGGACGGGCAAACTCGAATATGCCAAGGCAGTCTCGGAACTGGCCGAAGCGGCGGCCCAGATTGCCGCCATCCGCAGACTGAGACAGCGCAGGTAGTGCGCGCTGCGCAAGAATTGGAGGCGGCTAATGCCGCCTTTATTCTTTGCCAGTCGAGCCGGAGAGCCAGCATTAGCGGGCTTCTCGGCGCCGCCATTCCCTCGGGCACGCGAACTGGCCGTTCGACCTACTGCATTCGCCGCACCTCCTGCTGTATGCTTACGAAAATACGCAAGCCGGCAGTCCCGTGCTGTCGCGCACGAACCCGAAAGAGGACACCATCATGAACAACACCCAGCTCGCCGAACTGCTGATGGGCATCGCCAAGGCCCAGGCTGCCGTCATCGACGCTGTTGAGCGCGCCAACCCCGGATTCAAGAACAATCATGCGGTGCCCATCCTCACCACAGCCGCCAACGTGCGCGCCGCTGTGCCCCGAATCCAGGACATGCCGGCGCGCATACTGCTGCGCATGCAGGGTCGCGCCGCATTTGACGTGGCGCAGATCCAGCAGGATCTGGAGGCAGCATTCGCTTCGGACGGCGTCTCGCCCGGAGCGTCCGCGGAGCCCGGGGCGAATCTGTCGCCGGCAGCCATTCGGGCCGCAGCCAGGGTGCCGGGTGCAGCACCTGTAGCAGCCGCGTCGGCACCGCTGCCCGCGGCTCCGGCGCCTGCGCCTGGCGGAGACGAGATGGATTTCACCGCCAAGTCCTGAGGCCTCGGATTCTCGCAAATGAATGCAGGCGGATGTTCCGGATCGTCCTCATTCGGGATTAGAATAAAGTAGACCATGGAAGAAGACCTCGATTTCTCGGCCAAGCCCACGCCCCGTTCCGAGGCGGTTGCGCGCGCGGCGGTCCAGGTCGCTGCGCAGAGCCCTCTGTACCAGCCCGCCGTTGCGTTGGAGTTCTTCCGCTCCGCCGGTACGGTTGAAGAACAATCCGCCGGGAAGTCTTTTTTCTCCGAAAATGAAAAAGCGGGCGGTCTCTTTTCCAAGAACGCGCGCATGTACCTGCTGTTAGAGGGGGAAATCGGCCTGATGATTCGCGGCAAATTCTTCGGCGTGGTGAAACCGGGCAATGTGTTCGGTGAACTGGCGGTGATCGCCGGGCTACCGAGGAGCGCGACGGCCATGGCCAAGATTAATTGCCGCGTGTTGTCGATGGACGAAAAACAGTTTCACGCTGCGCTGGCCAAGAAACCGGAATTCGCATTGATGCTGATGAGCATCATGGTCCAGCGGCTGCGCCAGAGCATCGCGAAACTGGGCGCCGCTGTACCGGTGACGGCCGCCCCCGAACGCAGCGACATCCTCGACAAAAAGGCTCTCGCTGATCTGCAGAAGCAACTCGGCATGCCTGAGCCGGCGGTGTTTCAGGCGGGCAAGGTCATCATGAGCGCGGGCGCCGTCGGCGCGTTCATGTATGTCGTACTGGAAGGCCGCGCCGCCGTCTCGGTGGGCAACAGCGTAGTGGAGCATGTCGGACCGGGCGGGATATTGGGCGAACTGGCGCTCGTAGACCGCGCCGCGCGCGCAGCCACTGCCACCGCGGAGGCCGATTGCAAACTGCTTGCCATCAACGGCAACAGCTTCCTCAACCTCGTCAAGACCAAGCCGGAATTCGGTGCGTCGCTGCTGAAATCGATCGCTGCGCGCATGCAGCAGGTCGCCCAGCAGGTTGCGCAGATGCAGGCCTGAGCGGCCCGCGCACCGCTCAATCGATAACGACGCCGGCCTGCTTCATCAACCGCGCGTACTTGGCCAGTTGCTCGCGCGTCGCGGCGCCGAGTTCCTCGGGCGACGAACCACGCACAGTCAAGCCCTGCGCATTCAGCTTTTCGCGCACTCCAGGGTCTGCAAGCGCCTTCCGAACTTCCGCGTTCAAGCGTGCGATGATCGGTCTTGGTGTCCCGGCCGGCACCATGATGGTGAACCAGGAGTTGAACTCGAAACCGGGCAGACCGGATTCGGAGATGGTCGGCACGTCGGCGAATTGCGGCAGCCGGCTGCGGGTGCTAACGCCGAGCAGCCTGAGCTTGCCGCCGCGAATCAGCGAGGCGACGGTTGCCAGCCCCTGAAAGGACACGGGTACCTGTCCCGCCGCGACATCCAACGCGGCCTGGGTCGCGCCCTTGTAAGGAACATGCGTAAGCGACACTCCTGCCGTCGACGCAAATAACGCCATCGCGACATGCTGCGGACTGCCGTTTCCTCCCGTTGCGTAATCGATTCTTCCGGGTGCCGCGCCGGCCGCTGCAATCAGTTCCGCCGCGGTCCGGTAAATGGACTGGTTGCTGGCGACCAGCCCCCACTCCACCGTGGCGACGAGCGAGACCGGTTCGAAATCCCGGAGTATGTCCCATGGCATTTTCGCATGCAGGTTCGGCAGCATGGTCATGATGCTGTCGTTGAAGCCGCCTATGGTATAGCCGTCCGGTGCGGCTCTCGCCACGTGTTCGGCGCCGATCAAGCCTGCGGCACCGGGCTGGTTATCGACGACGATCTGTTCACCCATATTGGCCGACATTTGTTGCGCTACGATGCGCGCCGCATTGTCGACCGCGCTCGCGGCTGCTAGCGGAATGATCATCCGGATTGGTTTCAGCGGATAGCCCGGCTGCGCGGTGGCCCCGAACGGCAGCGCGGCGAGGACAACGATCAAAGCGATGCGGTGGGCGAACGACATGCGATCTTCTCCGGGTGAACAGGCGATTCCAGCTGCGTCCCGCCTCGCGGCCGCACGCGCAGGCGACGGTGTCATGCCGCACGAATCCGGTCGGCACACGCGGCGATGCAGGGGAAACGAGGAAATCCGTCCCCGAGCATCAATCCAGTTTCTCAGCCCACCGTGTCCCCGGCGACATCGACGCGAACGCTCGTGCGGTTGAGCGTAGCGAGCACGGCGCGCGCGTAGCCCTCAGCCCAGGGAAGGTCGCCGGCGAAGCGCTTTTCACCCGCGTCGCGCGCGACCTCCAGTACCTTGTCGAGGATCAGTATCTTTCCGACCAGGCTTCGAGGGGTGCAGCCGAGTTCATCAAACTGCTTTGCCAGCCACAGTTCGCCTTCCTGCGCCGTGGGCAGGGGCGGATCCCCTGCGGTAATCCTCAGCTCGTAATCGCGATCCCGGCCAAACGATACGACGACGGTACCTCGCATGTGGTGTACTCCTGAGTTAGCGGTCGGCTTCATTTTACTGCACGCAGGGCCGGTCCGTGGCGAACCGGATCAATCAAGTGCTGCGATTCCAAGCTCCGCTGCGAGCAGGTTCAGGTTGCGCATCAGACCCGCCGCGATCGGTATGCCGTCGCGCGCATGGGCAATGCGCTTCGCCTGGCTTTGCTCTCCCGGCAACCAGATTCGTTCGACCCCGGGCAGCCGCTCGCTTGCGCGCAGGTCGCGCACCAAGATGTCGACCCGTGCTTTGAACGCCTGGACATCGCCGAAGGCCGATATGTCGATGGCGACGATGGCTTGCCCGGTATTGGTCACGCTCGTATGGTCGTGGTTGAAATCCACCACGTTCTTTCCCATGGCGGCGCCGTTCAGCGTTCCGGCGAGCAGTCCCACCACGAGCGCGAGGCCGTACCCCTTGTAGCCGCCGATCGGCAGAAGAAAGCCCTCCTCGGCGCGAACAGGATCGGTGAGCGCGCGTCCTGCGCGGTCTATCATCCAGCCTTCAGGCATCGCCTCGCCGCGTTGCGCCTTGGCCTTCACCTTGCCATACGCAGCCACCGTGGTCGCCATGTCGAGCACCACCGGCGCTTCTGATCCGGCCGGGATCGCGGCCGCAATGGGATTGGTCGACAGCAGCATGTCCAGTCCTCCCCACGGCGGAAGGTGGTTGGCGTTCCCGACCGCGAAGTAGAGGCCGATCATGTCGTGCTCGAGCGGCATGCGCGCATACAGCGACGCCGGCCCGGCATGGTTGCTCCACTGCGAACCGACCCATGCGATCCCGGCAGTGCGTGCCTTCTCGATCGCCAGGCCCGCCGCGCGCTGCATCACCAGATGTCCCATGCCGTTGTCGCCGTGGATCAGCGCCATGCCGACGCGTTCCTGCACCACGCGGATATCCGGGCGAGGGTTGATGCCCCCGGCCTTGATGCGCTTGGCGTATTGCGGCAGACGCATCACGCCATGCCCGTCCGAGCCTTGCAGGTCA
>Ga0194060_10003116_pt1 | contig 11761 bp, 6 predicted proteins | sample SepL225m_MetaG_FD_163427 | JGI IMG/M metagenome (GOLD analysis project Ga0194060, IMG submission 163427) | Anoxic zone freshwater microbial communities from boreal shield lake in IISD Experimental Lakes Area, Ontario, Canada - Sep2016-L222-5m | ecosystem: Environmental > Aquatic > Freshwater >... | reverse complement strand
ATTCCCATCCTGATGTACCACTACGTGCGCAGCGTCGATCAGGCTGCCGACCCGCTGGGCTACGGCCTCTCGGTCACGCCTAACCAGTTCGCCGCCCAAGTCGAGTGGCTGCGCCGCTCTGGCTACGACACGATCCAGATGTCGGCCCTGGCCGCCTGCATCCGTGGCGAGTCGCCCTGCCCCGCCCGCGCCGTGGCCCTCACCTTCGACGATGGCTATATGGATGCCTACACCGCCACCCTGCCCGTGCTTCAGGAGTACGGGGCCACCGCTACTTTCTACATCGTCAGCGGTTTCGCTGGCCATGACGCCTACATGGGCTGGGACGAGATCCGTGCCCTGTACCGCGCCGGGATGGAGATCGGTGCCCACAGCATCAGCCATATTGACCTGACTACCCTTAGTCACGACGAGAACGTGGATCAGATCGCCCGCTCAGGAGCCGAGATCGCCGCCCAGATCGGCGCGCCCATACGCAGCTTCTGCTACCCCGCCGGCCAGTTCAACGCGGACATAGCCGCGATCACCCGCGATGTTGGCTACACGAGCGCGACCACCACCATCCAGGAGGGTGCCCAGAATGATGTGTTCACCCTCCCGCGCCTCCGTATCTACGGCGACATGAGCCAAGATGGGTTTCAGGCAACCGTGGCGGCCTACTTCCCGTAGCAGGGCAGCACATCCTATGACGACATATCCTCCCCACATCCTGATCGCCGACGACGACGTGGTGGGCCGACAGATCGCACGGCATATGCTGGAACACGCTGGCTATCAGGTGGATGTCGTCGATGACGGGCGGGCTGCCCTGGAGGCGCTGCACCAGGGGAGCTACGTCGTGCTGCTACTCGATATCAAGCTCCCCGACATCGACGGGTTCGCTGTAGCGGCAACCGTGGCCAAAGGGCTGCCACCAGGGCGTCAGCCCTGGCTTGTGGCCACCTCGGCCCTGGTGCGCGAGGGTGATGAGCCGCGCTATCAGGCCGACGGATTCGACACCTGCCTGGGCAAGCCCCTGCGCCGAGCGACCCTGATCGCCTGTGTTGAGGCCGGGATCGCTCAGCGCGCACATCTGCTATAATGGGCAACCGCCTGGATAGCAGCAACCCCCGCTACGCGGGGTGTGGAGAGACCCATGCCGTTTGGTGCCCATATGTCGATCTCAGGTGGCGTCTCCAAGGCGTTCGCCCGTGGCGCACAGGTTCACTGCGAGGCCATGCAGATCTTCAGTAAGAACGAGCGCCAGTGGAACGCGAAGCCGATTCCCCCCGAAGAGGTGTTGGCGTTTCAGTCTGAGCAGGAGCGCACCGGCATTGGCCCGGTGATTGTTCACGACTCCTACCTGATCAACCTGGCATCCCCCGCTGATGATCTCTGGGAAAAATCAATCGCCGCCTTTAGCCACGAGCTTGAGCGCTGCGATCTGCTGGGCATCCCCTCTATTGTCACTCACCCCGGCGCCCACACCGGCAGCGGCGAGGAGGTCGGCCTGGCACGTGAAGCGGTCGCCCTTAACCGAATTTTTGAGTCGGGGGTCGGCGGTCGCACCAGCGTACTTCTGGAGACCACCGCCGGCCAGGGCAGCACCCTCGGCAATCGCTTCGAGCACCTGGCTCGTCTCTTCGAGCTTGTGCCCCACCACGACCGCATGGCGGTCTGTGTGGATACGTGCCATATCTTCGCCGCCGGTTACGATATCCGTGACGAGGCAAGCTACCAGGCCACCTTCGATGCCTTCGAGCGCATCGTCGGCGTCGGGCGGATCAAGTGTTTTCATCTGAACGATTCACAGAAGGGTCTGGGTAGCCGGGTTGACCGGCACAATCACATCGGTCAAGGGTGCATCGGACTGGAGGGCTTTCGCCTGCTGGTGAATGACCCGCGCTTCGTGGGCATCCCGATGATCATCGAGACGCCCAAGGGCGAGAACATGGCCGAGGACGTAGAGAATTTGTCGCTGCTGCGTACATTGGTTGGTACATCGCAGACTGGTTGATCACGGTTTGCCGATGGTCTCGCGTGAATGTGCGGCTGTCAGTGACAATCGAGATCAGCACTTTTCGAGATATACTATCGTGTATGATCAGTGACCCGGTTAGATCGAGTCAGAGTACGCTGTATATCGTCTACAATTGACCATTGACAATCTGCAATCGCTTTAGCAGCGGGTCGCCCGTTGCGCTTTGGAGGAGTGTACGTATGTTTCGCCCTCGCAGGCTTATCTGGCTGGTGATCGTTAGTGGGATGGGCTACCTCGCTTGGCGCTGGCGCCAGGATCAGGCTACCGTTCTGCCCACCTCGGCCCCATCCATGTCACCGTCCCTGTCGCCCGCCCGAAAGACAGCCGCCTCGCCCGACTCCGCAAGTGGCCCTGCGGATTCACCACGTCGGATTGTTACACGCGTCCATCGCGGTGCCCCGCCCGTGAGTTTAATCCCTGCGGCACCCGCCGTAAACGCGAAGCCCCGTGAGGAGGCTCCTGTGCCCGCCGAGGCTCCCGAGGCTCCTGTGCCCGCCGAGGCTCCCGAGGCTCCCGAGGCTCCTGTGCCCGCCGAGGCTCCCGAGGCTCCTGTGCCCGCCAAGGATCCCGTTCTCGCCGAGGCTCCTGCCGAACAGGCTCCGGTAAACGTGGTGAATATCAATACCGCCGAGCTTCAGACCCTGATTGACATCCCCGGTATTGGGCGATCCCGCGCCACCCGAATCGTCGCCTACCGTGATCAGCACGGCCCCTTCGCCACAGTAGATGCTCTGGTGAATGTCCAGGGCATCGGGCTAGATAATATCAACAAGTTCCGCCACCTGATTACGGCATAAGGCATGTTTCAATCTAGCTTGACAGTTCAGCGATGAAACGATGACGCGGTGAGGCGTTCCGTATCGCCTCATCGCCTCATCGCCTCGTCGCAAGACGCTCCGTATCGCCTCATCGCCTCATCGCCTCATCGCTGAACTGTCAAGCTGAATGTACCCATTTTGAAACATGCCTAAGACATGGTTCAATCCAGCTTGACAGTGTGCCGTGTAGCACCGCCTTCCAGGCGGTCAGGAGTACCACCGCAGGCTGGAAGCCCGCGCTACCGACTGTCAAGCTGGAATGTCCGTTTCTAAACTATGCTTAATTCGGAAACGATGAGGGATGAGGGATGAAGCTTACCTTCATCCCTCATCCCTCATCCTTTAGTTGGCACCATCTGCTCAACCTGCTCGATCAGCGCGACCAGGCTGGGCAGCGTGCCGGTGTCGATGGTCGTCGGGAGCGGCGGCAGCGGGGGGGGCGGCGGCGGCAGCACGCCGGTGAGTCGAGCAACGCGGGTGCGACTGAGTATGGTGGGCCGTGCGTTGGCGATCACCGTATAGAGCGATGCGGCGGTTTGGCGATCAGCGGTGCGGCGCGGGTCGATCTGCCAGATCGTGTAGTGAATCGCCGCACGCTCATCCGCGTCATACCAATCCTCATCGAGCGTGGCCACCGCGTTAATTGCTGTGGCGGAGTCCTCCGCACCGAGCAGCACCCGCAGACGCGCCGCAAGCAGCGTGGCGTGAAGCTGCATCGCCTTGTTGCTGCCAAGTCGCCGCGCCGTCTGGAGCGCCGCGTCGTTCAGGGCCACCGCATCGGCGTAGCGCCCCTGGGCCACCCGCATCAGCGCGTACTCGTAGCGGAATTCACACGCCCAGTAGGCCAGCTTGATCAAGTCACAGAGGGTGATCGCCAGTTCACTCACCCGCTCGGCCATATGATGATCGCCGATACGGGCGTAGGCGTAGGCCACGTAGCCCAGGCCAATCGCCAGATCTCGCCGCTCGCCAAGGTGCAGAGTGATCGCGATCTGGCGTGCGTAACACTCCATACCAACATGCACCTCGCCGTAGAGCGTGTGGGTGCGGCCGATCTCGTGGGTCAGCCGGGCCAGCGCCCAGCGGTCGCTGATCTCCACCGCCCGCAGCAGCAGATCGTAAAAAATCGCCAGGGCGTCCACGAGTCGACTCTGGTTCAGGTAGATCGAGCCGATGTTCTCGCGTGATCGCGCCAGCAGACCCCAATCCCGCAGATTCGCCGCCATAGCCGCGCTGCGCTCCAGACAGTAGAGGGCCATTTCGTAATCGCTGATGTCACTATAGACCACGCCCATCGCACCAATTGTGCGGGCGATCAGAGCCTGGTCATCGAGGCGCACCGCGATTTCGTGGGCGTGTTCTATCGAACGCAGGCCATGCGTGTAGACTCCGATGTCGATCTGGATCGCGCCAAAGATACGCAGGGCATCATAGTGGCCTGCGAGATCCCCCAGGCGCTCCCAGGCCGGGATGGCCAGATCGAGGAGCGCCAGAGCCTCTTCGTAATCGCCACGTGCGGCCAGCAACTCAGCGGTGACGTTCTGACAGCGGGCCACGCCAGCCACATCGTCACCAGCGACAGCGGCGGCCAGAGCGGTCTCGAAAGCCGACTCGGCCTCGGCCCAGCGCCCGACGAGCTGGAGTACCTCGCCGACGCGCAGCAGCACCGCCACCTGATGCGGAGACTCCAGCAGCGGTAGTAGGCGCTGATAATAGCTAATCGCCGTCTCATTGGCATAGGCCGCGTAGGCCGCATCGCCTGCTAATCTAAAATAGTGCCGCTGACGATCCAGGTTCTCGCTGCGCCCATAGTGATAGGCCAGCATATCCAGGTAGCGCTCAACCTCACCCGCAAAGTGGCGCTCAATATAGTCACCCACCTGCTCGTGCAGCATTGCGCGCGTCGTATAGGCCAGACTCTCGTAGGCCACCTCCTGGGTCATCATATGCTTGAACAGATATTCCAGCTCAGGCTCGGCCTTCTCCATCGGTGTCAGGTCGAGGGTGCTGAGCCGGTCGAGGTGGGCCTGCACCTCGTCGGGGCTACCGATTTGCGGGTAGATCCCCCACAGCCAACTGGCCTGAAAGACCCGACCAACGACGCTGGCCACCTTCAGAGTGATCTGCTCCTGCTCGCTAAGCCGGTCAATTCGGCTGATGATTAGCGAGCGCAGGCTGTTGGGGAGACGCACTAATTCCAGCGTATGCGTGTCGGCAGGATTGATTCCCTGATCCTGGATGTAGCTGATCATCTGGTCGATATAGAAGGGGTTGCCCTGCGAGCGCGTCGTAATCCGCTCAATAAAGCTGACCGGCAGCACTCCACGAACGCCAAAGAGGTAGCCAAACTTCAGCCCGATCAGCCACTCGGTTTCACGCAAACTGAACTCGCGCAGCAGCAACTCGCGGAAGTGCGGCAGCCGCGATACGCGCAGCCGGACGTGCTCGTGTTCGTGCGGTCGATAAGCCAGCAGGATCATCACGGGCAGACCCACAATGCCACGCGCCACCACCTCTAGCAGGTCGTGCGAGAGCGGGTCGATCCAGTGGCAGTCCTCGATCACCAGCAGCACCCCGGTGTCTGGCCCGCGAGCGACAGCGATGGCGCGCAGGCATTCCAGCACGGTCGTCTCCAGCACATCCTTACGCACCCGTGCGTCAAGAGCGCGGGTCTGCTCCGTCTCATCAGCCGGCAGATTCATCGCCCCGGCCAACACCGGCATCCGCCGCAGAGCCTGTGGGCAGAGGACGGCGATCTGCTCGTGCAGATGCCCAATCTGGGCATCCTGATCCCAGGTTGGGTCAATGCCGAAAAGTCCAAGCAGCAGGCTATTCCAGGGCAGGTAGCTGCTGTTGCTGCCGTGCGAGAGGCACTCGCCGGAGTGGACAACCATATCGCCCCGCGCTGCCATACGGATGACCTCGGCCACCAGGCGCGACTTGCCCATCCCCGCCTCGGCACAGATACCCACCACCTGACCGCGCCCGCCCCTGGCCAGATGCAGGTGCTGCTCGGCGACTTGCATCTCCTCTTCACGTCCCACCATCGGCAGTTTATACGACGGCTCCTGATGGCGGCTGGCCCGCTGCTGCTCCTGCTCCAGCCGGTAGATCGGAACCGGCCGCGAGCGTCCCTTCACCCGCAGCACATTCAGTGGCGTCCAGAGAAACTGGACGGCCACCGGGCGGTGTGCGCCGCTGGCCGCGATGATCTCGCCCGGCACGGCGGCCTGCATGAGCCTGGCCGCCAGATTCACCGTGTCGCCCATCACTGTATACTCGCGGCGCATCTCCGCGCCCACCAGCCCGCAGTAGACCAACCCTGAGGCGATGCCGATACGGATGCTGAACGCCGTGCGCTCATCATGCTCAACGCTCAGATCACGCAGCGCGAGGGCGCAGCGCATGGCGCGCTCGGCATCATTCTCGTGACCAATGGGCGCGCCAAAGACCACCACCAGCTTGCTGCCTTTGTCGCCCATGTCGATCTTGTTGATGTCGCCGTCGTACTGCTGCACAATCCGCGCAACCTGGACGATGTACGCCTGAAGTCGGGCACCCACAAGCAGGTCGCTATCGTAATCAAACCCGCTGAACCCGACAAACAGCACGGTGACACTGCGGTGCTCGTTCACAAAGCCCATCTGCCCATCGAGCAGCCGGTGGGCCAGCAGCGGGTGGACAAATGCGGTGAGGATAGATAGCAAACTCTCGGGGACAGCCGGAAGCGGGGGCAGCGGCGCATAGGTGGGCAGCCCGTCCAGTGCGGAGACCAGCCGGTAATCCCCGCGCATATCGGCGGAGGTCGTGAGGTTGGGAACAAGGGCGATCAGATCGCGATGGACAACCACATCACCAACATTCGCCACGTGTTCAGCCTCAGCAGCCTGCTCCAGCGGCAAGCCAGCGATCACGCTCTGTAGGCGTACCTCCGGGTCGCCCACCACCGTCGAGAGTACCGGGCCAAGAGCCAGTCCAATCTTAATCTCCAAGCTGAACTGTCCGGCCCGTGTCCGAATATTGCGGTAGGGATCCATGAGGATCTGCATATCGAGGGCGCAGTGGGTGGCACGAGCGGCGATCTCACCAGAACTCACATCGCCCTTCAGGTAGAAGAGGGCGGTCAGCGAATCGCCGCCGAAGGAAACGACCACCCCACCATAGGAGGCGATCAGATCGATCATCACCGCAAAGTAATCATTGAGCAGGCGCGTCAGATCCTCGGTGCCACCCTGACCAAAGCGGCTCAAAGCCTCGCTCATCGGCGTAAAGCCCGAGACATCAGCAAACAGAGTCACCGCATCATCACGGCGGGTTCGCCCGACAAGGTCGGCGCCACGTAGCAGATCGGCGGCTATTTGATAGGGCAGGTAGGCGAGGAGCTTTCGCATCAGGACGCTTCCGGTTCCCCTCTCCCAAGGGGGCAAGGGGGTGAGGGCTATCCGGAGATAGATTCGTTATTCAAAATGTATTGGACTAAGGGATGGTTCAATCCAGCGTGACAGTTCAGCGATGAAACGATGACGCGGTGAGGCGTTCCGTATCGCCTCATCGCCTCATCGCCTCATCGCAAGACTGTAAAGCTGAATGTACCCATTTTGAAACATGCCTGTCTAAGGCATGTTTCAATCCAGATTGACAATTCAGCGACGAAACGATGACGCGGTGAGGCGCTCCGTATCGCCTCATCACCTCATCGCCTCGTCGCAAGACTATAAAGCTGAATGTACCCATTTTGAAACATGCCTAAGAGATGTTTCAATCCAGCTTGACAGTTTGGGCTAATGCACCGCGTCCTGTTGCGGCAAATTTGTAATCTGAAACATGCCTAAGAGAGCATGGCACAGTGTCCAGGTTATCATACCCGAAATACACATCCCTGTGACGAAGAGACACGGGGCAGAACTGATGCAATGTTCGTACCCCTTGGCGACCGACGTAGCTATGCTATAATGTCGGCTCATGGCCTACGGAAAACGTGTAAGGCTCGGTTTGCGCTGAAATCCTGCCGCTTCCCTGTTCCCTTGTCTAAAGGCACGCTATCTATGAGCGACCCAAAGCCCGATAAGACCTTCGCCGAGCGCTACGACCCGACCGCTATCGAGAAGAAGTGGCAGGATCGCTGGGCCGCCGACGAACTGTATAAAACCACCCCCGCCGATGAGCGCCCCAAATACTATATTCTGGACTTCTTCCCCTACCCCAGCGGCGAGGGATTGAGTGTGGGCCATTGCCGTAACTATGTACCCACCGATCTGGTCGCCCGCTACTACCGCATGAAGGGCTACAACGTCATGCACCCGATGGGCTGGGACGCCTTTGGCCTGCCCGCCGAGAACGCGGCGATCAAGCTGAAGACCAACCCGTCCGTCCTCATTCACCGCTTCGCCGAAAACTACAAGCGCCAGATGAACCTGATCGGGGCCAGCTACGACTGGAGCCGCGAGATTAACTCGTCTACCCCGGAGTACTACCACTGGACGCAGTGGATTTTCCTGCGCCTCTACGGCTCCTGGTATGACTCCCGCGCCGATAAGGCCCGCCCGATCAGCGAACTAGAGGCCGAGTTGGCGGAACACGGCACCGCCAATCTGGGCCTGGCGCTCTCCGATCAGCAGGTGGGCGCGGCTGAGTGGAACGCCTTCTCGCCCTTGCAGCGACAGGATTTCCTCAAACGCTTCCGCCTGGCCTACCGGGGCGAGGCTACCGTGAACTGGGATCCGGTCGATAAGACGGTACTGGCGAACGAGGAGGTGCTGCCCGATGGCACCGCCTGGCGCTCGGGCGCCCTGGTCGAGCGAAAAACCCTGAAGCAGTGGTTCTTCCGTATCTCGGCCTACTCCGACCGGCTGGATCGCGACCTGGACACGGTTGACTGGCCGGGCCGGATCGTGACCATGCAGCGCAACTGGATCGGTCGCTCCCAAGGCGCAGAGGTGATCTTTCAGATTGCCGATTTCAGATCGCAGATTGCAGCCGATCATCCCGACCCAGATCAATCTGCAATCAACAATCGGCAATCCAAAATTATCGTCTACACCACCCGCCCCGATACGCTCTGGGGTGCGACCTTTATGGTGCTGTCGCCCGAACACCCCCTGGTGCCGAGCATCACCGGCGAGGCGCAGCGTGCCGCCGTGGAGGCATACGCGGCCCAGGCCCAGGTCAAGGGCGCGGTCGTGGTGGTGGTGGAGGATAAGGAGAAGACTGGCGTCTTCACCGGCGGCTACGCGCTGAACCCGGTGAACGGTGCGCGCATCCCGATCTGGGTGGCCGACTATGTGCTGATGGGCTATGGCACCGGCGCGATCATGGCTGTGCCCGCCCACGATGAGCGTGACTTCGCCTTCGCCCTCAAGTTTGGCCTGCCGATCATCCCGGTGATCGCCCGCAGTGACGATGCGGCCCGCTCGCTGCTGCGCGCCGGAACCTACGCCGCCGCCCTGCCCGATGCCCTGCGTGCGGCGGGCTACGCCTTCAGCGACGATGGCGGTACCCTGACGGTGACGCTGATCGGCACCCAGGCCCAGGCATACGCCGAGTTGGTGCGCCCGCACCTGACCGAGGGCTGGACGGAGGTGGTCGGTTCGGGCTGGCTGGCGATCTTCCCCGACGCGGTCATCCCTTTCGACTCGGTGGCCGCCGATGAATTGATCAGCAGCCGCATCCGCACCGCGCTCAGGATCGACGCCCTGCCCAGCTTTATGGCCTACCTCGCCACTACTCCCGCCTACCAGGATCTGATCTACCACAGCGAGTATAGCTCGCCGATCAACTCTGGGCCGATCAACGGTCTACCCGGCGACCAGGCGATCAGCACGACGATTGCCTACCTGGAGCAACAAGGCCAGGGCCAGGGCCGCCTCAACTATAAGATGCGCGATTGGCTGATCAGCCGCCAGCGTTACTGGGGCACGCCCATCCCGATTATCTACACCGAGGATGGCCTGGAGATCCCCGTGCCCGATGACCAGTTGCCCCTGACTCTGCCCGGCGTCGAGAGCTACGAACCCACGGCCACCGGCGAGTCGCCCCTGGCCCTGATCACGGACTGGGTGCAGGTGACGCTGCCCGATGGCCGCAGCGGTCGCCGTGAGACCGACACGATGGGCACCTTCGCGTGCTCGTCCTGGTACTACATGCGCTTCACCGACCCGCAGAACCCCGGCCAGATCGCCACGCCCCAGGATCTGAGCTACTGGCTGCCGGTGGATATGTACGTCGGCGGGGCCGAGCACGCGGTGATGCACCTGCTCTACTCACGCTTCTGGACGAAGGCGCTGTACGACCTGGGGATCGTGCCGTTCTTCGAGCCGTTCAAGCGTCTGCGCAACCAGGGTCTGATCCTGGCCCCCGCCCGTGAGGTGGACGGCCAGCTCGTCATCGAGAAGATGTCGAAGTCAAAGGGCAATGTGATCACGCCCGATGAGGTGGTGGCCAAGCACGGCGCGGACGCCCTGCGCGGCTACGAGTGCTTTATCTCCGACTTTGAGGCGGCGGTGCCCTGGAACACCGACGGCGTGCCCGGCGTGCGCCGCTGGCTAGACCGGGTCTGGCGGATCGTGCGCAGCCCCGGCGATGAGTCCGACCAGCCCGGCAACTTCAGCGAGCGCCAGTTACGCCGCGTCACCCACCAGACGATTATGCGCGTCGAGGGCAACATCGCCGACTTTAAGTTCAACACGATCATCTCGGCCCTAATGGAGTTTACCAACGCGCTGTATAAGGCCCGCGACGGCGGCATGGCAGGCACGCCGGCATGGGCCGAGGCAACCGAGATCCTGATGCTCCTGATCGCCCCGGTGGCCCCGCATATCGCCGAGGAGTTGTGGGCGCGCACCGGTCGCGGCTACAGCGTCCACCAGCAGGCATGGCCGGTGGCCGACTCGTCCCTGGCCGCCGAGGACGAGATCGAGGTGGTTCTCCAGGTGAACGGCAAGGTGCGCGATAAGCTGACGGTGCCAGTGGACGCCAGCGAGGATCACCTGCGCACCCTGGCGATGGAGAGCGACCGAGTGCGCAGCCACATCGGAGACAAGGCCATCCGCAAGGTGATTGTGGTGCCCGGCAAGCTCGTGAATGTCGTCGTTGGATAAGCCAGCCATACGTAGAGACGCCCCGGTGGGGCGTCTCAGAGACGCCCCGCCGGGGCGTCTCTACTGAGATGAAATGCCAATTTTTCAGAACCGGATCGTGCGCGCCTACCTGGTGATTGCCCTGGGTGCTGTCCTGTTTATGCTGCGCCGCTACGCCCTGCCCACATTCTTCGACACCGAGGGCTTGCCCTTCGATATTGCTGGCCCGTCAGCGCTCAACTCCTGCTACGACGCCATCGCCCTCAACACCTGTGCCGACGGCGGCATTGTACTCTTCACCATCATCGGCGTCGTTATGTCTGTGGGCTGGGGAAGCATGGGCAAGACGATCTTCGCAATCATCCTGGCGATCCCGTCCCTGGTGATCTACTTCGCCCTCAGCCCAATCTGGGCACCGCTACTGAGCCTGCTGCTGATCCCCGTGGCCCTTGAACTGGGGCTGAGATTTCTCTTCCCGATGCCGAAAGACACAGTAGAGCAGAAGTAACGCTGTCACGCTGAGCGAAGCGAAGCGTCCCGGCAATGATAAGGCACACCGGGATACTCGCTTCGCTCAGCGTGACATGGCGAGTTTTGCGGTATTGCCCTGGGCTTTATACCGCAGTCGCTCGTCGGAGGGCTGAAGCCCCCGGCTCTGGTTCACAAAGTCGGCCTTTGCCGACCAGAAGCCCACCCGTTCACGGGCCGGGCGCGATCAGATTTACGGTGTGCCTTCTGCGCCATTATCTTTGATCGGATTGTGGGTCGGCTGCGGTATACTCGTCGGCGGCTGCGGTATACTCGTCGGCGGCTGCGGTATACTCGTCGGTTGCGGCGTACTCGTCGGT
>Ga0194060_10003115_pt1 | contig 11762 bp, 7 predicted proteins | sample SepL225m_MetaG_FD_163427 | JGI IMG/M metagenome (GOLD analysis project Ga0194060, IMG submission 163427) | Anoxic zone freshwater microbial communities from boreal shield lake in IISD Experimental Lakes Area, Ontario, Canada - Sep2016-L222-5m | ecosystem: Environmental > Aquatic > Freshwater >... | reverse complement strand
GGGTGAGGGCACCCGGCCTACATCCCCCGCAAAACCGCCATCTTGTAGGCCGGGTGCCCTCACCCGGCTTCCCCATCTCCACCATAGTGAGAATTGCTGATGAACCGACTGTATCCATTGCCATTTGGGAGGAAACCAGCCACAATCCCCATCTGACTTATGGCGAGGTTGCGCAAGGTCCTGCATTGGCGGCTGGCTGTAAACGGCAAGAATTTATGAATACAAACAACCATTACAACGAAATGAAACTCCGGTTGCCCTGGAACACCTGGCTGGCGGGTTTGATGATCTGCCCATTCCTGCTGGCCGGATGCGCTTCACACAAAGCGGGCAGCGCCGCTGGATCGGGCAGTATTCCGACCACGGACATGACCCCGGTCTGGCAGAACGCCGGGGCGACTCCCCCCGTGGCGCCGGCGGAGCCCGAGACTTCCGCACCGCCGCCACCGAACACGCTGGAGCCGGGCATCACCTCGGTGGGCGGCCCGGTTTCGACCAAGCCGGCCTACGCCGAATACGACTACGGTTGGCCGCGCATGTTCACTTCGGCTGGCTCCACCAACACGCTTTACGAACCCCAGGTGGTGTCCTGGGACGGCATGGTGTTGCAGGCGCGCGCGGCCGTGTCCATTCAGGCGGCGGGCGTGGCTGATCCCACCTTCGGCATTCTCCAGATCAAGGCGCTGACACACGTGGACAAGGTCGAGCGCACGGTTTACTTCGAGGACGTTCAGATCACCGATGCGAACTTCCCCTCGGCGGCGGCGAAGAAGGCGGAATACTCGGCGATGTGGTTGGCGTTGCTGAAGGCGAACGTGCGATCGGTAGCGCTCGACCGGATCGAGGCGAACCTGGCCGTCCAGGGTGCCGAAAAGAAGGCGCAGGCGGTGCCGGTCCTGAATCCGGCGCCGACGTTCATTGTCTCCACTACGCCGGCCATGCTGATCCAGTTGCAGGGCCAGCCCGTGTATCGCGCGGTTAAGGGCACCGGTGTCGAACGCCTCCTCAACACCCGGGCTTTGATTGGGAAGATTCCCTCCGGCGCGCTCTACCTCCACTTGTGGGACGGCTACGTGACGGCCTCGTCGCTCTCCGGCCCGTGGGCGGTGGCGAGCGACATGCCGAAGGGTCTTCGGGAGGCGGAGAAGGCGGCGGTGGCGGAGAAGGCGGTTGATCTGCTTGGCGGCCAAACTAACCCGGATTCGGGCAAGCCGCCGTCCCTGAAAACCACGCCGTTGCCGTCGATTTACGTGGCGACGGATCCAACCGAGCTCATCGTCTTTGAAGGGCCAGCCAACTGGCTGCCCATTCCCGGCACGGATTTGCTCTACGCCACCAACACGGTGGCCAACGTTTTCAAGTATCTCGTGGACCAACAAACCTACCTGCTGGTTTCCGGACGCTGGTTCCGCGCGCCGTCGTTTAGCGGGCCGTGGTCGTACTTGCGGGGTAAGGAGCTGCCGAAGGACTTCGCCCAAATCCCGGTGACCAGCCCCAAGGAAAACGTGCTCGCGTCAGTGCCTGGCACGCCGCAGGCCCAGCAGGCCATCATCGAGAACGGCATCCCGCAGACCGCAAAGGTGGATCGCTTGGCGACCACCATGCATGCGCCGGTGTTCGACGGCGCGCCGCAACTCAAACCCATTGAGGGGACCTCACTCTCTTACATGGCCAATACGGCTACGCCCATCATCGTAGTGGCCCCCACGAACTGCTACGCGCTGGAGAATGGTATCTGGTTCGTTAGCACTTCGGCCAATGGCCCGTGGATGGTGGCGGCGACGGTGCCGGCGGACATTTACTCGATCCCGCCCAGCTCGCCGCTCTACTACGTAACCTATGTCCGCGTTTACAGCTACAATTCGGCGTATGTCTGGACCGGCTACACCCCGGGCTACTACGGCACGGTGGTTGACCCTGACGGGCTGGTGGTGTATGGCACCGGCTACTACTACACGCCCTGGATCGATTCGATCTACATCGCGCCGCCCATGACCTACGGCTATTGCGCATCGCTGGCCTGGACCCCGTGGGCGGGATGGGGTTTTGGTTTCGCCTCGGGGTGGGCCTGGGGCGCGAGCTGGGGCTACTGGTGCGGTTCTCCGTGCGCGCCTTACTGGGGCCCGTACTATGGCTGGAGCCACGGGGCCTACTATAACGGCTACGGCGGAGTCACCGCCTGGGGCCCGGGAGGCTGGGCCGCAACGACCGGCAACATGTATTCGCACTGGGGCGATTGGTCAGCCGCCTCGCGCGGCGGTGCCGGCTACAATGCTTATACCGGACGCGGCTACGCCTATCAATACGGCCACGCCTACAACTCCGTGACCGGCACGATTGCCGCGGGCGAACGCGGCGCGGTGCAAAACGTCCACAACGGCAACTACGCCTACGGCAGCCGAGGCGCTGCCTACAACCCGCGCACCGGCGTGGCCGCTGCCGGCAGCCGCGTCACTGTCGGCAATGCTAACTCCGGACACCAGGTCACCGCCGACCGCGGCGTCGTCACCGGCCCCGATGGCAAAACTACCAGCGTCAGCGGCATCAAGGGCCAATCCGGCGGCGTTTATGACGTGGGCGGACATGCGTTCGCCGTGGACGACGGCAACATCTATCGCCCGAGCACGACCGGCGGGTGGGACAAATACAACTCCAGCGGCGGCTGGGAGAACTCCCAAAACCTCGATCAGAATCGTTCGCTTTCCAGCGCCTACAGCTCACAGGATTTGGGATCGCAGCGCGTCAGCAGTTGGGAGAACCACGGCTGGCAGGACAGCGGTTCCCGGGGGGACCGTTCGGGGGGCGGCGACGGATTCAGCGGTTTCTCGCGTGGTGGGGATGGCGGCGGTTTCGGCGGTTTCCGCGGCGGTGGCGGCGGCTCACGTCGCTAATTCTACTTCGCTTTCAAGATGCGACTAGCCCCGTGAAGTCTTTCCCTTACTTCACTGGGCTATCAGCAACGCGGCCTCGACGTTTGCTCCCTCTCCTCCTTTGGAGGAGAGGGTTGGGGAGAGGAGGCCGTTTGTCTCACCAATAGAGGTCACTGTGCTCGGTCTTCATTCATATTTCACACTTCACACTTAACGATAGGAATTTGCTTTTTACGCACCCGCTGGTACTAAGCGCTGCGCGGGTGAATAATGATCGAACTCACGTTCGATGCTACCGTATACTTGTTTTCTGGTGTTGCCCTGGTAGCAGGATTAACCGATTGAAATGAGCACCTTCTGCCAACACCGCGCGCGAGTGTTCGCCGGGCTGTGGCTGGCCACTCTGCTGGTTTCCACGCTGGTGTTGCGGGCGGCAGATTCCACCAATCTCACCGTTCATGCCACCGACGACCCGCACCCGAGTGGAGAAGGGCCGACGCGATTGGGACAGAGCACGCGCGTGGTCCTCAATACCAACGCCCCGGTGGTGACTGCCGCCGAGACGAATGCCCCAGGGCCGGCACAGAAGTCATTTACCTGGAAAGTCGCCTGGGAAGGCTGGAACGGCCTGCAGCTTGAGGCGGTGCAGCGCACGCCCTTGACCGACCCTATGGAATCGCTGGGTTTGCAACCGAAAGGCACCGGTCCGCTGTCCTATCTCCACCTGGAGCAGGTGAAGCTGAGCGGCAAATTCGGCGCTCGCCTTGAAGTGGACGGCGCCGCGTTCGCCACCACCGGCGACCTCACCGGGTTCGACCCCGGCGTCCAACTCCGGCGGTTGCGTGTCTTTGCGGGCGGCGATTGCATCCTGGTGCTGCCGCTCAGCTACTACATCGAGCTCGGTTACGGCGCGGGCAAATTCTACCTCAATCAAAGCACGCTGACCTTCCCCGCCGGCAAGTACCTCGGCACCCTCCAGGTCGGCCAGTTCCAGGCGCCGATGGGCCTGGAAAATATCACCAGCAGCCGGGACATCGCCTTCATGGAGCCCGCCGCCCCGATCCAGGCCATCGCCCCGGGCATCGAAGCCGGCGCACAGATCGGCAAGCCCATCTTCGACCAGCGCGCCACCTGGGCCTTGGGGCTGTTCGCACCCGGCGCCGGCGCGCAGGAATACGGCAATGCCTCCCAGAACTTCGGCAGCGCCGTTGGCCGCCTCACCTGGCTGCCTGAGTATCATCCCGACCAGGACAATCCGGCCGAGAATCGCATCCTGCACCTCGGCCTCAGCGCGAACTTCCTCTATTCCGCCAGCAGCAGCGTCCGCTACCAGTCGCGCCCCGAATCTTACATCGCCCCTACCATCATCGACACCGGCGAGCTCAATGCCAACAGCGCCGCGACTTTCGGTCTCGAGGCCGCGTGGGTCAACGGTCCGTTCTCGGTCCAGGGCGAATTCCTCCGCTCTAACGTGGGTGAGTATGACGTTGGCGACCTGGCGTTCTATGGCTATTATGCCTACGTGAGCTGGTATTTGACCGGCGAAAGCCGCCCCTACAATCCCGTGGCCGGCGCATTCAAGCGCCTCATCCCCCGCCACAGCGTCGGCCACGGCGGCTTGGGCGCCGTCGAGCTCACCTGCCGGCTCTCGCACACCGACTTGACGGACGGCTATGTGCAGGGTGGCCGGCTGACGATGCTGATGGCCGGCGTGAACTGGTATTTGCAGCCCCACATAAGATGGATGTTCAACTACGGCAACGGGCACATCAGCGGCGGCCCGAACGACGGCAACATGTTCATCTTTCAGACCCGCATCGGCGTGGACTTCTAGCTACTTGACTTGCAAATCGGGCGCCTGCTAATGCTGGGAGTCATGAAACCCAGAGGCTTCGATAGAGCAGGCGGTTGGGGCGTCGCGGTGGCAACAGTGCTGTCGGCACTGGCCACTTTCGCCGCGGATCCCGCCAGCCGCACCCCACAGAACGACATGCTGCTGCTCGACAGCCTTGGCCGGGCTGTCAGAGTGGCCACCAATCAGTTACCCCAAAGCCTGCAGCCGTCCGCCGCCGTCGGTCTGCAGCGTCAGACACCCGATCCGCTGCCGGGAGCGAGCCTGCCGTCTGAAGTTTCCAGGCGGTTGCAGGACGCCCGGGAAGGTGCTCCGCCGTTTCAGTTCTTTCCAGCCGTCCCGCCGCGGCTCATGCCCTACCTCGGGAGCTTGGATGAGTTCGGCAACACGTCGCTCCGGCCCGGGGCCCTCTGCAACTTTGTCCCACTTGAGGCGCCAGTCGCGGGGGCCAAGTACTGGCTCTCTCAATATGGTCTCCGCTACTCGCTGGAGCAGACCCTCACTTACGTCAATATGACCGACGTGAAGCAGGGTGACAACAGCCTCGGCTATTATACTCTCGACCTGAAGACAAAGTGGGCCGTCTTTGACGCCCCAGCATCCGGCACGGCAGGCTGGATCTCAGCCCAGGTTGAAGCCAAGACTGGTCTGGGCGTTGGCGGCGAAAAGGAATCGGCCAAATCCAACCTCGGCACCCTGACTGATCCCACCGGCATCTGGTCCAGCGTGAATGGGGTCCGCCTTCCCGAATTTGCCTGGCAGCAGTCGCTATTGGACGGCGAATTCGTCGCGGTGGCGGGCATGGTCAGTCAGCGCAATTATATGGATGGCAATGCGGCGGCTCACACCGGGCGCGGTGAATTCGTCAACTCCGCCCTGATCAACTCCCAAGTGCTGCCGCTCGCGGAATACAACTTCGGCCTCAACCTTCAATGGCAGCCCGCAGACGAATGGTACGCGATGTTTGGCGCCTCCGTTGGCAACGCCCCGGCCGGGTTCGCGCCCTGGACGGATTTGAATCTGAACACCTGGTCGCTGCTCTGGGAGCTGGGATACGCGCCGAAGGATTTCCTCGGGCTGGGGCCGGGCATCTACCGCATCCAGCCCTTCATTGCCGAATCCGGCGGGCCGGCTCAGCCGGGGCTCGGCTTTGATCTCCAACAGCAGCTTGGCGCTGATTCTCCCTTCGCCTGGTTTGGCCGTTTCGGCTTCGCCGGCGCGCAAGTTCCCTCCGACGCATCGGCGCAGATCGGCACTGGCTTTTTGGTTCACGCTCCGCTGCGAAACCTCGGGCTGATCCCTCGGTTGAGCAATGATCTACTCGGCCTCGGGTTCGTTTGGAGCCAGCCCCCCCAAACAGGCAAAACGGTCTACCACGAGAACGAGTATGTGCTCGAATCGTTCTATACCCTCCAGCTCACCCCCACGATCCGGATCCAGCCGGACCTGCAAGTCGTCTGGGACCCCGCGTACAGTCGTAATGCCGGTCCCGCCTTCGTTTCGCAAATCCAGATCGTTCTTGCCTGGTGACGGCGCTCCGGGGGGGCGAGGGCGCGCCAGCATATTATTTGGCATGACGATCGGCCCGTGCTAGTATCAGGCTGGCCGGTGCAGTTCGTCGGCTAACCAAACAACCAAGAAACGCAAAACCAAGATCGGAGAATGCACATGATTATGACGACAAGTTCGTTTTTGAACAGGCTCACCCTCGCTGCGCTAATGGCGGCCGCCCCCGCGGTTTACGCCCAGACCACGCCCGTCAAGTTCGCGGGCGAGCCAAATAAGACCCTTGCGGAGGCACACGAGTCCTTCATGAAGAAAGACATGAACGCGTCGGCCGAGCAGATCCACAAAGCGGCCGACTACGTGAAGAAGCAGTCGGATAAAGTCGCCGAGGGTTCCAAAGCGGACATGAAGAAGGCCGGCGATGAACTGGACAAGCTTGGTGACGACGTGAAGGCGGGGACCGTGAAGTCAGACACCGAAATGAAGAAGACCTTTGCCAAGGTAGATCATCAGATGGCCAAGTGCTGGCATCAGACCGCCGCCGAATCGAAGAAGGCGGGCAAAGATACGACCGCAGACCTCAAGAAGGCCAGCGCCAGCCTCGCAGCCTCGGCCAAGTGGTCGGGTCACAAACTCGATGCGGAAGCGAAGGCGTCCGTGGGTGCCCTCAAGAAAGCCGGCAAAGCCACCGGCGAAGGCGCCAAGGCTAGCAGCGAAGAAGTGGACAAATGGTTCAAAGGCATCGGCGAAGGCATCGACGATCTCGGGCATAAGCTCTAGAGTCCAGCTTGCAGATAGGCCGCTCTTAGAGTAGTGTCCGGTCCCCAATGCATCAATCCAAGAGCCAACCACCGCCCGATGCCGATGCCGGTGCCGCTCCGACCACCTCGCCCGGGGGTTCCGCGCGCCCGTCCCAGAGCATGACCCGCCTGGTGCTCGATCTCATTCGGCCTTATCGCGGATGGTTGATCATCGTCTTCGTCGCGATGCTCATCGAGACGGCGATGAGCATTGCTGCGCCGTGGCCGCTGAAGATCATTCTCGATAACGTCGTCGGGAAGGACAAGCTGCCGGAGTACTTGGGGTGGCTGCGGGATTTTTCGTTTGGCAAGCACCCGATGGCGCTGACCGGCGTGGCGGCGGCCGGCGCGGTGGTCATTGCGCTTATCGGCGCGGTGGCGGGCTATATCGACAATTACTACACCGAGAGCGTCGCCCAATATGTGGCGAACGACCTGCGCCATCGCCTCTACCATCATCTCCAACGCCTCTCGCTCAAGTATTACGATACCCACCAGATCGGCAATATGCTGAGCACGATTACTGACGACGTGGGCACGATCCAAGACTTCGCCTCCACGGCGCTGCTCAGCATTCTTGTGGATTCGCTGACCATCATCGGCATGGTCGGCGTGATGCTCTACCTCAACTTTGATTTCGCGCTCGTCGCCGTGGGCGTGACGCCGTTCCTGTTGCTGTTCGTCGCGCGGTTCAAGAAGGCCGTGAAAAAGGCCACCCACGAGGTGCGGAAGCGCCAGAGTGACATCGTAGGCGTCTTGCAACAAGGCCTGGAATCCGTGCGCACGGTCGAAGCCTTTGGACGCCAGGACACCGAAGAAGGGCGGCTGGACGCGGCCAGCATGGAATCTGTCCGGGCGGCGCTCAAAGCCCGGCGGGTGAAGTCGCTGCTCTCACCCTTCGTCTCGGTAACGGTTTCGCTCTGCGTGGCATTCGTGCTCTGGCGTGGGGCGGGTTTGATGCTCAGCGGAGCCATGACGATCGGCGCGATGACGGTGTTCCTTTCCTACCTCAACAAGTTCTTCAAGCCGGTGCAGGATCTCGCGAAGATGACCAACGTCATCGCCCAGGCCTCGGTCGGCATGGAGCGCATCCAGACGATTCTCGATGCCGACACGATCATTCCGCAGAAGCCCGATGCGCGCGATCCGGGCAAGCTCAAGGGCGAGATTGTTTTCGAACATGTGGCCTTTGCCTACAATCCGGCGTCCCCGGTGCTGCGCGACATCAATCTCACCATCAAGCCCGGCCAGCGGGTCGGTGTCTGCGGCCCAACCGGCGGTGGCAAATCCACCGTCCTGAGCCTCATCCCTCGCTTCTACGACCCGACGGCCGGCCGCGTGCTGATCGATGGCGTGGACATCACCGATTACAAGCTCGATCTGCATCGCGCGCAGATCGGTTTTGTCCTGCAGGACACCGTCCTCTTCGCCGGCACGATTCGCGACAATATTGCCTATGGCCGGCTCAATGCGACGCCGGAGGATGTTATCGCCGCGGCGAAGATGGCCAATGCGCACGATTTCATCATGAAGATGCCGCACGGCTACGACTCGATGGTCGGCGAGCGCGGTCTCACGCTTTCAGGCGGCCAGCGCCAACGCATCGGCATCGCCCGCGCCGTCGTGCGCAACTCGCCCATCCTCATCCTCGACGAGCCGACGGCCGCGCTGGACACCGAGTCGGAGAAGGTCGTGATGGAAGCGCTCGAACGCTTGATGGAAGGACGCACCGTCATCACCATCGCGCACCGCCTGAGCACTATTCGGGATGCGCACAAGATCGTCGTGCTCAAAGACGGCGTGGTGGCCGAGGAAGGCACCCACGACGAACTCATCCAGCGCGACCAAATCTATGCCGAGCTTTACCGCATCCAGGCGGGTGCCACGCCCGCCGTTGGGAATGTCCCGTGAACGACGTGAGCCCCATTCCCCCTCACCCTACCCTCTCCCCAGAGGAGAGGGTGCCACGCACCCAGAACCACCGCTCCCAATCCACAAAACTCTATGTCTAACCGCTCCCTGATTGTTCTTCCCGACGAGTCCTCAAAGCCCATCCTCGACGCGATCCATGCCGCGAAGAAGATTCTTCAAGTCAAAATGTTTGTCTTTTCCGATCCGGAATTGCTCAAGGCCGTCGTCGCCGCCCACCAGCGAGGGGTAAAAGTCCGCGTGATGCTCAACGCCGCCCGCCGCAGCGGCGAGGATGACAACCAGGAAGTCCGCAAGGCCCTCGAGCGCGCCGGTATCGAAGTGAAGGACAGCAACCCCGCCTTCGGCATCACCCACGAGAAATCCATGGTGGTAGACGAGGAACTCGCGTTCGTGAAATCGCTCAATTGGGCGACGAAGAACCTGACGGAAACCCGCGACTACGCCATCACCACGACACATCTTCATGGGGTCAAAGAGGTTTTGGCCTGCTTCGAGGCCGACTGGCATCGGAAGGAATTCAAGCCGGGCCTGAGCGCGCACCTGATCTGGTGCCCGGCCAATGGGCGCGAACGCATCGCCCAATTCATTGATGAAGCGAAGCACACGCTGTTTGTCCAGAACGAGCGCTACCAGGACGCGGTCATCATCGAACGTCTCGTCCGCGCTCGGGAACGCGGCGTCAAGATCCACCTCATGGCGCGCCCGCCACATTCGCTGAAAAAGGAGAAGATCATCGAAGGCGTGGGCGGGCTGCGCATCATGGACGACGTGGGCATCAAGATTCACAAGCTCAAACATTTGAAACTGCACGGGAAGATGCTCCTGGCCGACGGCTGCCGGGCTATTATCGGCTCGATCAACCTGGCCCCGGGCAGCTTCGACGACCGCCGCGAACTGGCCATCGAGGTTCACGACGACGATATCGTGGAGCGCCTCGACAAGGTCGCTCGCCATGATTGGGAAAACTCGCACCCGCTGGATCTTACGGATGAGGGGTTGTTCGCCGATCTGGAGGGACACGGGGGCGGCGCGGAGAAGCTGGTGTTGAGAATGGATCACGAGCATGAGAAAAAACACGGAAAGTGAACGAAAGTGAAAGCCTGTAGGCCGCAGGGCTCGTGGTTCGACTCGCGACGACATCGCACCTTGAAGGCCACACCGAATCCTGGGTCATGATTAGCAAGCTGAGGTCAAGAATCCCGACCCGGTCCGGATTGCTCCGTCACTCGGTGGCCTGGTTTCTCGGCGCCTTGGTCTTTATGTTCGTGACGGCCCCGTTTGTCGAGGATATGCCGAACGGCAGCTTGATAGAGGCGGTCTTGCTGACCGTGGTCCTGGGGGCGGCGGTGCTGGCGGTCGGAGATCGGCGACAAACGCTAATCCTGGCGAGTGTACTGGTGGTGCCTGTGGGGGGGGCGCGCTGGCTCCATCACTTCAGTCTGCATGACGGAACTTACCTGTTCCACATTACGGCCTTCCTGGTGTTCATGGGCTTTGTGGTGTTCCATTTCCTCCGTTTTATTCTGCGCTCGCCCCGGGTCAACTCCGAAGTGCTGTGCGCCGCCGTCGCCACCTACCTGCTCCTGGGACTGCTCTGGGCTACGGCCTACGCCCTGGTGGCGCAGATGGTGCCTGGTTCCTTTACTGGCGTCGCGGCCGGCCGCCCGCCCTTGCACGGATTCGACGCTTTGTATTTCAGCCTGATCACGCTCACCACGGTGGGTTACGGATACATTGCTCCCGTGTCAGGCCCGGCGCGGATGCTGGCCATGATGGAGGCGGTCACCGGCACCATGTACATGGCCGTATTGGTCGCCCGACTGGTATCGGGATTTTCTTTCGCCCGATCGGCCGCAGAGGAGACGCGCCCTCCCGGCCAGCCCTGATTTCCCTTTTCCCTGCAACGCACCGGCATCAAATATGAACCAAATCATTGTTGCCCTCATTTTCGCTGGGGGGTTGTTTGTCGGGATGATTCTGCTGCTCGAATTGGGGCGACGGCTGGGTCGCCGAAGACAGGGAAGGGATGAGGAGGGCGCGCGGGCGGGTCTAGGCGCGGTGGAGGGCGCGGTGTTCACGCTCCTCGGGTTGTTGATTGCGTTCACCTTTTCCGGTGCGGCTTCACGCTTCGACATGCGCCGGCAGTTGATCGGGCAGGAGGCGAATGCGATCGGCACGGCGTGGCTGCGTCTGGATTTGCTTCCGGCTCAGGCACAACCCGAGTTGCGGGACTTGTTCCGCCGGTATCTGGACTTGCGGTTGGCGGCTTACCGGAAAATGCCGGATGTGGAGGCGGCCCTTGCCGAACTCAGCCAGGCTAACGCGTTGCAGGGGGAGATCTGGCACAGGGCCGTGGCGGCCTGCCAGGAGTCGCCGAACCCCTTGCAGACGCAGTTGATCCCGGCGCTAAACGAAATGTTCGACCTTGCCGCTACCCGCATGGTGGTTGCCCGGATACACCCGCCGCCAATCATCTTCGCTCTGCTGGGCGTGCTGGCTTTGATGAGCTCACTGCTGGCCGGCTATGCCATGGCGGGCGGCAAGGCACGAAGCTGGATTCACGTGATCGGCTTCGCGCTGATCACGGCCACGACGGTGTATGTTATTCTCGATCTCGAATTCCCCCGGCTCGGGATAATTCGCGTCGATGTGTTCGACCGGGTGCTCGTGGATCTGCGCCAAAGCATGCGCTGATCAGCCGGGCAGCCGCCTACTTCCAATAAGCGGTGTTCTGCTTGGCCGTGTAGGGAATAAACGGCTGCGCGACAGCGCTAATCTGCCAGCGTGTCTGGGAGTAATCGG